>Ga0179591_1285222_pt1 | contig 16225 bp, 13 predicted proteins | sample CZOMad2_1_08_16f_FD_182891 | JGI IMG/M metagenome (GOLD analysis project Ga0179591, IMG submission 182891) | Vadose zone soil fungal communities from Angelo Coast Range Reserve, California, USA - CZOMad2_1_08_16fungal (PacBio error correction) | ecosystem: Environmental > Terrestrial > Soil >...
GAAAGGTCTGCCGTATTCTTGGGCAAATCTGGGTAAACATAACCAGGCGGCCAGGGCAGAGGGTGTACTCGTGGAGGATAAAGGGGGGGAGAAAACGGTTCAGGGAAAGGACTTTTACACGCGCGTCGCGGTGAAGGGGGTAAAAAAAAGGGGGGACCAAAGCGATTGAATGAGAAAGAAGGACCAGCAATCAAGGCGCCATCGCGAGCCGAGGGCGCATCTCGGGAAAAAACGGAGGATTAGGAGAAAGAGATGCAGGATCAAAGTAGGCGGGATTGCTGTGGAATGAAAAGCGCTTTTGCCGGACCTATCAGTCGAGGCCTGTCGGATTCGGAGAATTCCAGGAGGAACAAGAGGCAAAGCCTCTCGACAAAGGTAAACAAAGGCGGGCGCCCGATGCCTGACTGGGTACGCTCCGGGGAGGAAAAAAGATTAATAATTGAGGGTGAGCTGCCGATGAGGAGACCCGTCACGTCTAAATGGCCCTATGTCCGCAAGCTTCACTGGCCCGGAGGCGACAGTCGCTAGCTACTAAGCTAGGGGAAAACGGGGGCAGCCTAAATTTCTTTCTGCAAGGGCAAATCTCTTTTTCACCGATTAGTCATACTGGTTGCGTCATCACTCGGAAATTTCAGATGAATTGAGGTGGGGCTCCGCCTCGTCGAACAGAGGGTTGGTTTTTGACCTCCGAAACTACACGACCAGGGGGAAATTTAATATGGGTTGAGACATTCTTTTGGGGAGGAGATCTCGGGCAGTTCAGGACTCATGGTTGACAAGGGGAGGGGGTCCGGATGGGAGGGGGTCCAAGGCAGCTTAAAACAATAGCGATGGGCTCAGGCGGAGACCTGACAGCTCGGAGAGGACAATCGGGACCGATGAGTTGTAGGGTGATAAACAAGCGGGAAGATAGAAAACATGGGGGGGATGGGGTCGGCGTCGGATTATGGGGGGAACAAGTCCGGGAGCGAAATGGGACCGTAGGGACTATGCTTCCTCGGCAAAGGATAGAGAATTATGGAGACGCGTTCGAAGAGGAAAAATCGGAGACATAGGAGGGGGGAATCACCCGGGAGTTAAACGCAATCATCAAACGGCCCGACAGGCAACTGCATGACGCCATCTGACCGGGGAGACGTAAGAAAAAAGCTCAAAAGATCCGCATGGTCCCCCGGGGTTGACAACTTTTTTGGGTTACGACGTCCGCTCCGGAAACGAACAGGAGAAAAAACTCTCAAATGGGCTGGAGGAAAGAAACCCCCCCCCAGGGACACTCTAAAAGGGGGACTTCTTTGGGTGCCTAGAATGTTTTGGTACTTTCAAAACGATTATCGTCCCTCTTATGGTGACGTCTCCTGGGAGCCGTTCAATAAGGGGATTTAACTCACTTGGGGCCAAAAGAGGGGGGTCGAGGTGGGGGGATCAAGCATCCATGAACGATAGGCGGGAGTTTCCGTTGGGGTGTAAGACAAAGGGGGAGGTTGTGACGAAACAGAGGCTGGCAGGGTTCCATGTCTGGGAAGAAAATCACAGCGTGGGGGTGGGGGCGGAACCATCTCATTTCTTCAAGGGGGAAAAATAAGAGGCTTTTCAGAGGGGACTTTGGGATAGTTAGCAAATATTCAAAGCATAAGGGGAGGAGATCCATGGTTGGGTAGGATTCAAAAAAGTACTTGCTGAAGATATGGAAATCCAAGAAGTAGTGGCAACCAGGTTGAGGGGGGCTCTCTAGCGTAGATCTGGGGTAGGCTTAAACCATTCAATTTGGACGGCACCCTTGTCCAAAAACATCGGAAGGAAGGTATGCGTGTGGATTGTTAAACTATACAATTTTAAGAGGAGAAAGAATGTGGAGTTGCATTTCTTACCTAGAAGGAGGGGGGAGGGAAAAAAAAGAATGACGTGGGCCATCGTCAGAGATAAAAACACAAGGGTGAGGGTTGATGGTCATTGGTGGGGGGGCGAGAGGAAACGGCCGCTTGAAGCGGTAATTCGGAAGAAAAAGGTTGAGAACCTCTCTCACCGAGAAATACTAACAGGACGCTAACGTTGGTTGGAGGAGGGATGTCAGCGAGAAATTCACCGTCCTAATCTTATCAGGAAACCGAGGACGGAGTCGGAAGAATTGTACATCAGACGGCAGACTCAAAACTTAAGTGGGGCATTTGGCTTTGAAGAGGGGGAAGGGTAGAGAAAAGCCTATTACGAAAATTCGTACAATCAGCTGCAAAAGTGAGGAGTGGATTTGGCAAGTAGAGTCCCCTAATGGGGAAACAAAAGAGCGAGAACAATACGGGGTAAATTAAAACTTGATACCTTGAAAGAATGCATTACCCATATAACCATCTGAAAAAAAAAAAAGGCAACAGAAAGAAAGAAAATAGGGACTGAAGGATATCATAACGGATAATGAAAAAAAAAGCAGACTCTCAACAACGGATTAGTAGGAAAAAGCCTCTAATAGCCGGGATTTAACTGTCAGTTCCTAATTTGAACTGAGCTTAGGGTGACGTGCTAAAAGATGTGTATGGGGGAAGATTCCTTGGAAAGAGACTGTAATGTAGGTGTTCGCCCTCCGAGGTGGGTTCCTGAAGATAGGTGAAAATGCAAATCAAAGAAATTTCCCTCACAGAAAGAGACGGAGTCGGACATCATACTGGGCCGGTGTCTCCACTTGTCAAAAACCAGCAAACACACGGAAATACGGCAGGGGGGGGAAGAAGTCAGACAAAGGGGAGAGTCACGAAAGAAGAAACAAGATGCCGGTCTACAATCGGAACGGCCAACATCCAAGTATCTGGACTCCCGAGGTAGATATTAAATAAGGCTAGTTAACTGTTGGGTTCTTACTGAAGGAGTCAAAAAAAGGAAAGGAACTTTTCCATAGGGGCAAAAATTAAACAAGAAAAAAGAGGGGTGCTCTCTAGAATGGATGGAAAAGAGGCGGACAGGCACGCCTTCCTAAGTTCGCCCCGGATGTAGTTTAATAGGAAAAAGATGTGAGTGCTTGAACAATTGGAAGAGCCGTGAGGAAACGTCACTCTATCATAGGGGAAAGGCGCACTTACTGAATACAAGAATCAGGGGAGGGGACGATTGTGCGGATATACATGTTCAGAAAAGAGTAATGAGGGGGGTGGAAGAGGTCAAGCAAGACGAAATCGTAAACTAAAAAAGAACAAAAGTGAATAGATGAAAGTGTAGCGGCTCGGATATGTAGTCACCTTAATCGTAGTCCCACTCGGGAGATACGGACCTACTCAGGGAGTTGTCACCGCACAACAGACTGTGTTTACAGGGGAAAATCGCGGGTGGGAGAGGGAAAAGAAGGTTGGGAAGTGGCAATGGTACAACGCTGAAAACTAGGGGCGGGGTATGGAAAACTTAAAAAAAATAAAAGGACCATCCCCGGGGTGGTCTCGGAACATGGAGACCGGGGTAAAGGTCGAAACGGGCGCCCAGGTTTTCAAGTAGATTTACTGTCAGGGAAAAAGCCTAGAATTTGACGACCAAACCTCGGAGATGCTCAGGGGGTCCAAGGGAAGGTTGAGGTTGCGACTCTCTGAAAAAAGGGGAGGGGGTTCGCGTCCTACGGAAAACGTAAAGGGAGGTCTAGGGCGTCGGTCTTTGTAAGGAGTCGGGAAGGCATTGAAAAAAAGGGAAAAAAAAAAAAGTGACCTGGGGGGGGGGGGGGGGGGGGGGGCAATGCGGAGACGGAAGCTTCTTCTCAAGGGAGGCATGAGGGAGTGGCGTGGGCAGGCGTGGCGTCGTGGGATGATCAGAAGGCTTCACATTGAAGGGGGGAGGGGGGCCAGTTTGGAGGAGAGGATAGGAGGGGGACGATCGCAAGGAAGGAACCTCAAATCAGTAAGACCAACTAAGATCTTTCTTCGACTTTGAACGAAATAAGACAATAAGCTCCCCTGATTGTTTATAGACAAGATTGGTTCCACAGGCAAGACAGAAAGAATAAGCTGTAAGAGCCCTCGTCTATGTTCGAAAGAACTCTCGGCGAAGGAAAAGTGCCCTGATCGAACTCGGCTAGTAGTCTCCTGAATAGAGACGGCAACTACCCTGGTCATCACAAGTTAGTCCATGGAAAGCGGGTAAACGCGCTGCTAGCACAACGAACCGATAAGGGGAATTCATCATCCAGTGCCTTTCGGGGATGTTCTCGGAAATTGGCGCGACGCTCTTGCTCCGCCTTCGGGGAAAGTCAGGGAAAAAAGGGGGGGACCACCGCGCGCAGTCTGTTCACGGCCAAAGAAGAGAGAAAGCTGAATACAATATCTTCAGGAACCTCCACAGAGAGGACAGCAAGCGAGAGATATGTCCTAAGAAGGGGGTTTCAAGGGGGAGGAGGTGGGACAAGTTAGGGGGAGGAAAGGAGGGGGGTGGCGGGGGGGGTATGAGGGGGTGTGTAAGGTGTGTAGTGGGGAAGGGGATATAGGGGAGGTGGGGGGGGAGGAGAAAGGGGGGGGTAGGGTAAAAAGGTAGGGGCAGACGGGGAGGTGGTGAGCCATAAAAAGTGGGGGGTAGTGCAAGGGTACGACGAATAGGAGAGGTGTGGGAGGAAGAAGGCAGGATGGACTGAGAGTACGAGTCAGAATCCGAGGGAGAAAATGTTTAAGGGAGTGTGAGAGATGGGGGGTGAAGTGAGAGTGTATTGAGAGAGGGATCAAAAACAGGGGGGAGGGGCCGAGGGGGGGTTGGAGGAAGGGGTGGGTAGAACGAGCTGGGTTTCAAACACAAGAGGGATAGGTGGGAGGGTAGGGGAGGAAGGGAGAGATGGAGGAAGGGGGTGTCGGTGGGAGAATAGCAGTGGATGAAAGATGGGACTAAGGGCGGGGGAGGTGGATTAACGGAGTTCTCACGGGGGCCTAAGCATGTGCTGGGTGGTTTGACTAACGAGAATTGTAATGAGCCCGCGGAAGCCTAGTGCATTGCTCTCGGGTAGGCAATTGAGTCGGAGGTGGGGGAAGATGAGAGGGGAGAGTGGCGGGAAACTGGAAGAGGGCTGAGGGTGGCGGGGGAGGGTGTGCGGTAGAGGGGATGGGACCGCTGGAATCGAGGACAGAGGCGGGCTGGTCCCGTCTACGTCATGCGGGGGGAGGGGGGCCGGGTGGGAGGGGAGGGAAGCGCGAGAGATGGTAGTGCTGCAACGCGGGATCGGAAACAGGCATGTCTCTGTTACGGTACGGACGGTTTGGTCTACTGGTACGTGGGGTGGAATGCAAAGAGGAAGGACGTTCGTCCAGGGAAAACAAGCGAGGATCTGCGCTTGGGAGTGAGAGGTGGACTACTACTAAGTAGGCGAGGGGCTGTAGGTGGGGGGAGCATGGTGACAGTGAAGCATATATGAGTGGAGTGAGGTGGAGGTAGTCGGACGAGGGGGGGGGGCGGAGCTGATAGTGGGGGGGGGGAGCGGGGGGTGGGGGAGGGGGGCTGGGTTCCGAGGTGGGCCTTAGAGGGTCAAGGCGGTTCGGGGGGTGGATGGTGCAGGAGGGGGGGGGTTGGGCGTAAGTCAGGGAAGGCACACTGGGGAAGGGGGGAGCGGGCTGGGGGGAAGGGGGTGCCGGGGAACAGCAGCGAGAATCGCGTCACACTGAGTATCGAAACTGCTATGGGGCACTACTCGAAATTAACTGGGGAAGGGGAGGAAAGAGGTTGTGACCTAGGGGTATGATCACGATGGGTTGCTTTAAAGAAAGGGGCGGAATAGAGGAAGAGAGACCGTATTGAGCGCAAGCACGTTGGGGGAGGGGCCATGGGGACAGGGAGGATAGACAGGGGGATGGACGTGGAAAGGCGTTTCTGGCGCAGCGGGCGGACAATATAAAGCTGAGACCATGAGAGACATAGGTGAAGACATCCGACAAAAGAGATGTACCTCTCGCAGTCCTTCCATACGAGCGTGAATCCCCAGGACGTAGCAGGTCGGACGTATAATGAAAACTACAAGAGGAACTAACAAAATTCAAGTTTGATTCTTAAAGAAACGCAGAGGATGTCGCCTATCCTCGGGAAAGGAATGAAAATATCAGCTCGGTAAGAAGGGAGAGCTAGAGTACGATTACACTAGACGGACCAGGAAAGTACTCCAATCGGGGAGGGGGGGGGAACTTCAAAGAAGAGATGTGATGAGATCAGAGGGACAGTAGGGGACGGAGTAAACCTTGACAAAAGGTACTTGTTTTACCGAAGAGAAAGAAGGGTGGTGAACTTGTATAAGAGTGGTTCACACTGCACCTCGTACGAGCTAAAGCCCAAAGCTATGGGAGAGAGAAAGACCGGCGGGAGAAGGTAGACCCAAAGCGAACCGTCCGGAATGAGAAGCTGTATTGTCAGGTGGGCAGGACGGGTGTACGCACCCGCGCTCAATGACGCGGAAGGCAGAAGGGGAAGGATTTAAAATCTTGCCTCACAGACTGGCTGGGAAGAAAATGAAGGCCTTCTTCCAGAGAAAAGCAACCTGCTAGAAACAAAGCTCTCCACAGTGGCACATGGGTCTGGTATCCGTACAATTCAAATCAGGGACTACTAGGAGCAACCAATACCTCCAGGGAGACGGTAAACTTAACTACCGTTTCTTCCCTGAGCCTTCTTCTACGCACCACAGGGGCTTCAGGGGGAGCAGAGATGATGTGATAAATTCTATTAATACTTCCATGCACAGCCATCCTCTTTCCTCTATATAGTGAAGGAATTGGGGACAAGCAAGAGCATGAAACTGGTTCTCTTGTTGCAGGTCCGAAACCAAGGTCGGAATGACTAGTAAGCCTTCAATCTCTCAAGACAAATCTCTGAAGGGGGGGTAATGTCCTAGCTTGCTCTGAAAGGAAGATTTCACGAAAAACTAAAGAGGAAAAAAAGCACGTTCCGCGCAGCCTAAACTGAACGTTAAAGGCAAAGGGTGCGGGTGAGAGTCCACTACCAGCGTACGAATCAACGGGAGGTCGAACCCACCCCACATCGAAAATACTGACAGGCCATGGGGGAAAAACGATTATTCGAGGGGGGAGGCGCCCCCAAGAGGATATCAAAGTCAGTTTCGCGAAAGGGCTGCTGGAGGCGATAGAACTGCTGTTCACACACTAAAAAAGTGATTGTCTATAAGGAAGCAAACAGAGGAAGACGGTTGCTTAACCCTAAAGACGGGGACGGTCTTTAGCGAAGAAAATCAATTGAAAGAGAACTGTAACTCTGGACAAGAAGGTTATACCTCCTGTAAAAGGACGGTCGCCAATGATGAAGAAATCAACAGAAAGAGTGGTTCAAAGAATGCGGAAACTATAAGAAAAGTTACTGGGCTGAAAGTATAAGTCGTTCCTACTCGAAAACTGAACTGGTTTTGAATACCCTTCCGGGAATGTCTAGAAAGGTGAGTTCAAAGCCATTGCCTGTTGCTAGGACCTTCTTAACTGCTGGAGACTCAAAAACAGGGATAGGGGAGATTGAGTGACTATTTAATGCTGGTAACAAGGCTGAGAAGAACTGGATATGGGGACTGATGAACAACGGCTTATCCTACCACCCACTTATCGGTTGGCAAACTAATTAAAAAAAAACCAAACTGGAGAATAGGACACGAATCCTGGAGAGACAGCTCTAAGAAATTCAGAGGGGAAGCACAAGAACCACTTCGGGGGACTTCCTGGCTGATTGAAAGTGAGGGATGGAGAGGTACTTTGGATTGATAACTTTCTCCCTTCCAGAAAGCCTCATAAAACATCATTTGATCGTCGTGGAAGAAAATTATTCACTAAACTCCAAGTTGGGAGCAAATAAGCTTCGCATGAGGAAATGGATAAGAAGGAACTTAAACTACGGCCAAAATGGTCTCTGTGGCTGCGACTTGATTAACATTAGAAACTTGAGGAAAACGGTTTTAGAGTCTCTTCCCCATGCACCTAACAGGAACCAAAGTTACAGTCAGTTTCGAATCCAGTAACTCGAGAAAGGGAGAGAGTAGAAATTAGAAGGCTCGTAGGGAGGAAAGGACCCGATCAGACGAGAACAATAGAAAAGGGAGGGGCGAAAATTCAATCGCGGCTCTTTTTGACTCCCACTGGAGGGATATCTAAGGCAAGGAGGAGAGGGGGACTTTACGAGAAGAGAAAGCTCGCTCAAGCGCACATTCGTTCTAGAGAAAAAACTGGGCTGAAGAAGGCACTTCCTCTTCCAGCAGATCAATATGGAAGGGGTGTAGGCTCAGTTCTGGGAAATTCTAGCAATGACCACTTTGAACACATGCCGGCCTGGGGAATTAAAAAATGTCATTAGAAGGGCTTAACATTCATTAACTCTACGGCGACTAGATCTGAACACGCTCCCCATACAATGGCGTGCCTTCAGTGGGAATGGGATCCCGTCGGCTGCTTTGCGACGATGGGATTAAACGGTCTAGTAAAGGAGAGGCCAAGAAATCTGCTAAATGTCATCGCAGCCGAATTCAAAACACATAAGGCCGGCCTGCGTGAGGGGACCAAGGATGTGATTAAGAAGGGAGAGCGGCTTGCAATTATGGGTTCGCGTCTATAGTATATCAGAAGGAAACTGGAGAAGGTTTTGGAGAGGACGACGCTCGCGATGTCACATTCTGGGGGAACTGGGCGAAGTTAAAAGGGAATCTTTACCACATTGGAACATCAGGAGAAAAAAAGGGGGATCGCTTCCTTTACTTCTTCATGTGTAGCGCTGAAAAGAGGGCCCGGAAAAAAAAAAGGAGAAATCACGGAGCGACGGAATATCTGCCTGGCAGATTTTCAAGGTCTAGAAAAACGGACTTTCAGGAAACGTAAACCTAGGATCTGTTATCGTCCGTAGAGAGAGGCGGGCGCCGACTTGGTCGCTGTAGACAGGGCGATTGAATCAGAGAAAAAAAAAAAATGGGGAGTGGAAAGAGAGATTCCTCTCCCCTTCAGATCCGGTCACTACAGAGGGCCAATCTATCCTGGATCTACTGAGACTGACGTCCTCGAGACGTCAGTAAGACTCGTCCCGCCGGCGAGATAGAGAAAAAGGAAGGAGGAAAGCGATCGCTCAGTCGCCCTGGCGAAAGGGGAAGAGTTAAAAACCCTACCCACTTAAATAATATGAACGGTGCCGGTTACTAAGCTTACATGCGTCCGCGCTTCTCTAAAAAAAACCGAAGGGGCATCGGCTGTCGGAGCAGGGCCAAACAGTAATAATCATGAAAGGAGTGTATAGAGATAGACCAAAAAAAACTGAAGGAAGCCTCTGGAGACCCGTCAGCCAGAGAGTTGGAAAATCAATAGAAGGAAGAAGGGGGGTTTCGTAGGGTTCTATTCCCTAAACGGAGTACGTGTTCTAAGAGGAATGCGTTCTACGTGAAAAAGAAGAGAAGAATCAGCACTAATCTCCAAATTCATAGGAGGGGATAGGAGGTATTTCCTTAGATTATGGAGCAGTAGAGGTGCAGGAAGAATAAATTGCAATTCCATTTTGGCTCCCGTCTTCTGATGTAGTCCACATCGGTGAAAAGGGAGAATATTTTCATAAATCGTCTTAAACTCACTAGATCGCTGATCTTCCGGAAAGAACGAGGACATTACAAGGAGTCTGTGGAATCAGGGTCACATGGCGGGCTTGCCGCGCGAACGAGATGGTGTCTCTCCAAATCTCAATCTAATCTTGGGGCAGTTCGAGGAAGGACAACAGTTCCGCCACCACGGAAGAGGACAAAAAGGGGGAAAGGGGGGCCTGTTGAGGAAAATTTTGTCAGAGGTAATGCATCAAAAAACAATCACGTCCTCTCAGTGCACTCAGAGGGGAAGGGGGGGGATAATGGGAGGGAGTTCCTCTCAAGTATTACGTGATCTCCTCCCCTGAACCAGGGGGGGAATGAAATCTTGAAGGAAGCTCACCGGTACGAAGTAATGAGAGGCAATACTCTCAAAACATCCCGCTGGGGAAAAAATCTCCGGTAAAAAAAAAGCCGGTCCTCCGACGGGAAGGGAGGACTGGGTCCTCCAGAAAAAGGAAGTGAGGGAGGCTTCTCGCCGCCTCAAGGCGGATGCCAGTTATCTTTAGGAAGGGAAAATCTAAAGAAAAACTCTACGCAAGACAAGAATGCCATCGACTGTCAGAAGAATCAGCAAAGGACAAGGCACGTCTTCAAGAGTACTTACGCGGTATAATGAAAAAAAGGAGGTTCCCTGGGGGGGGGCGACAACGTGGGGGTGGGGGATGTGGGGAAAGGGTAGGTCAAAAATAAAAAGGTGATTTTGTGTCGAGCCGGTCAGGGGATCAACTAGAAGAGGAGATACCAACTAAAGAGTCAAATGGAAATTCCGCCAACCACGAACTAATTGGACACTGAGAACATCCTGTCGAAAGGAGACATCAGTGTTAAAAATGAATACGCCCGGGGGGGGGTAGGGGAGCCGGGGGCGAGGGTGTCCTAGACAATGGAAAAAAAGATTATGGACTGTCTGGTAGAGCACTTAAGGGAGTGGGTACTTTCCAGAACTGGGGGGAATTGTCTACAGGAGGTGTAACACCGTTGATGTATCTTCTGGGATCTGGCCGACAGGACTAGGGAACCGAGTAGAAACCAAGGAGTAGACCGAGCGGGATGAAATTTGTTCGAGGTGTGGCCAAGAAGGGATCACCTCCTGAAACGGGAAGAAGGAGGGGAAAAGCACGTGCTCACGCCTTGTACAGCTGGGAGGGTTGGACGTCGAGCGAACACGCGCGCGTAAGGATCCCTCATAAAGGTTCGGTAGCGCCAGGCGGAGCCCTTTAATAATTGGATATCATGTCTGGTGTCGGAACTTGCCAAAAGCGACCTCCTAGTAAAAGTGAGTTTGCATACTGAGAGGTGTGGAGGCACGCAGTGAGGAAAATTCCGGGACTGCGACCCGCCATTGCAGCTGACGGAAAAAAAGCTCTTAATTTATGGAGCGCAGAGTGTTTAAGGTCCCTGCGGGGGTTCTTTGCCGGCTACATCTACACTAGACTGCACCGACTTGACCCCATAAAATAGATTGGGCGGGTCTCTTGTCGTCGAGTTCATCAACGGTCTATTGCGTCCTTGAACCAAAAAACACAACGGTGCGTCTTTCCGTTCCAGGGAATAACGGCAGAGACGGGATTGACAGCGGCCCAGTCGTCATGATACGGTCGCCATGCCGCGCCCGCCATTCATCAGGGAGAGGTGGGGGCGCTATAAGAAGTCAGAGGGGTGACTGAGGAAGAGGGTCTAATTCAGAGAGTGGGGAGAGGGTGCATGTGTAGATCGGACACGGAAAAAAGGGGGGGGGGTTTTGGGATGATTCCGCGTCCCTAAGAAGCTCCTATCGACTGGGAGCTGGGGAGCGAAACCTTGTGCCCGAGTCAGCGGGAAAAAAATGACCTCGGGACCTTAAATTTCTCCCACGAACAGGATGTATATGAACAGAAAAATTGAGGAGCTCAGTAGCCTGCCGTGGCAGTCGGAAGCGGTCGGTGAATGTAAGGAAAGCAGCTCGAAAATCCAACTGTGGAGTGCGGGTGTGGAAGCACACGGAGGAAAAAAGGAGTTGGGGGGGAGAGAAGAGCCTTGGTGGGGTGAAAGAAGAGTGGCTTTTGTAAACTGAAGGACGATCCCGTAGCAGAGCGCGCAGCCTAGGGGAGAAAGCCCCACCAGGTCCAAACGGTGAACGGTGGGGAAGTGTTTGTCGATGCGAGTCAATATCACACTAAGGAGAAACGGAAGGGATCGTGGAAGGGGGGAAGTGAAGGTATGTGAAGGTATGAGTGTCCTGTACTTTTTTCGATGAGTGGCACTCTGATCGAAAAGAAGGAACGGGGCTTGCCCTGAGGGGAGTAGAACGCCATCAGAATCGGAGGGGGAGTTGAGAGTTGCATGACATACTTCAAACGGGGCAAGAAAGGTAAAATTTCCAAGGCAATAATGAAGGAGACAGCTGAATGTCAGTCAAGAAGTCGTAAATGAGGGGTGATAGGACTATTTCTCGGACATGGAAGCTGAGGGAAGCAATTGGTTTCATAAAAGGCAACAGTTCATGATAAAGGAAAGACTTAGAACGGCACGTCCTGCACGGGCGTCAGATAGAAAAGTAGGGAAAGGGTCGGAGGTCTCGCGGGGGCGTAAAGTGAAACAATGTCTTAACAGCTGAGAGAAAGTGCCTTTCGCTGACGCGCTACGACCACAAAAAGGGCGGAAGGAAGATAGGATTAAGAGGGTTTTGCACCAACCATAACGCCACAATCAAGAGATTGCGGCCACCACGCTAAGTCCGTAAGGTAGGGGTAGGGAAAATTCGGCTTTTGGGGACGTAAGAACAACCGTTTTCAAAAACCGGAATTATACCCATGCATTAAAATGACGTTCAGATCGATAGAAACCAAAGGTCTTGTAGTTTGCTCAATACGAAGGGGGGGGGCCCATCACAAAAAACAGCGGCGGCCCTCTATAAAAAAGAGCATTCAGAGGAGAGGGAAGCCGGTCAGGTTAATGGTGTGATAGACGCCTAAAAACTTTCGTGCCCAGCAGGAAGAATCAGAACAACACCAACTATGGGTTATAAGATATAATAGGGCAGGTCAATTTGCAAGGTGGTCTTCAGCTGGAAAAAAAAGAATAAAAATAGTCCGGGCCTGCTGAGGACTCTACAAGGGAATCGGGAGCTCTGAGGAATGAACACGGGGCGTAAACAAATCATAAATAGGTTTTGCCAATATCCAGCTCGGACGTCGGTTTAAAGTTGGGGGAACGGCAAGGAGAGCTAAGCTTTACAGATTGGGGGGGTTATGATCGTTCAACAGATGAGAAAAAATCTGGGTGATGACTTGGCATGAGACCCCTTCCCACCTGATACTTCGGTTGAAGCCCGAAGAAGTAATATGGGCCTTACGGGGTTTCAACCACTATCTCTGGAAGCTCTATCTCAGCACGTCAGAGCCAGTCCGAGATAGGAAAGAGGAGAAACGGTTTTTTCGACGCAGACGACGAGATATCTAGGGTCTACGGAAGAATGAAACGGAAACTGCTCAAGGCGCAGTATAAAAAGGAAGGGGACAAGAGGGCACAAATTCTGGAACGAAATGCTGGAAAAAACAATAGATAAAGAAGGAATATTCGAGAAAGTGTCCTCCCCTGCGCGAGACGGGGCAACAAGGGAAAAGGAAGCAAGTTATTCAAGAAACGAAGTAGCTTGAGACGTGCAAATAGAAATAGGGGGCCGTCCGGTGACGGGGAAAGGACAGGAAAAGACAATCTCGTCAGGATGCTGTCTACCGAAGGGGCAACGAAGTGCTCTCGCTCTATGACTACTCAAAGGAATTAAAGAAAAGACGAAGTAAGGATACATCACTCAAGCGACTGTATCACCTGTCCTAGATACCGACTCTGGTGATTATATCACGCAGCCACTTTAAACCTGTTGTTGGAAGGGTGGGCAGCGGAGAGGTCCAGAAAGTTTGGGAGGAAGAGGGGGTGATAGAAAGGGGCACCAGCGCTTCTAGAAAAGAACAAATTCTCGGGGAGAGACACACTCTTTTGGGGGAGAGTTTACTACCAACAAGAAGGGGAACTAAGAAGGGGGGACTTCTTGCATAGAGAAGGATTAAGGCAATCCGGGGTGTCCGACTGAGGGGGCGAGCAAGCGATAAGCAAATAAGAGGCTCTTCCCGCTGGCCTCCCAGAGTAAAAGGGGGGCAGAGAAAGTAATCTCTTCTGAAAGCAGCTAAACGCATCAGAACGGGACAAAATTTCGAGGAAACAAGGCACCTGACCGGTCATGTACCTCCTGGGAAAAGGGATGCAATGAGGATCTGGATCTACTCCTTACCCTAACCGAGAAAGGAAACCTTAAAAGGGAGTCCTGGAACTGGAAGAAAGAATTCGAAAAAACAGCAGCGTCAGAAGGCGCGACGTTCTTGGAACGGACTGCTACAAGACAGTAAAAAACCATTTCTCTTCCGACAGGGGATGAAGTTGAAGGTAAGATCACAAGGCAAGAGAAACTTGGGGGGTGTGTAATTCCACAGAAAAACATATATTGCTTGAAAATGAACCGAGTAAACCTGAAAAAGAGAAACCGCAGCTCTCCGTGTAAGTAATAGGAGAGGGAAGGATCCTTCCAGGTCAAAAAACTACCACTTCAACAGGAGGGGAACAAAGGACTTTACATCCAGCACTAAGTGGAAGAATCATGGAAGAAGGGCGGTTGGTCAACACGAATACTATCATCGTAGATAAAGCGTAATCCAAAAAAAATCGAGAGCGCTTAGATGTGGACGAGTAAGATAGACAGCTCAACCAATAAGGGAGAACCTTAAGGAGCTAACGTGAACGACTGCAAGGGACACACTGTAGAGAAGCAACATCACCGGGGAGGATCGAAAGGTCCAAAAAAGGAGAAAAAGGGGGGACGTGACTATTACAGACGCGTGAACGGCTGGGTAGGAGACGAAATAAGTTCCAAAAAAGAAAAGGTTACTCTAGGCTACGCGCGGTCTACTCCGAACGGGGAGAGGGCAGAAATATCCAGATCCCTACAGGGTGAACAATGGCTCAAATACTTCAGGCGACCGAGGACAAGCCTAATGCTTCCTAGCCAACGTGTCCATCACTGGGTTTTAGGAAAGGAAAACTTAAGGATACGAGAAGAAAACCGAAATTTGGTCGTGCACCTCCTCAGGGGGAAGCCTAAGAGGCACTCCCGGTAGAACACGGAAAAGTGGGAGTAAGCCTCTTTTAAAAGGAGGGAACGGTGAGATGGCGTTACGAGTTTCATCTGGTCATCGGAAAAAACGGGGGTCTATAGACCTTCTCTAAGAGCCCCCTGACTAATTTTATGTGGGCAAAAGACAGGAAACACAAGCAAACACAATGGAGGGGAGAAAACAATATTGGCTCTCCTCTTCCCGAGGAGATACTAAAAAAGAAAGACTAGTCCTGCTATTTGGGGTTATACTTGGGGCGGTCCTCGTGCATGTTCTTTCGCGGGGCCTGGGAGGACGAAATATAAATCAAACAAAAAAGGAGACTGAGGAATCAGAGAAGAGCAAGACATTCACTATTCGAACAAAAAGACGGGGTCCCTAATTAGCGACTGCGGGATGAATCAAAAAAGGGAATTCTTAAGAAATACTCTTGGCTGAACGCTTGTGGTGGAGTCCTAAAAAGTCTGCTGTTTGGAGTCTTTCTTTTCAAGGGGAGGACAAGAAAAGAGGGAAGCTGGAGGGGGCGAATAGTATGGTCATCTAGGCCGAACATCGGCTCATAAGAGAAGCGATGGGCCGTGGCAGGTGGTGCGACGATTGACGACCTACTCAACTTTCCTCAACATGTTCCAATGGGGAGGGCCTGGAACGTATTCATGTTGGTGCGACTGACAAGGGAGGGGAGGCCACTAGGAGATCTGGACGGAGCGCTGAGGACAATGAGCGAGGAGGAAAGGACCCAGTCAAGTTTTACCTTCGTTAAGGGTGAAGTAAAGAGGGGGAGTCCGTAAGTCGGCCTACGACGATGCCAGCGGAGCTCCAGTGAAGAGAAGTTTAGAATCTATGAGGGAGGCAACAATGGACGAGCAAGAGAACTCAAGACTGGGGTAGAGAAAGAACGGTGGCTGGAAGGCTTCCTCAGGGGTAACATCTGCTGCTACATCCAGAAGACCCTCGCCGCCGGAACTGGAGGAGGTCAGTTTCCTTGAACGTAGCTTCGGGGCTGAGAACGAATGGGCGTAAGTCAAGTTAGAGTCAGACGAGACCAGCGTCGGGGGGGGCAAGGGACAAGGACCAATTCAAAGAGAAAAAGCTTCATAGAGGGGAGGAAGAGGACTCCCACTTCAGTTGTACGGGACGGAAGGGCCATGGTCTTACAGGGAGCTTGAGTTGGGGACCTTCTAATCTCGAACGAATACGCATGACTCAGGAGGAAATTGGGAGGTCTTCGACGGGCTCTAGCTATGGACCGGAGGGGGCTGGGAGTGAAGAAGAACATAGTAAACCAAGAAAGGGGAATTCAAGGCTGTCGCCTTCAGGATAGGAAGAGCATTGGAAAGAAAAGAGATGGGGGAGGGAGCGTCCTTCTCGCCTCAAGATAAGGAGGCGAATGGAAAAGTTTACAAGATCTCCAGACGTTCACTGAGAGGGCAGCCCAAGGCGGTCTCTCAGGACGCAGGAAAAGTATCGGGCAGCTGGCTACGTATCGAGAGAAGAGGAGGGTCTCTGACATGAATGAAAGGTGGGCGGA
>Ga0179591_1168455_pt1 | contig 16223 bp, 14 predicted proteins | sample CZOMad2_1_08_16f_FD_182891 | JGI IMG/M metagenome (GOLD analysis project Ga0179591, IMG submission 182891) | Vadose zone soil fungal communities from Angelo Coast Range Reserve, California, USA - CZOMad2_1_08_16fungal (PacBio error correction) | ecosystem: Environmental > Terrestrial > Soil >...
AAATTATTAAGGGAGTTGAAAGTAAGTTGAGAGTGGATGTAAGGGGACTTTGGGTTTAGGGTAGGAGGGAAGAGTTAGAAGTGTGAAGAGATAGGGGGTTGGGGTAGGGGGATATAGTGTTTGTGTTTGTGGGGAAGAGTTAATGAAAGAAGGAAGAGAATTGTTGTGGGTGTAAGGGAGTTGGGGTGAAGAAGGGTTAAAAGGCGTCCCAGGGAGCTGATTCTCGTCAGGGCTTCAAGGGAAAAAAATGCCTAAAACTTCCCATAGGAGAAGGGGGGTGGGACACCTTTAACCGAAATATTCGCAATTTCAAGGATCCGATCAGAACCACGAGGGGAGACAAAGGCAAAAAACCCTCCAAGGAGCAGAAACGTAAAAAGAAACTTTAGAAAAAGTCAAAACAGCTCGCTGCTCTGGGGTTGTAATCCACAAATTCCTCCCCCATCGTGATCGAGGGGGGGGAAAAAAAAAGAAGGAGATCATAAACAACAACGTAGAGAATAAGAGGGGGAAAAAAAGAGGGGGGGGAATTACAAAGCGGATTTCCGGGGACTGGGGGGAGGGGAACTGAGTTAGTGTCATTCGGCTGCGGAAAAGAGGGCGATGGTACGTGGAATGCGAGTTGAAAAGGAAAAAGAGGGGGGGGAGAGATGATGATTGCGAAATAGGCTCTTATAAAGGGGGGAAAAAGGGAGAAGAGATTGGTTGAGGCATTGCTGACGCCCAAGAAGCAAAGCGAGGGAAAACGGGGCATTGTCGTAAATGGTGAGGGGGGGTGAGGAAACGATCCGTTGTTGCAAAAGAAAAGTCAATAATTTGGGGAAAAAGGTCTGTAACCTGAGCGCCTTCCGGGGGGGGGGGACGAGACGTAGAATGGGTGCTTTGGGGGGGATTGTGGGGGGGGAAAAAAAGAAGCGGACGACAAAGGTACCAGGGCTCTGCGGAAGGAAAGAAATATACTGAAGGCGGAACACAGGGAGGCGAGGGGTTCGGTCAAGAGCGGGTATAGAACAAAAGGTCACCGAGCAGAAAGAAGGGTTCGGGGGAGCGCATCAAGAATCAGAGGGTGTTTGGAAGCATCGAGGGGAAAGGGGTCGGGCCGGGGCGAGCTGGAAGGGGTCGGGCGACAAACAAGTGAGAGGGTATAGATGTTGGAGGGGTTCAAAAAAAAATCCGGGGAGTTTCCGGAGCGAGGGATGGGGGGGAAAGGGAGTGCTTCGATTGATCCAGGGATTTGGAGGTGGGGCGGGCCCGTCCGGGGGGAAGGTCCAGATCGGGGTTGGTGTGATTGCTCCAAAAAGAGGGGTGGGAGGTAACAGGTGGGGACGGAATCGATGAAACTTGGTCAAAAGAAAATGCCAATTGTAAGACCCTAGACGGGGGGAGGAAAGGGGGGTGAACGGCGGGGCCGTTCCTGGGAAGTTTCGAATAATTCTTTTGAAGGGGGGGGGGGGGGAGAGGCAAATCAGCAACGTGAGATTCCGAGGGAGCGAAGGACCGGCACGAATTGCGATGTGACCAGGGGGGTTGAGGGGGGAGAGGGGGGGTTGAAGGACGAACGGGCAATGTTTCAAAAAGCCGGGGAAATATGAAGGGGGGGGGTATTTAGAGCGCAAGGCGTGACGTGGAAGTAATTTTTAAACAAAGAGTGGAAAGCCGAAATTGGCTGTGGAAAAGTGGCATCAGAGGGGGTGGGTGTTCGGGAGAAGTACCTCATCCAGTTTGTTCTTGAAGAAGGAGGTGATGGGATGAGGTAATTTAGGTGGGGGGGGGGGGACGAGCCGGGAGAGGGAAAAGGGTGGGGGCACTACTGGGGGTAGCTGACCAGAAAGAAAGAATTTCAAAATTATCTTGAAGAATAGGAAGGTGGGAGATCTCAAAGACCTGGTTTCAAAGAGAAGAGGGAAAACCATGGGAAGAAAAGCCAACGGGAAAAAATTGACAGTATACTACACTGGAAGGGGGAAACTTCATTTCGGTTAAAGGGAGAAAGGGGGAAGACCACCAAGAGTCGGCGTGGGTAAAAAAGGAAAAGTTTAAGAACCGGGGCAAGCTCGTGTGGGGGTTGGAGACGGTAGTTGGGTAACTGAGTAACTCGCCTGCGGGCATGCTCAGCAGTTGTCAGGCGAGAAAGGTCGACTTTAGGATGGAGCGGGGGAAAGAAAAAAAAGAGCCCGTGCGGGCTTGAATAGAAGGGAAAGGAAAAAAGGCTTGAAACCTGGAGTGGGGGAAGTGCTTCAAACGATAAGGTGACGGAGGATGGGGGGGAAAGGGCCTTTGACGCCAAAGGAAGGGAAGGTCTTCTGACGACTTGTGCCGAAGAGGAAAAAATCGAGGCAAAGAAAAGAGGTTGGCCCGAAGGGGGATTGCCCTTCATTGTGGGGGGAAGCGAGAAGATTGGGTGATTGCGTTCGAAGGTAGGGGGGGGGAGTGTTTTACAAAAAGGCAGGGGAGATTACATACACTCCAAAGGGGAACTAATATGAAAAGGGAGGTGTGGCGGAGTCGGGCGGGTGTGACGTCTAGGAGGGGTGCGGAGAATCACATTCGCCTGCGATCCCGACACGCGCAGTTGGGGGAATGAGGAAAAGGTACGTTGCAGCGTTTGGGGTAGACGTCACGGATGAAGTGGGCCAGAGTCGTAGGGGGGGGGGGGGGGGAACCCGAACGATAACGAGACTAAGAAGAAAATGGGGACGTACGGTCAAGGGACGATCTGCAGCCGCAATGACATTATAATGGGCAGGACAGGTGCGTGGTGATTTATTGATCTCCACGGGGGAAAAAAAAGGACAGGAAGGCAAGGATGAACAGACCTTAAAAAAAGCATCCCGGATTAGTGCTGTACTGGAGAGCAATTTTCTCTAAATGGGGGGCAGGAGGAAGTTACAAGTGGCAAGAATTATTTGGGATGGGGAAAGAGGGGGAAAGGAAATAGTAATTGAGTGCCACCCAGGAAATGTCAGCTGGAGGGGGGGGAGGTTCAAGAAGCGCAGGGACTGTTTGGTTAGGGAGTACACCTCCCCGACTTTGCAAAAATGAAAAAGGGGGGAAGAAAAAGGAATGCACATTCAATATGACCCGATCCTGGGAAAAGGAAGGGGTTCATGGGACGGGCGATTCAATTCTCGTGCCTGCCTTGGGGGTCGAACTTGCAAATCGAGGTTGCCGAACCAAAAGCGCCCGACCTAGGACAGGAGGGGGAAGTAGGGACCATTTTCGGAGCTGAACGAGGGAAGGAGGTGAAATAAATGAAGTTCGCCCTTCTGGTTAAACACCAAACATACTTCGAAAGGAAAATAAAAAGCTCGGAAAAGCAGCCAGCACTAGCGCCTCCTTTCAGGAAAAGGGGTGGAAGGGGGGAAAGAGCCCAAAACGCCAGAACAGGGAAACGAATAGAGGGTAATGCAGAGGAAAAAGCACGCCTAAAAAAACCCAGAAAAAATACTTCTCTAGTCACGGCTGGGAAACCATGGCTCTATTTCTGACGATAGATATGAGACAGGAAGGTAAGGTTTGGGCGGAGAAGGGGGGAGAAGGTCTCTCCGGCCAGAAAAAGATCAGACCAAAAACCGTCGCCACTTTTTGGACCGGAGGGCTCCATTCTAATGCGCGGGGAAAACTGGGAGGGGAAAAGAGAAAGGGGATCTCCTCAGCAATGGAGGGGAAAGAATCAATTTGGAAAAAACTAACAGCGTCAGGGAGGCAAGGATATACAAACAGCAACGAACATCCTCCATAACCGTACCACTGAATACGGGTCTTTTGCAAAAGAAAAAAGGGGGGAGGGGAGTCGGCGTTTTTGCTCACCCTTATGCCGATACAAGATGAAAGTTCAGTATGGGCCACGGGAGCGAAGATCTGATCCGAAACAGAGAACCAGGGCCGGTGAGGGGAAGAGGGGGGGGGGTCATGCTATGACGATCGATCCAGGGAAAAAAAAAAAAAACGGAAGAATGATCTGCGAAAGAATGAAAAGAAAATAAAACCACGAAGGGGGGATCCACGAAGCCTCAAGTAGAAGGCCATATGGCGCTGAAATTAATTGCACATACGGTCGAAGGAGGAAGAACGTTATCAAGAAACCTCCAGATCTTCCGTCGTGGGGGGAAGAAAGAGCCCATTCAACACCAAACCTTTGGGGGAGGGGAAGGGAAGAAAAACTTAAACGCGAAAAGTCATCGCGATGCCTGACTTTGAGCGGCGTTTCCACCCGTTATTCACAGCTGCTGTTTAGTGGGAGGAAGAAATGGAAATAGAAGAGGGGGGCGGAAGGGAAAAAGGAACTTAACATAAATCAAAAGAATAACCAGGAGAAGAAAGGGAAAACCTGGGCAAATGATCAAAGGTTGGTTCACTAAGGGCAAGCCCCAGGGTGTGAGTGCCCGGACTGGTGGTGGGGGGGGGGGGGGGAGAAAGTCATACAGATTGATTCTAAAAAACAACTAGATGAAAAGAGATATCCTATTCATGGATACCTCTGTCCAAAAGAGGGGGGGAACTCCAACAAGGGGGAAATGAAACAAAGGGGAAGAAAGAAGGAAGGACAAGGTAGAACTGGCCGGCGGCTCAGAGGATTGAGGAGGCGTCAGGCTTCTTTGCTTGAACGTTAAAAAAAGGACCGTTCCATTTCAGAAAAAAGCAAAGCAGTACAGTGAAAGAAAAGGATGTCACGGGAAGAAATACAAAGAGCAGGATACACGAAAAGGAATCGGCGAGATCTCAACAGATTTTGGGAATTAATAGTTGTCCAACACGCCGGGAATAATGATCCATGGAGGCCGGGGGAGGACGAGAAAAGTCTCGAAGAAGTAGCCGCGGCGTAGGTCCGGAGAATTGGAGACATACAGGCTTCTCAAACGCACATTAATTGGGGGAAGGAACAAAAAAACACGTTCGGAATCACGGCGTCCGAAAAGCTTTCCCAACGTAGGAGGACGGGAGAGGCAGCCCCAATCGGCCCTCACGGCCTGGGAGGGGCGCGGAGGGGGGATCTCCCGGGCTACTTTCAACAAGGGACAAGGGGGAATACACGACGGATAGGGAGCCACAACTAGTGGGGGGGGAAAGAAAAGAATTAACGATGGGGAATATGTGCGGAAGGGTCAGATTGCTGGTCTACGTACAGAAAAAAAAAAGTACTTTTGGGTACATCCTAAAGTGATTAGGAACGCAAAAGAATTTGGGAACGCGAGGATAATTATGGCACAAAAAGGGGGGGGGGGGGAAGGCAATTCATTCTAAGGAAGAGTTGCCGTGCCGAAGGGGACTTTAAGGAGAGAAAATACCTTTCCGTAAGAAACGTGACCACCCACCAAAACAGATGGAATAACAGTCGTCTGTTATATAGAGAAATAGGCAGAATAGAGCATCTGGACCCTTTGAATAAAGATAAGGGAGGAAAAGAGAGGGAAAGGACGATGAGGAGAACGTAGAAATTAAATTCCCTATGCCTCCACAATGTCGTCCTGGTCGTGGGAGCAAAAAAAAAAGGACAGTAACGCATGCAAGCGTTCTGCCAGCAAGAGGCGTAACAGTTTCTACCGTTCATGGAAAGGTGGCAAAGAAGGCGAGTTCTTCTTATAAAAGAAAGTTGGAGGAAGAGTGAATTGGGTCCTCTTAAGTAACACGCGTGGATGGAAGAGGGCTTTGAGCATCCCGGCTGTCTGCGAACCAATCGTTGGAAAATAAACACTTCATGCCGAGAAGAAAAGGAAACGTCGCCATGAACTTATTTGGGCCATAGGGGGGCCAGAGGGGGAAAGGGGAAAGCCGGCAAACTATAATAGGGGAGGTAGGGGAGAAAATTGAAATGGAGGGCACCGACACAACATGAGGAAAACCAACACTGCGAACGAAAGAAAACGAGCCCAAAAAACGCAAAAGTGTAACCATTTCCGGGAGGAAGAAAGAAAAGGAAGGCCGGAATAGTTGGGGAACAACCATCTAAATAAAAAAACTGGAAGAGGAAGTTACACTTAACTGCAAACCCATTGCTAGACCATGCCGTAGAAGAAGCCGAATAGATAGGGAGGAAACTCCTGCCATTCATCGGAATGTTTGGAACAAAGGGGGGAGATGAAGCCAAAAAAAAGAAAAAGGGGGAACGAGCACACAGAAGTTCATTGCGCTGCAGAGCGAGTCCTCCAATTCTACAGTTCTTTGCGCCGTTGAAAGAAAGAAACACCGCGTCAGGGAACAATCCCATAAATAGCGGCCCGGCAAAATTACCCGGGCACGACGAGCAAAAAAAAAAAAAAAAAAAAAAAAAAAACACACATCACAAAAAACGAAGGCAACGGCGGAATCCCAGAAAAAAAAAGCAGTGAAAGGGGCCAGAGGGGACGAAATCGGATGCGCCGCTCGCCTCAAAAAAAAAATCAAACCCGAAACCACTCATGAAGAAGCAATCTTGCGCAAGGGAACAAGTCGCCATCCCTTGGGGAGAGGCACGGGAAAAAAGAACACAGCACCCGTCACCAGACCGTAAACAATGACGGGGAAAACAAACCCTTGTCCAGGTGCTTAGTCCAACCGGAGGAAACCGCTGCAAGGTAAGCTGATATGGCACTGCGGGAAATCAAAAGCGCTTCCAGGTTCACGAAAAGGGAGTAAAAAGGAGAAGAGCAGGGCAAAGGCTATCAATCACCGACCCCAAAAAAGAAAAGACCGGAGCTCAAATCATGCAACTCAAAAGGATTACATGCTGAAAAAAACGCTTTCTATTCAAGACCCCCCCCCCCCCCCAAAAACCCCACCCCACCAAAAAAAAACAAAAAACAAAACAACCCCAAGCGAAGTGCGAAGGGGGGGAAAGGGACGTTGTCGACGACGCAATCCCGTCGAACTGGGAAGAGCCATTAACTTTCTGTACATCCACTAAGAGAGTAATCCGGGCATAACCGAAACGGGAGTCACAAAAAGGGGAGAGAACCAGGGTCGAAACACTGAAACATAAAGGGCGAGAAAAAAAAAGCCGACTCATTCGGTTTCTCACATAAAGAAAGGGAAAACAGAAATCTCATCCCCGATTCGGACCTGAGTAAGTACTTGAAGGGGGAAAAGGAGAGTTGTTAGGGGTATTCAAGGTGAAACTTCTCCGAAAGTGAAAAAAAGGGGTCCGGACGAACAAACGCTCAGGGTGAGGAACTGATATGCCAAATTTTCTCAATCAAGAAAAAGGACGGGAGAACATAAGAAAGGTGAAAAAATTATCCCAGACCAAAAAAACGAGGAAAAACCACCCCTAATCCCTCCGAAACAGAAAAAGACCTCTGCACCGCACAAACCGTCTCAAGGAAACAATGGAGAAAAGTCCAACACCAAAAAAGGACCGCGCAAAAACGGAGGAAAGGGGAAATCGTGGGAACCCTGTCACAGGCAACTGGGAAAAACGCCGCCATCCCAGACCACAATCTTTCCCCAAGGACAGTTGCACCATGGGGGGAAACCGCCGAAAAGAGAAAAAAAATAAGAAAACGAAAACCGGATTTAACCTCCGCAATCAACGTCACGGCTCTCCCGAGGGGAAAGGAGTCAAAAAAAAGAGCACCCCAAATGGCGGCATCTGAGAAAAAAAACGTGAAGCGTAAGAGCGGGGAAAAGAATCCGGCGCATTCGTTAGATGACCCACAAAACGGAAGATCAAAAAGACTCAATAGAAGTCAGTAACCCACGCTTTACCATAAAAAAAGGAGCTTTCGTCATAAACTTCATCGCAAAGCTGCACCAAAAAATGAAACCAGCCAGAAAAAAAACTCACAAAACCATAATCGAGAAAAAACGTAAAAGAGTCCATACAACGCCAGCCCCGCCAACTTCGAAGGAAATCCAAAAAATTCCCGCGCCATCACGTCGGAGTAATAAAACCACGGGAGAAAACCCGGGGGGGGACCCAGCTGCAAGAACCACGTCCGAGGAAAAAGCTGATCCTTCTAAGACACTGCCCCGTTCACTATTGACCACAAAGGGGGGGACACGCTAACTGGGACTAAAGAACCGAAAAACAACCCCGCTGAAAAAGGAACAAGGGACAGTTGATTCTTCTATTCGTAAAAAAGGGGAAGCAGCCTCTTGAGACAACCCCCAGATTCTTGGCACCAACACAGAACCAAAAACACCCAAAGAGTCAGCAAAGAACAAATAACCGTACGGCGCAAACTGTTAAGATCAAACCACAAAAAGCAGAGTAGGGAAAGGGGAGGGAAAAAAGGGTACCATCTGCACCGACGTGAAGGGAAAAAAAAATGGGAAAAATTTCCCTGACAATTGCCCCGGCGTCCAGGCCAAGGGGGGATCGGGAAAAGAAACATAACCAGAAAGGCAACGCAACGTGAAACGGGGGGCTCGGATGCACCTCAAAACGAAAGAAAAACGAAGAAGACCAGAGACTACGCCACGATTGGAAATTCCTTACCAGGGAAAGCAGGGCGGCGGGCAGCAACTCTAACGAACACGTGAATAGAGGGACAGCAAAAAAAAACAAAAAGACCAAGAGGAGAGGGGGGAAGCAACAAAAGGCCTCAAAGCTATCGCCAAAAACCCTCAATCTCTCAAAAAAAAGGGGAAAAAGAGAGGGAAATCAGAGACTGGTTTGGCACCGAATGAGTCTTGTGTTAAACTGATGAAAAAAAAGCAGCTGATTTCTGTCGGACGTTGTCAGGTCACTCGAGAGTGTCGGGGGAGTTATGACGGTCCGCGAGAGGATTAATGACGGGGCGACTGGAATGAGGGGGAGTCATCTTGATCTTGTAGCATTTGCGAGAGGGGGGAGCGTGGATGGGAAAGGTCCAGTCGCAGGAAAGCTTTGGTATGAGGAAAAAGGGGAAGGACGCAATGAAGAGCAATAACGCTTGACGACAAGAAGGGTCGGGGGAAAAGGGAAAACATTTAGGGTGATTCACATCCAAATATAGGGGGAAGGGTGGCACGAACATAGAACGCAAGGATGCGTTGGTGTGAGGGGTCTTTGAAGCCGGAGAACGTGCAAAGGGGAGTGTCGATACTAGAGTGGTGTTTGGATTGGTGAAAAAAAAAAGCCAGACGAAACGCGGTCTCGGCAGTTTATCTCTAATCATAAGAAGAAGGGGGCTGACACGAGGGTCCGGTGGATGGGGGATGTTATGGCTTGAGGAGCAAGGTACAACCCGGTTGAACGCTAATACATGGTCTCAGCCAAAGTATGGGGGGGGGGGAAAAGGAGTTTGCCGGTTTGAATTGAAAAGATATTTTCGTGGGGGGGTTCTGATGACTGGGCGGGGCGGCGAGCCGACGGTTGATGGGCGCAAGTAGATGGGGGGGGGGTTCAGGAAGAGTTGGGAGGGGGCACTTAAGTGGGGGGAAGGGCTCGGTTTATGAAAGGGGGGGCCGAGGGTTGATTGTTTCCGCCCGATGGTTCTAAAGGGGAAGCGTGTTCTTTATTTGACGCGATAAGGGGGGGTGTGTTTCAGATGTACTCCTGCGATTTGGATAGTTCGAAGGGACCGTGGTGATGGTGAAAGGGGGGAAAAAGAAGGAGAAGGAGTAATTTTTAAACCGGAGGAAGCCTTTCACGTCTTTTCTCAAAAGGAGGGGGGGGGGGGGGGGGGGGGACGGGTTTGCTGCTTCGTGACAGTCCGAGGGAGAAAGGGACGAGGGGGGTATGGCGGTTGAAAGAAGCGGGTTCGGTGTCTGAGGGGGGATTTTGAAGGATAATAGGGGGAAGCCAGGAAATATGAATGGTATTGGACTAAACAGGGGAAAAAAAGGTACTTATTATGACGTTTAACAACGGGGGAAGCCGGCCTTTTCTTACACGAAAAAATGCAACGGAGCTTGGTGGTGTGGAGGCGGATGAATGTCAAAGCCGGAAGACAGTGTGGGTGTGCGGTGGCAAGATTTAAGTGTGGATTTGAGGAGGATCGTGGGTTGATCGGGAGGGGTCCGGATAGGGGGGAAAAGGTGGCACGACGCGATTAGTCTGAACAGGATCGTGTAGAGTGGAAAGGGGAGATATAGATTGAAGAAAGAGCGTGCACGGCTCTCCTTACCATGGGGGGGGGGCAAAAAAAGCGGAGAATTCCAGTTTGAATTAAAAATCCAAGCGCCTTAAACAATTTCACGTAGACTACAAGGCCAAGCGGGGCTTGAAGGGGGTAGTTTTTAATCAAATGGTAAGAGCCAAAAGAAGGGAGTCGGCTTGGTGCAAAAGCGGGTTGAAGGGGAGAATATCGCCGGCCAAAGCTCTTATACAGTGGGTGGAAACGTAGGGGGAATGTAAAACGAACTAACGGAAAACTCCTGATAATATCGAAAGGAGAAACACTTTCAGGTCCAGTTGGGAGAACGTGGGTAAGGGGGATGGCAGAACGCAACCGAACGTTCCCGCTCACCACTAATTTGTTATTAAAGGAGAATCCAAAAAAGGGGAAGAAAGGGTTTGAAATTCAGTTGTTATGATGTGGGAGTTGCCCGAGATTTTTCCTGCAAGGGGGTGGGGGAGTGCATTGTTTAACGCCTCTGGACAAGGGAGAGGAGACAGGGGGAAGCAGGGGTAACTGTACGAGAGGGGTTTGAAATCAGAAGGGGACAAGGAGAAGAGCAAGGAGCAGAGGGCCCGGGGTGGGGGAGGTACGGGGAAAACAAAAGGGAAAAGGGGGGGGAAGACGAAGAACGATGTGTTTTTTTACGGGGGGACGAAACGGAGTTGCCGTATGAGGGGACGTTGGGGCGGGGAGCGAACAAAAGGGCAAAGGGGGGGGGGGGGGTCGAACTGGAAGGGCCTGGTAAGAAGTCGGGGGTGTCGGGGACGGGAGGAGTTGGGGGGGACGAACGAGTCAAGGGGATAACGTGAAACATCCGGTTAGAAGAGGAAGACTGGCACGGCGGGTTGTCAAAAAATGGCAGACCTTTAAGGTTGGGAACGTCGGGTTGTGCTCGTCGGCCCAGTGAGTTGGGGCACCAAGGCGACTGGCGGAGAGATGGTGTGGGAGGGGGGACCCGAAGAGGTGATTGATCACGGTCTCTGGGGAAAAAATGACATTGGAGGACAGTCCACGAAAGAATCTGCAAAAAAAAAAGCCTGAATGAAATGAGTTGGCTTTACAGGTGTACTGGTGGATTCATTTAAGAAAGTGTGCCGGGAAAACCTCCAATGACTTGAAGGAAGGTTCAAGACCCTTCGATCACGACAGCAGGACTGAAGGGTGTAGAAATGGGTCATCGACGAGGTCGGTCAATGGACAGCAAGTTCCAGTTCGAATTCGGGGGGGAGGGGGGGGATGGTTGTGATGGAAAACAGGCGGGAGAAGTTCTATGCAAGAACGGCAATGGAAGGGCGTGACGGGTGGGATCGGTGCGCAATCCAGGGGAACGAATAGTTTTGGGTGGGAAAAAAAGAAAGGAATTCGAAACAGACGTCACAGAGGCACACAGGTTGGGGGGGCCAAACGAGGCCGAGGTAAAAATGAAAAAGCAGGGAAAAATCATTTTCATTTTCAAGATGCGAATGAAGACGGAATGAAGTGGTGGATTCTCGAAGGGGGGAGGACCTAAGAAGGAGAAGGGGAAAACGCGGAAAGAGAACTCCCAGCGATTTGACGGAGGGGCAGTCAGAGCATTGGTGGGCCAATTATCTACAAGGCTTATTCTTTTCACCTAAGGACTTCAAGGAAGTAGGGTTCACAACAGACCTAATTACGAAAGTAACAAACCGCGGGAGGAAAAGGAAACAAATATCTCAAGAACGGCAAATCCGCTAAACCGCGTAACGGTGGGCCCATCCCAAACAAAAAGAAAAAAAAGGGGGGAACGTCCATATGGGGATTAAGGAGGAGTGCTCGAATCGCTCTCACTCGATTAAGAAGTCCAGAAGGCTATAACAAGCTTAGTACAAGACTGGCTATATTAAAAACGATATACATGCTACCGAGAACGTTATCCCAGCGATGGACGGAGGAAAGGGGAAAGATTCTCTTTCTGAGCAACCAAAATACGTTCTCCGTCCCGATAACGACGCAGAAAAGCAAACGTCGCACCACTGGGGGGACAAAGTCGGATCAGCGAAATGAAGTGACGCTTAAAAATGGTCCGGGCAGAGACCGTTTCACTCCACAGAGAGGAAAATGAGGCGATATCCCGCCATCAATGTGGTCGCACCTTTAAGAAAAAAAAAAACCATCATACGTGATGTCGAAGACCAAACAGAAGTCTGACACTCCGCCTAAAGCGGGGAGCAGGGTTGGGGAGCGGTGGGAGAATCCATGTCATTCGCTTTAGGAAAAAAGGCTGGCATTGTTGGAAAAGGGAGCAGATCGAATACCTCCCCTCACAAGGGCGCGGGGTGGGACATGGGAACGAGACGCTGAAATCCGATAGGGGCGGACGGCAATGCTGCCGGGGAGAAAAGGGAGGATCCCGTGACTCCCCCTTCAAGGGTGGCGCCTAACAGCCTGTAGCAGACAAATGAAGAAAAAACAGAAAGGGGGAAAGCATCTGTCGAATCACGGCTGATCCTGGGGGGGGGGGAGACGGATCGAACGCCTCAACCTGGAGACAGAATTCAGGAGGTGGTTTAAGAAATATATCACCACAACTCTGTAAGAGGGGTTGCGAGGCAACGAGGGGAAACGCAATAGGCAGAGGCGCTTAAACAAGCTTTTCTAGGAGGAACGTTGCCACCCGAAAGGTTATTTGACTGACAGAGGGCGGGGGCTTGGGGTCAAGTCCGAACTGTCGGTAAGGGGGGAGACCATGCGAAAGGGACGGAAGCAAGCCGCCACGTTCACTTCGCCAATGAGAGGAGCCCCAAGAGACTACAAGGCCGGCAAAGGACGGACAGGTTTTTGAGGGGGGAGGGCACACCTCCGGGTTTAGGCAAACATTTGGACGATTTTCTCAAAAAGAGAAGCTCTCTAACAACGATGATAGGACAAGCAAGGAAGAGATCCTATCGGAGTCCAAACGGCCTGGAAAACCAAAGGAGGATGAAAAAATACGGAAAAAACCGGTCGTCAATTTCCTTCAGGGGTAAGTCTCGGTGACCGGCGGTCTCAGAGGACTGGCGAGGAATCGGCAGGGCGCGCAAAAGGAAGAAAGAACGGTATCATTTACCGGGGTTCAAAAAGGGCTGAAGAAAGCAAAGCATATCGCAGGGTAAAAGATGCGGGGAACATGAGCCAGACAAAGAATTACATCTCAATATGCAAAATGTCCAGTCGCTCTTGAAGGGGGTAGGCGCAAAAGAGTTGGTTTGAAAGGGGTATTTGACAGGGCAACCAACGCCGAATCGTATACGGGGGGGACAAAAATCGCTACAGGAAAACTCTAATACTTCGGAAAGTATGCTGGCCAATTAATTACCCTCCATACGGGGGGCTGTAAGAAAGCGGATGTCGCGCAGCGGTGTGAGAAAGGAGAGAAGGGTAACGTCAGCATCACATAAGCCGGAAAGCTTTTTTTCCAAGTATCGAGAAGTATAACATCCAAAGCGACTCACCGTCAATGGTGCGGCGTAGAAAAAAAAAAAAAAGGGTCTAGAAAACCCCTTCCATTACTGTAACAATGTGGGAACCAAAATTGGGGGGAAGAAGCGACTGACATTATTGCTCCCACTCCTAAATTGAAAAGGTAACCTGATCGAGGGGGACTTAGTGAGTAAGGTGCAAGAAAAAAGGAAGGGTTGAGGCTCGTACCCCTCTCCTCCGAGAGATGGGGGAGGAAGTGCCAACAACAATGATGTCTTGACAGATTGAGAGGGAGAAAGATAGGGACAAGACCAGGGGAAGCCAAGTAAAGGTTTTTTAAGTCCTGGATACAGAGGAGGCCAAGTGCAGATGGAGTTGCTTCTAGGAGGGGTCGGATCCGGGCAGGAGACTTTCACTCCCTTCGAAGAAACAAAACCGCGCGGAATCTTGATTTATCAAGAAGATATCCGGGCGAATAGAGCCAGGTATCAAAAAAAGGCCTGTGAGCGACTTAGAAGGGGTAGGCCAACGATGAAGAGCGGAGGCGAGAACAAAGAATCAGGGGAAAAAACAAGGAGTGCAATGTCGTCTTTCGTGTTGGAAGAGGGGGCAAAAGAAGGAAGGAAGCTGCAGTGCTGGAGAGTCTTCGCCTGAATCCGAGGCGTAACTTAAAATGTGGTCTGTGGCAAGAAGCGGGAAGGAGGGGGAAAAGAAGAAAAGTCGTCCTTGAAAAGTTGTAAGATTAATGGGACCCGCCGACAATAAGGCGCTCTCTGGTTGGCAATCCAAGGTCGCGGGGCGGCAGAACCAAGCGTGTATACAACCGTCATTCCGAAGAGAAATCGAATAAGTGCACCACGGAAACCGGATTTGGGTGGCATAGAGGGGGACAGATTGAAATCTGGGCTCCGGGGGTGCAGGACAAAAAAAACTCTTTTCATAGGTGACGTCCTGAATTCTAAGTCGGGCGCCAACAAGTGGAAAAAATAACCCCCAGGAGAGCTAACTGCACCAAGACACCGCAAGGAGCCTGCGTGGACAAAAAAACTTAAAGGAAGAGTGCACTCACACCAATCTACTCCAATAAGATCTAAAGGGACACAGAGGGTAACATTGACAATAACTGAAAAGGTTCGAAGAACCAGTGCTCGCCGTCACCGAACTCTCCAAGTCTCGTGGGGGAGGAAACTCCGCACTGCCGAAGGGGGTCGGCAGTGCGATCAATTAAGCCAAAAAGAAATCACAAACGGATAAACGACATCTATGGAAGGGGAGTTCGGCAAGGAGTAGGACCGTCAGAAATTCAGAGGAGTCTCTGAAAGCGCACCGTTGCATCAATAAACACAACGCTCGGGCGCCCCCCAAACTCAATCTACGCCCCGTCAAACTCTAATGCCTACGATCAAAAAAAAAAAGCAGCAAACTCACCGCTTCGGAACTCCAACAAAACCCTAAGTGGAACGGGGAGAAGGGAAGAGAACGTTAGCCGCAGAACTACGCGAGTGAAAACCGCCACTCCCCGGAACCACCGGCTCCTGACAAATAGGAGAACTAGAAATCGGCCATCCTTGTAATCGACCTATCCAAACTCAACAAAGAAGAAACTCCGTCACCTGCGACCCCGTACCAATAGTATTCCGGATAACAAACAACAAAGAACACCGATGCCCCGCTGCTCCTGGGGAAAACTCTAGACGGGGGCCCCATGCTTGATAAAACGGCGGTAAATGCACTCACCGGAGGTCACAAGGGCTACAGAGGGAATTGTCCAGAGGCGGATAAAAACCCTGGAATATCCCCCACCCGCAGGCACCTTAGAGAAGACGTAAAACAAACAAGAATCCCCCGCCAGGCGGAAAATGCAGGAAAAAAAAAAAGAGATAAAAAATTACAAAAACAGAAGCACCATCCCCCCAAAAACCAAACCGGGGGGGGGGGGGTGTGCTCCGGGACAGGTAGGGGTTCTCAGCCTCTAAAGACTGAAAAACCGGTAAAAGGGTAGCGATGACGGCTGAGCATTCGAAAAGCAGGAAGGTACTAAGGGACATACCTACTTTCACAGGGTACGACAACACAAATGGGAGAAGAGAAAGGTCGAATTCAGACACTTCAAGCAAGGGGAGAGGGACAAACTACGACTCAGGCGGGTTAAAATTCCCACCGAAAATCTCAAACCTAGAGAACCATGGGAGGAGGGGAAAATTGGGCCCAGTAGGCATTTTTGGAGTTGATTCACTGGTGAACTTCATCAACGCTTGGGAAAAAACATGGTCCAGGAAGGGATCAAAACAAAGCGTCTTCAACGAAATATATGACAAATTTTGCACAGAGGGGAATAAAGAGAACAGTCGGAGAAAAGAGAGGCGTGCAACACCTTCTGTCCCCTCCTCAGAGAGGAGGGGGCAAAAAAAAGAATTACCCGCCGAAAGAAACCTGGAACAGAAAGAGGGTGCACACAAGGGAAACAACCGTCTCAGGCGTAAAAAGGTATCCCAGAACCAACAAGCGAGCGGACAAGAGGAAAGAACAGGGGAGGGAAACGTTGCCCAAATAAATAAACTGTAAAACACAGAAAAAAAAAATGTCCGAATACGGAAAAGGTAAGCGGTGCAGCCTCCATAACCACCTCTCATTGAAAGAGGGACAAAAACATATTTCCTCCGCGAATACTATCCCAACCCTAAGACACGCCCACCTGCCCTGGGAACCTAAGCAGAAAACCGGAAGAACGTCGCGACCCTCCGGACTTTCCCGAAGCGGCAAGCAAACCCGAACAAAGGC
>Ga0179591_1326596_pt1 | contig 16222 bp, 28 predicted proteins | sample CZOMad2_1_08_16f_FD_182891 | JGI IMG/M metagenome (GOLD analysis project Ga0179591, IMG submission 182891) | Vadose zone soil fungal communities from Angelo Coast Range Reserve, California, USA - CZOMad2_1_08_16fungal (PacBio error correction) | ecosystem: Environmental > Terrestrial > Soil >...
CTAGAGATTGCAAGGGGTTAGTGAAAGAGGGGGGCGCGATATATGAGACCCAGCACCGGGTCAACCCGTTAAAAAGGGAGAAACAAAATGAGGTGTTTAACCGGAGAGATGGAAAAACATGGCAAAGACACCTTTAATGGATAATGCAAAAGACTTATTTAAGTGTCAGGTCACAGGCAAATACAAGAGGGCAAGAAGACAACCAGCGGGAAGTTGAAAATCGAAGAAGGGGACTGGTCTCACAAAAAAGAAGGAAGCGGAAGAAAAAAAGAAAGTTCGAAGGTCGAGGCAGAGGAAAGTCCAAAGCAGGAAGAAAAATTATTAAAGTGGCAGGAGGGAGCATGGGCTTGAACCATTCTGAACATCAAAAAAGCTACGAAAAGGACCAAGAAGAATCCACCGGCGCTGCTTTTGGGGTCGTGGCTGTGGGAAAAATGAGAAGTAGACCTAAAAGAAAGGACGCTTCGGACAGGAAATGTGCGTAATGGGGACTAGAGAAATCTATCGATCAGCCAAGCCGGAGTGGAAGTCGGGAGGAAAAGAGAAAAACCGGGGGGAAAGAAATCTACTAAAAACCATAGCAGGGAGGGGATGGGTGGCATTTCCGCCTAAAAACTGACGGCTGCGGCTAAATCCAAGGAGAAGGGCACCCCAGGACGGCGGGAGGGTACACAAAGAGGTGAAATTAGTTAGTCCACTCTTTTACGGGAAGACAAGGAATACTAAGAAGTGAACCAGGAGAGGAGCGTGACAAGGGCAAATCACTCTTCAGACAAAAAGGAAGGGATCAAGCGGAGGTTTCCGGACGTGACCAATTATATGAATTTTCTTCCTGACGAAAATATTAATAAACGAAGGAGAAGATATGAAAAAGAGGTGCAACCCTTCAGAAAGGAGCGTCACGAAAACTAATACTACGAATTTTCCATCTTGGGAGGTTCCCAAGGAGAGAACATTTACTTGGGAAAAGGGGGGAAATTTAGTAAGCGATATGAGCTTCCGGAAGAAGGATGAGTGGTGGTGTTTTTTGGGGACTGTGGCGAAGACCCCTAGCCGGGAGAAGGACAACAGCAGCGTCACCAATTGGTTCTTCCAGGAGGGAAAAGGGGACTTTTTGGCAGGAACACCTCTTTCTTATGAAGAGAAAGAAGATCAGACCTTCCTCAAACCCCCCAGACCAAGAGGGAAGGGATGACTGAGGCGGCGAGGGAGGAAAAAATGTGCGGGTCCTCCGGAAGGGAAGAGGAAGAGCAAAGCAAGGATTCAGGGGGGGGGAAAGGCAAGGAACAATGATGAAGCTCAACGCTCTTAGTATGAAAGGACCTATTTCCCGAGGGAAAGGAAAAAAAAGGGTAGTCTGTGGCGAAGTAAACAAACATGGAGGGGGGAAAAAAGAGGACGCACTCTCACCAACACAAATCATCGTTGAGATAAGTTCCAAGGCTAGTCAATAGAAGCGAGAAATGCTAATCTCTGTACAGTCAAAGGGAAGGAAGAGTTCAAATCTGCTGGTAGCAACGCTGGGAGTGAAAGGAGAAATGAGCGGGGTGCAATAAACACTCTCCGCCGAAGAGAAAACACCTCTAGGTTCGGTGAAACTAAACCCTGGCTATCAGATAATTAGGCAAAACAAGAGGGGAAAGGGGGGGGAATTGGGAGGTAGAAGGAATCTTGCCTAGTCATGCAAATCTCCCGGCCCCAGAACCAAAAGAAGAAGGGAACCTAAAGACGAAGTTTCTCAAAAAGAAGAAACTGCGTACCGGGGAGGGGGGGAGGGGGGGGGGAAAATGGGTAAGTAAGGAAGGGGGGGGAGGTATACAAGTGCTTGACTACTTTCTATAATTCGGTGAAAAACTGAGGAAAGGCTCCAGCCAGGGGGGAGACTGGTGTCTGTGGGGGGGTGTAGCGAAAAATCAGGGAAAAAAAGTATTCCTCTGCAAGAACGCAAGTCCCAAACGATTTGAACCGGTCAACGTTCTCCGCGCATTCACTGTCTGAAGGGAGAGAAGAAAAACTGGGAGAGGATGGGCCGGGGAGAGGGGAAATAGAACTCACCACGACCTGGCGAAAATAATTTTCTCACCGGGTATCGTTAACGGATGGACCAGAAAGGGTTAAAAGGAGCACGGCTCACTGCTGGGGGGAATCCATGGAAAAAAGGGGTTTGAATGGGTTAGTCTCAAACACAAAGAGGGAAAAATAATGGAAACGCGAACTTGGGTTCGACTGATCAAGAGGGCCGAAAAGGGACGACACTAAGACGGACAGAAAGATCATAGGGGGAAAAGGTCGTCCAAGCGAAAAAAGCAAAAAAAAAAACCCAAACCGTCGAAACTCTCTCGTTTTCCATGCTTTTCCTAGGGGCGCTGCATAATGAAAATAAAGGGGTGGTTTGGGGGGGGGGGGGGGGGGGGGGGGGGGGGGGGGGGGGGGGTTGGGTGGGGGGGGGACCAAGGGGATCTAACCAGGTCTTGACAATCCGAAAAGCACTACGAACTGGGTTAAAATTTGGAATACTTGTGACCGTGTGGAGCACGTTTAGGGGTGGAGAAGAGGAAAGAGTGTCGGGGAATGTTCTATCGAGAAGGAAAACCTACAAATAACGAAAGGCAGGAAGCTGTCAAAAGCGCTTGTACAGGGAAGGGTTTAGCGCTCCAAAACTATGACGATGGTAAGATGGATAGAGAACATCTAGAGACCGCGAGAGATTGTGATGAAAAGAAAACTCGGATGGAGAAAAAACAAAAGATTAGTAGGAGGGGAAATAGATCAGTCCTGGAGTTTTCTGAAAAAGCACCTGGATAGTGAATGCCAGGGTTCCGACTTGAAGGGTGAATAGGGGGGGAGAAAGTCCACTTCAGCGAAAGAGGGTATTCCAGCTTCTGCAAGTTTCTAGGGTACTGGAGAGGCCGCCAGTATAGCAAATCTTTAGGAAAAAACACGTGTCGAAAGAGAAACTTAGGAAAACTGTTACCCATTTCGGCAATTGAGGTGGGGAGGGGCAGGAAATGAAAGGTTTAAAGGGCCTTCAACCCAGAGCTGTTGGACGTAAGGCACTCCTCACACCGTGAAAGGGTCCAGAACTTAGTCAGAGTGAAGCTTTTTTGTGCAGAGGGTGGAAAGTAACACCGGGTCTCTGTTAGAGGGGCGGAGGGGGGGAAAAATTTAGGGAGAGGGGGATAAAATGACAAAACCCTTTGCCTGCTGCGAGTTCGCAGGTGGGGGGTTGTTAGGACATAAAAAAAACAAAAAAGGGGTACTGGGGGGGGGGTTGGGGGGGGTGGGGGGGGGGGGGGGGGTCGGGGTTTGTCTGTGGGAAAGGGAAACCTCAACTTAGGACGTTCCATCTGAAGTTCAACTGGGAGTAAGAAGACTTACACATAAAGGGAGGGTTAAGAACACATGAGTTTAGTCCGGCTATGTTGGTCGTTATTATGGATCAGAGAAGGGACTCAAGGTTCAAATACAGCTGTGTTGTCCGCGACATCCTTGATACGAGGCTGATGAAGGAGAGCAACATTTTGTAAGGGAAGCGTTGAGAAAATGGATTCAGGTGTCCTTTGACAGTATTTCCCGGGCTGGGGCTCCTCTTCAAGTCGGAAAGGGGGGGTGCTGGCAAGGGACCTTTTAACAAGATTGGAAAGAAGACTGAATTAGGAGGAAAACACCGAGAGGGAAAAGAGATACTTACCCATGGAAAAATCCCAGGAAGAAGGTTAGTGTTAAGGGACCGTTAAAGCGCTAGGCGGGGGGGTGGGGGTTTCGGAGGGGGGGGATGGACGTGGGCTCAGACACCATCTTAGACTGGCTCATCAGCTATCTGTGAGAAAAAAGGACGAGCTGGGAAGAAACAGGAGGAGCGAAGGAAAACTCGCGTTGAGAGGGGATGGGGGGGGGAGTCTTGTATTGTAAACTCGATACTTTCAGAAGTTCCTACCGTGGGAGAAAACCGGGGAGGGGTTGCCGCTTTAAGATCCTCGCCTTGGCGAGCAAGAGCAGGGAGGACGAAGCTTCGCTGGACTTAATGTTATCAGAAAGATTACCCACTGTTGATGATGAAGATTGGGAGTCGTCGATCTTGGGGGGGGGTTGGACCAATTACTATGGTCGTCGCAGATTTACTTTTGGTAAGGGAAGAATAAAATAGATGGGGGGCAAGGGGGCTGAGTCAGCAGGGAGGTGGCTCAGTCCTTCTTTATCACTTACCGATAAAGGAAAAGCGTTCGGACATTCGACATCTCAAAGCAAAGGGTACTTTCTGACAGTAAAGGGGGAGAAAAAGGGGATGGGGGGGGCAATTTCATGAAAACAGATCTCTTGGAGGTTCATAGGCATTCAGAAGAACAGCGTTGGGGGGTGCAAAAATGACAACATCATAAAAAACAGAAAGAGAACACTCCGAAAGGGGGGGTCAGGAGGGGGAGTTCTCTCACGCAGCGAGGGCAGGAGGAAGAGACAATCCGATCAGGAGTCTTTATCATTACAGCTGATTCTATGGGCGGGCAAAGAAAGGGGGGTTCTCTGGAAGGGGAACCCTGCCAAAGGGGAAAAGAATTGCTGATGAGGAGGAAGTGAGAGAGCTTATCTTTTAGACGGGGGAAAGTGGGGGTACTCTAGGGGTTCAGGTCGCGGGGGAAGGAGAGAAAAGGTCAGATCGTTGTTTGCAGATAGGAGGAAAGACGAGGGATCATCGGGGCACGCGGGTTTTTCGATGGGGGAGAGAAATGTGCCTCTTGCTTTAGTACTGTCGGATAAAGGGGGGGGGGGATGAGGCGATGTAAGTGTCATCGAGAAACGAGTAGGGAGGGGAGGGGTGAACGGCGGGTCGAGGGGGGGGGATCCCCATTCCCAGGGAGGAAGGAAAGAGTTTCGGTCGCGGGCCGGGTGCCTAGCCGCGGGGGTCTTTGTTTAGCCGGGGATTCCGCCGCAAGTAAAGGGGTTGTAGGGGGGGGGAAAGGGTTAGTCTGTGGACCTGGAGGGGAGATGAGGGTGTCTTCATTTATATAGAAGAGAGTGGGTAAGCAGTCCACCGGGGCCTTCTAATTTTTCTGTGAAATTGCCGAAAGCTTAGGGTAGGGTGGTGCAAAGGGGAAAGAAGGGCCAAGAGGCACAGGGGAAAAAGGGAGCGGTGGAGGAGGAGGTTATTTGGGCTTGTTTCTGAGGGGTCAGGGAGAAAAGGGGGGGGATCAATGCTTGGCCCAAGGGGGGGGGGGGCAGGGAAGTTTCGTTATGTGGCCGTTTGGCGAGGAAACTTGAAGCCTCAGGGAGGTGGGGGGGATAGGACAAAGGAAGGGGCACCGGAAAAAGTTCAGTTCGAGCAGGAAGACTCTGTTATCAGTTTTTCTGGGTGACCGGAGGTGAAAGTGCAGGGGGGAGGGGGGGAGGGTATGCAGGGGTCAAGAAGGATGAGCGAAAAAATACACCAGGGTTGTCCTCTGGTCATTAAACGGGGGATGAAAGGGGGAGGGTGGAGACATCAGAAAGACCATTCTTCCGGCATCAAGGGGGGAAAGAGAGCTCAAAAAAGCGGAGAAGAGGAAATCAAGGACGGCACGCCTAAGATTTGGAAGGGAGAAATGATAACCACCAGCACAGGAAGAACGGTTAGTTGAAGAAGGGGGAAGGGTGGTTTCAAAGGGAGAGAGGAGGGGAAAAACCTGGAAACCGACAACCTTGAAAGGAAGAAAAGAATCAGGTTCGATGAGCAACCAAATTTCATTCAAATCTTAGAAGAGAGAACACTGGATTTTACATGCATAAGGGGAAGGCTGGGGTCGTCAAAAAAAAAGGGGGGTTCAGAGGGAGGAAAAAAAAGAAGATGAAATTCAAAAGACGATGGAAATAGACGTCATCAACCTGAGGAGGGGGAAATTAAACCAAGCGTGTTTGAATCAGACAGAGGAACATAATCTACGAAAAGAAAAAGAAAATATAAAAAAGGAGACGTCTTTGGGGCAGGTGCTGTGAAAGAATCATTTCTCTCCGAATCTAGTACGAGGGAGGGATATGGGTCAAAACTTTCGAGTGTCATTTACTATTCCAAGAAAGTGGAATCTACTCCCTGAAGGAAAAGATAAAAGCCAAAAGCTGAAAGGGACTACAAAAAAAAAGGAATCGGGGCTTTTTATTCCTCAAAAAAAACCCGACGACGGTAGGGGCTTCATAAGACGGCGAATTCTACCCCAAAATGCAACTAGCATTGTTACGAGGAAGAAGGAAATAAACTAAAGACGAGTTGGGAGGGAGGATGAACAGAGGCAGAGGAAAATACAACAAGTGACTATACAGCGCATCACTTAGGGACTAAAAAGCCACAAAAAAAGGGGGGAAAAATATTCAACGAGGAGGAAATGCATCGAAAACATGGGAGGGCATGGATCAGGGAGGAAAGAGGAGAACCTGATACACTGGGTCCGAAAGAAAGATGAGGGAAAAAAGATTTTAACCATTCATCCAAAGCTTCTAATACGAGGAATAATAGTTCCATTGGGGAGGGGGGACTTCAATGGGACACAGGAAAAGGTGAATTCAGCAATTGAGGAGGCTAGCTGGGGAAGAATTATTCTACTCCGTAGGGAGGAAAGAGGGTGAAGGGGGGGACGGCACCCGCTCTTGGTCACGCGCGACACAATTGCAAGCCGAGGGGCGGTTGAAGTTTGTCTGTGTTTTCGTCCAAAAAACGGGGAGGTGGGGTCTGGGGAAAAGAAAGCCTAGCGGAGACTGGACCCCACGAGCCACTGGTAGGCCTGATTTGAGGTCAAAGGCTCAGTTAAGGGGAAGATCTCGGTCATCGGAAGGAAAAAAAGGGAAGGACCTCAGTCCATTAAGAAAACCCTAGATACTGGAAGGAAAAGTGCCTGGAAGAGTATGACACCAGTGGTGGCCCGAGGGACGGGTCGTTTTCGGAAAAAAAAAAAGGCTGGGTAAGAGATTAAGAAAAGATGACCTAAATCATCCCTGAGAAGGTATAGAAAAAAAAGGGGCCCTCGAAAGGCGAAATAAGTCGCGAAGATAAATCCGAAAAGGGAAGGGCACGGGCCTGCGAAATCAACTGGGAGAAAAGGAGGGCGGAGTAATTAGGATGAGCACAAGTAAAAGGTGTATATGAAGATCCTACTCACCTGAAGAGACGAAAGGTGGGGGGCCGTGGACAATCCGCCCAGGGGTAAGAGAAGAAAAATTAGGAAAAAGCTTTTTCTCTTTCTTTCTCATGGGCCTCCGGGCTGGACCCAGAAAGGGAAAGGGGGAAGCCACCGAACGAACAAACCGCCGACGCGGAACGAGATTAAGTTTCAAGTACCGACGTTTGCTTGAAGAGGGGGAATTGTGATCTTTTCTATGCTCGCGACTGTCGGAGAAGAAATTAAGGGGTGAAAAGGGGGTCAGACGAGAGAAGACTGTGTGGAGGGTGAGGGACAAAGCGGCAAGATTGGCAGACTAACCGCCAACGCCCAATCCAGATCGATTCGAAATTCCACTGGGACTGGCTTCCCATGAAAAGCGAAGACTAGAGGAGAGAGGGGAACCACCTATACGTTATTTGGGGAAAGAGAGAGGGAAGGATAAAACCGACCATACTTTAACGGAAACAAACCAGAGATAAGTTTTCTTCCTGACCCTCGGGGTAAAAAAGGGGGGAAAGGAGGGACATCCGGTGAAGGGGTGACCGTTGACAAATCTTGGGGGAGGGGGGAGCAAAACACAACCATCAGGGGACCCTGCGAGCTGGGGAAGGTATCAAAGAAGAGGGAAAAGGGAAAAAGACTACCTAAAGGAGAAAGACGGGGTTGAGGTCTCCTCCGTCACACAGATTGCGGAGCCTAAGTCCTCCTGGCGGGAAAAAAGCCTTAATTCTAAGGCGCGTCCCGATAAATAGAGGGGCACAGGGAAAAAGAAAAGATGGGGATCGAGTCACTCACGGTAGGGAAGAATCAAAACAAAGGACCAAACTGGGGGGGGTGAAAAGGGTAGAAGTGGACCTTGGGTCTAAAGGTGAGGGGAGGGGGGAAATCGTTTGAGGGAAGTGGGTTTAAAATAAATCTAAGTCGAATAAAGAAATCAAAAAATAAAGATGGAGAATTTCGCATGGTAAAAGAGGTGCATGAGGGGGTCCTCTCTCATATAGGAATGGGAGGTAGGAAGAGAAATTTCATCGAAGTCCTATAGATTGGAGTGAGAAAAAGGAAATCTTAGCCAGATACACAAAAAAGGTTGGAGTATAAAATATAAAATCAGAAGGTCAGTTGTGCTGGGATCAAATATCAGAGAGATCTAAGTCCCTTCTGCTTTTCCATGTCCATCATTTTGAAAAAAAGGGCCAAGAGGGACGGTAAAAGACAGGAATAGGCGACGACTGTAGGGGCGTTGTATAATTGACAATAGCACTCATAGAAGAAGAGGTCAGAAAAATGCAAAGTGACGCCGTACACATGGGACACAGGGAGGCCGTGGATTTTATCGTTACCGGCGAACGGGCGAGGGGTCCAAGGGGAACTGCTGGGGACTGTAGGGCAAAACTTCAGCACCTCACAGTGAACAGGAAAAGGGAGCGGTATCTCGCGGTACGGGGGGGGTGGGGCCTTGGGTCTTATGACGTCAACATGGAGGAGAAATCCGGTAATTTCAGGAAGGTTACTTTTCGGGAGGAGGGGGAATCCTTACTTAACGCAGGACAGGAGGAGATGACGCTTGGGCTCAAGACCATCAAAAAAGGGTGATAGGGGGGGGAAAAAAAAAAAACAAAACATGAAAACGGAAACGGGTGCATTGAACATCTTGCAGTTCAACTGGCGGGGAAAATTGCACCACGGATATCTTTAAATCTGCAGGCAGAGTCAGGGGGCTCTAGCCGTGGACTTATACGAGAGGGGAGGGCCACTCTCCTTATGGTCATTCTCTTAAGACTAAAGTGGGGGGGGGGAAAAAGGGGTTACTCAAGGGGGAGGGGGAGTTCCTTTGGTCCGAGGAAAAAAAGGGGGGAAAGACTTGCGAAGACGTCCCAATCAACTTACGCTGGATGAAAAGGATCCGGGTAACAGATAATTCAGGAATCTACGCGAAAAAAGGACTAAAAAAATCATACGCCACATAAAGGAGGAAGGAAAGCAATAGGCGCAGGTAAAGGAGGGGGAATAATTTACGAGGGAAAAGGCGGGGGGGTGAATGGGGGGGGGAATTGAGCACATGCAATGATCTCGACTCGGAAAAAGAGGGGGGGAACTTATCGATAGAGAAAGGGGGCGGATTCATGGGTGTCCACAACTGAGGAGAAGGGGAGATTGATATTACGTTTCTTGTTGTAGACGCGAGGAGAAAGTAGACTAACCGAGGGGCGCTTGGGGAAGGGGCTAATGCCAGGTAAGCAGCTGCAAAAGGGAATCTGAGAGAAGGGGGCGCGGACGTTTCTCCAGAGGAAAAAAAAATGGAGGGGGGTTAAGGGCTGCGTGACGAAACCACTGGGGGGGTGGTTTATCACCGAAAGAAAGAAGGAATCTAGACCAGATTTAACTGCAAGGGTAAGAAGCGTTCAGAGGGGAAAAAAGGGGGGGCGGAGGAAGATGATGTTTTTCAGGTCGGAGCTTTGATCTGACCGAGACGGAGCGCGACGGGGGGGAAGGGGATAGACCCGCAGAGAGAATCAAAACATTGGGAGGAGGGGGTAATTTTTCATTGTCTGCCGGAAAGAGGGAGGTGGATTGACTTCAAAAGGGAAAAGGATTAGAACAAAAGAAAAAAGAAGAAGAGAAAAAAGAAGGGGCAATCTTTTCGTACTGGGCTCTTAAACTCACTTCTTCTTCGTCAAAGCTCATACGAAAGAGATAAGAGGTTATATGCATCTAGAGGGGGGGGGATAAAATGATCAAATGGATTTCACAGGGGGAAGCCAAATTCAAATGTCAAGTTTCTAGGTCCTGGGGGACCTGTATCTCAGTCGGGTGACACGGGTGGGGCAAACTGATTGGAGGTAGCTGAAGCGGTTGCCTGTCAAAAGCCCGGCAAAAAGAATGGTTAAAGCTTCCCGCGGGAATCAAAAGTCTGGGTCACCTTTGGGGGGGGGGGAGTTTAACGAGACAAGGGCTTATAGATGGCGGAGAAATGGGGGGAGTCGGATATGGGGACAATTTCAATACAAAAAAAAGTCTGGTTGACTGCGTGAATCGTATGGGAGAAAAATTTCGGTAGACATAGCAATTCTGGGTGGAGGGGAAAAAGAGAAGTGGGGAGGATGACGGGCAGGGAGGAGCGGTACGGACGTGGAAAAAGGACCTATCGTGACTTGTTTATGATTCATTTTTAGCTTGGGAAGGGGACGAGAGGGACCGCAGTGGGGGGGAGATCGCTTTATTGAAAAGAACGAGGAAGAAGGGGGAGTTGAGAATTCCAAAGGACAAGGAAGGGAGGGAGGAAAAAGGGAATTTCCCAATCACCGCAAAGCGCAGGCAGGAAAAGGTTGGGGGATCTGCATTGAGTGGGAAGTTTCGGGTATAGAGCCTTTGAGAAAAAGGGGGCTCAACGCAGGAAGGCAACATGCAATGAAGGGGAGGGTTGTGGACGGGGTCTTCCGCTGTTGACTCTTTCGTTGGGGGTTCAACGGAAAAGGGACATTACAGTTTTGAAAACGGAATTTGAAGGAGGAGGAAAAACGGGCGGGGGGAGAGAGTTCAGCAGATTGACGGGGGACAGTGGGAAACCTATCTGAACTTGACGTCAGGGGGGGGGGGGAAGTTAAAAAAGGGGTAGGCAAGGGGGATATGAAAAACCTTGGGGGAAGGATTCAAAAAATTAACGGCTTACCGGGGGTCTGTTCTATCTAGAAAGAAAAAAGAGAACATGTTTCCGTCAGAAAACTTGGGGGGTCTCTCTACACAAAAAAAAAAAGGAGGAAGAATAGGGATGGAGAGATGACGAAAGAATATGGGGAGGAAAAGGAAGAGATGAAGAAACATCAGGTAAAGACTGTTAAATGAATCGACAAAAGGGTTAGCTCGACGTCCTTTAAAAGGACCAATTAAAATTCATCATACTTCAAGGGAAGGAAGAATCCCCAGCAAGAAAGAGGAAAGAAAAGCTCAAAAAGTTAAGGAAAATTCAGAAGAAGGGCCGGGGAGGGGAAAACCTTTCTGGGCCCTACTTATCAAAAGGCTGCAAATGTAGAGGATAGAAACATGAACCTGAAATGCATGTTGTCAAATTGGGAAGAGGCTCTTTGAAGGAAAAGGACCAAAAAAATGGATCAAATCTACGAAAAAAGGCCAAGCCGAATCACGAAGAGCTGGGTTTCTGGGAATATAAAGATCTACAGCCCCTCAAAGTGATACTGAAACTCGCAAGGGGGAGAAGTGCAGGGAAGGGGAATAGAAACGGATGCTAGGAAAAATTAAAGGATACCAAAAGAAGGTCATCTACTACATTAAGCTGAAAGGAGGGTTGCAAGTCACTAACCCGCGCACTGGGCGGCATCGCAAATACGGGATAGTAAAAACCCCGAACGAGAGGGGGAAGAAAGTGGTTAAGATAGAGAAAGGAAGTAAGAAGGGGTACAAAAACCCCCCCCCTGGACGGGGGGGGGGGGGGGGTTTTGGTTTGCCTCTTGGAGAAAATTCGACGCCGCAGAAAAAACTCGCCTACTAACGCAAGGAGTACTCTGCAGAAAAATCTGGAAAAAACAAAAGGAAAAGTGAAAAGTAAAGTCTACGGGAAGGAGGCAGTGAAAAAAAGGGAGACTTTAATGGGGGGGATCCTTACTGCAAGATGGACTCGGGGACAAGCATATTCATTCAACCATAGGGGAAAAAACTTTAAAAGAAGTCTAAGACGAGAAGGAAAAGAGGTCCAGACTTGGAAGGGGGGGGAGAAAAGGGCGGACGCCACCATTGACGCAAAGGGGAGAAAGGGGATCAGTAAAAGGGGGAATGTACGCCGAAGTAGGAGAGTCTGGGTATATTACGAACCGAAGAGGCTTGGGGGAAGGGATATATGGCCGAGGAGGGGGGAGAATTGGGGACTGGTGTGCGGACAACCACCGTGCGTGCTGAGGGGAGAAAAGCCGAGAAGAAATTCCATTTCCAAGACGACTGAAATAGTGACTCCGTCTTGGTTAGGGGTGGGAGAAAGGGAAGGCCAAGGGAGTTGGCAGCTTTAAGAAAAAGGACGGTCTAGGCCCTGCTTAACAATAAAGGGGGAAGGAGCAGGACGCAGGAGAAAGGAGAAAGGGACATCCCGAGGGAGGAAAACGACTTGGAAAGGGGGGGAGTCAAAGAAAACCGGGAGGGGTGATCAAGCCTACGCAAAGGAGGAAGATAAATCATTGTCAAGAGACATTGGTCCAGATGCAACGTGCTAACTCGCGGAAGAGAAGCGTCGACGCAAGGGGACATCCTAACCAGCGAAAATCTGAGTGGAGCAACTCTCGCAGTCGATTATCTGGGTCTAACAGAAACCCGCCATCGGGCCGGGACTCTCCACCGGAGCGAAAAGGGGTGGGAACTTGGGAAAGCGACAATGGTCGCGCCGAAGTAATTCCAAAGCTTTTGGAGGCTGTAGAGATCCCGGCATTGCAGAAGGTGAGGGAACCCAGACAAGGAAATTAAAAAGAACGAAAAAACCAACAAGACTCCTAAGAAGAAAGCTGGGAAGAAAAAGAGATCATGGGGGACTTTCCTTCTGGGGGGCCTTTTCGTCGGGAGGATCTTGGAGAAGAACGCGACTTCGAGGGAGGGGGGAAACCAGGGGCTAAAAAAAAAGGAAAGGGGGGATAAGAGATCAGTTGCAAATAATTGTCAGAGAAGGCCGGACTAAAGAGCCAAATGTCACAGGGTCCCCCTTCTCAGCGTGAATTACGACGCCAACTCTCCGGCGAGAAATGGGCCCGTCAAGAGCCTATTTCCCGAGAAAAGGGGAAGAGCCGGCATAAAACCGGGAAAAGATTCCTCAATCTATCGAAAAGAGAGACTCAGGTGGGCATACATCTTATTGATCGATGGCAAGGCGCCGGTACGGGGTTAAAAAGGAAATCATTGTTTGCTGGGGCAAAAAAATGCCGGCACACAAAAAAAAAAGGAAAAATATAACAGCTGGCGAAAGGTGTAATTAAGGATAAATCATTCCTAAACTTTCCTACTACCGAAGTACAAGCCTCAAGGTTTGAGGCGACTACAAAAGGAGCCGCACAAGAGAAAGCGAATCCTAGCCTCCGCCTTTTATGAAAGGGGACCACTTGACAGTTCTTTAATTCGTGGAAAGAAGAAAGGGGGTAACCAGGTTGGGGAAGGAGACCTAAGAAGGGGGGTAGGTCCGGGGACTCCAAACCAATGAAGAGGGTGAAAATGTGGAACAAACGAGTTTTTGCGATGTAGCAAGTTGATGGGACGGGAAGAGTGCGGAATGTGGGGGTTCCGAGAAAGGAACGAAAACATAACGTAGAGAGGGACTCGGGGGAGGGGAGCTTTGAGATAGAAAAAGATGTTCATGTGCCAGCTATAGGAAAGGGGCAAAGTCTTATGTCTTCAGAAAAAAACGGGGCTGATTCTCTATAAAAAAAAAAAAGGGGGAGGGAAAGGGGATGATAAGACACGAATCTTTTTTGAACAAGAGCGAGATCACCTCGAACCTGAATGTCATAACTTAGAGAGGAAAAGCGACCGGGGGTCGACCTGAGAAAAAGCGAGAGCTGTCTGGGATGTGTAGTTCCCTTTAGAGGCAATAGAAAAAAGGCCAAACGAGGGTAAATCCGTAGCAGAAAGTATGAACCCAGGGGGAAATGTGCAGTGAGGGTTTTGGCGGAGAAGAATTACAGGAAAGGGCGAAGGAAAACAGGTCACAAGGGATTGTGAGTAGTCACTCATCAGCACGGCACGGGGAAAAAAATGGCAAAAGGGGTGAGGTTCCGCGGTAAAGGGGTTGTGCGCGGGGGCTTAGACTTAACTTCTCGTCGGGGTACGGTACGGGGGGGTGTCGGCATATCAGGACAACCATTTCGCCGGGACAGGATGGGGGGGAGAGGGTGTGGAAGGGGAACAGCACAATTTGAGACATGAAAAAAACAACGGTACAGTAGGAGGAGTTTTTAAAATGGAGGGGCAGCTTAACCTTCAGATAAATCGGGTTCCAGGGGACGGTATGAATGCGCTATCCTGGGGAGAGGAAAAGGCGGGGCCGCAAAGGGAGAGCAAATCGTTAATTGGGCGCAGAGGGAAAAAGGTTAAATATGGGAGAAAAAGGGGGATGACCGTGGAAATTCCTATGAAATATTCCAGGAGTGAAGGGGAGAGACGGCAAAAGACCCCAAGACACCTAGAAGGGAGAAAGTTTCAAGATTAGGAAAATAATGAAGGAGAAAAAAAAACCTTCGCAAAGAAGAGAAGAAGAAAAGGGGGACTCAAGGGAAGGATCAACAGTAGATTGGAAGAAAGGAGGATATGATTGGGGGGAGGAGCTTTTTTTTCTTCGGGCAATTTGAGCTGGTGGGCAGACACCAGGGGTGGGGGGGGGGGAGACAGCAAGCGAAAAAAGAGGGTTGGACTTAGAGAAAAAGAGGGAAATAAGGAAACCGTGGGTCACGGAAACAAAGATTCGTAAAGAAGGTGGAGAAAAAGAAGGGGATATGCCGTGTTCTTAACTAGATTGCGACTGGGGGGGGGAACTACAGAATGGGAGAAAGCGGGGGAGGCGTGTCAACTATTAAAATTTCACAAAGAGAGGAAGAGGAGAATCTGGGCTCTTCCGGGGGAGCTTGGAACAAGGGGGGAGCGTGGGTGAGGTAGACGGCATTGTCCGCGTCTTATCAGAAAAGAAGGTTTTGGCTATAATAAGGAAAAGCGCCCTAGGGAAAAAAAGGGGGGGGTGGTTCTCTGCAAGAGAAAGGAGAAAAGGGGACGTAGCAAGATGGAGGGGGGGAAGAGATTTTCCCACAGCGGGATGTGAAATGACTAGGTCAATAGAAAAAGGTAAGGCGACTCAAATAAGGACTGCTTCAACGAGTGCGGCGGTGAATGGAGTGTCGCTAGTACTGACTGAAGGGAGGAAAAACAAGCAAGCGGTGGAAGGGTCTCCAACAAACAGACTAACAGAGAAAAAAGAGGACCCGAAGGGCGTTCACTTCATCTTCTGGCTTACGGCAAGCTCAATAAAATCTCAGACGGAGGAGTAAATGCATCTAGAAAGAGAAATTTCTTGACAAAGGAAAAAAAGGGGGAGAGAAAAAAGGGCACGCAAACTTAATCGGACCATCCTAGATTAGAAGATGGGGAAAACGGTGCTGACTTTGCACCGAGGTGGGACGAAAGACGGGGTAGAGAAGAATTTGTGGTACGAAAGGAGAAAGGTACAATAAGAAGTTTAACAGAAGAGGGGGGGGGGGGGGGAAAAAAAGGTTTTTCCCTCCGCGTCATCTTGGGGCCACAAGGGGGTGGGTGAGGATTTGTCCAGAAACGATTTCCCTTGGAGGGAGTAGCTGTCAGGAAAGAAAAAAGGGGGTGGTGGCGAGGATGAAAGGGGGAATAAAAACACCGGGGGAGGTCTTCTGTCTTTAGGACGTTAGAGGTAAGGGAAACAAGACGGTAGGAGCCGTGAAGGGTCACTAGGGAGGGGGAATTATGCCGCAGCCGAGTCCTGTGGGGGGGGGAATTAACTTGAACCGCAAGAAGGGAAAAATGGGGTGGAGGGTATGAAAGGGAGTGGCGGGAGAGAGTTGCCCGGGACAGTTAATCTCGCTTTCTTGTAAGAGGAACCGGCCTTCGGCAATATTTGGGTTCAGGGGAACGAAGCGTCAGAAAGAGGGGGGAGGAGGGAAAAGTCCATGGCAAAGAAAATCAACGCTGCAGAGGGTTTTGACTGCTGGGCGCCTTGGTCGTTAGATTGCGCCAGGATTTGGGGGAAGCAAAGCGGGCGGGGACGGGAAGGGGGGCATTCAAGTAAGGTGCTTGATGTTGACGGCTGACTTCCTCTAAGTGACGATGGAGGGGTGTGGGTCATTTAGGGAAAAGACCTGGAGAAAAAAGGGAAAGGTTCGACAGGAACAGTCAGGCTGTTATGGTTCTGGGAGTGGCGTGCCAGTTGGGGGGAACCGGACTTCTATTACCTTGAAGGCGTTGATGGTGACTTGGGAGGGGGGAAAAAGGGGGTCACGCAAGAGGGGGGGAAAAAGAAAAATGGGGTGTAAGGACTGAAAAAAGTACGGAAAAAGGACTGGGGGAGTCATCAGAAGCAAATATAAGGTCCTCCA
>Ga0179591_1366494_pt1 | contig 16221 bp, 10 predicted proteins | sample CZOMad2_1_08_16f_FD_182891 | JGI IMG/M metagenome (GOLD analysis project Ga0179591, IMG submission 182891) | Vadose zone soil fungal communities from Angelo Coast Range Reserve, California, USA - CZOMad2_1_08_16fungal (PacBio error correction) | ecosystem: Environmental > Terrestrial > Soil >...
CAACTCACCACCGTCGTGACCGGAAGGGCGGCTAACCTGAAGGGAGAAAAGAGATGGAATTAAAGGAAGAAAGAACGCAGAGAGAAAATGATTCAGTTGGAAAGAGAAAAGACTAGCGCTACTAAAAGGTCCGGACTAAGTAAGAAGCGGGCATGGATCGTGGAAATTAACCCAAGTGAGCGGAAGGAGAGGAGGGGGGAAGAGATCGTGTGCATCACTAACTTTGGCGGATGCATTGCCTGAGACTACGGGAGAAAAGAAGAAGGTTGCGTACGTGGGAAATGAGACAGAAGGAAAGTCGAACGCGAGGAAAAGGGAGGCAGTTGGCGATAAGGGGAGGCAAAGAAACTCATGTGATGGCGAGAAAGTTGGGCGGGATGATCGTATTGCACCCATACACCTGAAGCGGAGCGTCTCTTAGAGCTGAGGGACAGAAGCGCTCGCAGCCTGCTAATGAAACATGAAAAACTTTACGGGGGCTTGTCTCCAGGTGAATCTGGCACTCCGAGAGAGGCAATATAATGAAAGGCCTATTTGGAAGTTACGGGAAACCGGAGGAGATTCTCGGTCATGTCCAGACATCCCAACACGCGGAAACTTATCACCCCTCATCACACTCTGAGGAAACCGAACAATTTTAGGTGTGGGTGATTCAGCTCGAGAAAGGAAGGATAGGAAATCAGGGAGTGAAGAGGACGCTCTTTAAGGATTTATCAGGGCCATATTCAAGTCGTCAAGGGTTCTCTGATCCGTGCGATAAAAAACATTTTCTCTCAAGAGATACTATCAAGGTAGAGGGGGCGAGGCGGCGGGATAGAAATGACTCTCGCCTCATGCACAAAAGGAGATGACATGTCTCTTCGACGAAGACACATAAAAGGAGCAGGAAACTCTTTATATGTCCAGTGACGAGCGAAATCTTCTCCAACTGCATATCAAAGGACAGTAGAAAGGAAGGGGAGGAGTGACCTGGATGGTTAAAGTATTAACATTCGCTACCGGGGAGTGAAAGGGAATCAGAAAAGAGTCAGGATACTCGTGAAGGAACTGAGACTTGTCCCGGTCCTCTATTCAAGCAATTAGAGGGGGCTATGAAGGGAGAAAGTCTTAGAAGAGAAAGAGAGAAAGAGAGCTGGTTAAGGTAGGGGAAGGACTCCTGCTCCTCGAAGGGTTCAAACATAAGAGAAGAAATATTCTCTATCGAACGAGATTGCGCACGCGAGTAGACTGGTTGAGACTTCGACGACTATGACGGAAAATCTATTAACCAGTAGTTCAAGTGGGAAATATTAAGCCGACTTCCTATGAGCGTAGCCGGCAGAGAAGAGCAACTCTCCTGATACCGGCAAGACGTGCCTTGCGACGCTTTCGGGGAGAGCAGAAATTAGCGTGACAAAAGAGAAAAAAAAGTACAAAAGTACGTTCGCCTTTAGAGAAGGCGCCTTTTCCTAGATGCCTCAATAGAGGCGATGAGGAGGGCAGTGCCTCTCGAGGGGAAAAAGAAATCGCTCGCCAGGAAAAACGAAGTCCGTCGAAAAAGAAGCATAGAAGCACCACAGCCTACGTATCAACGGGGCCAAAGAACAGTGGCTTATTCTTCGGGAAAGTAACCTAGAGGCAAGGAAATATACGAGGCATTCGAAAGGGGGCTAATTTCCGCGTCAGAAACGGTACCAAGTTGTGGAGTGGCGGTCGCAAGGACCCAGTAGTCAACGCACTAAGAAAAAGGCAAAGGAAGGATCTCGTCTTCATGAGTGCGTAGGAGAGGTAGTTGAGGGACCCACACCTCCCTAAAGAAAAAGAAATAGTCGGAAGAATAGAGGGAGGCATCAAACGACGACAGCGAAGACAGTTTGCGGTTTCAAGCGGTTCGAGCTATGGGATTAGGAAGGAAAAAGGGGCTGAGGGCAAAGGAACGAGAGCAAGTCGCAAAGTGAAAAGGTGAGAATCGGGACTCCCTCTAAAGATAGGGAAGGGGAGAACGTCGGCCCGTCTGGTTTAGTAAAGCAGAGGAATCAAACAACAACGGAGGAGAGGAAAGAATAAGGGAAGCGGAAAGTACAAGAATGGAAGTACGAAAGGATCAAGCATACAGTGGAAATCAATGTCTACTGTCTCGGTGAAGAGATAAGGGTGAAACGATTCACCAGAGGAGGAGCCTCGAACTGGGCCAAAAATCAGAATCTCGCTCAGAATGGACGAGCAAGAAGAAGGACGTATCGCTCCGGGTCCTGGGCATCGGCGTGCGTGGCGAACAGAGAGCTTCCTCAAACATACAAACGTAGGAATGGAAGGGAATGTGAAATAGTGGGTGATACTTTGAGGAAGTGGCTCTATACATAACCGCCAGAGGGGAAAGGTGGTGGGGGGGGAAGGACGAGTACATTTACCTGAATTGTCGGGCCGTGGGGGGGGGGCGCTTTATAGTGGAAAGAATAGTGGAACAACACGAAGAAGAAAGAAAAGGAAAGTGGGGAGCGCTATGCAGTTGCAGGGACGAATGAGGGGACTTCGCGAAATTGGCTGACGAGAGAAAACTAGGGAAAATACGGGAGGAGAGGAAAACCTCAGAGGACTGGAAAAAAGCACCTTATAAAATCGAAAATGACAAGGCGACGGTGGACAAGGTATCATGGCTCGGGGTCCACTAAACTACGGATCTGGTCGTGAGACTGAAAATCGGACAGAAAGAAAGGTAGAAAGGGGGAATAAGGATGAAAGAATTTTGAGGTAAGGCGGAGAATATCATCTGAGTGAGCTGCTCGAGGACAACTCTGAACTACCAAGCTTAATAGTCGACGACATAGTGAGGTGTAATCGCAAGTCCTATCGGGGACAAAAATAGAGTCCTTATAGGTTAGAATTTTGAGGAGATTTCTTGGAAACCAGCGAAGGCAGCCAGGAAGTCTTGGAAACTCTAAAAAACGTATCTTTCCACGGAGGGAGTCTCGGGGGGAGGAGAGGGGGGGACAGAATGGAGACGGCAAGAGCCTCTTGGAAGGGAATAGAGAACCGGAAAGAAGTTCAAGCCTATTAGCTACCAACTTTGCAAAGAGTTCAGGAGTTCATCCGGGATCTCACCGGGGGGGGTCTACAGTCCTCCAGGAACTCAGTAGAAGAGAAGGCCGCTCTGAATCCGCAGAGTGAAATATGCATGTCTGACTGAACTGGACGCATCGGACAAAAGATGAACCTTCCGGGGGGGAAATGAGCTAGCGGATGGTGTTTGTCACGCCGCGAAGGATTCGAATGTGGGTTATCGACGAAGAGCATTCTATCACTCTGGGGCAAAAAAAAAAATCATCGATGCAAAGAAACATTCGCAGCCGCTTGCAAAAAGTGGACTGAAGCAGAACGGGGCGTTGCTCTGCGACCGGCATAGGCTAAAGGAAACCAAGGGAAACGGCGAGACTATTCCTAAGATCCTTTTGCGCGATGATAACAAAGGAGAGTGAGGGCAAGAGTTTGTGATCTGCAGTCACGCGAAATGGCTGTCATCTTGAGCATGGGCACAATCCTAAAAGGGCCGAACCCGGTTACCGTCAAACAGTCCACCGGTCATGTTGCTCAAAGGGGAAAGAGAGATCACCGAAAAGGCCGCCAAGTGTAAGAGGTCCTGGTGCGATCACGGGGAGAGGGACAATAGCGCGTCTAGGGGGGCATCAAGATCTCCGAAAGCCGCGATTCTTCCTGGTTAGGGGATTGGGCACAACAGTAGCCGCCGACCCCACCAACTTACGCAAGAAATCATCGACGAGAGATCAGAAAGACGCCACGCACCTCTCCGACACGCGTGCTTAGGGGCACGAACACGAGGCAGGATGATCCTCGCGCAAATAAGAAAAGGCGACGGCCCGCCAATCGTAGAGGAGAAACGGCATCGACGAGCGATTCCAAGGAACGGGAAGGAAAGGAAAATGCCGGCGGCGCAAAGTGGATTCGGGCAAAAATGTCTGAGTCGGAGAAAGTCAAGAAGGCTCCCCGAAAGAATCTAGAGGAGCCGCGTGAGGTGGCCTAAAAAGGTCCGAGAGCGGGGTCAGAAGGGTCTGCGCAGTAAAAAAAACATAACCCGGAGATGGGGGGAGAATTCGGACTGAGGGCGCCACGAGAGAGAGCTACCGGTGAAGTATACAGGAAAAGGAGAACCTGCTGAGTAGTGCAGCGGGGGGGTGTTGAATTAACGAAGACGAAGGAGCACCCAAAACGCAAAACATGGGGTTACCCTTAGGGGGACATTTCGAGATGGTCCAGAGGGGAAGGGTGGACTGTGGTCCTAAGACATCCGAAGAAGCATGATAGGCATAACGGAAAAAGTCAAGACTGCTCCCCTATCTAACGCGCTAGTGCACGATCTCTGAAAGCATAAAGAAAGGGGAATCGGAGTTTGAAGACGAGGCGTATGCACCCGATGGGAGAAAACCCGGCTGAAGGTACAAAAAGAGCAACGCACCGACCCCGGGAAAAAGGAAGGCTCTGGTCATTGAGGAGTGGGGGAAGGTCGAGAAAGAACTTTCTTCTACAGGGGGGGTGGCGGCCAGAACCATCAAAGGGGAAAAGCATTGTAAGGCATCACATCAAGGAATACCTTCTCGTCGAAGCTCCTGTCGGAAGAAGGGGTGGAAGGAGATCACAACAAGGAAGGGAGGGGGGGAGATAGATGCAAAACCAATCTCAGGTCAGGAGTGCGGAAAGAAAGGTGATGGAAGTGAAAAGTTTTGGCACATGCAGTGGAAGGCTGGAGTCTTGAGAGGATATAAAAAAGAGGAACTTGCCAATCCGAAATGGAAACGCGCAATCCGAAAGATTCACGGTGTTCTTGAAAAAGGTTGCAACGGCTTCTGAACCTGAAAAAAGTTGTTCTACAGCGCTTTGGAGTAAAAATGTACTAGGAAAAAGGGAACAGAGTAGCTCGGACGTCTCGGGAGGGGAGGCGGCGGATCGCAGGCGACGTGAGAGGTTGGGTAAAAACGAGCGTCTTCGAGGTACGAACACAAGAACAGCGAGACATCTCCTAAATAGCACCGACCTGGTTGAGAAAAAAGGGGGAAAAAAGAATTCAAAGAGGGGGAAGGGGAGAAGTAGAAGAAGGGGAAGATCAGACCAGGTCGGAACTGAATGCCTGATAAATGGCCGTAGAAAGTCTGGCCAGCTCAACCATTCGAGAGAAACAGTAGGGACTGAGAGAAGTGAGAGAAAAGAACCAACGCCCTAATAGTTAAGGCGGAACTCAATGGAGGAGCGCAAAAAAGATTTCCGTACAGACCAGGCTCGATAGGAGAAGGAAATAAGGTAATATGCAAACCAAAGGGCGGGCGTGAGACGCTTTCGGCTACCGAGCAAAAAGGAAGAAATCATTCCCGTTTGCGAATCAACAATTAGATTCATCAGGCGAAAGTTTCTCAGCATTTTCTCGGAAATCGTGGCCAGTCGAAAGATAGCACGTTCAGAAGAGGTCGAGGACGGGGTCCTAAATCTATAAGTAACTTAAGGGGGGTTTTGTCTTCGGCGGCTATCGCGTACAAAACGAAGAACAATGCAACAGATATCGGTCTTTCTTCCTTGTCTTACGATCTATGACGTGCTCAAATTCTGGAAGAAAACGTCCGAACGGCTGAGGGGCCGGGGATCATGAGATAGCAGGATTAAGATAGGGGGAAAAATAAGGACAGGGAAAGGGGGGAGGTCTGTCGTCTCTCTGAGTGCAAAAACAAGCAAATTCCTGACCACAATTTCATAGCGCAGATGATTGCCACCCAGAAGAAAAAACTCATGCGCCCGAGCTTAGAGGGGGGGACTATAAGACACTCTGCGTAAAAGCTCGTTAAGGCGAGGGTCCGATTGCTGGATTGGGAAAAAAAAAAAAAAAGGTCCGCCAGGAAAAAGTTCGAAAGAGAAACCGCTGGGAGAGGGAGGGAAGTTCTAACTAGGTATGGGACGAATCGGTTCAAGGAGCGGGGATCTCTCTTCAAGTCTTAGAAAAGGCCTCATCAGAGCCTCATCTATCACAAATGAATTGGACATGCGACCAACAAAAGAGAGAGAAAAACCTGGAGTCCAAGGGAAAAAAGAGGTGGAAAACTGAGAAGTCCGAATTGGCTTTTGGTATTAAAGAAAAGTAAATTGGGTTGTAGAAAGGGGGAAGGGGGGGTGGGGTTGTTGGGGTGGTTGGTTTTTATTGTGTTGTATGGTGGGTGGGGGGGGGGGGGGGGTGAACCTTGTGTGGGGGTTTGGCTCTTTTTGTTTTGTTGGTTTTTGGGTGCCCCGTTGTTGAGGTTGGATATTGTGGGTCATGGGGTTTTGGTTTTTTTGGAGTTTTTTTGGTCGCTGTTTCGGGGGGGGTTGGGTTGTGTCTTTGTTGGTTTGGTTGTTGTCTGTTAGTTTTTTATGGGTGCTGTTGTGGGGGTTTTTGGGTCTTGGTATGTGGGGGTTTGTGGCGTTTTTTTGGGGGTTTGGGCGTTGGTTGGTGCCGGGGGGGAGGGGGGGGGAGGTTTTGGTGGGCGGTGTTGGGTTGGTTGGTTGTTTGTTGTTGGGGGGGGTGGGGGGGGGGGGTTTAAGGACAGTTTCTTAGTTAGTGGGTTGGTTGTGGGGGGGGGTTAGTTTTGGTTGTGGGCGGGTTTTGGGGGGGGGTCTCTGGAGGTGCGGTCTCTTCTGGTTTGGTTGGGGGGGGGTGTTCCGGGGCCTTGTTTGAGAGGTGGGTGTGGTGGTGTTGGGTTGTTTGGTGTTTTTGCGGTTCGAGGGGTGGCGTTTGACCCTTTTGGGACTTTGGGTTTGGGGAAGGCGGTGTTTTTGGGGGGCGGTTGGTTTTCGGGGGGGGAGTGTGGGTTGTGGGTTGGGTGGGGGTGGTTTTTATTGGGGGGTTTGTTGTTGCCTGGGGGGTGGGTCGGGCGGGCATGTGTTGGTGGGAGAAGGTGGTGGGGGTTTTTTTGGGGGGGAGGGGGGTTGTGGGGGGGCCCCGTGGTGGGTAGTTGTTGGGGGGGGGGGGTGGTATGGGGGGGAGGGGGGAGGGGTGGTCTGGGTATGGGGGGGGGGATGGTGTGGGGTTTTGTCGTCCCGTATTTGTGGGAGGGCGGTTTGTTTTTTGTAGTGGGAGGGCGGGGTTTACCCTTGGGGGGTATGGCCGGGGCGGGGGGTGGTTTTTGTGTTCTTTTTGTGTGGTGTGAGGGGGGGTTGTGGTGGGGGTGGGGGGGGTAGGGTGGGTTTTCATTTAGCAGGTTTGGATTAATTTTCTGGTGGGGGGGGTAGGACAGGGGTGGTTTGTTTGGGGGGAGGTTTGGGGGGGAGGGGGGAGTCTTGGTTTTTGTTTTTGGGGTGGGGGGGCTTCACGGGGGGGTTGGGGGAAGATGTTTTTGGATCGGGGGTGTTTGGTCTTTGTTTTTTGTGGTGGGGTGAGGTTTTGTGGGGGGGAGGGGGATGTGTTCCAAGTGGGGAGTTTGTGTTGTTCCCCCGTGGGGGGGGGTTGGTGTGCAGCCGTCTTCCTTTTACTAGTTGTTTCCTCGAGTTGTGTCCCTGGGAAATGTTCTCGCGCCCGTGTTGAAATGGCCAAAAAAAAACTGAGCTTCCTGCTATTCGGAAAGAATTTTTTCGTCGGGCCAAGAGTTGGAAAGCCTTTGGACTACTTGAAACACCATTGAGAACAACTCGCCAGAGGCGAAACAACACACACCCCAAACCACAACCCACACACAAGCACCCACCAAACACCAAAAAAGAAAAAAACAAACCACCAAAATCACGTGTTAATACTGGGGGGGGGCAGGTACTTCCGGGCCTCTCCAGAAAATCAAGAGCCAATTCTCTACCAGCGGCCGAGAGGGGTTCTCACCTATATGACTTGGGGAGAGGAACACGACTTGTCGGAAGGAGATAGCACATGGCCGAGTAAATCCTACTCCTCTAGATTCCGGCAAGCTCATAAATCGCCACTCCTACACTGAGCCCCTGCGACCGGGTGCAGAGTTTCGCCGCAACGACACCGACGTGAAGGGGAAAACATACCAGAGACATAAGGACCTTACTTAGCCTTCCTCGTAATCAAAAACTGCCGCCGTTCTCTCCGAAACAAGATTAGGCGGAGCATTGCAGAAAAAGGGAAAACAGAATCTCGTGAAAAGGACTAGAGAAGCCTTCAAACTCTAATGAACAGATACTCGTTGAAACCCCCGGGGGTGAAACAACCCCATGGGCGCTGGGAGTCTCGGGGAAGTGAGAAAGATTCGCCTACTAAGCAAAAAAAGGAATCAAGAGTCAAGAACAGGTGGAAGGAGAAGGGATTTGATTGAAGTAGTCAAAACCCGCAAACCATATTAGAGGGATTCATTCAGGTAGTTTTGCTAGTAGCGTCTTTACCACGCCCCGCCCAGGATACTACGGAGGAGAATAGCTGAGTTGCGGGTCCGTAATCGGAATAGCTGGTATACAGGGAAGGAGTGTAAGAGAGGGCTTCTACTCTAGGGGGATAAGGGAGAAAGGGGCTCACGCAGGAAAAAGAGCAAGGACCCAGAACAACTTTGGACCTACGACCAAAGAACGAGGGGTATAAGACCATGGGGCTTATATAAAGAAAGAGAGAAAAAAAAAAATTCTTTTTCATGCGCGAACAACACGTCCAAGCAGGGAAGGGATCGCCCATATCGCCGAGCTGGTCAGGGAGTCACTCTCAAGTCATAATGCTCGGGATTGGTGAGAAGTTGAAGGGCTTCATCACCAAGGGGGTGGAAAGAGCTTCATTGAAAAAAAGGCCCCAAAGCATCTCCTCTCTTGACAGGAGGACGATGAAGGCTTGTATCGCTAGAGAAAAGGCATGGATCGGGCTTAAGAAAACAGACGAAGAAAGTGAAAAAAGCGAAATGGTGAAGGGATAGTTTTTATCTACTTTAATCGGACTACTGGGAGAGCGATACACACAAAACTAAGCAACTATTTAAAAGGTACTTCTGTTAGGATTGGCCCTTTATCCTTTAATAGGCGCCAGAAGGGTATGTTCGGCACGATATTTCAAATGTCACTGGCCCAGACAAGGGGGATTGTAACAAATTGGAACGATAGTCGGGGCATTGAGGGATATAGGATGAAATGGAGAGGTGTTGGGGGGGGGAACGAGAAAAAAGAGGTTTCCAGCGGGAAAAGTGAGAGAACCTTCCCGCCGAAATACTATCTGCAAAGGATGGAAGAGGGTGATCTCGAGAGAAAGAGGGGTAAGGCCGGGTATGTAACATCAAGTGAGGAATAATTCTACTATTCGGGGGAGAGGTCGCGCAGCACGGTCGAGCGAGGAAAGGGGAAGTGAGAAGAAAAGAAGAAATAAGTCTGCGTAGTAAGTTGGGCTCGGATGATAAGACAACCATGCCTGGAGAACGAAAAAGGTAGTCTTCTCAAAGGACGAGCAAGAAGAAGAGGGGAGCAGCAATCGCGAGTCGATGTAAGAATTTTAATGTGGAACAACTAGGGAGAATTCCCCAAAAGAGGGGCCACTGAGAGCTCGGTGGTCTCTTGAGAAAGGACATTGCTCCAAAGAGACCCTGAGAATCCTTTCAGAAATCGCGACTCCCCTAAATGAAGTAGTTTCGAAAAAGTACGTACAAGATGCGCGAGTTCATCAGTCGAAAATCAGGAGAACATGTGAAGGGACATCGAATTAGGAAAAGGAAGTCTGATCCCTTCATCAGGGAAATGCAGGGTGAGAGAAAGGCGATCGTCAAAGTCTGGGGGAAAAGAGGAAGGAGATAGTTTTAGAAAGACATCGAATGCGCGAGGGGGCTTGAAGGAAGGCGAAACAATTTCAGCGATTGCAAACCGACTGAAACCCTACTCGGGACGACCAGGTCAGAGTATCGCACACTATACCAAAAGGCTCAAGTTCACACGTGGCATAGGCGAAAAGAGAAAATCAAGGCACGATAAATAAGGGGGAAAAGAGTAAGGTGGGATATGGAATGAAAACGAATTAAACTATGTTCAAGTGAGAGGTGGGGAGGCTTTTGCATTCATCTGCAGACGTTAAAAGGGGGTCAGAGGGGTGGAAAATTCAAGAATAAAAGCACCAAGGTGCCCGTACAAGGATTCAATTCATCAAAAAAGATCCGAGAGAGCGACCCTTCAGGATCGGCACAGAAACGAAGGTCGGAGGTGAAAAAAAATTAAGGCTCTAAAAAGGAATAAGGAGGTCAGAAAGAGAGCCGCTCCTGGGGGAGTGAAGGTTATTCTGGAAGACGCGATAAAAGCCCCCTAACACAAAAGTACGAGCCATCGGCTACGGCATCATTCTAAAACGCGCCTAAATCCATTCTAGGGGGTGCACAAGGAGAACATCTAGAATGAATAAAACGGCGGCTCCTGGACGACCACGTCGTAGTGATAACTAACAAAGATCAGCTAAAATTGAGAAAGAACTGTCGGGGCTAAAAGAAAATGATTCTCTCTTGTGACAGGGAGCAGAAGGATTATCAGGGGGCCGCCAGAACTCCGAGAAAAGAAATAAGGGAGGGGGTGCGACTCGGGCGCTTGCAGGGTAAGTCAATATGGAGGGGAAGGCAGGGTCGCTTAATCGCAGGGAACGGTGGGTCGCGACGTGGGTGTATACTGGCAAACAACCCGGTCAGCATCTGGGGGGAAAACCTCATTCAACTTAGGAGTTCAGGAAAAAAGGAGTAGTCTGAGGGAGGGATTGTCTTACCATTTAGCGGCTCAACAAGAAGTAGGTGAAATCTATTACCACTGGAGCAACCCTCTGGCTAGTTAGGGGGGGGAGGAGAGGATGGAAAGGGGGGGTTCGTCCTAAAAAAAAAGAACAGCTAGGTGGGGTCAACTAAACATCTTAGTCATACAAGAGAGATTCATTCGCTAGGAAAAAATCATGTGAAAAAATCGGATTGGAAGACTTTCTGTATTGCAAGCTGGCCCCTTGGGAAAAAACAGGCTGAAAGACCGGAGTCGAAAGGACCGTTGAAATTCAGATAGTATCTTTGTGGACAATGGGGAGGGGGAACGCACAGGGGAAGTCATCGATTGTATGTACTATCGAGGGCCCACCCACGACTTCGTCCCCGCAAAGAAAAAGGAAGAAGCACAAACCTGTTGGCGTCTAACAAGAATTCGGAAGAGATGTTGAAAAACACAAAAAATGGGTGAATAGGGAAAAACAAATGGAGACCTTGGACGTCGACGAAAAAATTATTAGGCTGTGAATGGAAATTCACTGAAAAAAATTGTACGACCGATAGGCAGAAAACGATACCAATCGAGAAGAACAGTAGGCGCTACGAACCGCACGAAGGACCTGAGATCTTAAAACGGGTTCTGGAGGGGGCCCCTCCGCTCGGCCTCAGCAGGGGGTGTAAAAAACGAAGTAAGAAATCATGGGAACATCCATGCCCACTCTAGGTGCCGAAGTAGGGGGGGAGGTGTTCTCGAGGGAGATCTGACACGGATGTTCGGAAGTAGGGGATGAACAGTACATCTCGCAAAAAAAGGTGGCTATATCATCAGAAAAAGAAGATTTTTTCTAGGGAAGGAGGGGCGGCAACAGGGAAGTCTTAGAAGGAACGAGTTGAAAAAAATCGTAAAAAGTGGGTAAAATCCAGCGAAGAGTTTCATAAGGCGTAGTAAATGTTCAACCGTGGGGGGGGGTAGGGGGGGGGGGGGGGGGGGGTGGTGGGGGGCGAGGAAGGGGGAGGAGGGCCGTCTAAAAGAGAGAAACTTCGGTACATGCGACATTTCAGCAGAACCTCCCTGACCCTCTCGAGAGAACGAATCGGACGGCAAAGACGAGGTCTTGGAGGTGGGGAAAGGAACGAGATGGGAAGCTACGAGTAAGTAGACATCGGCGCGGCCTGAAAAAGGGAGCTACTGGATCGAATCCGGATATCGCGTTGCGTCCTACGATGGGCGAAAAGTTTCAAAGAATCCGTAGACAGGTATGGGATCGAGCGATGAAAAATCTGAAAGCACGGATTTTTCTGTAGAATAGTCGGAAGACATGACCTCACGGGGGGGGGGGAGATAGGTGGGGTGGTGGCGCGCTCACAGCGGACGGGCCACGGACATCCATGCACGCATCGATCGTCAGAGAGCGCTGCAGGAAAAGAAGAACGGTCAGGAGGCGTGCACAACGGCATCGGCTCCAATTACAAAAAACGGGGGGAAGTACGGGGGCTTGGTCGGGGAAGAACAGAGGAAAAAGAGCGCAAGAATGGAGGGAGACATTAATGGATGGAGGGAAAAACTTTTTGTCCAACAGATGCATGGGGAAAACATCCAAATAAGGACCCGGAATTCGAATCCGGCGACCAAAACGAAGAACAAAAGACTCTAAGCTTTTAAGGATTGTTTATTAAACGACCCAGATGCGTACACGGGCAGACATCTACCTGACGATGCCCTTTTAACAGATAACCAAATGGCAAGGAAAAAACAGGGGTCATGCGGAAGGGATTGGAGTACAGAATTTACATACGGTCAGAGGGAGACGAAAGGCGGAATCGCATTGCTCTCCTCATCGCATCAACACAATCTAATTGGGACAAAAAAAAAACTGGGCAAACATACTCAATGCCTCGGAAAGGGGACGAATCGAACTGTCTCAGGAGACCTTCCAAAGAGAAGAGGGATCCTATTGCTTCGTGAGAATGGTCTGCAGGGGGGTTCATGGAGGAAATGTTAGAGGACCGTGAGAATATACATCCTGAAAGAGCAACGCAAGCTGGCGGGGACTCATAAATAGAAGCGGACTAGGGGGGTCGAAGAAGAATGCCGATTAATGCAGTGTAGATTGAAGGAGCAGCAGGAAAACGAGAGAAGACCACCAATAAGTTAAATATACGGTTGTTGCCGGACTGAAGGAGAACGCCTAAAAAGCAGAAATAAGAGAAGGAAGTGTTCAGAGGGGAACTGTGCTCTTCTGAACTAATGGTAGTAGAAGCGGGTTCTTTCCGAGGTGAGAATAAGACAACAACTCCTGAATAAAGATTGGTATCCCCGAAACAAGAAGAGGACACTCAAGGAGAACGCCGATAATTTCGAGGCAGTGGGCGCTCACTCCAATCTTAGAATTCGGGGGACGCACTAAAAAGAAAGGACTGAAAGGAATAACCAAGCTCGCAGGGAAGGGAAGTTCCTCAGATGCTCAGGAGAGGAAGGGTCATTTTCCTCAGACGAACAGAGGTGAAAACTAGTCGCAAATTAAGCGGAGGGCTCACTCGGGAAGGAAGGCCCCAGCGAACAAACGGTTTGTTAACCCCATTCTGGGAGTCACTGAGGAATTTAAACTATCTTACGAAAAGAAGACGTCATATCATTCGAGAAAGGTAAGAAACACACAATAGTGGCAAATTGAGAGCGGTAGGAAAAAAACAGAGTCCCACACAGCAAACCATATGAAGGGGGGAAGAAAACTTGAGGTATTGGAGGAGGGTATTACGCCTCTTCCGGAACGAATAGGAAAAACCCCCCCCCCCCAACCAAACCCCCAAAAAACCCAACAACCAAAAAGAAAACCCCCACAAAAAAAAAAAAAAAAAAAAACAAACACCAACCCAACAAAACCACTCCTTCCGTGAACGGAAGGAGGAGGGAATCTAAGAATGTGGAAGCGAAGGGACGTCAGTGGTAGCGTTCTTCTGCTACTCGGGGGGTTATAAAAGAACCGAATGAGCGAAGGTCCCTTCTCAAGGACCAGGGGAGGGTGAAAATAAATCTCGTCGTTTCGAGAAAAAGAGGAACGATTGGTATCAAGCATCTAAGACCACGATGGAAATGAAGAGAGAAGAAGGATTCAGCTCCAGCCAAAAACAGCGGAGCGATCGACATATCTCATCGGGTTCAGAGGATCAGTTTTCAAGTGGGGAGGATGAGGGAGAGGTCCCTTCTTGACAGGCTGAGACACCATCTGCTTCTCCGATCGAAAAATGATGGAAAAAAAGAAGAAAGCAATCATCTATTGGGAGGGAGATCGAAATGCTCATTCGCTCGAAAACTTAAAAGGCGCGGCGTAAAACAAAAAAAACGCTAAGACACACTACCTGGCGAAAGAAGGGAAGGGTTGAATAAAAGGGGGTGAAGAGACGACGGGGCGCGGCTACCCCAATCCCATAGCAACGAGGACCGTCATCATCGTGGGAAAAGGACGTGGGATCTCGAATTCGGGATTCTCCAAATGTAAAGAAAAGAAAAGAAATGGGAGTGGAAACCTTTTCGTAGGGGCTGGGGGAGGATGACTAGTTCGAAGGCGCGAGTGGGGGGGGGGAAGGGAAGCTATGGGAACAATCTGTGGAGGCGAGAAACGACAGACTCATCACTAATCTTTATCAATACAGAGAACCATCGATAGGCTCGGGGGTAAGGAAACGGGGGAAAAAACTGGGCCGGGCGGAAGGATCCTCTGTTCACGGGAGCGAAAAGCGTGAGGGACACTGTTCGGAGAAGGGGAGAAGGGAAGGTTGAAGCTTAAAAAGGCAAGGGCAGATGGGTAATGGAAGTGAGGGTTGGGGGAGAGATCAAAAAACACAAATTGGCGGCGGGACGAAAATAGAGTAACGATGACTCTAAAAGTAATACGAGGATCACATAGTATGCAATGGTAGAGAATGTCATTGAGCTGTCCTGAAAATGAGAGGAGACAAAATTCCTCAACAACAATAATTACATTGGCGTGGAAGGGAAGTTGTCAGTTTGGGGGAGGAAAGAAAAACATCTTAATACGAACGCCTCGTCGGGAAAGGAGGGGGAGGGAAAGCTAAACGATGTATTCAATTGGACGGGGGGAGACGTTCGCACAGGTAAGGAACATTTTCTAAACAATCCTAAAAATCGCAAAAGTCCGCCGAGGGAATATCTTGATCTGCAGGTAGACCGGGGGAGGAATCACTCCTTTACCACGTAGAGCGAACTGCCGTCTGGGATCGAGTTCAGCGAGAAAATGGAGCAGATGAGGCCTTATCTCAGCGAATATGCAGGAGGAGAGCAGAGCATAGAGAGTTGAGAAATTCGTACTCGCGGGGGCGGGAAAAAAAGGAAATAGCGCACGGATAAGAGAAAAATTTGGGGTCGCTGCGAATTCATATTTAACCATTTATATAAAGAATCAATCGCTGAAACGACCGTAAAAGGGCCTTTTGCTAATAAAACAGATGGGGGCGAGGGAGCAGATTGATTAGGGTGGCATTAAGCGGCGAATTTCATTTGGGAGGTAAGGATGGGTTTCACTCAGAAAGAGACGACAGTCAGGGAAAGGTGAATTCCGGGGGAATCTTAAAAACAAAGCTCGATGATAAGAAAGAACGGTTACCAGGTCCTGTAAAAAGCTCAGGACCCGCGAGCGTCCTAAGACAAGAGCCGACCGAATAATTCGGCCGGGGTTATGTTGCATAGAACGAGTAGAAGCACGCAAACACCAACGTACTCTCACAGAACACGGACGGTGGACGGCATCGCCGAAGGCAACAAATAAAGGACAAATCGTGTAATCTGCAAGCGAACAAAATCCGGAGACAGAGAAATCAATAGAGAAAAAGGAGGCCCTGAATGCGACCAAAGCAAAATCATGGCAACAAAGCGGGGGGGGGAGACGAGAAATCCCTCGGGTAAGAAAAAAGCTATCATCCAGAAGAGATGGGATGGGGTATCTTAGGAGAGAATATCACAGAAAGAATCTAGGGAATTTTGAAATTGCGAATTGGATCTTGTAAGAGGGAGGGGAAGTCTCGTGTCGAATGGAGTCGGGGTTAGCGAAAGGCGTTTTAAAGGGTAGGCCGCCCAGAGATCGACCGTTTAAAGGGAAAACTCCAGGCAACTTCTGATTGGCCTGAGAGGAGGGGGGGTATTTTCTCGAAACACTTGTAAGAAGGAAAAAAAGGCGTCTTCTAAGCTATGGCCAGGGGTGACCATCGTAGAAACTCGGGAGAGATGTGGATGGAGAACATTGCTTGGGGTCAAGAAGCCGGAGAATGAGTTTTTCAGGGGCAAGAAAAAAAGGAGAACCATGCGGCAGAGCAGCGTCGGACCGTAAAGCCCGCTATCTCAAAAAAGTAAAATAGGATGGTACGGAGAGAATAACCAGCGCGCTTGAGAAAGAAAGACGTCCACCTTAAGAAAAAGGGAGAGTCGAGAGGGAAGTTAAGTTTGGGGGAAATGGAGGGAGCACTTGAGTCTCGAGGTAGCTAGGACAAAAATCAGAACGTGGGATACAGAAAAGAACATTCGAGAAGAAATCCTCGTAGTTTTTTGAAG
>Ga0179591_1287307_pt1 | contig 16220 bp, 15 predicted proteins | sample CZOMad2_1_08_16f_FD_182891 | JGI IMG/M metagenome (GOLD analysis project Ga0179591, IMG submission 182891) | Vadose zone soil fungal communities from Angelo Coast Range Reserve, California, USA - CZOMad2_1_08_16fungal (PacBio error correction) | ecosystem: Environmental > Terrestrial > Soil >...
GGGGGGGAGTTGAGTGTCAGTTTGGCCTTTAGACCCCTTCAATGGATAGGAAGGTGCGTCACTTACCTCGTATGAACTTACAAGGGAGTGCCGGAAACTTCATGACTAGAAACGGACGGAATACCAGTCAAGGTGAAACATTTCTTTAAAGGATTGCAAGACGTTGAAACTCGAAAGAGAGCATGCAGGCACGGCGCCAATCCAAAGGGGCATCTAGTTAAGGGATCTTAAAAAAACGTATGAGAGAGTAAGAGATAAATCCTCGAAAAGGCTGGAGTATTGAATGGTTAAGGCGTCGGCATCTGACTGGATTGTGCAGGAGCCGGGAGAGGGCTCTGCAGAATTTCCTAGGCGTGGAAAGGGGGAAGGAGATGCGCTTTGGAGGCATCAAGCTTCCTCAAGTCTTGAGTCATCCCTAAGGAGGGGACAGCAATCGGTCAGGAAAAAAGGGACAAGTAAGAAAGACACGGAGCGTGGGGTCAATCAGAATCAATGGCGGTTATGCGCACTTCCAGGAAGTGGTGAGGAACCTGACCAAATGGTGGAGGCAATTTTTTCAAGAAAACAATCGATAATCAAAGGGGGGGTGGAAGGTCTCCGTAAACAGGGCCAGGTAAGGTTGAACTCAAACATGTAAAGAGGGTCGGGACACCAAACCCCAAAACCCAAACCAAAACCCCCCCCGCCAACCCGAAAAAAAATCAGAAGGAACCACCACCATCCCCACCAAAAGACACCCCCCAAACCCCCAACCCCACCGCAGCGTCATCTAGAGGAAATTTGAAGCGCTTTTGACAAGGGACAAGAAGCTAGCACGTTTTTTCCGCGAAAAATTTCAGTTCGAAAGGGAGGAGTCCCGAACAGTAGGTCAGGGGGGGCTAGCAATGTCGCGTATCAGGGGGATTCGGGCTACTCCTGCTGAAAAGAGACAATCGGGGAGGGTCCTTGACAGGACGTCCTCTACGATTACATGGGAATCACTCTCATTCACCAAGAATAAAGAAAAGGGGGAAGGCCTAACCTGTACGGAGCGGAAATGAAGGAAACCGTCTGTACCTAGTGAAAAGAGGAGGACATTATTTAAGAAAAGTGTCAGCGGCTTCGTCTTAAAGAAAAGAAGAATACGGGTGCTCGGGTCGTTATGGAACGTCGTCCCAGGGAGGGGGTAACAGTGGACTTTAAAGGTGAAGGTTAAGGTGAATATCGAGTAGGAAAGTACTGCAATTCAATCTACTTGTAGGGAAAGAAAGTCGGCGTGAGCGAAAAAAGGGGCGGCTAGCCGCAGGGGGTAGATTGATGGCAAGCTTCGGGGGATAGTGGCTAAAAGGGTTTCGAAGCGTCGATCTGGAGGAAGTGGGGTGGGGCATGTGTCGGAAGAAAAAGAGCAACTACAGGAAGATTGAGTTAAGGATATCGGGGGAATCCTGCCCGGGATCTTCGAGGGCAAAAAACACCAAGAAAGAAACGGAAAGGGGTATGAATATTACTCTGGAGGATTTAAAGATGCCTTCTACACATCAGAGGGGTAAAAACTCGGGCACTTGAGATAGACTTCTTGGTAAAGAGTAGGCGACGGTGAAGGGAACCTCGAAATCCCACTGGAACGCTTCGGATCACCCCTCTTATGGGTTAGGCCAAAATGAGGAACGGTAGGGAGTCTTTCATTGAAATTCCACATCTAGACCTCTTCAAGGGGCCAACAGAAAAGGAATGCTCCCTCAATCCCAAATCAGAAAGATGAGGCAGGAGAAAGCTAAAAAGACCACTAGAAACTGTTGCGTCACCAATTCTCTTCCGAATATGTATAGGCTCAGGGGGACAGTCAACCTTTACATCACAAAATGTGTTCCCGTGTGTTGATTGGAATAGCCCGGGACTAAAATCAATAAAAGCCTAGGAAGAGGTCACAGGAACGGCTGGATGGCCTTTGGGGGGCCCACCTTCCCCCCAATGGGTGGGTGTCGCCATAGACGGGTGAAAAGGATTTAGCGATCAACAACGTCAATATCTTTAAGCACTGGGGGGTGGCTGTCAGCCATAGGGGGAATCGCGGGTCCAATACAACAAAAAAGAAATTTTGTAGTGTTGCACGACACCAGGAAGAGATAGCGAATAACCGTCCAAGACCACGGCAAAACAAACATCCCTCTTTTGCCAGGAGGGCCGAGTCGCGGGGGGGGATTGAGAAAAAAAGTGACCTGAAGCGCAGAGGAAAATCCAGGACGATCACGCAAGGGAACGTCTTTTGGGCGCACTTAGGGCAGACCGGGTTAGCACGCCGGCAGAAATCACAAAGGCGCTAAGACGGGCCTGGTTCAATTTAGACGGGGGGCCGGGAGAAAAGGGGGAGCACGTTTGGGCAAGGAGTCAGAGGTCTGTCGGGAGTACGATTGATGCGTGGGAAGAGGGGCAATGGCTTCAGCTTCGTGACGGCTAGACTAATCCTCTGTGGAAGAATCGCGCAAGGGGCGACACTTCAAGGAATTGATTCGACTAACGAGAGTGCTCGCAGTAGGACTTGGCCGGGCTCTATTGTGCAAAATTGTCCAGGACACTTCTAAGAGCTTGTGATCAAGGAAGCGAATTAGACACCTTCAATAGTCAATGGGAGCGTGACTACACTTCTCACGTAGGAAGATCGGAACATCACATGGAGCGACAATGACTTGAGCCGAATCGCAAAATAGCAATGTCAATGACTGCAAAAAGGGATAGTTGGCAGGACAAATGAAAGCCGAAACTGGAAAAGGGGGGTACTGGAACAGGATTGGACTCCTTTCGAGTCACCGGGGAAGTCTTTGGATTGGGGAGAAACACCTGATGCCTAAGAAACGACCACTGAATGTCGTATCAGTCCTCTTGTGCCTGGGAAAAAAACCCGGGCCATCCAAACAAACTCCTACCCTCAATTCCGGAGGGAGCTGGCCTGAGAAACTTATAGTTCAGCCCGGGGATGATAGAGGTAGCTGATAGGGTAAGGAAGGCAAGGAATGGGTGCCATGCTCATAAATTTCCACGGAAGAGGGTGTGTCAGGAGGTGCTCACCGGGGGGAAAAAAAAGATGCAAAGCCCTTTGTAGGGAGGCTCAACCCGAGGGAGTTAGAGTAGAATGGATAGGGTAGCTAGAGCAGAAGGTAGCGGAGTCGGGCAACTCTCGGCTTGCGGCGTAGAAGCGACTGCACGGGCGGAAACACCGGAGGATTGCCTAAAAGGGGGAAGATTGGGGAAGAAAAAAATAAAAGGAGGACCTCAGATGAAGCAAGGCAAAGTCTCTCACAAACACGGAGTTTAGGCAAAGAAAAGGAGGTCATCATTGCAGAGGAAAAGTGGCGGGACGGACCGTCTTTCTAAAAACTCTTCCAAGGCGTGATTCGTAGAGCAGGGGGTGGGAACCGGGAGGACTTCTAATCAGCGGAAAAACTCCACCGCAAGATTCGATCCTAAGCACGGAGAAGTAAAACTTCTCTCAAAAAACGTACATAGGGAAACGGCTAAAGGAGGGTGGGAGATTCTCCAAAGGTGCAGCAAGGTTCGGGTCTAGAAGTATGAGGGGGGAAAGACATTGCCCATCGGGGAATGGGCCATTTCCAAAAAGGACTGAAGGAACCGTATTGTGGAAAGAAAAATCGGTCGCAGAAACCGTAAATAAAATCTGTCCCTTTATGAAAGATGACGGCTTACCTTAGGAAGAAAGGAAGAAGAAAGGTTGGTTGGGGGTAGGGGGGTGAGGAGGCGGAAGTCCGGGGACGGGGTTTTGACCAGGAGGCAATCAAATAAGTCAAGGAAGAGGGGGGGTGGCTGATTCTTCCATCAGTTTGGACTAAACAGCAATACGAGTGAATAGGACAAAAAAAAAAAGCTGTAATGCTCACTAAAGGGCTTTCAAAGGTGCATGGCCAAGACTTGGGACCGAAAGGGAGAATCAGTTGGAGCTCCAAGAAAACGCGCTCGGGTGAGGGGAACGATTGAGAAACCGGGGGGAGGGAAGTTCTTGGAAAAAGATTCCGTTGGGCAGGGGGGAAGGATCGGTCCTCTACAAAGGAGGTCGGGGGAGTGGGAAATGCCAGGGCGCCAAGAGGTAAAGGGGAACCTGAGATACTAAATAAGATCTGTGGAGGAGGCGACGCAATGCAATGTGAAGCGGAAGGTGAAAACGTCCAATGGATCAAGGGAAGACCTACGGAGCTCACGGAGGGTAAGTGGGGGGAAGAATCTGGGCCTTCCGGCCGAAGAAGAACCTCAATTCAACACGGAATCGAATGGGAAGAAGTCCAAGAAGGTACAGGATCTAGAAAGAGAAAATCTCTGGCTATCGGGGAAAGTCTGAGGGGCGGAGGCCCTAAAGGAAAAGAAAGTGTCAACAACTAACTGTTGCGGCGATACGCTGATAAAGGATGGTGAGCACTTAGGCGCCGGCTTCAGCGAAAAAAGGGGATCGCGGCAGAAAGCTTAGGGGTTTTTAGATGGGGGTCAGGTGTATTGTAGTATCCCCTTGTATGAGGTGGGAAACCGAAAGTCCGAAAAACGAGGGGGGTTTGGGGTCGGGTGGTCACAGCAGGGGCAAAAAAAAACCAGAAAAAAAAATGATTCTTCATAACCATAATGGGACTATCTCGGGTCAATCGAAGCGTATATGTCAGCGGATCATTGGGCCGCCCATCAACCGTATGATTTGCAGCCGTAAGGGCGAAATCGCGTTTACCTTCAGGGGTATGAGGGAAACCGGTTTATAGCCCGGGATGGCGGCAACGAAAAAAAGGGGGGGTTCGTATGTAGGTCCAGTTAGAGGGTCCAGATACGCTCGGAAGCTCCTGGGGGTAAGACCTTCTTTAAGGGGTGGAGGAAATCGGCGCTGGGGGTGTTTGTATTTCTCCGTAAGTTCTGGAGGTTTGCATGTGAGGCAGAAGAAAATTGGAGCAATGCCCGCGACGGCAAAGGGGGAGCATTCCGGGAGGGAATCATTGAGGGGGGGAAATGCAGGTGCGAGCGAGTCCGCCGTCGCTGCGCATTTCCCCCCAACGGTCGGAGAAGAATAGGTCCCTCCTTGCGCCGATGAGGGGCCAAGGGAAGAGAGGGGACAACTCACTCCATCAGCGGGAGAAGGACCAAAAAACACCGTCTTTCCGTGGGGGGTGCGGTAACGTCGAAGGTGGGGGCAAATACTTGGGACGGGCCAAGAGCTTACGTCATCAATTCTAGTTGGAGCTTCTGCGGTCGACACCAAAGACCTGCGGGGGGTATATGAAAAGATTGGGTTCTCAGCGTAGTATAACTCGGGCTTGCAAGGCCCATAGACTCAAAGCAAAAAGCGATCAGGAACTCTAACGATTGGGGAAGAGGGGTACAGGGAGGGGCGTCCACCGAGTAGATGGCAAAAAGGAGTCAGCTGGGTAGTTGGCAACACTTACAGGTGAGGAGGGGGGCCCTCCGATCTCCCTCACATCACAGAAAAAACATTATGGCACGCCAAAGTCCACGAGCACTGAATCGTCGTGGAAAAAAGTCGTCTTCCCTCCGGTCCAAGGGTGAGAAAAACTCATGGCCGGTGAGGCAAAATAATGAATTCAGGAAGGTAAGGCCGAGAGTTAAAAGCTCAAAGGAGAGGCTTTAATTGGTGGGGCGAGGGAGTCCAGGTTGAGGGAGCAATTAAGTCAAGGAAGGCCCCGGGGGTGCTGCATCTCAAGGGCGCCAAAGAAGTATCACAATCTCCCGATAACGACAACGCCAATAACACAATCTGGGCGGGTTAATTCCTTTGAAAAGGTAAAAGTTTAGGGAATACACCGGGTCTCAGTCGATTGTGAAGGGAAGCGACGGGAGACTCCGATCGTTTCGACAATCATATTGGAGCTGGAAAAGAAAAAGCGAAAAACGGTATTGCTTAGGGGTAAGACTTCTCACATGAAGGAGTGAAAAAGGAATCATTCCCACCGCCGGTTATAGGGGTTTTCGTTAAAGGGCCAACTGGTTCAAGGGGGGGAAGAAACCCGTTCCGGTCTTGTCAGCAGAAGAACTATCTATTGGCCGACAGTGCTTGCTTTCAAAAACGTAGGAGAACTCGAACATATAGGAAGTGCCAGAGAAATTGACGGGGATTGAAGGACAGGGGGACGGGGGGCTCACGGCTCCTCTCCCGTGTTTCAACAAGCGAATCCTCTTCATGTTCTGTCTCACGTTCGCCGTCTAGGGGAGTCGCCGTAAATTGAGACCCGCCATTGAACGGAAGAGGAAAAAAGATTTCAGATAAGGAAGGCATGAGGGTTTCACCTTCGCTTACGAGAGGTACTGGGAAGCTCCATCATAAGGAACGATAAAAGGGGCGAAAGCATCACATAAAAGTCGGGAGGGGGCGGCACTTCGTGCGATCCAGTGAAAGAAACCGGAAAGCCGGGATGAGAGGATCACGTCGAACAACGGTCTGAATTGACGAGCGGGTAAGGACTCAAATCCTATGCCGGCGGGAAATTGGGAAGAAAGGGGACAAAGAAGAAATCAGCAACACAACGGAGGAAGGGAAAAAAATAGGGCTGAGGGGGGGGGGGGGGGTAAAAAAGGTGGGTGGGTGTGTTTTTTTGGGGTGTGGGGGGGGGGGGGGGGGGGGTGGGTTTGTTCGTTCTTGGGGCCGGGGACAAGTCCCCCTCAGGGGGGGGAGAGGGGAAAGGAGTTGGCAAGAACCTATTAACAAGAACATCGTTCCGCGAAGTGCTGGGGGGGGGGGCGGGGGGGGGGGGGGGGGGGGGGGGGGGGGCGAACTTGACTTAAAAGACGGCAGGAACAGGGGAACGTGACTTTATCCTGAAGTGGCGGAACCTTTGTCACGGAAAGTTAACAAGGAACCCACTTCCGAAAAAAGCAGTGGAATGGGCATCTCCGTATGAGAAGTTGGCGAGGGGGGAGCCTCAAGAAGGAGGAGGGTAGACCTGGGGTTGTAATAGGCGGAAGCAAGCGTCGGCTAAGGGGGTCAACGGGCTATTCGCCGGCCATAAGCGTCGAGAGGGAGAAGGTTGAAACGGACTCAAGGGGGGGCTGGCTCCTAATGTTCCGGATTCATACCCGTCCAGGCCAGGATTCAATTAATAAGGCTGAGAGGGAGCCCTTTAAGGGGAAAACAGGGGATCGTGTTCGCACTAGAAGGGCTATTATTAAGCAGAAAATAAAAAAGTAGGGGGGGGTGGACAGGAACATTACCACTAGGGGAATACACGGGAGAAACAGAAAAACTATCACTTCCAAGGGGGGGGAATGGAGGCACGCCGCAGGTTTCGAAAAGAAATTTAATATGGGGGGAGAGTGTAGAAAATCGCATCCTATGGAGGACCAGGAGCGAAGGCGAAGGTCGCGGGGCCTTTTTCACAGAAAAAGGAGACAGAAGGTGCTTAAAAAGGGAACTTGCACAGTTGCGGTAAGTCCCGAAAGAATTTGGGGGGGGAATTGGGCGCGTGTCGTGATCTCTGGGGCTCGGTCTGGCAAGACCGCGGCTTAATTACAAAGTGGGGGAGGAAACTGAAACGAACTCCGACCATACAGGGAAATAGAGCCGGAAAAAGAAACAAAAGACGAAGGAAGAGCAAGGGGGAGCACCGTCATCTTCATTAAAAGGGCACCGAGGGGGGGGAAGGTGGTCGGTGCTATTCATTCAGTGAAGGGAAAACCGCGAATCCGGACAAAGGACGAAATAAGTTAGCTTGGCCGTAGAAGTCGTCACCTAGAACGGGGGCAAGGGAATGTAGGCTAGACGGCGGAGCTGAAAAAACACTGGGGTTAACGAATTTAAACTAGTGCAGAGAGCTTCCTAAGAGGTAGGTGACTTCAAACGTCCACGTGGTCAGCTAAACAAAGATGACGCCCCGCGGGACGGATCTGGAAGGGGGCAATCGGTAAAGGAGGTACTAACGCGGGGCCAAGCGGAAGAGACAACCATTCCTTGTGGGAGGGGGTCAAGGAGAACACTAGAAAAGACAAAAAGGAAGATGGGAGTTTACAGAAGAGGGAAATTCCCTTTCAGGGCCATGATCTTGCCCTAACCACGTCAGCTTATTGGGGGGGGGGTTTTGTTTGTAAAAGAAGGAGCAGGGAGATTTGGGAAGGGGTACCTATTCATCAGTAACGGCAAGCTGGCCCTTTTATAGCCGGGGGAAGCGCGGTGAGGATAAATGAGGGGGGGGAGGAGGTAACTGCTCAAAAACAACTGGTCCGAGCACCCCGGTCATGAATTGATTCCTCCCAAGTCCCGGGAGAACGGAGGGGGGGGGGCAACATTTGAGTCCATCGTAAATTGAAAATACTAAAAAAGTCTTATAATGAGAACAAATCAGAAACCATTTCGGGGACAGCGATCTACACCGGGATAAGCTTCACCTTAGAGGCAGGTATCGCGGAACCGGACAGGTACATGCCAAAAAGAGGGGGGTCCAGGGTGGCTTGACGTAAAGAAAAGGCCACAAAAAAGCCCCGGCAAGGGAAAGGCGTGACGGGGGACTAAGTGAAAGGGAATTGGCAAACTGAAAAAAGCCTGGGTTCAGGAAGAGCACGGCGTTGACAGAAGCCGCTAAAAGAAGAAAGATTCATTTGGAGGGCTGCACCAAAGGACCCCCATCGTTCATAAACCAAAGGGGGGGGTGGGAAGGGCCTGTGGTCGCCACCCATCAGAAATCAAGGATATACCGAGGACAAAATACCCGGCAACATTCCCTCGTGGTCCGTAGTAATTAAGGGACGGCAAGAGAAAGGGGTCTCTGGGGGCGCAGAAGACCCAATCTTTCTACGCGGTCTAGGAAGTTAAGTTTCTTGATGAGGTAAAAAGTTGTTCTGGCAGGACTAGCAATAAAAAGAAGTCTGCTAGACTAAAGACTGGGGCGGCAAGTGCTCAACGACTCGGAAGGGTCCTGGGGGGGAAGAGCTAGAGGAGCTTGCGGACAGTAAGGATGAAAGGGGTAATTCCGGGAAAGAAATTAAAAGCGTCGGTAGTCGCGCAAGATATAGGGTACTCCATAGCTATTAACCAGAGGGGGGAGTCACTCCAAACGGCACTATTCGAGGACCATATGTTGCGCGTCATGTGGAAAGGGGAATTCGGGAACAAGAGGCACCTCCGAATCTTTGAGAGAGAAATAGAAAGGGAGGCTCTCCCAGGAAAAGATTCGTGCGCCGTTGGTACACAGAGGTCGTCAGGGACACAAAAAAATCGTGTCAGTCGCAAATGAGAGGGGATTGGGAAAAATGGTGATCTGATCGGCAAAAAAGAAAGGTAAATGGGAAACAATGGTAAGGGGTAATAAAGGAAAGACGGTCCGTTCAATTACGGGGAACCTGACATCTGGGGTCTGTCCTATTAACAACAAGGGGGCTATTTGAGTTAGAACACTGATACGGAACAACGAGGATGGGGAAGGATCATTCGCTTGCCAGGGGGACAACCCTGAGGAACTCAGACCTCCACCCCCACACAATCTACAGAGCGCGGTGCCGGTAAAAAGACCTGCATCAATTGGGATCAAAAAGGGTAAGCCATTTCTCGAGAAAAAAAACTTGGCGGTACCACGAAGACTTCCGGACGTAAGGAAATGGGGTGCAAGTAAGAGGCAATTGAAAAAAAGGGGAACCTTTGTTCCACCTGGAAGGAACCGAGACCCGACAGTGACAAGTTTCTGTCGTAAGTCTACAAAACCTCAGGAGCGTCTGTCGAGGCCTACGGGGGATTCAAGGGGGTCCTCATCCCCGAACTCGTTCGGGGCGGAAGAAACTGGAGCGCTAGAACGGGGCGTCAACCCAGTCTTGAGGGGGGAATGGAAGCCTTGAGTTCCTTTGAGTTGGAGAAAGGACGGACGGAGGCGGAGATGTTCAAAAAGTCGTCTCAAACAGTGGATGTCGGATTGAGAAAAAGGGAATAGGGGAAGTTCATCAAAAAGGGACCTCAGTCTTGGTCAAAGGTATTCAAAAGAGGAAAAAGGGCAGCAAGGACTCTCCTTGGAAACAGCAAACGGGGAGACGAGCTGATCCCGAAAATAGCGATCGAAAAGTGCCCTCTCCGTACCAATAATATATAGTCCGCCGTAACGAAAAAAAAGGGGCTCAGGGAGGGGGAGCAAGAAGAAAAGAAAGGAAAGCGAGGTTCTGGTGGCAACAGGGGAACAGGTTTACAATCTATTAACCGCCCCAAGGAGGTTCGGAAAACTTCGTGTAATCTAAAAATCTGGGGGAGGAAGGAAGAAAAACCGGGACCATTTCGGTAAAAGGGGGGCAAGATGATTAGTCAAAGGTAAAAGAGGATTTAAGATTTGTTTGGCTGGGGGGGGTGGGGGATTGTGATTCTGGAAGTTCTTCGTGACCAGGGGAAAGAAATCTTCCCATCGATCGGGTATGGGAAGTCGGCAACAGGTGGGGCAACAAAGACTACACGGTTTGGAAATCCGCAAACAAGAGAAAGGCTGTCAGGCTCAATAAGGTACTGGCTGGCAGGGGGCTGGTCGAAACACCCCAGGGAATGCTAGTTGTACTACTAGCCAGGTCAGGGTATAGGGGAGACTGGGGGGGGAGCCTTGAAATATGGGTCGTACGGAAGAGGCGGAGTGATCCGGACGGGGTTCCCGAGAATGGCGTAGGCGCTGAGGGGTGTAAAAGAGCGAACATCGCCGCCTGGAACTATGGACTAAAGAAGAAGGGCTCGGGCTTGGTGGAGAAGCAATGCCGTGTGTGAAGAGCGTGGAGGTCCAAGCTTATCTCTAAAAACATAGTCGCTCACGTGGACATGGTGTCATGAAGGGAAATAGGGGCCTCGTAAGAAACAGAAATCGATATAAGAATCACCACGGAAACTACTGGGGGTGGAGAACGTAGGTGTCAAGGCAGAAAGAAGGAATCAACTTCAGAGGGGAGCGCAGATTCTGGGATGCCGACGATGGGGGTGGCCACAGAGAAAATTATACAAACGGGGGCGGCGGAAAAGGCGGGTGTCCATTGGGGAGGCCTTCTCTGCGAGCACGAAAAAATCGGGATCTTAATACCAAGATCGCGCTACAAGAGTGCTGTTGGGGGGGGGAGTGGGGGTGGGGGTAAATGACGATTGTCGATGCCGGTCAAACCAAGCCGAAAACTGGGTTGTTTTCTTGGAAAAAGATCGGGCAGAGGCCTGCGCAACAGGGGGCCACAAAGAGATTTTAATGGCATCGAAGCGGGTCACAGCCGGGAGGGGGATTCAGGGGGAAGGACATAAGGGTGGGGCTGGGCACCATTTCCGGGGGTCGAGGGAGAACAGTTGACCTTGCAGTGGAAGGATTCGGTTGAGTGAGGGGGCCCTTAAATGTCAGGGTCAGCCCAGAAGGGAAAGCTGGGGTTTTTGGGTCGTCAAGACGCTGTAAAGAGACGGCTCAAGGGTGGGGGAAGAAAAACTAGGGTTGGTCGATCCTGACGCAAGGTGGTCGTGCTGGGGTGAGATTAGCCTTTCCGTTTATCGGGGGAATGGGGCCTCGTTTAGAGGGGAACGACACGGCGACTGACAGGACCTGGGAAAGGGGGAAGATTCATATCGTGTAAATAGTAATGCGAGCGGTAAGCCAGAGCTCGGGGAAAACATCGCCAACAGATGCGGCGTCAGCGTTTCAAAATGCAGGGAAGGTGGATCCGTAAGCGTCAAAGAGTCACGCCAGCAGAGGAGGTCTGCACTACAAACAACCATCGGAGGGGTGGGGGGTGAGTGGGCACGCGATTGGCCAAGGTACAACTTGAAATATATTGTACTTAAATCCCTAGGAAGTGGGGTGCTCAGTCTTCCAGGAAATGCACCAATCGGCTGGTGGTAGAAGGAAGGGGCGCAAAGAAAACTTATCCATAGGCACCGCTTGCCAGAGATACCCTCCGAAAGGGTCAAGAGACACGCGGTTTTGGTTCGACCTTGAAGGGAATGTGAGGTCACCTACCTCGTAAATGAAAACGTAGGAGAAGGGGGGGGAAATCAGGGGATCGTTCACTACAGTTGAGACTGCTACGACATTCCCATCAGGGTTGGCTAAAGTAAGACGGCCACTCAAAGGTATCTGCGTTGAAAAAAAAAAAAAATCTTCGGCTTCGGAAAAGGACGACTGGTTGGACTACTTAGGAAACGAATAGGCCACGGAAGTTATTAAGAAAATGGATTGAAGGGGATTCCTTTTCTAGCGGGAGGGATTGCGGGAGAGTCCATTCCAAAGTTCAGATTCCTATATTCTTACGAGGAGGAACTGTGGAGTCATCCACATGTCCAGGACTCACATTCGGCCCGAGCCAGATCCAATATAGCTCCCGCTCCGGACCACAAGGTGCGTGATTCCTCAGCCAAAAGGCACCGTTAGTACAAAAGAAGATGATCAGTCTATTGGGGACAAGAAACGGGAGCGACCTCCGGAAAAAGCCGCAAGGAAGGATTCGCTTTGGTAAAAACCATGGGCCATAGTGTAGGTGCAACTCTCACATGGGACTGACAAGGGACTACATAAAACCCCGAATGAGTGGTTGGTTAGTTACATTGAAGAAAAACTTGGGGGGGAAAACAGGGTCCGCAAACACAAACCGAGGCCGTTCGCTTTAAGAGAGGACATCAGGGAGCCCAGGGAGGGGATGACTGACCGAGGGCGCCCTCGAACAGAGGAGGGAAGGCGAAAAACCCAATTGGGGGACGGGGATTCCCTACATTGCAGTGAAGCGCAGTCGTAGGTTCACGCACGGCCCTTCTCGGACCGCGAGCAGAGATGACGCAGGCACGTAGCCACGTCCGCGTCAGATTACCACCATGTCATAAGAGAAATGCATCGGTCAGGCTGGGAGCAGGACTCAGGAATAATGTCGCTGATCAACTGGAGTGGCGTGGGGAGGCGGGAGGGGAAATCCTGCGGTCGCGTCGAGAAAGGTAAACGAACCTGCAGCCGGTTAGTCCGGCAGTTCGCGGGATCACTGGGGAGCGTAACAGCTTGCTTGGAAAAAAAGGTCCCTTACGTGAAAAGCACCCTCTAAAAGGAAACGGGAATGGGACAAGCAGAACAACTCAATCAGATCTCAACAACCGGTTGAGGAGGGGGGAAAGGAAAGGTGATTTTTTCGGAGTGGCCTGGAAAAATTCCCTAAACAAGTTGGTGAGAGGTAGGGAGGGTGGGGAAAGACCAATCTATGAACGAAATACCTTCCGAAAGAAGGGGTCGGACACTTCCTGTAAGGACCTCATGGGACATGGAATCTGGGTTGCCTAACCAGTCAAGGCGGCGGGTCTTACAGGGTCAAGGAATCAACTTCATCTCTGGAAATGGGACCTGTTATAGGTAGAATGAACTCATCAAACCTACATTCGTATGAACCTGGGGGTAATGGTCTTCGAAGTTCTTCTATTTTCTGAGATTCGACTAGTAATTCATAGGGGCTCCTGCCGTTTAAAATGTATAAAAGCTGTGAGGAAACCAGGCCAATTTCAGGGATGCAGCCCTTCCAGTCGTCTCTTCATTCCGAAGATGGGGTCGGACAAGGCACGGTCACTTCGGGAGCATAATAAAATAAAAAAAAGCGATAAGGAACAAGTACTATGTGGGGGTTGAAAACCTGACCAGGGGGAGGGGGGAAAGCCTTCAATACACCAAGAAAAGAGATCACCGTAACGTGTGTGGGTCTTAACGGAAGTCCATTTTCGGGCCACTCCTATGGCTCTTTGGAACTTTTCAACATCGAAGATGGGAGGGCGTGCTTGGGCGCGTTTCCCTGGGTAACCAAGCACGATAGGGTTGAAGACAGACCAACAGTTTTCACTTGAATTGCGAAGGAAAAGTGTGGTCAATGGGAGAGGGTCTTTATCTTGTGTGGAGCGGTCTGGGCGACCTTGTCTCTAGTGAAAAATCGGAATCCAAGCGTCCTCGACAATGGTAGGAAAAATAAGCTCCAATGGGACCATAAGCTGTGGGAGTCAAGGCGCACACACCGAACGACGCGGGAAGGGTCCCTGGAAGCGGAGGGTGACGAATCGAAGAGGGGATAAACGTCATTGGGGCGAAGCCGAATCCAAAACGAAAGGGGAGAAGGTGCTCGTGGCCTTCCCGGGCGTAAAGAAATAACCCGTTGGGGGCTGGGGGAGATCGGCGTGGAGGTTACTAAACACGGTACGGGAAAGGGTGCTATCATGGACAGAATTCGAGTTGAGAGATAGGGAAAGGTGCGGACAGAAACGCCCGAAATGCTCTGTCAAAAGAAAAGAGTACGGAACTCCTCAGGAGTAGATGGCTGCAGGGTACTACGAGACTTGTGAAAAGACGCATCAAAAGAACCGGATGTCAGGTGAGGCGCAAAATATCAAAAGAATCGTAGGGAAAGTACAAGATCTGGATTAAAAAGCTGGCCAATCGCTTTCACGAGAATGGCAACGATTTGTTTTGAGGAATTCTCTCGGAGGGAAGGGGACGCAAGAGGAACGTCTTAAAACATCGTCAGACATTGCGGGAACGATGAATCCGGGGTATTCAAGGGTCATGAAATGCGACGTCCGCTATAGTAAAGGGGGTGGGGGGGGGGTCAAGCTCGCACGCTTCCAGTAGAAACTATGGATGAGGGGGGGAAAGAGGATGTCGGTTAGCGGAGGGAGAATGAAAGCCTAAGAACGTTCACAATGACAATACAGAACAAGATGGTCTCATAAGAAAACAAGAGAATGGTCTCACTCAAGTCGCACAGAGAAAGCATTAATTGAACCGGTCGGGCGATCCTGTATCCCTGTTACCTGGCCCTACAGACAACCAAAACTAGTTAAAAGGTTTGAGGAAACAATCACTTCTGATCAAGAAGAAGGGCACTCATCAACTCGGTAAGCTTGTCGGGACCATCTACGGGGGGCTTTCGTGCCCACGGCACGGACGGTGTGGGGGGAGGGACAATACTACTCAGGCGTTTACATATCCAGAATGGATTCAAAAGGGCAATATCTTTAACCACTGGGAGGGATGCAGAGAGGGAAAAGGCGTGTAAAAGAACCCATAGTTGAGGATTGTGTCGGGAGCCGGCCGACTGGAAAGGGGGAGATTAACAAGGGGACGCTTCAGACGAAACCCACGGGCGAGAGAGATCAGTGGGATTACTCTTCAAAAAGAAGAAGGAGGAACTGGGAGCAAAGAATTCTCCCGGCATTCAAGAGATGAAGTCCAAGTCTTTTGGGCCTACAGGGGAGGGGTGGGGGGGGGGTGACAATACGGGGTCTTCACCCTCGTCAGGGAAAGAATCAAAAGAGCGACATCATAAGAAGACTTGCGTTGAGCGGGGGACTTCACGGTGAAACGGGGGAGCGCTGCAAAAGCCGGTTTCACGTATCTATTAGGGGGGGCTTGAACGTTCCTATTCTGACTAGGACCAGAAAGTGGAGAAAAAAATGAGGAGGAGGCTGAAGAATCAGATGTGGAAAATCGGAGATACAATTCCTAGGAATTTACTCGAGCAAGAGGGAAAGGGGAGCGGATAAAGTAGCGTTTAACTGCGTCAGATGTGGCCTAATGGGCACTGACAAGAGACGACCTAATCTTGGACAGATCGCGGGGGATCAAAGTCCCGATTTTCAAGAACTGGATAAATAAAAAATGAGACCCATCTGAAGGATCCGATCTGAAAGGTATGATAGAAGAGACCCAGGCTCATGGACCGGGCTGCACATGTGACCTGGGGAAACCAAGGACAACTGCAGGAAATACAGGCCTTACAGATGTGTTGAATCTTTTATGAACAAACGTGTGGGTAGGGAAAATTTGAGAAGAAGGATTCCGCAAACAACGATGATTGGGTCAGGGGAGCCTTGCGTCCTTGTAAAAAAAGACCCAAAATCAAAGCCATACCCATCCACCAAGAACCACAACCCCTAAGGGACGGTACAGCCTAGCTTGGCCTCTAACCGGGACATGTCAGCAAGGACTTCGGTATACCATGGAGAGGTACAAGGGGGTATGGGAGGAATGGTGAAAATCGAGGAGGACCACCGGATGCTTGTGCCAGTAGGGATTCACCGAGAAAAGCAATCTCATTTATTTTGAGGAGGAGGGGCAAAGCTCAGCCCGAAAGAATGACGGCGTGTACTATACATTAAATGAGAGGGGACCATCTTAGTTACCAAAACCTCTTCGGATCGACGATGATCAGAGTCGAACGGGTGCGTCAAAACCCAGGAAGCCGTTAGGGCTCAGGAGGAATGGTAAGGTAATACTTACTGACGGGAAGACCGTATTCATAGCTGA
>Ga0179591_1342860_pt1 | contig 16217 bp, 21 predicted proteins | sample CZOMad2_1_08_16f_FD_182891 | JGI IMG/M metagenome (GOLD analysis project Ga0179591, IMG submission 182891) | Vadose zone soil fungal communities from Angelo Coast Range Reserve, California, USA - CZOMad2_1_08_16fungal (PacBio error correction) | ecosystem: Environmental > Terrestrial > Soil >...
CAAAGAGAAAAGGAGATCGGGACAAGAGAGCATAAGAATCATACGCGTTAGCGCCTCATCCTCGCCATGAAACGGTAAAGGGAAGGACAAAAAAACCAACCATTTGCCGCCAGGGAAGCGACTGAGGGGAAAAGTCCAGGTACCGTAAACCTATCTATTGAGAGAAGAGAGGAAGAGACATGTGGGCGCAAGCCTCCAAAGTCAACTGAAAGGAGATGAAGAGATGGCCGCTCTCGCGACGAAGGGAAAACAGGGGTGACGTAAAACCGAGGAACGGGTCGAGCTTAAACCTCGTGAAACTCCGCAGCTCTGACAAGGAGAAACAAAGTCACGGGGTCAGAAAAGCTCCAAACAAGAGACGAAAAAAAACACCAACACGGAAATTGAAAAGGAAAGGAGAGAAATGGGAAGAAAATGTGTGGGGAAGGTGTATCTCTGGCAGGAAGACCCTGGGGATGTCAATTTAGAGAAGGGAGGGAGACCGCGGTGCAGCCGGACCAAATGGTGAAGGGAAAAGGTACATCGGAAGAGCTTCTGCGACACTCTCGGGAGAGAAGGGGGAGGGAGTTTCTTGAGGTTAAACTTTCTCTTAAACCCAAGGAAGGGATCCGACTGAGGCGAGAAAGCGAGCCCCAGACAAGGTCGAAAGACGAGCGCCGCATCAGACCGCGTGCCATTTTCGTAACCGGAAAAAAGTCTGCGACCGGTAAAAAAGGCATCAAAAGAAGGAAATTAAAGCGACATTAGAACTAGCTCGAGGGGGAGAGGGGATGAGGTCCGTGCGGCGCGTGCTAGTCGAAGGGTCTTAGGTTCTGCAGGGAGGATGTTCAGGCCGACGGGTTCTAGAAGAAATAGTAAAAAGAAGTTCGGAAGGACGCCCTAGGCGTGAGGGAGAATAGCGGGGAGGTGTGTTCGTTCGGCTAAAGAGACTATTTCATCAAGACGAAGTTCGCCAAGTACAAGTGTCTTAAAGGCCTAGCGGGCGGAGGAAGGAGAAAAAAAAAAGGATGGGTTTGGGAAAAGGGACGGTGTGGGCCTAAGCTTGGAAAGAACGTATGCCATTGCTTGAGGATTCATCTAAAAAGGCGAACGGGCCCGCGGAGGTGCAGGGAAACTGCTTGGGGAGACAAGGAGAAGGGCGTCCGCGGGAAGACCCTCCACCGATAAGGGGCCGTGACGAAGAAAGAGACAGAATCGAGAGTGGGAGAGAGGAAAGAACAAGGGGGGGGGGGGTTGAGAGCCCATCCCAAGGAAAAACTCAAGTTTTTAGAAAAAGTGAAAGGAAAAATCACGATCCGCTCACAAGAGAGGGTGAGCAGGACCGGCTAACGGTAACGGACAGATCGCCAGCCGCTTCTTCAGTCTCCAACGAGGGGGAGACTAAAGGGTCCGAAATGGGCCGCTAAGGAAGTTTCTCAGACAGGAATGCGCAGCAGCAAACTCACGACCTAAGGAATCGGAAGACAGAGGGTGGAAGGAAGCTTAGGCAACGGCAGGTCCAAGGGGGACCATAGTGGCCGGTTTGCGGACGAAAAAGGAGATTCAGGGAGTCAAGGGGGGACGGCCTCCACGGGATGGAAGAGTCACGTTGGCGGATTTAGGCGTCCGCGGACCCGGGCTCAGGGTGTAGACGTCTGCGGTTGCAAAGAAAGGAAAGCTCTGCTCAAGAAAAAAATGGCCTTGAGGAACATACTCTCGGGGTCCATAAAAGGGATTGGATGGGAAGGAGGCCGATATGACTCGTCAGGAAGAGAGAGAAACAAGGGGCTCGAGAGGGTGCTCGCCTATGTGAAGAACGAGGGGCGCCAAAGATTGGGATGACGAAGTAGATAAAAAATGCACGCATCAGGGCCTCCAGAAATCAAAAAAATCCGGGGGAAGCACATCTTTTGCAAAATAGTTCTGAAGGGGGGGGGTCAACATAGCCGGGGGTATAGAGGAGCAACTCATTAACAAGGGGGGCATATCAAAAGAGGAAGCGCCCGAGGTGATGGATTAGAGGAAGTCAGATGATCTGAACAAAACCCCAGAGAACGGTGGAGGGAGAGGGGTTGGCTTGGTAGGAGAATGCGAGCAGAAAAAGAACCTTGGTCCTCAGTTAGCGCGAGTTTGGGCTTCGAATCGAAAGAAATAAAAGTGGAACAAGTGACAAAAGGAAAAAAAATTGTCAGGAAAAAGAAAATGCTTCAGTCCATCTTCGAAACACTTACAGGACTCTCTACAAAGGGGTCCAGACGCGATTGAAACTTAGGAAAAATGAGGGAGAGAGTCAAGTAATTCTGGGGCAGAAAGAAGTATAACCTGATGGGGGAAGGGGATGGGGACTTGATTTTGGCAAGAAACGGGGATGAGGGGTCCTGGGGGGAAAGGGTGAAAAAAGGGGGAAGTGGCGGAACGGGGATGGGGGAGGAGAGAATGGGGTTCGGTTAACCGTTGAGTGAGGGACTTGTGCATGGCCTTTGGGTCATAGAGAAGAGCCGAGGGTACAGGGGGGCACCCAAGTCATGTTCAGCGGCACAGTCATAAAGTGGCTGGTCCCTCGCTGGAAGAGGGGGAAAGTGCAATGTAGGGGTGCGAAAAGGAGGGATGACTGTGATGGCGTGGCCTGGGTACTTGAAAATGTCTAGGTCTCGGGAAATCCGGGGAAAAGAGTAGAAGCGGGGTCGTCAAATCTTGGGAGGAGAACAGACGTTCAACCGGATAAGCAACCGAGAATTTTCTACAAAAGCGGGAAATTGCAAACGATGAAAACGGAGAGTCCCCTCTGGAGATGAGAGGGGTCCTGGGCCCGTTGAAAAGTAAGGAAGCGGCAGGTAAAACCCTCCAGAGGCGTTCAGTACATTTAATAACCATATACGGTCGGTGAGGAATGAAGCAGGGGGGACTAACCCATGGGAGGGAATAAGGGGATCGAAGATCCGGCCGCGCGAACCATAACCGGGTCGGCTTGCAAGACAAAACAAATAAAGGAATCTAGATGAAACAGAAAAAAACGTAGGGGTATTATTGCCAAGAGAAGAGATGTTCCCTCTTTTTCTGGTGGCAAAGTGAATCTTAACTGAGGGAGGGGAGAGAGGCCTGACTTCTATCAACCAAGGAAAAGAGACAATGGAAACAAATTCTCGTCCTATAAAACGCCAAAAGATAAAGGGGATTCGGTAAAATATGTCTCAGTTGGTTCCAAAGTACAGGCGCTCCTTGGAATGCTTTGGTAACCACGGGGCAGAGGGAAACTACGGGAAAAAAGAAAAGTGAAAAGGCGCCGTTATCGTTTGTTCATAGAGGGGGGGAGAGAGATCGGGAATCTGTGGAGAGAGGGTGGGGCGGTCGTCTCGAAAAGTTGTCAGGAAAATTAGGCATTGACAAGGAAGCGAAGGGCGAGGACTAACTCAGAGCCGAAGCTCATGAATAAAGGGGGGAGAAACAACTCAGCAGTGGCCGAGAGAAGGAAGAGGACGAAAAACAAGATTCCGTGAACTTTTGCATCGGGAAAAATGAAGCGTAACCAAAAAGGAAAAGAGGGCAGAAGATTAGACTCATGAAAAGTCCATGCCAAGACCGCAATCAATCTAATCTGTCAGAAAGAGATAAAGCAAGATAAAGGGGCGAAACTTACGAAAAAAGAGACCGACACAGGAAAGAGACATGGAAAAAAGGAACTCACAAGAGAAAACCGACCCATCAGTGAAGACTAGGACTCAAAGAAATAAGAAGTAACTCATTGTGGCCGAAAAGTGCAATCGTTCATTGCAACTGTAGAGCAGAATGAGCAGGTAATACACACTGTGACGGAATTGGCGTTGTCAGAAATGGGGAAAGAAAGGGAATTGGGACAAAGTCGCCAGACGGATGGATGGAATTCTAGAGCCACAAGCGCGCACTCCTGGAGAAACCTTTTAGGTACAGGGCCGCAGCTTCAACATCAACACAGAAATAAGAAGAAAACTAGGAAAATAGTGAGGAGGGGATCTGCAAAAGAAGAACATGAACACCAGGAAGGAAGAAAAAGTGCTCGGGAAAACTTGTGACCTGAGGAAGGAACGTAATTCGCTCTGGGCCCCCCCGCCTAAAAGATTGAAGAAGCACGGGGGCACCCGATCCTTAGGAATTAGATTCTTTAGGGGGGTCTTGAAGCGCAGAGGTTCTGAAAAAAGAGGGGGAGAACATAGGGAGGCAAGATGGAAAAAAGTCGTACTAGACCAATGGTTAGTAGGACTTCCCCTGACGAGAGGTCAGGGAACGCCTACAAGAAATAAAGTGGAAAGGGCAGAGAGTCCGGTTAGAGAGAAAAAAACAAATGGTCCTACCACAACGGCTGAGGAGGTGCTGAGAATAAGATACCCACTGCGTTCAAAAGCGAACTTCCGACCGACGGACAAAACCGAATCATAATCTGGGGGAAGAAAAAATTCCTGAAGGAAAGGAGGGGCGGTCTAAAAAGGACTCATACAGGGTCAATTGACGACGCACCGGAATGAAATATTGCGCCATCCGGGGTACTCAGAGGGGGCGGAGAGATATTCAAAGGGCGGTGGGAGAAAAAAGGGAAGCTTAGCGCAATGAGGTGGAGTACATCGAAACCCCTCGTCTTGGACAGGGTGTTCCGACTCGAGGGGCCTTATTAACCTCTCGGGGGACTTAGACGGAAGCGACGGAGGAAGGGGAGGGGGGGGGGACTGCTGTGGGCGGGGAACCGTTAGAAAAAACAGGGGGATGGGAAGGCGGATGCTACTAAAAAAAAGGGTTTCTCGGCGTCCAAGTCCGAGGACGTTAAAAATAGGGGGAATGTCTCAACTTAAACTTATCGGTGAGGGGGGGAGAGAGGAACAGCCCGCAAGAATGGTTCCGGCCAGGAGGAAACTGCTGTACCGATGCCAACTCGGAATGTCTCTGGGAAGGACGCAGAATGGCATACGGCTCAAAAAGGAAAGTCTGGCAACGGAAAAAAGAAGAAGGAGGGGAACGGTCGCTCTCTGGGATTGTTCATAACCGGGACCCTGTATAGACAGAGGGCCTCAAGCTACTCTGTGAGAAGGGGAAAAGAAACGAAAAAGGCTCTCCTAGAGGGAAAAAAAGATCTCGAACACTGGAGTAACCCAGAATACGTTAAGTTTGAAGTCGAGAAAGAGTGCCAGAAATCCGTCCCGATCCTAAGAAGTCAAATAGGGGAAAATCCTCCAACTTAACCGGGAACGGACCGTATCAAATCATAAAAAGAGAGACTGGGTATCCAAGAGTCCTACATCATCATAACTCTGGTGAGCTGAATAAGAACTAGGACCAAAGAGAACCTTTTGCAAAGGGTAAAGGACCCGGACCGAAAAAAATTGAATCAAAGCTTAAAGCGGAAGCGTAGGGAAGAAACCAGTCGACCTGGTCCTCGCGTTTCTCTGGCCGAGAGTTAGAGGGGAAATTTGTGACTGCAAGAAAAAAAATGAAAAGCGAAAAAGGGAGAAGGGAAAAGAGAGATTCGAGAGGACTCTGCGCCCATGGAAAAAGGAAGGAAAAACCCTCAGGAACGGGGGAAGCTGCACCGCGGGCGCCGATCTCGAAAAAGTGCATCACCATGCGTCAGGCTGCGGAGACCCAGGCCAATCTACGAAACAAAACAAAAGGGAGGATTAAAAAGGAGAATAAAGGGGGGGGGGCGAAAACAGAAAGAATCAGGGGTGAGGAAGGGTCTATATCAGGGAGAAAACCGCGTTGTCAGATAGGGCCGAAGGGAAGGAGGGGGGGGTACGGCACCGGGTCATCGCGCCACGTTAGAGAGCCAGATCGATTTCAGCAGGAGAAGTTGTGGCGATGGCATGTGTAATGGGGTGTTAAGGAAACCAAGGGTCTACATGAAGGAGATGGGCAGAGGAAAGAGGCCAACCAGGAAGAAGGGAGGAAAAGAACGATAAACTAAGCGGCAAAGTCAAGGGGGCCGTACCGGGCGTAAAGGGCAACCGCAGCGCGTCTGAATATGAGAAAGAAACAAGTGTGATGATGCAGTATAAGGGAAGACGAAGTCGGGGGTGAGAAAAGGTTAATAGGGGTCAGGGGGTGCCGTTGAGGAAAGGCAGGTCGAGGTAGGTCGAAAAGGTTTCAGAACAAGGGGCTGGGCGAGAAGTCAAAGGCTCTAGCTGGGCTAAGCCGGTCGCCATAGAGGGGGAGGGAGAGAGCCTGTGTTCGTTAACGGAAGAGAGAAGATGGGGGAAAGAAAAGAAGGTTCGAAAGAGACCGGTTTCTGGGGGCAAGAAGATCGAGCAGGGGATATGAGTCCAAAGGGGGAGGGGAGTTGGCGAAGATGAGAAGGGGAAGGGATCTGTCTGCGGGGCAAGCAGTAACATGAGACATCAGGGAATGGCGTTCAAAAAAAGCGCAGGTAGCCGGCTGGTGGGGAGGTAAACAAATTCTATTGCTAATCGATCCACTCAAAGAGGAAGTGAGACGATCCCAAAAGGTAAGCCCAGTGGAGGAAGAGGAAACAATGGGGGGGGGGACTATTCAAAGCCGCAGGCCATAAAAGTGTGGAAGAAGACAGAAACGAAGCACAGCAAGCCCCACAGCTAGGAGCCCAGTCCTCTAAACGGTTGATAAAGGCGCGGAAAACCACTAGGAGGGGGAGTAAGTCGTCCCGGAAAAGGGAAAGATGTCAAAAGGGTCGACTAAATGAAAAAGGGTGCCTAAAAAAGGGAGAGAAGCAGCCTTCCGGCCCGCGGGGATTCGAAGAAAGAAAGACATAGGATTGCGTCGGACACGGTTTAAAAAGATGAGCCGGTGTCAGAAGAAAAGGGAGGCGGACCGTTGTGCTGACTGAAAAAATGGGTCAGGCCCGGGGGGGGTTGTCTTCGTTAGGAAGGAGCGGGTGGGTTAAAAAGGGGGGCTGTGTCGAAGGATTGAAAAAAAAAAACTTAAAACCTCAGGGCAGGTAGTGGAGACGGAAAGGTTCGTCGACCCGAAGAGCCCCAACCTGCCAGTTTTAAGGGGGTAGGCGGTCCTACGGAACTCTTCAGGGCCGCTGAGCAAAAGGGGGAGAGGGCAATTGGAGAAAAAATCTTTGTCAGAACGGGAAGGGGGTCTGGAAAATCGGGGATATGGTATATGGGTGGGCGATGCCGCTCAAGGGAAAGCCCTGGAGCGGAAGAATCCATCAAAAAAAAGTGTCCCTCCACAGGGGGAGTCAAGGGATGTCGGCACGGGGAGGGGGACAAGTAGAGAGGCGGAGGCCGAATAACCAGGTGCCGGGAAAAGAGAAGACTAAGGGTTTGGGTATGAAGGCAAGAGATGCAAACACTAAAAATCGGGGAAATCGGATGGATTGGGGGGTTTCGGGTGAGGAGATGATGAAAGGACCCAAATGTAAGACTTAAGGGGAGCGCTGAATTTTTGGCGGATCATCCCAGAAAGACTCGGTTAAGGACCAGACCATTCGGGTGAGACTAAAACAAGGCTACCGCTTCGAACCTAAAGGACGAAAGAAAAACGGCAAAAGAATAAAAAGATGCACATTTAAACTGAAAACATCGTATAAGTCATGGGGGTCGGGGGGGAGAAGATATTCAAAAATGAGGGGGTCCTGGTTGTTGATGGGGATAAATTGTGGCATCTGGTGGGAATGCTAGGGGTAGTGATTTGGACTGGGAAGGGGCAGAGCAAAAGGGGGGATTGTTGCTTGGGGGAGAGATAGGTGCATGGTACAATAAGTTAGTTCGTGAGTGGGCAATTGAGTTGTCAAGAGCCACAGAAGAGAATAGGGCCTGGGTACGAAAGAGTGCAAAACGGGGAACCCCGTAAAGGACTTGGTTCAGCGATGTAGATTGGGAAGGCAGGAGTGGGGCCGGACGAAAGGGGGATGAAGGAGCGTCGGATAGTCGTGTGCCTGGCTGACTGGTTAGAAGGCTCGGAATCAGGGACTGAAATCCATCGGTCGGCAAAGCAGGTACGGTAAAGGGACCTAAACAAGGAGAAAACCTAGTCCCAAAGGGGCGAAAAAGGGAGGGAGGTAAAAAAAGGGCCAGAGCGTTCCCCTGCGTTCTCTAATAGGTCCGAGAAAGGGACAAGGAAGAAGTACTAAAGCTGCGCTTTGAAACAAGGAAACACCGTAGGACATCGCGTTCCAGGCATGGAATAAGCCATATAGTGGCGGGGGGATCTAAAGGGGGGGGGGGGGATTGGAAAAAGGGGGAGGCTCGGGTGAATCTCCAGTAAGGTCAAGAGAGAACACCATACCGGGAAAGCGGCAAACGGCCTCCATTAAACTAAACTGGACAAAGATCACCAAAAAAAGTAAGGGGGAAAAATATAGGAGATGTCACACGTGGAGGGGAGGAAGTCGTCACAATTCTCTATTCCGTGTATGGTATCGGCTTCAAGGATCGTATGTCACATGATGAGCCGGGGGGCAAGGGGGAAAGAAACAATGAAAGGGGGGCCGCTACCACAAACACAAAAAAATATGGGGGTCAAGGAGAAAGAAGTGGGAAGCAGGTTTTCCGGTAAATCTCATCCTGGACTTCGGATTTGTCACAGGGGGAAGATGAAAAAGGAGCATATGCAAATAGGTGTGAGAGGAAATGAATCTGTGTGAAGAAGAGTTGGGGTAAAAAGGACAAACAAAACGCGGATCGGTGCTTGGAAACCTTGTGAACTTCTTTCTATGACACGGATTGCCGAAACCGAGCATGAAAATTCGGGAATCTCCTTATAAGGAGCCGGCACACAAGGGAGAATGAATCATTTCAAAACATGCCGGCAATGTCCTAGAGAGGTATGGTCCTCAAATTCGGTGAAATTGCCGCTAAAAAAGGACAGAACCCCGGCCAAGAGAGATGAGAGCTCAAATGCATTAAAACGGAAAAGAAGAGGGTCGAGAAAGTCAGCGAGCAGCACAAGAAAAGGGACTCAGGGAAACGCCACTTAAAGATATCAGAAGCATTTCCAAATGGCCAAAATTCGCAAAGGGGAAAAATAAAGAAAAATCAGGGAAGATGAAGGGAACGGAACAGAAATTAACGCAGTGGGGAGGAAAATTGGGTCAATCGGAGGGGGGGGGGGGAAGGGCAGAGCAAAGGAATGTCCAGGTCTCAGAAGAGGGGGAGGAATTTCTGTGCGGGGGACACGACTGGTACGGCACTTTCGCCAAGTTCGGGGGGCGCGGAATAGTGCCAAGAGAGCAGGGAAAGGAAGGGTGTAAATGGTTCAGGGTCAAGGGGGGAGCAGAATCGAAAGAAAACTCACCAAATCAAAGGAAAGGGGAAAGAGGGGGGGTTAAAAGTGCGGGCGGCCTCGCATCCTCGAACCTCAAACGGGCCTGCAGGCTCGGCACCTGGTGCAGGACGGTCCAAGAAAGAGGATCAGTGGTAAAGCACCCTTCCTGAAAATCGGGAAAAAAAACATGGAGGGCAAAGAAAAAGAATGATGGAGGAGCGGAGGGAGGGATTTATCAGAGCGTCAAGCACGGGGGCGACCACGTCAGGGAAAGGAGGATCCCTCAGCTAGAAAACCATGGGCTGCGGCCGACGAGCTTCGTGCAGAGAAGAAAAAAATAAGGGGGGGGGGGGGGGAAGAGTTACTTTTAGACAGACATTGTACTCTGAGGGGGGAAGGATTGAAGGAGGGGGCCGTCAATCCGTCTAACAAAGAGGGCAAAGCACGTAAAGCCCAGGAAACCAAAAAGAAGGAAAAGATCTGGAAGGCAGAAAAGGGCCAGCAGTAACTTGCTTTCGTCGTCAAAAAGGGGAATCAATCTTTGGGAAATTACGACGCAGCCACAATCCATAGGGGTGAGAGCAAAAGGACGGATAGGAGGAGCGGCTATATCCTTGGAGATAAAAAAAGATATGGAAAGAAAAGTCTGGTTCTTAAACTCTCAATCGGGTTGAGACGGCCGAACAGGAGATGGAAAGGGAATGCATGATCTGGGGACGTAGAAAGGGGAGAGGAATTCGCCGATACGGGTGGGACCTCTCTGAGGGGGCGGGAACCGGGCGCCACCCGTTCAGGAACTGGAGGAAGGAGAGACTCAACAACCGGTTTGAAGAGGGGAAAAAGGCGCGAGGGATCTGTCTATTGTCTCACGGCCTGATCGGAGGGGAAGAGAGGGGGAGAACAGAGAATGGTTCCGCAAATCCGGATAAGGAGTCTGAACCGCACGGCTGCTCCTGTTATCTTTCAAAGAAAAATACTTGTCCTAAACGGGGAAAAAGTCGCCACCTACGCAAAGAGAGACTGGGGAAAAGGATTACTGGGAAACATCAAACGCTTTTCATGGAAAAAAGGAAAGGGGAGAACACGGCGGGCATGAAAAGACTGAGAGGGAGACCGGTAAAGACACAAACGGAACGCCGCAGCCCCAGGGGACATCAGAGATAAGGGGACGCTCAGCAAGAGAAAGGGGAGATAAAAGCGGATGAAAGAGATACAAGACCACGCCATCGGCAAATCACTCACGCGGCCTAAGGAACAGATCCAAAATCGAAACAGCAGAGTTAGAAAGGGCGACATCAATCAAAACCGTAGCGAAGATAAGAAGGCAAGAGCTCAAAGGGGAAAGGTCGAAAAAAGGCCAGGGAAAAAGGGGGCAGGTACGCTCGGCGCGCTTCTGGACAAAAGGTCCCTTAATGTGGCCAGAACTTTTCTCGCGAGCGATCTAAAATGGGGGCAAAATCCCGAAAAAAGAAACTACACTGCGCGTGGGAAGAGAGCTGTTCAGAGCTCCTCTGGCTACGAGAAAGGGGGAATGTACCCGATGAACGTGAACCAGCTGCATCACTGAGGGAGCCGATAGAGGCCAGGGAAGGGAAACCAAGGGCGGCGAGGACGAGCTCGAAAAAAAACATCAAAGAAAAACCAAAAGGGGGATAAAAAGAAGAGGGTATGGGGTCACGGGGAGCAAAAAAGGCGAAGCAGTTCTTCATGGGTGTGCTGAATAAAGGGAACGCGGTTCAGCTGCAAACGGGAAGGAATGGGGTAGGAAAAAATGTAGACGGCGCCAGGCAGTATATAAACAAGAGAGAGGCAGCATGCGAGTGGCATGGGGCTAGGCCTTCAGTGAACACGTTGAGAGTTTCTGATCCGGGGGAAAAGGGCTAGTAAACGAGGTCCACTAAGGAAGAAAATGGAGTCCCGAGCGCTCCGATCAGGCCTGCAAGTTGGGGGAATCCTGGGAGTCCCTTAACCATGGAGAGACCTGGCGTAGATGAGAGAGAAAATTGGGAAAGAGAGCGAACTGAGAAGAGAGGTTAGGAGGTTGATCGGTCCCAGGGGAGGGCGAGGGGAGGCTGCGGGGGGCGGAGGGGGAGGTTCGGGAGATTTGAAAAAGCACGGATTTGTCTCTAACGAAATCTCAGAATAAGATGGTCCTAGAAGGAACCTGAGGCGGTTCTTTCTGAGACAGGCGGGGAAAAAGTTGTGTCGTGAAACGGGGTGGTATAAAGGAAGGGGGACGGACCGCCAGGGGAGAAACAGGTAAAGGGGGGGCAAAAAATATCGGGAGGGAAAAAAAAAAGGAGTTTGTGCGGCGTGGAGAATCCGCTTGGGGGAATCATAGGCCATTGCGCTGACTCTAAGCGGATAAAATCAGGCATACGGAGAGGGGTACAGCTCTGGAGAGAGGGGAGAAACAATGAGAGGCAGGTTCCGCGAAGACCAACTCCCATAAGCCGTGATACGAGAACAAATCCAGGAGCCCTCATTGGAGAAGGGGAAACAGTGGGGGGGGGGGAGAGGAAGAAGAGGAAATGACCGGGGGTGGCTAACTTTCAAAAAAAAACATCAGGAAAACAATAGAGACGGCCTGGCAGAGGAATCGGGGGGACGAAGAGATAGGCATAAGAAATATCTGGCGGGCCGTCCCACGAAGAGTGGACTCGGGTGGTCCTCAAGAATTGGAGGCAATAAAAGAAGGGGGTCGACAGCCCAGGATATAGACGAGGGGACAGTAAATAGTCACCTATTTAGATCCTCTCAAAAAAGTACGTCGGCCTTCGGGAGTGAACCGGTTGACAAATTGGGCAGTTGAAGGGATTAATGAGGCAGGGGGGGCGGCCTAAAAAAAAGGGAGTCTTGAAGGTTGGTAATTAGGGTTTCATACTTCGCTGTGTAATGGAGACTTTTTGAAAGTAGGACGGTCAAAGGCCGGAAAAGAAAAAGAGTACAACAGTAGTTAGGGGAAAAATCGAGGATGCAAAGAACAATTGGCTGGGAGTTGGGTCGGCGGAGAACGTATCGTTCAGGAAAAAGAAGCCCGTGTCAAAGACTAGTTCTCAGGGCAAGTCTTGTTCAGCACAAATGGGCCAGAACAACGGCGGGTAGATACCTATGCAGAGCTCAAGAAAGAAGGACCCAACGGTGAATAAGACAATCAGGATCAGGGGTACACGACCACATTGGTTGTAGAATAATGGGGGAGGAATGGTGGAGGGGGGAAGGAAGAGAAGGCAGGATGGACGGAATGAACCAGGTTCAGAAAACAGAGAAGGAAATACTGAGTGAATGGATTACTAGGATAAGGATCCACGCCCAGCACAACCGAGGAAAGTATGGGAGGGGTCTTGGGTGCGTTGAGGTACGAATGGAGGGGGGAAGAACACTTTATCAGGCAATGTCGCGCGCGGTGGACGGAGACGGAAGTCTCTCCAGAAAGCCGTGCGAAAAGGGAACATTACCAATTAGGTCCCCAGAACGCCTTACCTCAAATTCGGAGACATTAAGTCGATGAGAAAAGAAGGCACAAAAGGAGCAAGTTTCTGGGTGCAAAAGGCGGATAAAAAGGTGCTTATGGGGGTTCAGGGGGCGTCCTAATTCAGACTGATGGGTAAGGGAGGCTTGTGGTATGAATGGGTGCAGGGGAAAGTGCATAGGAGAAGGGTGCCGTGGTGGGTCCGGGTTCTAAGAAAGGAAGGGGGGACGAGGAAATGGGTGGAAGGAAACGATGGTAGGGGGGAAAGGGGGTCTGGGAATGGATTGTAAGGGAGGAATCTGGGACTCTGGTCCGGGTTCAGAAGTCAGTGGGAAGACGGCAACGACGGAAAGTCCTTGGGGGCGGTCCAGACTGGACTGAGGGAAACATGGCGGAGGAGGCTCACCGGATGTCATGAGCTAGGCGGGGTGGGCCTTCTGGGACTGTCATGGCGCTGAAGCAGGGACACTTCATCAAGGGGGACTGGGTCTGGCAAAATCGTGGTCTGAGAAGGGGGGGGAAGAGAAAACACGGGAGAATCAACCGATCCCGAATTTTGGAAAAGGGAGTAGAAACTAGGACCCGCTATTGCCCACTTCTATTCGGGGGCTGGCCGAGCACGGAAAAAACATCACAGCACAAAGTCTTGACTCGGACGTAAAAGGGACCATCCGGGAGGTAGAAAGGGGGGGATCCCGAGCGTGGCGGGGTAAGCGGACAGCGAACAGTGTTCAGTGTAAAGTCGGAGAAATCCGGGGAAAAAAAAAGGGGGAACTATCAGGAAGATCGACCATACCGGAGCGCCCTTGGCCTGCCATGGCTCAAGTAAGTCTATCGAAAAAAAAACACAAATTAGGGAGAAAAGATAAAAAGATAGGCCGTTAAGGGGGAGAAAGGGGCGGCAAAAGCCGCTGCATTATGGGACTACAGGATGTCGACGTCGGGTGACAACGGATCAAAGTCCGCCAGGAGAACATGATCAGGGCAGTCTACCCCTCCCACACTATGGGGAAAAAGTACATGTCGAAAGAAGGAGGGAGGCCTTGTTTACGGTAATCAATTCGAAGTCCCCTTTGGCCTTATTAAAGGTGAATGGGCACTACTTAAAGGCCTAATAGAACGCCGTGGAAAAGAGGTACCAGGGGTTTGTGCCATGCAAGATTGGGGAGAACCTTAGTAAGAGGGCGGGATAGGGGGAAAAAAAGAAGTTCTGGGGTCTTATAACAAGAGGGGAAGACCTATGATTCTTTCCTCAGCGGCAGAGGCAGAGCATCAGGGCCGCACACCTGATTAGAAGGAGTCACAAGGGTATCAACCCTCACAGGGGGAACGAGACATACGAGGTAAGAACAAAGGAAGGTCCTTGGTTCCGCTGGTGCAAAATGATAGGGGATCAAAACGGGAAACGAGGAAGGGTGGTCATTCAATGAAGCGATTACCGCAAGCAAGTAAATAGGTCATACAAGAGCGTCAGCGTCAAACAGCACATCCCCAGTAAAATCGAAAACTTAACCGTCCCAATGAAAGGTTCAAAAAAACTGACAAAATTCATAAAAAAAAACATCCCGGAAAAACGTGAGAGATGCGCCCCGACCATAAGGCGTAGACGCATGGGGAAGAAAAAGGAAAGGAGGTTATTGGGCAAGAGGGTACGACTACGAAAGGTTAATTTGGAAAGCGAATAGGGCCGAATTGAGGGGAGTGGACCGACAGGGGGTTCCTTGTAAAAGTTCTACAGCGGCGGGCTGTTCTCTGCGGATAGACACAGAGCTAGAAACGGCCTGATACCATGGTCTTTGTCAAGGAAAAAAGAGCCAATGCCCACAAAAAGAAGAAAACCTATTAAGAAAGGGAGGGAGGGAGATATCTGCATCAAAAACGAATCCATCACCTTATTAGAGGAGAGGTGCTCAACGTTTTCAAGAGGCCGAACTACTAAAGATATGTTTCCCAAAACTGAAAACATAGGACGAAATAGAGGGCACCCATGAGAAGGAAGGGGAAAGGAGGTCAGCCTGCGGTCCGGGACTTGGATCTCCTAGTCGGACCAAGCAGCTGTGGACTACCATAGGAAAACTTCAAGAAAAAATGTCTATCCAGCCGGAAGAGACACCAGGGGTGATCTCGGGCCCGACTAAGGATGGGATTCGACTAAAAAGAAAAGCAAGGTGTGGTAGAGAGTATGTAGTAAAGCTTGAGCGGACGAGAATGGATTGAAAAAGGCGGGGGGTAAATAAATAATCGACCCCGATCTTTAACAGAGAAATGAAACGACCTACGCCAAAAAGGGCACGAGAAACTAGGAGACCGAAAAAAACGCAGAAATGGAAGGCGTTCGTAAAAACCCGGCAAAAGAAAAATAAAAAAGCGAAAACAAAACAAAGAAAAAAAAAAAAAACCGGGGGGGGAAAACAAAGAGCCGACGAAATGATGTCGGCGAGACCAGACGTTGACAGGAGAGCGAGAGGCGAAAGTAAGGGGCTTAGAAAATGGAATCGGAGAGAAAATTCGTGCGGGAGCGCACTCAGGAGGAGAAAGGGGAGAAGGGAGAGGTCGTCTGCCGATGAGTGAAGGTACGAACCTTAAACGCGTCAGCGCAAGGGGGAAAGGTGCAAGGCTTAAAGGGGGAGGGGGACCATTTCGGAAACAAGGAAAGGAAGGCGGATTGCGCGCCAAAACACTGTTGTTAGCAGGACGCCAAAGGCGCGGGCTTGGACTGGATATTTCACACGAAACCATTATCGGGTGGGTGATCGAGCAAGAACCCTAGGGAACTTTGGTTGAAGCCAAGCCGGAGTACATGAAACGGTACCGGGCGGAGAGAACTTCTGAAGTGAGAGTGGTAATCCGCGCTATGGCCGACGGGATAAACGCGGAGGAAAAACCGTCCGCAAAAGCATTGAGGGACAGAGGACCTCGTGCGGCTTTGGTCAATAAGGAAAATTTGCTAAACGGAGGGGAGAAGGGAACAAGGCGCGTATCCGGTCGAAAAAAAAAAGGCAAGCCTAGGCTACATCACCGGAAACTCGTCAAACCAACCACTAACCGAGAGCAAGAGATCGAAGTCGGAAATTTCTCGGGGGAAAAATAGTCCTTAAAAGAAGAAACCTAAAGACCGCCTCAAAATCCCAGAAGCCCCTGAGTTCCTAACGGGGAAAAGATCACCTCAAACAGGTAGAGATTCATCAAAGGCGCGCGAGGAACATACCTGTTATCTTCAGGCAAAAGGCCTCCCATTGAAGAAGTAAGGGGGACCGAAAAAAAAAAAAAAGGGCACAAAGTTGAAGGAAGCTGGGTGGAGGGAGCAGTCAAAAAGGAAGGGATTCCTTTCGGAAGGGGAAAGCGGGTGACTGAACGAGCGGGATCGACATGTAATCGAAGCCATCAAAAAGAAAGAAGGACAAGGCGCTGACATCTGGATCTACCGACTCTGGGGAGAGGGGGGGGTGAAAGAAAAGGGTCCTTAGCAGAGAACGGTCAAGCGGACGGAGGGGAAAGTCATAGAACCATGCAAAAGGAGGGAAAAAAATGCATCCGATCCCAGACAAGAGAG
>Ga0179591_1273182_pt1 | contig 16215 bp, 21 predicted proteins | sample CZOMad2_1_08_16f_FD_182891 | JGI IMG/M metagenome (GOLD analysis project Ga0179591, IMG submission 182891) | Vadose zone soil fungal communities from Angelo Coast Range Reserve, California, USA - CZOMad2_1_08_16fungal (PacBio error correction) | ecosystem: Environmental > Terrestrial > Soil >...
TTTGCAATGATCTCAAGAGTGCCAAATCGGGAAGATTCTCAGAGGATTTTTCAGTTTGTGGATACTGCTCAAACATAACGCATTAGAGAAACAGTAGTAAAAAAGAAACAAAGAGAGCCGGCTTGCACGACAAGTTTCGTATAAGAACACGAGGCAGAACCCATCGGCTGTCGCGGTAAAGAGGGGGAGAAAGGGAAAAATCTGGCACGTCCGACCCTGCTACAAAAGAAGGGTAAGTTCACATTGTAGGGGATTACACATAGAGAGCGCCACCCTCGACCGAGTGATCTGTACGAAAAACCACAAAGTAGGAAAGGAGATCACTGCTCTGAAGGTAAAAGCAGAAGGACGTGGGGGATGAAATAGAGGGGAAGGAGGGATGGCTAAACGGGAGCAAGGGCCAACAGCTTGAGTTCAAGAATGTTTTGGGCACGTTAGAAAAACTCTACACGCAGTTAAAAAAATGTAAGCAAGAGGGGAAGCTGAAAGGCACCGGTAATCTTTCCAGGCTTAAAAAACAAATTCTGTCAACAGCTAGGTGATTGGCGATACGGCGTGGCCGGTGAAAGTTGTAGGGGTGGGAAAGGAACCCAAAAGAGAAATGAAAAGATGACCAAGATAGACTAGAAAACTGCCCCCAGAAACCATACTCTTAAACCGCCGGCGCGAACACAAGGGTTTGGGTAAGGGGAGGTTGAGGTGGGAAAGATACGAAGGTCAGTGGACAAAGAACGTTCCCTTTTCGCTTAAGCCTGGAGGGGGTGGGCGAAGCCTTCTCATATAAAAGGTGCCGACGGCGGGACAGATGCGAAGTGCGACAAGAAGAAGAAAAATTCACGGGGGAAAATAACGGGGCAAACAAAGGAGGGGGAACAATGGAAAACTTCCAAATCGCTCGTCGTCCGGAAAAAAAAGGTCCTAATTCTCAAACCGAGTAGGGGTGAATGTGGTTTGGGGGTGGACGGAAAATTAATTGCGGGTTAACCAAGTTTGTTGGTAGAAAAAGGGAAAAGAAATGCTAGCAAACAACACGTTTAATTAGGTGAAAGAAAAAGAGAATGTAGGATGACAAAGTTGGGTACACAAAAAACACAGGGATAAAAAACCGGAAGTCCCTTGTTCGGACTCAGAGCAACCCACATTCACCTACGAGGATTGGAAGCAAAGGACTCAGGGAATTACTCCAGTGATGAGGGAGTTCTCATGTTTAAAAAAAAGAAGGTGACCGTGAGAAAGGAAGGTGCTCTATGTCAGGGAGCCAGGGGAAGAGGTCCAAGAACGGCCAAGGGGGAGGAAAGTGTCATGCGGCAAAAAAGCGGATTAGCCTCAAAGAACCATGTGGGTGTGAATGGACCGGACATTCTCCTAAAACGAAAAAAAACATGTGTGGGTACGGCAGAAGGGGAGGAGTATTTGTGTATGGGGGGGAAGTGCAGGACGCAGGGCCTATACGTGAAAGTAAGAGTTTGGAACCAAAGGATCCCAAAGGAAGAGTCTAGCCAAATCACCGGCGCTGTGTGTGCAGAAGGGTTTGGGGAGCATGAAAGATATCGTGTCGGCGAAAATGAATAAAGCGGAAAGGACCAATGGCCTGACTGCTTGGTGGCGTGGGGCATTTCTCAGGAACATGAGGGACTCACAAGAGGGCTAAACCGAGACCGCTGAGAAATAGCCCGCCTAACCTGCGTCTAGCCACAAAACGGCAGGAAACATGCCCAACTTGCGAGAAAAATCATTGGGCGCTGACAAAGGAGGAAAATGTCTTAAACTCACCATCCGATTGTCTCGTGGTAGCACAGAGTTGGTAACAAACCAAGAATCTAAGGTGCTGTGCCAGGGGAGACGGGGTACCACTTTAAAAAGGGGGAACAAGGGGTGACCTATCTAGTTCGCCGGGAGAGGACGACTGAGCGGATCCGAGACATAGTGGGGAAAACTACTGTAGCGACACTGTTGGGAACCATAGGAAAAAAGCAAAACATCTGGCGAACGGGCGGGATGGTAGGGGGCGGAAATGTAATAACGATCATCCTCAATCTCAACACCGGGAGTTGCGTGCTTTAATAGAATACACAACCTTCTGAAATCCATGGTAAGTTCCAAAAAAAATTGCAGGTGGAGTTGACAATCAACAGCGGAGAATAGGGCGTCCGAGAAGTGGAAAGTGAGTTTTCCATGATTATTCATCCTACGGCCAAGGGTCAATTGCCAGTAAAACAGGACTTGGGAGACGTTGATATCCCGGAGGCGGTTCTGAAATCGGGCAAGGGAAATCGAGACCACACCTCAGAATCCGAAACCGAAGTTCTAAAGGGTGAAGGCTTTAAGAGTGCGTGAACACTGGAAAAAATTAGGTACGACGAGGAAAGGAATCAGACGTGATACCCAGTAAAGGGTGTACACCGAGGAAAGCGAATCAACAGGGGGGGGACCCACACGAACAAAAGGGGTAGCACTCATTCCCAGATCATAAATTTGGGTCATTTCTAAGAAAAATAAATCAGAATCGCTTATTTTTTAAAGACAAATACGGCAAGAACGAACGATCATGGTGGCATCGACTTAAAAGAACTGCTAGAGGTTCATGCAGAAGGGGGGGGGGGTGAAAAAGGAGATCGAGGCGAAGGTTGTTACTGAGCTCATCTGTCAATCTGATTTTAATCTCATATTGGCAAAAAAACAACTGAGGACTTAGTAGAGAGATAACAAATTCGGGGAGTGCTCCACGCCATCGAGAGACTCACCCATCAGCCCACTGAACCAAACGCGCGAAATAATACAAAGTAAAACCCGCATGCACTACTCTAGTTACACGGACAGACCAGATGGAAAAACCAGGGCTCGATGAGTTTTCACCTTGTCCACAGGAATTGAAATAGAATAGTAAAAGAGGGAAGAACAACACCAACGGCGAAGAGGGGAAGAGGAATCTAACAATTTGGGATGTCTGTGGCCCACTTTGGGGGGCTAGCCAAGTATAGCAATGTGGATCACTGTCGTAGACAAGAAGAGGGAGTAAGTGAACAGGAAACTCTCAAATCCCGAAGTCGAACTAGAAGAGGGGTGTGGGAAATTAACGGTTCTTTCACTCTCATCCTCCAAACGAGGTAAAGGATCAGGGAAAAGAGTACGGTATCAACCCTCGAAATGGAGAAATGTGTAAGACACTTCAAGGTTGCCGGGGGTCCACGAAGCAGGGGAGGAAAAGACGGAAAGCCCATCCTTCACCTATGTTAAGGAATGCAATTGTCAAAGTCAAAACGAGGGGGGTGGTCTAACTATTCCCATAAGAGCAGGTGATTGGCGATAAAAGAACGCGAAAGCAAGTAGGTTTATCAATTGCGATATGAAGCAGGCATAATTTCCCCCATTGCAAGAAGGGTTGTCTGGTGTTAAGAAGGAAATGCAGAATTCTTCCGGTACAGAGTCTGGCCAATAAAGAAGGGAGACGCGAGAGGTGTCTGAACGGAAGACAACGGCACCCCCTCGGTAGTCTGGAGGTCGATGGTTCGGGAAGTGTGGAGAAACTCGAACCAATGAGCCAACTCTAGATTCGTATGGGTTTTAGTCAACAAAGAGGGCTAGAAACCCATACCAGGATCGTTCGAAACCAAAAGGCAGAAGCGAAATACTAAGTAGGTTCGCTCCTGTCCGCAGTTGGTGGGTAGGCGCAGGGAAGGCCGGGAGAAAGGGCTCAAAGAACTTCCAGGTCAGCTTGAGTCAAAAGAAAGTGTGGCAAAACGATAATGACAACTCTACAATCCCATGTCCGGCCAAATGATAAGGAAAGAAGGGGTTCTAGACCGAATCTGCCAATTCAAACAAAGGGAAAACCTGTAAAAAAAAAAAGAGGAGTGAATGGGTAGTAAAGGCACCGTTTGATTGTTCGTATGAAGGGACAAAAAAATATAATGTCCCAACGGCTGAAAGGGAAGACAACCATAACACCATAAAAAAAAATCAAAAAAACAAATCGGCGAAGGGACCGGGGGGGGGACGCGTAGTTATTAGAAAGCCTCTAACGGCATTGGAAATCACATGTTTCATTTTCCGTCTGAAGACTGGAGGGGGGGGGGGAAGGAATGACATTCCATTATTGAAGGGCTTCTCCAACTGCGATCTAAGAAAGACCAGAAGAAATTACGAAAAAACTCTCCCAACTTTCCACAAAAGTATTTTACAAGGTGAAGGAAAAGGAACCGTATCGCGCCGGCGTCATACCCCTAGAAAATTCAGAAAGCTGTTAAGATTGGAGAAATACCGAAAAAAACGGGGAAGGAGGGGTGTAAAAGTGGGTGTTTTTGTCGTACCACACTGGAGAAAGCGCTCGAACAAAAAAAAAAAGGGAGGAACGAAGGGACAAGAGTATGGGGGAAACGGGGTAAACGACAAAAACAAGGGGAACCAGCACTTGCCTTTTGTGTTTCGGGGAAAAACGCCTACCCCAAATCAACTAAGCGTTGGGAATAGGACCGCGTTGGGGAACGTGACGCCGGAGTCGGGGGGGGGGGGCAGGAGGGGGGATCGTGTAACGGGGAAAGGAAAGGTGGAAAATAATACGTGAGTCTTAAAATGGGAAAAGAGGGTCAATGTGGATATCTACGGATGAAAGAGCGGAAACTAGTGGGGAGGGGAAAGACAACATCAGGTAAGCCCAATGTAAAAGAAACGAGGACAGTGTGGTTGCAACAGACTTCTTTCTCCTACTCGCACAAACCCATGTGTGGGGGGCGCCGCGGGGAAGGGGGGGGTAGGTGGGCAGGATTCCGCGGAGGTACGCAGGGGAACTAATTTTGGACCAATCATAAAAACCTAAACGAGAATAGAAAACAGAGGATGGGGCGGACATAAAAAGGGGGTTCTCCTGGCGAAATTCGTTAGTTGCCTGAAAAAAAAAAGGGAGTACCATTGGGCCGGAATACTGAGTGTAGGACAGTAAATCTGTCTGGCGGGAAATAACTGGGCTCACCCAGCGCTGGCGAAAGAACAAGAAGAACCCAGTTCTTCTAGCCCCAACGCTTCGGAAATATGAACTGTGCTAGAAAGCATGTGATCGGGACGGACGAAGGTGGGTAGCAAAATCCCTAGGGACGGGTGAGAGCACGGTTTGTAAACGGTAAAAAAGAACTACGAGTTTTGTATATGTAGAAGGGGTAGGCGTGCCCTCACACTTGGGGGGCCAAGAGACCCAACAGCTTTACAATAGCGAGGGAAAGACCCTGTACTGTAAATTTCCTGAAACAGAAGCAGGATTCAAACTCTACGGTACCTCGGGGGGGGTGAAGGCTGTTCAAAGCACGCAACCATCTAGGGGGTTTAAATGGGGGGAATGAAAAAAAAAAACAAAAAACAACAGAAGGGAAGAGAAGAGAAAAGGCCCGAACAATCGGAAGGCGTTAATCTCAATCACCCTGAGAAAAGACCTACGGAACAAAAAGTGCAGTCAGTTCAGGAGGGGAAATAGGATGCAGAGAGAAGGAATGGTAATGGGGGGGCCCAAGGAAACTTGGAAAAGAGCAGACATGCACGGGCTCATACTCACCGGAACTTTTGTAGGAGGCAGTTTGATAACCGAACAGTCACTCAGCAGTGGGCATAAAGTGCCCTCACCGCCTAGATGCAGGGGAAAACAGATGAAAGGAAAAGAGGATCTTGGAAAAACCAACAAGATCTGGAAGAAACGAGAAAACACCTCGACAGTGGACAAGTGCCGAAATACCCCGGGAGGCAACTCCTGCAAAGGTGGGACCACCCGAACAATGGTTAGCAAGACTCATGGCAAGAGAGGGGGGGGGGGTGAAGTTAAGAAAATAATCTCTTAGAATTTATTCATACAGGATCGACAAGTAAATCATAGAAAAGAGGAAGGCGGCGTCCGGAAACGTTACGGATCAGCGGGGTTGGATTGAAAAGCGGGGAGCCAGGCTGAGAGCAAATTGAGGTGCAATCCATTTTTAATAGAAAGAAACAACAACAAAACCGGAAGAGGAGGAGAGAGAGATTCGCAAATTCGTTAGGCTCCCCATGAGGATCGACCCCAGCGCCGCACGCGCGAAGGTTACAAATAAAACAAGACCTCTTCCTCTACTAAAAAACACCGGGAAGGCCAAAAAAGACAAAGGAGTGGCCGGGAACCGCCGCTATTGAATAAGTCAACGATCGATGAGGAGGAGGAGCGAAATGCAAAACAACGGCGGACTAAGGGGCAAATATAACACCCCACAAGGAACACACCACCCAAAAAGGACCACTCAAGAGTCAACTGACTAGAGGCCAGAGCCAAGCGGAAAAAAAAGCCGGAGGAATCAAGAGGAAGTAAACAACGCCCCCGTCGAGCAGAGGAAGAGTCATCACCGAATGGGCAGGAGAGGCGCCGCAAAGAACCTGGTGACAGAGAACCCGCACGGGACGGAGGTCGGGCGGATGTACCGGGAGCAGCGACGGAGGTGCCCAGCCATACGCAATGGGAGCAAAAAGTAACCGAGCGAGGGACGGGGGGTAGGGGGGGGCAGGCAAAGGCAAAGAACTCCTTTGTAGCTGGTAGGGGGGTTTAACACCTTTGGTCGGGCGGAAGAAGATGAAGGAAAAAGTGGGGGGAAAAGGCGAGCCGTTCTCGGGTAAGGCATAGGGTGGGGAAAATCGCTTCCACTCCATGATTAAAGTGTTTCGAAAGAGAGCAAACCTAAGGGAAGACGGAGAAGCAAACGGGGAGAGTCTTGACACGCTTCGATCCAAAAGACGAACAAACGTTTCTCGGGGCGGTAAAGGATCCAGTGCACTGGCACGGGAGAATACAGACGGAAGGAGAAAAGAGATCCGCGAAACGCACCATAGGGTTAAGAGAGACAGGGGCAACTCGCACTATGGGTTGAAATTCCCCTGCGCAGGGGGAATTGAAAGAGAAATAAACGAAACGCGGTGTTCCTGGGGAGATATGGATACCAGGGGGAGACCGGGTACACCAGATGGGATGGCTGGGGGAAATAAGATACAAAAACGCTATGTCTTACCAGGGAGGATTGCAATGCAATCGGGGATCGGACGAAAGTTTCGTATATAGCTCACAAAGAGAAAAGTAGGGACAAAACAAAACCGTAGACCAACAGAAAGCATCATACCCCACAAAAACAGACGGGCAACAAGAAGAAATACGATCCATCTGTGGGGGTACTATTTCTGACACAATTTTTCTGCCCGCCCAGATCGCCAACAAACTCTAGAACATTCTGGGGGTTGTCGAACTACCAACGAGGGTATCCCAATCCGACCAAAGAGACGAACATCGTTTAGGGAGAAAACTTCGCCTGCAACAAGAGACCAAGAAACAGTACCCGAAGACAAGGGGGATGTCCAAAAAAAAAAAAAATCGTTTATCTGAGAAGGAAGGTCAAAGAGGAGCGTAAAAATGGCGCCAGCATCGTGGGAACAGCTGGAGTCAGAATTAGGCAGGGAAACACGAAGGCAAGAGAAATCACCGAAACTTCCAGCAATTGGTTACGCTGGTGGCGTTCAAGGGCAAAGACCGGATCGGTCAACGGAGAAAAAAGCTGCACACAAGCTTGTAAAGGAGGCACGGCACGGGGAAGAGGGGGGTGTATTGCACCTGGCCAACAATAGGGTTGACCAGAAACAGCAAGCGGATTCCGCAGATAAAGGCACCACCGTAACACTCTCCTCCAGAGCGGCGGAAAAAAACTGGGGGGGACGGTCACGTATGTATTTATGAAGCGCGACGGTAAAGGGGCAAACTCAACTGTGGCCAGTGCGATCCCAAACAGCCGAAACATTTTGGGCGAAAGGAAGTCAAATAAGGGCCTCGGCCATATGTCGGATCTAACTACAAGAAAACCGCCGCAATGGTCAGGAAACCGAAAACTCCAGGTCACCCGGGGGCGGGTCAAACCTGAGGAAACTTACCAAAAGGGAGCAGGGGCGGACGGTAAAAAAGGGGGAAGGCGACTCATAACAATGTATTTTAAGGTAGGTAGAGTAAAACAAAAAAGGGGGGAAATGGACGGGGGTGAACCTGTTGGTGGGCGTACCACGTACAACATCTATCTCCAACAAAAAGAGGGAAAGGAGGCGGGGGGGGTGGAGGTCCTTGGCGACTACACAAATTTCCCCAAGCAGGGTCCCTGGGTGGGTGATGAAAGAAAGAAACATTCAACTAAGCGGTTGAGTATTAAAATGGGGAAGGGAAAGCAGAGATGTAGGAAGTTTAACCTTCTAAGAAATACGTGTAAGGAGGGCGGAGGAAGAGGGGAAAGTTCTGGAGTCCTCATTATGTGGGACAACAAGCGGCCAATAGGGGAGAGCTTGGAGCCAAAAATCAGGATTGCCGGTGGAACAGAACAGGTGATGGCACCGGCGAGAATTGGACTAAAGCGAAAAACAAACCAGGGGGGGGGATCGCCGCCTTCGGATACGTTTTATGGTTGGAAGGGGGTTAAACTCTTATATAAGAGTGGGGAATGTGGGAACTATATTTGGGCCAAGTCCCAAGACAAGGAAGCGTAGACCATCATCGCTTGTGTGGCACGTTTGTATCAAGGGAAGGTAAAGGTACGGGTTTCACCTAAGAAAAAATGCTTACCAATTTGGAACTTAAAAGAGGGGGAGGCAGATGCATTCACAGACGTCGCAAGGACGTGAAGAAGCTGGGGCAGTTTCCAATCTGACCAGGACCGAAAGCAACATGCGAAAAAAGGACGGGTCATTTTCGGGAAGCAATGAGGACACTCTGAGGAGAATGGGAGGTGGCGTAAGATAAAGAAGGGGAGAGGGGGACACAAGGGGGAAGAAGCTAAAAAGAATCTAAGAGTGGGGCAGGAAGGGTTCTAAGGCCATCACCTATTGTCAAATAACACTCTGTTACCACTGACTATCGGGGATTTCGGAAGGGTAGCCAAGGACTACACCGATTGGGGGGAAGGTCAAAATATAGGAAGAAGTATTTGTATGCCTTTCCACACAGCCACAAGGGTAAATGGCAATTATCGGGAGAATTCGAAAAACAAGGGGGAGAACAAGAGTTTCGGTGAAGGTGCCACACATGAAACGGGGGGAAAAGGGGTCCAAACTTGCATTGCGAGTTTAAAATTCAATTGGCGTGAAAACAAGGGGGATGAAAGGGACTTCCAGTGAGTGGGCGCTGACGGAGGCAAATCAACAGGCCAGTGCACTGCTCATGCAAAAAGGGGAACTTTGGGGGGGGAGATCGGTGTTTCAACCGTAAGCTGGTTAAGTAACGTAGAAGGGGGGGGGAGGCAGAAAGAAAAGGGGGCCATCACCCGCAAGTCGAGGCAAAAAGAGGGGAAAAGGGGAATGGCAGAGTTCAATAAAATTCTATAAGGAAGGAAGCAGGCTAAATGGGAGAAACGCCTCCGTAACCCGGGTCGCAGCCAGAAAAAAGGTGTCCAACCTACATCAAAATTTTGATCCACTCTGCCAAGAGAAGTGTGGGCATTTCGTCCATATCCCTTATTTTGGAAAGGCCCGGAGGAAAAAAAGAAATCACAGAGAGAAAAGGGTTCAATTGAAAGTCCGGTATATTATTGATGCGGTTTGGAAGGGGAAAGTGGAGGGAAGGAGGTGAGGGATGATGGGAGTCGAGCGCAATCCGGGGAACATCAAAGAGGGGAAAAGAGAGACCCAACAACCCACGGAGGGAGGAAAAGAAAGGGGCCAATTGGGATGGGCGCCCCCATGGAGAGAGGACGCACAGCGCCATCAAAGAAGAGCCTTTCAAAGAAACAAGCCCTCAACGAGAAGGTTGGAAGAACGCAGGAAGTGAAAAAAAGGGAGAGATGAGTGCCTTGGTCCGCGAATAGGAAAACAAGCCAGGAATAGTAGGACGATCGAAATGACAACAACTGAAAAAAAAAAGCAAAACAGCTCCGGTAGGAGAAAAGGTGGGAGGGGAGGGGGGGGGGGATACCACTTTTTGTATTCGACCGGGTATCGAACTGTATAGAGAAATCAAAAAAAAGGGAGGAAGAAGGTCTAGGTCGTCGATATTTGAATTAAAGTCATCCATGAGGGAGATCGTGTTCAAAGGAAGATTCAAAGAAGGAAAAGAAAACCCAGGGAACACGAGGACCTTTAACCAAGCGTCTCAAAAAAAAAGACAAAATTTCTAAGGGGAAAATAGACATTGGGGCAGCTCGGGGTAGGCGAGGAGAATCGTCATCGAAACCCCAATCAATGGAAAATTCATCACTAGCCACCAGAGAAATTGGAATGCTTACATTTCACTGACACATGCAGGGGTGTGGAGTCCCAAGCAGTAGCAAGGTGAGTGACTCGAAAAGCGTGGAGAAAAAATGCGGGGAAGAGCTCACGGAAGAAAGAGGGACCCGTAACCAATCTGCGGGTTTAATACCTAAGAAACTCGGAGGGATAAAGTAGAGTCTTCCAACTCAATCGGAGGCAAGTGTTCGTAGATACAAAATCAACAAAGAGTAGACGAGGTAAAAGGGGGGGGAAGTGGCCTTTCACAGAGGAAAAAAAATGGGACTAAAAAAACAAGAGATTCGTTAAAGGGGGGGGGGATAGCCCCAAGCTGCTTAGCCCGCAAGAAAAAAGTCTTCGTATGTGAAACCCACAAGTCGAAGAATATAAAATAACGGAATCTCATAAGGCATGGGGCCCGGGGACGGGGGTGCTGAGTGCATAATTGGCTACCAAGAGGAAATGTGAAAAAAAGGGCGAAGGGCAATAAGGTATAACTAGGAATTCAAAGAGCAGCTCCCTCATGTCAGGCACAATTTGACAGTGGGTGTGTTCAGTACCAGATCCGGGGATTTAAAACAACTGAATGGGGAACAAACGCGTGATTGGATAAAGAAGCCTTGGTAATCCTGGAGATTGCAATTGTAACAAATATAGTGACATTGACGCAAAAGTATATAAGAGGAACTAACTGAAACATAACCACCATCCTAAATGCGCTTAACAAAAATGGTTGTTCGTGGAGAGGAGGATAAGAAACAGGGCCGGACAATTTCATAACAACCAGGGGGAAGGGGACAAACCAGGCGGAGAACTGATGTTGGAGAACGTCATTTAAATGAAAGTAAGGTGCCGACTCGGGCCATCCTGATATCAACGTGACCTCAGAGTTTCCGCGCCCATAAACGAAACCCTACCAAATTGAAAGGGTAACTTCCAGGCGATAAGGGAGAAGGGACAAAGAGGTCAGATTCGCAAAAAAACGCTGTAGGGTGGATTTTGGGTAGGATAGAGTCCAAGAAAGGGGGTCTTACAAATTTTGGGGAAAGAAAACCTAAATAGAGAGCAACAACCCACGTAGTAGGGACAATAGAGAGAGGTGGTGGACAGGGTGGGTACGACAAAAAAACCAGGGCACCAACAAAATTCAAATTTTGGGGAGGGTACTCCCCCCACATTCAACGCCAAAGTTTTAAATAGGACCTCTGGGGGGGAGAAGCCCGGAGCGGAGAGTGGTAGTTTAAAAATTCCCGTGTAAATATGGTGGTGAAAGGTACAGGATCGGAAATTGCGGAAAGGCGATGAGCGATCCGCAGATGGCCCGGCCCCTGACAAAAAAAAATTCTTTAAAGGCTGGAAAAAAATAAAAGTAAGCAAGGGCGGGGGAAAGAAAATGTGAATTGTGCCACCTTCCCTGAGCGGAGAAGAACGAAAAAGAAACAAACCCTGTGGGTACGCGCAGGGCGGGAAGAGGCGTTGTGATGGGGGGCAATGCTCCTGCGGATAAACTCTGGGGAAGGCCTATCTTTTTTTGAAAAGCAATAAAACGGGCAAGGGGGGGGCGTTAGCCAAATCACATCACTTGTGGTGGGGCTAAATTTGTGGATCCGAAAAAAAATAAGGACGGATTGTGCCGAAGAAACAATACTACCATTGGTACACTGCAGGGAGTGGTGGCGTTGCTGGAACTCATCTTTAAACAAAGAAACAAACGGAAGAGGGGGAGCCATTACCCACCTTCAACCTTCAATAATAGAAAAAACGAGGGCCGTAATGAAATTCGCGAACGTGAGTCTAAGTGCCATAACTGGTGGGTGGGGGTTAGAAAGATCCCGATGTCTCGGGGGGAAGAAACAACGGGGGGTAAAAAAAAAAACACGAATCTACGAGTTGTTGGTTGGCGCAGTCGGGGAGGGAAGGAACAATTGGATGGCAAAGGCTGGTTACAAAAAATTGGGGAAAGCCGGCTCACTAAAGGTCAAATCCTCCGAGGGGAGGTTGCAAAAGACTCTAAGCCGATTCGGTATTTTGAGGTGACAGGAAGTCACCACCGCAAAAATCCTGGTACTGCAAGGACCCGGAGGATAAATATTTCCAAATGAAAAATTTTAATTATGGGAGGAAATCACCTGCTAACTGGTGGATTCAACACAAGATTTAGGGGGGACATTCAGTCGAGGAAACAATGTTTCCGAGAAGGACGGGACAGTGGATTGGGGCCAGAGGCATTAAAGCCAGTGATTGCTCATTAACAAAGCTGGGGTGAGGGGGGGTTGACCGAGTGTTTTCCGTATCTAGCAAGGGGGCGTTGGCAGGATTGCAAGAAAAAGCACTATCTTCGAAAAAACGAAGTTCAGCGACAAAGGATATGGATTTGGAAGGAAGGGGTCACATATCGCCGAACGGCTCAGAGGGGAAAATGAAAACATTTTGTCAAAAGTAAAAACCAAACTCAGGGACCTCAAAAAGAGGGGCAGCCGAATCAAAAGTTAATACTACTCTGCACCAAGAGTGGGGAAGGAAAGGTCAACTATCTATCGGCTTATTTTGTAAAGAGGCAAAAAAGTAAGAAGAGGGAGAGGTTGCATTCTGCGTCCGGCTATATGTAAGGGACAGCGGTTATTGGGGGGAAGGAGTATCTCTGGAGGCTGATGGGAGGGAGGAGAGAAGGGGTACGTTTATCAAGCAATATTTGAATCTGAGCAAACGAGAGGATATAGGAAACCTATTCTGGATTTGATAAACTCCACTCCAATGCGAGTCGACTCAGCAAGCTCACTCCAGGGAATGTAAAAAAATAAAAAAAAAAACAGGACCTCTATTTCCGGGCGACGGAAGAAAAAACAGTACTCTGGTCCGTTTCCGAAGACAATAAACAAAGCAAAAGAGAGATGATTCGAGGATCGGAAGGCAACACCTGTCGCTCTGGAAAAGAGTAGCATCTTAAATTCTAGTGGAAAACTTTGGGGGGGAGGCAAGCCTCGGGAAAGAGGAAACTGTTATCCCTGTCAGCCGTTCAAAACTTGAGTCGGGGGAACACAAACCAGATACAATGTAGGGAATGCATAGGGGGGAAGCAGATATGCGGATGGGCTCGCCAGCCCAAAGGATAGAAAATCGTAAAGTGTCGTCAAAAACCAATAGAAAAAAACATTTCGCGGTGGAAGAAAACAAATGGAAACTTGAAGGGAAATGCCATCATCATGCTACAGAAATGGACGTCCCGAGAAAAATATGTGACAACATAAATTAAATTGGTCAACGAGGGACATTCAAGGTGGTTGGACATTCACAAGCGAACTGAGTATAAAAGAACAGGGGACATGAACGGATCATGATCTCCGGGGAGACAATTGGAACAGAGAAAAATAAGGTTGTGCGTTTAACGGTCTCAAAAGCGAGGAGGAAAGGAAGGAGATACCAAGCATAGAGGTCGAAAGATAGGAAAGGACCAACCTCGACTAGTAAAAATCGTTTCTGTGGCCAATGGGAAGGAAAACATCGAACCGCAACCAAATCGGGGAGGTAAGGGGGGTTGGGTTTCAGGGAAAAAATCTGCTGACCACCAAACCATAGGGGGGGGAAAAGAAAAAAAACACAAAAAAGGAGACGAAGAGAAGAACACTTGACTGCTCCGGGAAAAGGGGAAATGTCCGCCGCGTTGGGTCGAGTACCGGAGTCATTCAGGTTGGACTGCCGACTTAGGCCCACACAAAGTGATTCAAGAATTGGGAGGGAAAGAGAATTCAACTCCTAACCACTCCAAGGGAACAGGCCCAAATTGGGCGCATGGTTTTTCACTTCAAAAGACCATAAGGAGGGGGCATGCACCTCACAACAAAAAAAACAACGAGGCAAAAAGATTTGGGTGGAATACTTTTCCGTGGGTCAAAAGTTTGAGGACTTGCAATGGGAAACTTCCCCCTTAAAGGATATCCGCGGAAAAAAAGGGGGAACGGGGTAGCCACACCATCAAAAAACAGCTACTCCCGAACGGCTCGTACCCCACAGAGTAGGGTGCTATTTCGTAGTAGAAAGAAAGCCGCGAAGGACCAGGGGAACACAAGAACCGTGGTTCCCACAATGTAAGCATGGGTCAAGCCTTTCATACCAGAAGGGAAGAGGGCCAGCATGCGAGAAGAAGAAAGAGACTGCCATTCATCTACCTCAAACGGTCAAACTTCTTGGGGGGAAACCGTCGGAGGGGAAAATGCCCACGAACGTTCAAAAGGAGACAAGTAAAAAGAGGACTAGGACAAAACGCTGGGGTTTAGGGGTAAGGAGAGTCACTCCAACAAAAGAAAGAAAGGGGTAAAAGGGTTTTTTTCGTCCCCACTAAAATCTCTCTCAAAACGGGAAGTATTTAAAGGGGAGAGAAGATGGGGTTACGGGGGGACGAAAAAAAATGGTCACCCCGAGTACCTGAGTGGTTCGGACGATCCAAACCACATGAAGTGTTTGAAAGGGAGAGGAAGGGAGACGCAAGAGAAGCGTGGAAAGTTTCCGCCGTAAAATACGTTTTACCTGAGGGCGGACAGTAAAAGGAGGGAGGACTATGTCTGAGATCCTCGTTCCGCCGCGGGGCCACTAAGAAGAAAGGCTTCACAAAATAGCAAAACTTACCTGGTAACCGAAACAGGGGAGTGCTGCAACTGGAAAAGGAGAAAGGGTTAGAAGATACTACAAACAACAAAAGGGTAGGTAGCATCAGGGATTATAGTACAGTGGGGAGGGGGGCAAAGTTTTTCCGCTTAATATCTGAAGGGTCACTAGAGGGGGGGGCCCGCAAACTAAACACCGGAAAAGGTATAGCACAATCACATCGCTTGGTGTCAGAAGTTGTTTTCGAGGAAAAGGATTAGGGTCGAGGGGCAGGAAGAAAAAATGCGTACAAAGGGGTCAGGATCGGTAGTTACGCGTTGGTATGCAAAGTCGCAACAAAAAAGGAGACAGAAAGAGGGGAACAGAGGCAGCGGGCGAAAAGGTTAGCCCTCCTGCACCTGCGTATACAAACAAAAAAAAAAACAACTCTTCGGACAGCTGAACCCTTGCGAGAAGCAGGGAGGTGGGCTCTGTCGATACGGGGGGGGTGACGAATCCGCATTTTACAGCAGCTTTGTGAAAAGAAAAAAAACACGATCTCCGAGTGGGGGGAGAAGTTTCTAAATGCCCCCACGTGACAATAGCCCCGAGGTACAGAGAGCGAGGGGGTCGCCTTGGACTCTAACTTTAGTAACGCTCACGAGGAGACGACGAGTGACTACTCGCGTGGGCAGTATTGAAAAAAAAGGGACAACACTTTTTACAGGGGCAAGTGGACAGGAGAAAAAAGAACTATCCAAACGCAAAAGGATCGAAAGATTCTGTGCTTGGGGGATAGCACCAGGAAGCCTGGGAAGGAACAAACATTTCAGTGCGAGTGACGAAATTCATTCAGAGTACGATGGGAAGGGGGGGATATGGAAGTGAATTAATTGGGCGACTTATGAGGAAGAGACCGGAAGAAATTGGCTAATGACACCAGAGAACCTTTTTGTGAAATAAGAATATTGAGGACAGGGGAAAGAGGGAAGATCTCGCAAGTGGGCGAAGATTGACATCGCCGAGATGCGGAAAAAAAAAAAATTAAAAGAAAGAAGTGGAGGGGGGGAGAAGGGGCCATTGAAATGAGAAAAGAAAAATCTACAAATTAGGAACGGTTGAGTGCCCAATACCAAAAAGCTCGCCATCAACAAGGTTTCCACATACATCAAAAGTGAGGAGGGAGAACTCTTAAGAGCGAGTGGGGCATTTCTAGCCTAAAAAAAAGCTCCCATATCGGTGATGTAAGCGAAAAACTGTACAGACTCATCGAGCAAGGGGGGGAGCCATGCGCAGTCAAAAGGAGGAGAGGGTTAATTGCAGGTTTTTATATTGGGCGGAGAGAGGGGGGGACGTTAGTCGAAAAGGGAGTAGAGCGAATGGAGGGGATCAAAGAATGTTGGA
>Ga0179591_1327338_pt1 | contig 16213 bp, 15 predicted proteins | sample CZOMad2_1_08_16f_FD_182891 | JGI IMG/M metagenome (GOLD analysis project Ga0179591, IMG submission 182891) | Vadose zone soil fungal communities from Angelo Coast Range Reserve, California, USA - CZOMad2_1_08_16fungal (PacBio error correction) | ecosystem: Environmental > Terrestrial > Soil >...
TCCGAGAACACAAACCACTTAGGAAAAGCGCCTTTTGCCCCTCAGTCGACCAAACAAAAGCCAGGACGCGGCACACCTAGGTCGTCCGGCGAAGAAGCGATCAGCGTAACAGTACGCACCGACCATCCGGGAGAAAAAACACCGAGTCGTTGACGATCCAAACTCAAGAGTGCTGGAGCAGCCCGTGCCCTCTGTGGGGACGGGCGAAAGGAGTACAGAACACAGCAGGGTGTGCTTACCGTCGGGGGTGGGACACGAAGAAAAAACAGAGCAGGACGTCAAAATCCATGACGAAATAAAAATAGGGGGGATTCCATAAAATGATAATCAACCTGTCGCAGAGGACCGGAAAAAGGAACAGAACAAAAAATATCACGCAAGTTCGCCAAGTTCAGCACGAAACCCCTAAAGGGTAAAAAAGGGAGGCGGGGGGTCAAACCCACACTCACTCATAAAGCTTAACAGGTGAACGGTAAAGGGGGGGGGGAAATATCAATAATCTAACCGCCCCAAGCACAAAATCTCAGCAAAAAAAGCCGCAGCAGGACAGCCCAGTCACCCAACATTGGTGGGTCTGGGCCAACCCAGTGTGGGGGTCTAAATAGAAATACACTTTGGGTGAAACGTCTATCACGCTCAGACAAAGTCTGGGTACAACGCTGGCGGGAGGGAAACTCCCTATTAAGATCTTCGACGGAAGAGGATGTCTCTCTAAGCCAAAAGAGACCAAGCGGCGGGAACTATCGACTCTCCCGTTAACAGGTGTGAAACCGGGAAATTCAGGAGAGGGCTCGAACGCTTCTTTTTACGTGTGCAGATACCACCTCAGATCCCGCTCGCCCTTCCAGGGAGCGTCTTCTCAGGCGGACTTTCAAGGAAGAGCCTCAGACAAAGACCGCGGAGGAAGGTCTGCCCATGGGGGGAAACTCCGGTCCCTGGAGCTGCGGACCCTTGAGAGGGTTGCGAGATGATGTCTAAAGGGTTCAGGCTCAAACACCGAAAGACCGACGCCCGCCGCCAAACCGAAACAAAAGTCCATAGAAAGCAGATAAATGAGTAGCCTTGCTGGTCGCCTTCCTATCGAATTTGCATCGAAGGACTGGTATTCTCGGGACACTCAAGAAAGGCGCCCGAGGGGGGGACCTGGCGCGGGTTGGAGAGCGTTTGGGGTGTTGGTTTAGGCCCGGCGGGGAAAACAGGTAGACAAGCACAGCGCAAACCTACCGTATAAAGCTCTTACTTCCCAGCGGAGACGTTGCCCGCAGAGAAAGGGGTGAAAGAAGTTGCCCAGCATCAAACAAAAACTGGGATCGAATCGCCGGAAATGCGAACGAAACTGCGGGGCAGCAAACTTCCGTTGGACTCAAAGAAAAAAAACAACGGGCCGGCAACTCAAGTTAGAAACTAAGAGGTGGGCATGATCGGGAAATAATGAGAAGGGAAAGGAATAATTGGAAAGGGGGCCTAAACCCATGATCCAGGTTGACTCCTTCAATTCGTGCCGAATTCTGCCCTGGGTGTTGAGAAGGTGGATCGGCATGTGGGGAATAAGGCAACGAGGGTGGGGGGTCTATCCAGAGGGGAAACCGAGGGGAGAACTAATCCACACTTGCTCTCGTTTCCTCCTACCGAGGGTTATGAGACAAGCTACGCGGGTAAAGGAAACAAAAAATAGAAAAAGAACGCGAATCTGAGTAGAGTTAAACCAGGTAATTCCCCAGTGAAAGGAAAAGTCAGGAAAAAAAACCCCCTTCTCAAGGTAGGTGATTAAAGACGGTACGCAAGTCTGTCTCTCCTTGTGTTATTTAACAGCTTGTGATAGGAAATCGGCGCCAAAAGAACAGAGATCGCTCGGTCGATAAGTGGTTTGGGGTTGTGGTGGAGGGTGGGACAGGGCCTCCTCTCAAAAGAAAAACACCGGATGATGGGGAGAAAAAATCTGTTCAAATGCAAGAGATCAATGGAGGAGGGGAAAGATCTATCTTTGATGCTCGGGAGTCCTCAAAGCCAGACTTAAAAACAGAAAAACGTGCACGATACTGCGTTGCCAAAGACACTACTAGGTTCTCCACTACTGACTATACGATTGGGGAAGTAGGGGGGGGAAACAAAGAAATCAAAAAGAAAGGGTTGGAGAAAAAAAGCCTGTAACAGTCGTCGAATCAATCAACCCGGGGGGGCGAGACCAGAATCAACGGGGTGGAGAGGGCCATGGGGGAAATGGGGCAAAGGGAAAGAAGAGAGGACCAGGTGAGTCGTGCAATTGCAAACCTGCTCAAACCCCTCCTGTGAAAAATTGTTTAGCGAAAAAACCGAGGGGATGGAGCCGGAAGGGAAATGGGAAGAGAGATATTTCGAAGGAATCCTCCCGTTCCTTTTTCGGTGCCCAGGTCTCTTTGGAGAACAAGGCGGGAAAAGAAAGAAAGCGGTGAGGTGACGGGGTATGGTGATTGTTTGCATCCTGACCATAGGCAACGCTCCGACAAGATGAAAGAGGGAGGGGAAAAAAAGAGGGGCGAAGTTGGACCAAAACGACACGCCCTGGCCAGGCAACAAACGAAGACCGCCTTACAAAAAAGCTGGTGATATGATTTAGGAAACCTAACACTACTGTCGGGGCGGGAGGGATAAAAGCATGCTCATCAGAAGAGACGGCAAGTCGAGAGGGAGGAGGTATGCACGGTGTGAGGAAATCTAGCTGTTCTATAAATGGGTCAGCCAGGTGGGAAAAGTCGAAGAACAATCGAAAAGGAAGATCAACAATCCGCCAAGTTCAACCGAAAGTCAAGGAGAGAAGACGTGGAAGCAGGCAGGGGGGAGAAAGACACGGCCAAAGCAAAAGAGCCGAAGAAGTCCTCCTTTAAGCTTATCCGCAAGAAGAAGAAATGGAAGAGAGAGAAATGACACTGTAGTAGGCTGATCCTTGGACACTTAATCTATCAAGACTTGAAAAAAGGACTGTGGGACGGGGAAAGAAGGACTTATTAATGGAAAAAGAGCCTGTTAGGGGGAGGATCCTCTCAGGTAATTTCGCGCCAAGGAATGGCGGAGAAGTGGTTCGGTCCGCATGGAGGCGGTTGAGCTCTAGACCAAGTTCCCCGGACGTCTAGTCAGGAAAAAAAGAAAGGGTGGGGTCAGGAGAAAGCACCAGAAGTGCAGAGAGCGGCAGCCGGGGGGGAAGGCAAAATCGTTCTCGTTGACTGGAAACGTTTTTAGGGCGAAGGGGTATCATAAGAATGCATGGACCGTTAGAAAACAAAAAAAAAGGAAAAAAAGGAAGGGGGGGGTGCTTGGACTGGGGTGGCGGGACGGGGTCAATCTTTCTCCTTTAGGTTGGGGGAACGGCATACATGAAAAAAACTGGCGTAAAGAGGGGGAGAAGGGGCGGGAAGAATCCACTTCCTCCTATATGCAAAACACACGAAGAGAGAGTGCGTTCGGGCCTTCTTCTCTTCAGCATTTCGTCGGACGGAAAAACAAACGAAAAGACAGGTCGGAGAAGGGGATGGGAGGAAATAACGGCCCAGGCAATCCTGGACCTTCACAGCGACCATTTCCTGCAAAGGAGAAGAAAACGCAAAAAGAAAGGGGTGAGAGGGGGAATGGAAGATTGATGAGAACCATATAATATGAGGTATTGTTCCCAACGAAATTCCCGGGGACGAAAAGGGGGGGGGGGGGTCGGAAAAAGAAGAGGGAAAGAGAAGAAGGAACCTAGGTTCTCGGTCGGGGGGGGGGTCAAAGGGGGCGGGCTAAATCGCCTTATTCCCCCCAGGGTGGGATTTCTGAGAAAAGCAAAAGAAGGGGGGGGGGGGCACAGCAAAGAATCTCCGGCACTCCACGGCTGAATAAAAAGTGTGAGGGGGGAAGAGGGGGGGGGGGAGCAAGGTGTGAACTACTGGCATAAAAATTTGAAAAGGTTAAGGGATGCGAAGGACCGACCAGGACGCACTAGGATTGGGACCTAGGCCCTTTGGGGCAAGGCCCTTTATCTCTTCATTATCCGCCACGTCCCCTGTGCAAACCAGATCGAAAACCGAGGCAACGAATGAGCCCCTTGAAAGCGAAAAAGCCCTCTTAGGTTTTTCCCCGTTCCGAAGGCGAACCATCAATTTTAAAGGTCTCGTAAGGGGGTCGGGAAAAAACGGAAAAAAGGACACTAATGGGGGGAAAAAGCTTCTGTACTGTAATGACAGTCCCAAAGGCTAGAAGACAGAACGGGAAACTGGAGTAGGACCAGAGGGGGGAGACGGACCGAAAAAAAAGGTTGAGGCGAAAAAGGCTCGTCCGCAGGCCACAAGGGTACATTCGCAGTTAAAACCAAGAGGGAATGATCTGTGAAAGTCGGCAGGAGGCAAGCCTCGGCACAGAAAGTCAAAAAGGGGACCCCGCGGGGAAGATCCCGCCCAAGAGATTCATGTGTCTGTGGGGAAAGAAGAGAAAAACAAAAAACGAGGAGACACATCAGGGGAAAAGGAAAAGCCTTCGGAGGACCAAAGTTGAAAGCGAAAAGCACCGCGCCCGAAACCCCTCCGAAAACATAGTCTCAGAAAAACAAAGAAGATGAAGGGGGGGGAAAGGGGGAAAAGAGAGGGGAAGGGGGGTGGGAGGGCGGCAAGGGGGAAAAGCGCCCGCTCTCGTCAAATTTGCACGAGGGGGTGTGGAACGGGGGGACGAACAGGTGGGGAGCTACAACAGGGATGTTGCACGTCGAAACGCGGCTGTTCAGCCTTCTGGCGAGTAAAGACAGGGGAACCGTTGACTGCCAGCGGTGTTCCCATTCATCCTTTTTAACAGCCGAGCTTCGAAAAGAACGCAAATGAGGGCAAAGCGCCTAGGCGGCCCGTTCGCATCTGGGGACCTGTGCCTTTGTGAAGGTGGGGGTCCTCCTTCTAAGGCAAGAAATAGACGCTGGCCAGGAAGGGGATCCAGGCGGTGTCGGACTTCTCCCGTCTCGCGAACGCCGTAACCGCGTCATCTCTTCCGCGTTTCCCGGGGGGGCCAATCTTTAATGGATTTCTCTCTGGGGTAGACGAGACGAACGACAGGAAGGGGCATAATTTCTCCTCCTTCCGGGGCAAGGACTTCCCACCGGGGACAATGACAACAAAGAAACATCGATATTCTATCTCCATGCAGAAGGAAAAGTCCCAGATTTTTGGGCTGCTTAGTGGTAACGTCCGTGAAACACCTGGGTGAGGGCTCTGTTCTTCATCATCTACCAAAGCCGCCGCCCATTGAGGTCGAGAAAAAAATCGCGGTCTGGACGGCGGGGCTGGCGGTACTCAGTAAAGAACGCCTAGGTTTGCAACAGGCTAAAGGGAAACCCATACCACTACATCTCGTACCCTAAAGAACAATAATATTCAGGCACTGGAGGATGGCCTATCAGCAAAGTTGCCTAAAGTTGTTAGCCATCACAACTCGTCGGATGACCCCTCGGGTGGCCCCCCTTAGTAAGCCCTCCCTCAAAAAGCAACAAACGACAACCTCCTTCCCCTCATCAAAAACCCTTCCAGGGGGGGTGTCAGTAGTGATCAAAGAGCATAGTTCTGGGACTCCGTGGATCTCAAAACTCCTGGGAAAACATGGCCAGCTCGACTATACGAGTGAGACTCAACGGGTGTCTCCGGGACCCGGAGAAAGCCTATTACTATCAATAACGCCCAAAAAACAAATTTGGGAGATGGGGAATTTCCACGGGCTTTGGGGCTGCGCCAATGATCACAAAAAAATTGGGGTAAAAAAACAGGAAAGAACCCTTAGAAACAAAACCTTAAAAAACTATACGGACGAACAACTCCTGAAAGCCCCCGTCTAGAAGTAGGGTTGGTGGGGGGTGGGGAGCATTAAGAGGAGAAGACCGCCTTTTCTTCAAGTCTTTCGGACAAAAAATAGCAACCGAGAACTCGGCACTCCAGTTTTTCTCATGGGGTTAGAAGTGGAACAAAAGCAGTAGACAAGAACTATTTCCGGGAAAGTCACAGCAAAACAAACAAGACGGGGCCAAAAATCCTCCAGGAGGCGTGAAAACGGCATCGTCCAGAATAGCAAGCGCGGAGGGGGGGGGAAAACAAAAGAGGGACCCAACCCCAGCAAGATAGAAAACCGAAGAAGAAGGAAACCTCCTCGGTCCGCACGGACTGTGGGTGGGGGAAAAAAAAAGGGAAAAAATATAACCAGGTGGGTTGTTCGGAAGAAGCAAGAGGTTTTAAGTCGAGCCAGGGCAAGACAAGTCAGGTCAAAAAAAAAAACGGGCGGGGACAACGACCCCGGGATCAGGGCAAAAATAAACTTCAGGACTGAACAATCTCCGGAGGGGCCCAGATAACCCCATGGAGGCGTCCGGCTTAACGATCTCGCTCAATAACCACCAGGGAAGGTCAAAAGGGAATACCTCCTCGAAGTACCCCAGAAGGACTTCTCTGTTTGTTTGGAACTGGTCTCGCTCAAAGTTTCCTCCAGTTCAAAAACGAGGAGCACTCATCCAACGTCCGCGGGCCAGGCCTTTTACACGAGCTTTTTCTAGGAGGTCGAAAGGAACTCAAACGGTACAAACCGCAGAAAGGTACGCTAACTGTCAGGAAGTTGTTCTCACTCAACCGAATTTTTGGGGACAGCCGAAAGGGGGGAAAGACCCGAGGCGGAACTTTGCACGGGGAGTTGTGTTGTGGGGCTAAGTACCTGGGAAGAAGACCAGCTTGCCGTCGAATTGGGGGTACAACGAGAAATCTAACATAAACCCCGCTCCTAAACCGAGGTGAGGGACACCGTCCGCAGAGGGGAAGAGGAGAAAAGGATCCTATATGGCGAAGAGTCAACATGTCTAGGGAGAAAACGATCAGAAAGAATTAAGGGCACAGAAGGACGTCGGTTAGTATCGCCCCTCCATCCGGGTATAAGGGTGTGGGACCGGGGAAGAGGGGGGGGTTGTCCCTGGCTGGGACTTGAGTGGTTAAAAAGTTTCAAACAAAAAGACCACAAAGCATTTCAGCCGGGATCTGATAGACATGAACGAACACGAAGCGAATCCTCGTTATCAGTCCTCAGAGGATACATGGGCGTCTTTTGCCTGAAGGTGGGGTAGGATTACGATCAGCACAAAACCCACGGGAAAAAAGCCTGAGAAAAAAAACTGCCAGAGGACTGGGGTAGGCTCGCCGATGGGTAGTTTCTACCCTCTAAAAACCTAGAAAACACCTTAAGGCAGCGAGAACCTAGGGGCATTGATGGGGGGCCTGAAACATAAAGAGGCGAAAGACGATGGCCAAGACTGGAAAACGTGACTCCATGATAAAGGTAGGTACTCCAGGAGTGGGTGCCAGCCGAGAAAGAGTTAGTGCCCGGGAGCGTTTTGGATTTGATCGGCGAAGAGTCGGACAGGGTCGATCTAGCACACATCGGGCAAAATTTCATAGTCCATCCGACTTACACCTGTGCTACGGAAGGGGTCCTGACTCCGTGGGGGGGAGTGATTGTTGACTGCAAAGGAGGAAGGTCTCCCAGTCCAGCCGAGCGGCCCAAAAAAGGGCTTTGTATGCGTTGTACAAAAAGAGAGCGGACCGGCAGAACTTCGTCTGGCAAAAATTATTTGGGGTGGAACCCCAGTTTCTGCAGTGAAGGGAGGGGGGGGAAGGAGATGAGCCTCCTGGTTTCTGGGGGTCGTAACTGGAGGGGGATTTGGGAGGTTCAATACTCTTTTTGGCGTGGAGGGCCGCGCCGTATGGGCGACTCTCACCATAATAAAACGGGGGGACGGGTGAAGAGATGGGTTGCCCGAAAAAAAAAGATCGCGGGGAGTAAACAAAAACACAGGATGAGTAGGAAAAAGGTAGAAAAATCTTCTGCACCAGCGCAGACCCTATAGAGCCAGGCGGACCTCGTTTCTCGAAGTCAACACACTCGTTAAACATCACGACAGGGCTCTTAGAACTGGGGCAATGTAACGCAGAACGATGGAAAGAAAAGGACGGTCCAACTGAATTACGAGGGCGGGCCTCGACGACGAGACGACCGGGGTGGGGGGAACGAGCGGAAGAAGGGAGAACTTCAAGCTAGGGATCGGCGGGAAACTCTTCTAGAAAAAAGTGAAGGGTTTTATAAGGGGGGGCGCACTGAGGGGGGTAAGGATACAGAAACCTACGAGCGTGAAGACTTCAGAAGCAACACGGCAGAAATGGTGGGAAAGGGGGGTTCATGACAAAATAACAGTAGAAGTACATTTCGCGGGGTGGCCTTTAATTGTATCTAAGACTTGAGAAGGAAAAAGGTCGCTCCCTAGGACAAGGGTACTGGATGGGTTGCGTTGTACAGGTGGGGAAACGACGGGAGAGACGGGACAGATCCTTTGCGGGCAGAAGGGATCACGGGGGGGGGTTAGTATGGCAACTGACCGTAAAAAAAAAGGTCAAGTGAGGCCTGGGAGGTTCCTATCGACGATAAAATGGATGGACAGATCGGAAAAGGGGATTGCCCCGCAACCGGAAAAGGGGAACAAACGAGCTCCAAACCCTCAAAAGTCCCTGACAAACTCTCCAGTGTGCTTCGTAGGAAGACTCCCCGAAGTAAACCAAAAAAAGGGGGGGGGACCTGAAGCAGGAAAGATTAGGATCGACAAGGAATAAGAACTTGCGCAGCTATCCGCGGAAAGGTGGGGTGGAGGGAGTTCAAAAGCGAGTCTTGGACGGGATTCTCCTTTTTGGGGGAACACTAACATACGCAGAGCGTCTATCTCAAAAGAAGGAAGGGAAACGCCGAGTCCTTACGGGGCGCCCAAAGGGCGGGGGGAGCACCATCGACAACGATTCGCAACCTAGTGCGGGGGGAACCAGGAAGACGGAAAGGGGGACGGGGAGACACCTACCTTTATTCACGTTCTTAGATAGTGCCTTAACAAGATTTATTTCAAGTGGGAGAGGGGGAAGGGGGAAGAATAATAGGGAGAACTCCTTGCGTAGAAGGAGGTCTCTGCTGGGTCCCTTACTAACTTCCAGCGTCTGGAAAGGTTAGGGACCCTGAAGACGGTTATGAAGAGAAGGACCACCGTGCTTAGGCTCACTGGGCGAACAACTACCTTTATTGTAAATACCACCACCTTTTCAGATCGTGCGGAGGGAAGGAGGAGGAGGGGAGGGGGGGGGAGGTCTCTTTCTAGCGCTTTAATCTGGTCAAAGATTAACCTTTTCAATCGAGCCAGTGGGGAGGTTTTTACGGGAAAAGAAAGGGGGATCAAGGGGGGTCAGGGAGAAAATTTCCTAATTCTAAGGTTTCTTGTCTGTGGAAAAAAGGGGGAAGGGACGGCTAAAGGACTTCGAAGTAAAAAGGAAAAAGCTAAACACTCATCGATATTCGAGGAATTCCCCCCGAACAATCTGTGCTCAACCGCAAGGAAAGGGGTGAGGACCTGGGGTGTGTACCCGGACACTAAAGACTCAAACCTTGCTCCGGGGAGCCTTGGACCAGCCACAGCCAAAATCGGGGAAAGAGGGGGGGAACGGGCGGTCCGTCCCTGGGGATAATGCACCGAATCGGGTGTTAGAGAGGTAACGGCGACGTCGACGACCACCTATCGTCTTCATGGAACGAAAAGGGAACGGGGCTCTCAACTGTGACGGTCACTATCTCACCATTAGTTACAACATAAAAAAGTAATGGAGGGCTAGCAAAAGGGGAAGCGAAGGAGGGGGGGAAGTGGGAGGGCGAGGGGTAAGCTCTATGGATGGGGCATAAGGCAAGGAATCCAAAGAGTCCAGGGATACACAGTAAAAGTGGGAGGGGAAAAGGAGTTGGGAAAAGTTTACCGGTTTTAACAGCGCTTTTGCGTAAGAAGTAGACCAGCCCCCGCCGCAGGGAAAGGTGTGCAGGGGCCCTTTTCGGAGAGAGGGGGAGCTGAAAGGAAAAGGTAGGAAAAGAAACGACTGGGAGAGCTCCTCCTCGAGCGATACTGAAAAGAAAGGACAGCTCCGCCAGGTCTGGTTTTGACGGGGGCCCTAATACTACATGACAAAGGTGGCTAAGCGGAGTCAGGACGAGAAAGAGAGACCAAGCCTTCGCCTGGTAAAAGGAGGTCTCTCGAAGGGTCTTTCGAAAAAATGCTCAGGAAGAACGGACAAGGCCGTTTACGGGGGGGCGAGGGATAGGGGGGGAGGAGATGGGGGAACCGTAGGACGCTCACTTTGGCAAGAGGAAAAGACCTTGGGAGGCTCCTCTCACCACTTAAAAAGACTCCATGAGCTGAAAGAATTGGGAGACTGGAAACAGAAAGGAGCGACAAAAAGCTCGGGGTGGGGGGGGAACCGTAGGAAATGGGACCGTCCTTAAATCCGACACGAAAGAGGGGTCAGAGTCGGTGTACGGAAAACTTGGGAGAAAAAAATACAGAGAGAAAAAGGAAAAGACAAAAAAAAAACGGAACAAAGAGCGAAATTTCTCAAGTGAAAGAGGACGCCATTTGACATCAACAGGGGGCAGAAAGCCCCGGGAAAAATCATCGAAACCACACACAGGTTATTATTAAAAGAAAGTGACAGCGGTCTGCGCGGGGTCCGGATTCGAGGGGGGGGGCAAGGGCAAGAAGGTAAGAAAGAGTGAAAACTGGTAATGTGTTATCACAACTGCTGTTGAGGCGAGCGGTCCGCGAAAATAGGATGAAAAAGGTCAAGAAACTTTCCGACGAATACGAATTTATAGGGTCGAGAATCTGTGTGGCCAGTTGACCACGGAAACGGGGGACCAGAAACGATTGAACGAATGGACTCAGGGAAGGACAAACCTCCTAGGCCTTAGTTAGAGAAAAAAAAATTTGGCCGTGGGGGACAAAGGGGACATCGTTCGAAGGCAGGTAGAAAGGGACGTCGAGGACCTTGCAGGTTGTTTGTGGTTAGTTTTGTTACTCAGAGAACTTTGTGGGTTGGTCCTGTTGTCGGTTTTTGATAGCAGTGGTGAAGGGAAACGGCCACAACGTCTTTGCTGCATGAAATCCCCACTGAACGGAAAGAGACCAAACGCTCGAGAAATCTCCCGACTTTCAAAAGGGCTAAAACAACGTTTTTGCTGAGGGATATCGTCCCTCCCGACTAAGAGTAGCGACTAATTTGGACGGGCCGCCATGGAGTAAAAAGGAAAACTCGGTGGCACAGAAAAAAAAAGATGGAGGGGGGAGAATACAGACTCGTCTAAAGAGGAAGGGGTTGTTTCAGCCTTTTTTCGCGATTCGCGGCTACCCACCGGGGCGGGAGAAAAGGGCCAGGAAGATAAAGATCCTCGGGCAAGGTCCACGGGAACCGAGATGAGTCTTTGCGTGGGGGATGAATATTAACACAGGGGGAAACAGTTAGAGCAACCTTTCCCGAGGTAAAGCAAAAAGGGAAAGGCGGTGTATGATACTGTGACCACAGTTTTCCGGAGCGTGGACAAAGAGATGCGAGGGGCCAACGGAAACGCGGCCCAGCCAGCCACCCAACCTTGCAAAGGAGGAAAAAGCCAAAACGCCCATCCGCCAGCTTAACTGTGAGTGGGCCTGACTACAAGAGTAGGAGGATGAAAGATACTTAGACCAAGACAAGGGACCTACGTGAGGACGAAAGTGACGAGGGTGGTCATGAGATCTGGTTATCTAACTTAAAGGTGGGGAGGGGACCAGGGTGCTCCGTGTCCATATTCAAAGCAAAAATCTTCCGGGTGGGGGGTCCTGCTCGGGGGACAGACCACACTCAAAATGGGGACTTGAACGTTCTTACAACCTTGCTCTCGCAGAGCCACATCATGTTGTTCAATACGGTAGTTGGGTCCGTGGGCGAACAAACTAACTACAGATCGTCCCCTGGGGGCCTCACAGGATGCAGAAAAGTTCCAAGGTACCGGTAAGGGGAGGTGGGGTTTGGTGGGGTTTATCCATCCTTCAAAAAACCGGGTTGGAGGGGGGGGGGCCTGAGTCCAGTAATCCCAACAGGCAGGATACGGTAAAGGCCAAGGGAGCCATTGCTTACCCTACGTAATAGACAACAAGAAGGGGGGGAGTCCCCGCAAACCACACAAAAAAAAAGACAAGAAACCAGGCCCATATCACAATAATATCCTAGGGAGAGGTTCTAATTGGACTGTCATCACAGAAGCTTGCAATAGGAGAAGGAGGTAAAGAACCAATCTAGAAAAAAAGCCCATACTCATATGCGATCTCCCGCCTTCGGATTAGGAAATTATTGGTTGGTTCCCAAGGAAAACCAACAGGGGTCTTTTGGGTTGCGAGCGCAACACTCAACGTGTTTCAAGGGAGAAGCTCAAAAAAAAAACAAAAAGAAGAGCGGGGAAAAGGCCGCAAGACAAAAAGGAGAAGAACGAAAAAGGAGCGTGTAATCCGGACCGACCGACCAGCGGCAGCAAAAAGCGCGGAAGATAAAAAAGAAAAACGAGAAAAGAGGTCGGGGCCAGTTGCAATATCGACCGGGCCTCCCAGGGTGTTGAGGGTGCCGCTTCTTCGATGTGAAGGTTCGAAGTATCCATTAAAGACGGGTCTCTAAAGAGGGGAGCGAAAAAACCGTACTGGTTGGAGGGTATGAGTAGGAAAGGGGAGAGTGGGCCCCAAAAATCACATCGTTTCCCTCTACTGAACTATGAAAGAGTCCAAAAACATAGGGGGCAGACACCAGGGAATGAGATCGTGGGGGAGGGTACCTTCGAAGCTCTTTGTGAGGACATCTGTCTGGCCGAATCCAAAAAAAAAAACGCAAGTGGCAGAAGATCCAAGACCGACCCCACACCGGACTGGACCCGGGACCGGAAATGCTAATCCCGATAGCTGCGAACTAGTTCATAGCAAAAGGTCAAATCATCCAAAGGACCGGGAGTATTATTCTACTCCCGTGCAGCCATCCCCCGCGGGGTCAACCAGGGGGGGCGGGGGGGAAAAGGCGTGTTGGGGGGGGGAGGGGCTGGCTGCAGAAAAAAAGTTCAGAACCTACAAAGGATCTGCACCGTACGAGCGGAGTGTGGGCCGTCGGGGTCTAAAATCAGAAGGGGAGGATTGACGCGTCCGTAGGGGTGAAGAGGGGGGACAGAATTTTGCCCAACTGCATACACCACCACCCCAAGGATCAACCAGACCGGCCTGACACCGAACAAAACGCCGCCTGGCTCATGCCGAGGGGTTCAAAAAAAAAAAATCACAAGGCAACCCGCGGGCAGAAGAAGCAAGGGAAAAAAAACAATCTAAGTCGGGCAAAAGGAAGAGCGAACAAAAGTCAAGAAAAGACACTTTTAGGCATCGGGGCAAGGAAGTCGAGGGAGCCGACTATGCACCCTTGAAGACTTTTTAATGGGGTTTGTCAGCAACTCGGGGGGGAGATCTCGGAAAAGAAAAATCTAAGGCCATCAAGACACCACTTGACAATCGTAGTCGCCTCAGGAAGGAAGGTGGTTTAGGGGGATTAAAACAAATTCGAATCCGACGCAGGTCCTACAGCCCTAGTCTAGAAGAAGAGGATACGTGGGGAGTTCCAGAAGTGCTCGTTTCCTACCTATCTACCAACTCCGTGGACAGTAGGGGATGGACCGCCTTTAATAGACGTTGTTGAAAAAAAAGGGTCGTCTGGGGGGGTAGTGGCCATATCGCAGACTCCCTAGCGACTAAATCATACATTTGGAGGGTAAACAGAAGTAGAGCACAACAACAACGGAGTGAAGTGGGTTGAAAGATACATATAGAGGGGATTCCAAATCCTCGCCACGACGGACTCAAATGAGGAGCAATGAGCAGATTACGGTCAAAATCCAACGAGTGGAAAGACATAAAACTGTCGATACTGAATTCGAGTACGACGAGTGTTCTCAAACAAAACTTCCGCAAGAATTGAAGAAGGCGACCGATCGAAGAGGTGTAAACGAGTTCTGTCCTGTAGACCATGAGATTCGTTCCTCCGGAAACCAATTCTGAGAAAAGGAACCTCTCGATCAACGTTTTGCCAGTAGAGAGGGACCACGAGGATACCCAGACGAAGAACGTTGCACTAGCATGCATCAACCCCCGAGGGCCTTCTAAACCAAGTTCGGCGACCTCGAGTACATTTTCCAGGGGGGGGGGTCGAGGAAGTGGAGAGAGAAGAACTTTGTCGGACTGAAACACCTTCCGAGGGCTGTTTCCAAGATGGTGTGGAGGGACGAAGGAAAAAGGACGGAGAGGGAAAAGGGAAAAAGACTGGCTGCGGCCTTTGACAAGAAGTGAGGTGAAATGGGGTGAAAAAAAACCTACGAAAAGACTGAGCCGATTCGAAAATGTGACTAGGAAGACAGGGTCTTACGGTGCACCCCAACCAGAAATCGCAAACAAAGGGACAACAAGGGGTCCAACTGGGTCCCTGGGAGGGGAGAACCGCACGTCCGTCGGGTATAAAAAATTGTGAACGGCTGAAAACTCCGACAGGGATAACGGGCACCTATAATCAGGGTGCGGAGGAGAAAAGGTGGGGGGAAAGGGGGAAACGATAGGCTACGGATAAAAGGTCCGAAGGTGGTAACGGAGTCGAAGAGAGCACTCCTCCGCTAAAATCCGGTAAACCGAAGCAGGGTCAACGCCGTCAGAAAACGGTCGAAACCAAAAGAGGGGAGAAGCCCAATCGTCCGCTCGAAGCGGGGGAACAAAGACATAGACGGGAGAAGGGGAAGGAAAAAAAAGGGCCCCTCGCAGGAAAGATGAGCGGGGGGAAAGATAGCGGTAACCAACTGAATCGCAGGGCTCAACGAATTCGGGGTAAATGGACAACGGGAACAGGAAGGAAGGGGAAGTCAGAGCAGAGACGTGGCGAAAGTTAAGAGCGCTTAACAAGCCACGGCATGCGCCACGGTGTAGGGGAAAGGCAGGGACCGAAGGTGTCAGGTTATCAGAACGGGGGGACACAAAAAACCAGTTCTTGCTGGCCCGTATGCCATGCGGAAATCGGAACAAAACAAAGGGGTGGGGGGGGAGACCCCAGTGGGGGGGTTGCGAGGAAGAAGGAGGTAGGGGGGAAATTAGGCTTGAAAAAATGCGCGGGGATGGTCGCACTGGGTCAGCTCTTGAAAGTAAATCTTGCTAGGGAACGCGTGGAAGAGCCCAAATAAAGTAGTATGATGGCTTTTTTTTGACAAATCCGAATCAGATTGGGTCCGGGGGTTAAGGGTCTCCCGTGAGAACCCTTGGTCTTTAAGCATTTACGCTGTACGGGTGGCGTGAACTCGCAACTGTTTCTTCCTGGGAGAACACAGGAACTCCATACTAAAGACGAACTACTAGGAGGAAGACTGCTTCCAGTATGTCAGCGCGAGTATTGTTGTGGCGGCTTTTGGAGGCTTCGAATCCTGAAGTGGATGACACCGGCACCTTTGAGCGGACTCAACATCTTCCGCGGAAAAAAGAAAATAATCAAAAAAGGGGTGGAGGGAAGGGTTGTAAGTAAAACCTACGCAGGGGTTCTCGAATTGACTTAAAGAATAACCACACCAAACAAAAAACGGAAGACGCAGAAGAGGAGAGTAGTGGCCTATCTTTCTGAAAGCGGGCCCATTGTCGGACAGCTGTGTCTGGGTGTCCAACACCGCATAGAAGAGAAATACTTTTGTTTCCGGTGGGAAAGGAGTTGCTGCTAGCGGAAAAATGTTGGGAATGGGGGGGAAGATTTCCGAAGAGTATCTGTTTGCCAAAAGATAGTAAATTCTCGAATGACGAAGAAAAAGAGAAAAAGAGGGGGGGGGCAGGGTGGACTATTAGAAGTCGTTAACCTTGGCTTCTAGGGTGAATTTGAGAAGTCTCGAAAGCAAAAGACGACAAGGAGGGTGGAAGGTGCAGGGGAGGAGGGGGAGGGAGCAATGCTATTACCATGAGAAGGTTCTATCTCTCAACACCCAAGGAAGACAAAAAACCTGGGGGGAAGGGAGAAGATCAAGGCGTGAGGTTTGGTTTTGGGCCGTTGCCTAAGGGAGCGACAATCGTTGGCAAGATAAAAGTGACGACGAACAAAAAAAGAGAAGGGTAAGAGAAAGAGATAAGAGCGTCTTTTCCTCGCCAAAGTAGAATAAGAGAAAGGACATGCGAAGGAGGAAAAAAAGCTCTAACTGCCGAAGAAGGGGGAGGACCCTATGTGGGGGAAACTAACAAAATGAGAAAACCTACATGAGCACATGGAAAAAACGCCAGAAGTCTCCGTGTGGAAGAGAGCGCGAAAAAAAAAGCAAAACCATGCTA
>Ga0179591_1347434_pt1 | contig 16210 bp, 17 predicted proteins | sample CZOMad2_1_08_16f_FD_182891 | JGI IMG/M metagenome (GOLD analysis project Ga0179591, IMG submission 182891) | Vadose zone soil fungal communities from Angelo Coast Range Reserve, California, USA - CZOMad2_1_08_16fungal (PacBio error correction) | ecosystem: Environmental > Terrestrial > Soil >...
CCAGCTGAGGGGGGAAAGACTCGAAAGAGGAGGAAAGGGTCAGTAAAAAGACTTCCCTCAGAGGTATTTGAAGGATGAAGAAAGAGCCTGGAACCTGGGGAAAAAGTATTCCCTAAGCCGGTGAGCGCAGTCATGAGGGAGGAGGCTAAGAGGGATATGGCCATTCTACATACTTTCGGGAACAAGGAAGCTTCTCAGATCTTCCTAGGCGACGCCAAATTCCAGGCATCAGAGGGAGCACTCCCGGAGAACGACAACGATGAATGGAGCCGTTGTCCCGATCAGGAAGAAGGGAGATCATACCGTCTTAGCTAGTCTCCATAAAAGGGCGCAACAAGGGGGACGGAAGATCGGAACGATGACCAAAAAGATTAAGCAAGGCAATCAAGAGGTCAAGAAGGGATCAAACAACCAATAATCTATCAGAGATTTCGGTTGAGGTAGATGCAATTCCTATAAGACGGGCGAAAAAAAAAAGAAGTAAAGACGAGAATTTTACCGATAATCGGACCAAAGGGGAAGGGGCGCAAGATCCTGGATCAGAAAAAGGTGAATATTTAAAAAACCACACTATGAAGCTCCGCCCTCAACAAGGAAGGATGGGGGGGGGGGAGAGGGGAATGTCAGTATCTACGCAAAGGGGCAATCAGGGGGGGTGGAGGGGAAAAAAAAGCTGGGCCGGTCGAGTTCTAAGATGTCCCAAAAAAAGAATCTGTTGGGGGTACACTTTCGGTCCCAATTAGAATTCGGCTGGGGGCGTGCCGGGGCTAATTGCTGTTTCGCGGAGAGGGGGGGAAATACCTCCAGGAGGGAGAGTCCGGAAGTCGGCTTCACAACCAGAGGACCGCCAGAAAGGTCAAAACAAGGCGCTCTAGTTGCCGGAGAAAACTCCAGAAAAAAGGGAAGGTTGGAAAAGTGTCAGAAAGCCAGAGAAAAAAAAACCCACCAGGTCCGGGGTTTGGGCAGTGCAAAAATTTTTCCTCTTCACCTAATAGGGAAGCAGAAGCAATTAATGGGGGCACCATTGGAGAACTAACGTCGAGCAAACGCAGATCTTCACCGAATTCCTCTTCTTTTCAGACCAGAGAGGAAGGGCAGAGGAAGTACGGCGCCGGTCGGAAAGAAAAGGGTCAACCTTTCAAGCACGGGGGGCACAACAAAAAAGGAGTTGCCGTCGCGACGAGCGTAACGGGAAGGAGGCATTAAACACTCGGGAAAAGCGAAAACGACCGTACTCACTTGAAGAAAAAAACAAAGGAATCGGCATAATAACTGAGGACGCTGGAACGGATCTGAAAAATCCTAAACAGAGCGGGGGTTCCGCTTAGGGGGGCTTCCTTATATCGAAAGAACCTAAAACTTGCCGACAAAATAAGTCGGGAACTTCCTAATCAAGGAACATTCGGGTCATCCTTGATGTTCTCTGCCAAAATAAGAAGGGAATTTCTTTTTATCAGAGAAGGCGAGGGGCAAAAATACAACATCCAATCGGCGCAGGGGTAACGCAAGGAAGTTAGAAAGCCTCACGTTAAGAAATGGGAAAGGATATTCACAAGTCAAGAGCAGACGTGAATTTAATGTTCTGACTTCGCGGCAATTTCATGGGGGAAGAATCGGAACAAGAGTTGAGAGAAGCGTCAGGGCAATGGCCGAAGGAAGAAGTGGCTATCTCTAGTCGTGGGGAAATAGAATGGGTCATGGGGGAAGCGCGGTGTGAGAGGGGTGCGGTCTTTCAGCTAAGTCTAAAAATCAAGGAGACTCTAGCTGGGAGACTATTCCTGAGCAAGCCGGAAGGATCCGACTACTGGGGCGGGATGAAAATCAGCTGGCTGATGGTTTTTAATAACAGGCATAACCGTCTGTACTAGCTAGGGGGCTACGGGACCTTGACTCAGTTCTAATTATGCTGCAGACCTGTAGCAGGTGGTGGTCAGAAACCCATAAGTAAGTTTGAAGAAAACTTCGGGTGCCATAAATCTGTCTTTCCTACCTCAACGTTTACTTTTGGGGCTGTCTAGAGTCGAGACGGGGGGATTTGGAGGGAAAGCTTTCTGTTTGCTTAGGCTGACCTGTGATGGTTGCAAAAACCGCGGGAGGAATCAAGAGAAGGGAAATAAAGACTAACGTTATGTACAAACGCTGGGGGCAAAGAGCGTGTGCTTCTCAGACGCGAGCGGTTGTTTCACTCCAAAAGTGGGGACTCCTGGTGGAGGGGCATGGTGGATCGTCGTCGAAAAGGAAGAGAAAAAAAGGCCGGGGGAAGGCCGCATTTGTCGGCTTCAGAGGGATCGCCAGCCTGGTGGAAGAAAGCCGCTGGGCCGATACATTTTAGGGGGAGGGAGAGGTTGTGCGGGGCGGAGGCTCTGGGGGATTTTCAAAACCTAGTCGGAGGAGCAAGCGAAGGTCAAAGCAGAGGGGGGGGCCGAGAAGGCCCGTGAATCCTGTCTCAAAAAACAAGTCGGGAACACGCAAAGGGGTGCTCAGAGGATGCCGCATCACAGGCGCGGTGGAAGAAAATTTTCATGCTTGCAAAAAAGGCGCCTGTGTAAATGGGTCAAGGGTCAAATTGAGATAGGGCTGGGGGGAAATTGACGCACTGGCGGGATCAGTTCGCTCTCAGTGTCTATTGTGCGGGGGCTATGACGGGGAGGTGCAAACCTGTTCGGCTGTCTAGGGGAGGGTCAAGCCGTGCATGGGAGATCTATAGCCAATCTAGGGCAAAAGTCAAAGAGTCGACGGTGAGGGTTTCTCTCTTGTGAAGGGGGGGGTCCACTCCAAGGCTGCATTGCCCTGTCCAATTTGGGAGTAATTAGGAAGCTGGAAAATCAAAGGAGCATAAAATCGGGCGCACTAAGTCAGGTCTGTCTATTAAGGGGGAGTAGATCCTTTTCCTAGAATTTCACACGTCAAAGGCCACGGGGAACCTGAAAGAGCAAATTATGGGAAATAAAGTTCGGCCGGTCGGGGTCCTTAAGACAGTCAAAACCCTTCTCTTAGAAAAAAAAAAGAACCGCGTGACATCCTCAGGGCGGTACATCAGGAAAACTGAAAAGCCAGAGGGGATGATCAGAGAAGGGGGTAGAAGTCGTTACAAGCTCAAGGGTATTAGAGCTTGCGACAGGGGGCAGCACTCCTTTTAAGAGGAGTATACGGGGGTTGATATTCGTGGCGAACCTGGGGTCTGCATGAGAAGGTATCAAAACTGCCGTTGTGGGGTTTCTCTGGGCGCTGTGGGAGAGGGGGGGGGTTCTAGAGAGAAGGTGCGCATGAGGGCTTCTGAACTTGAGGAGTCCGTTGAGCACAGTCTAAAATTGTAGGAGGAGGCCTTAAGGTTTTTCGTCTGGGACTGAACTGACCGGGGGAGGGCAATATCACAAAAAATTAGTAAGAAAGAGAAGGAAGAAGAAACTCATCGCAGTAACGTGAAGAAACAACAAAGATCAGGCGAGAACAAATCCGAAGGGGGAAGTGAGACCCCTTACAAAAGGTGAGGAAACTCTTCCTTAAACGTTCCCAGGAACCGACCTCCAAGGGCGAAACCACCACTGAATGGGGGGTTGAGAAAGAGAAACAGTTTCTCTCCAAGAAAAAAAAACGTATTCAAGCCGGACAAGGGGAGAAAACTGGGCCGCAGGAGTTCCTCATCTGGAAAAAGATGGTAAAAGATGGCACTCGGGCAGTCGCGAAAAAAAGACGCCCGCAAGAGGGGCTTCCTATAGGGGGGGGGGGGAGAAATGGACTAATGTGCCGAATAGTAGCAGACCGGAAAAAATGGACATAAGGCTGAAATGAAAAAAAAAGGCCGGGGGAGGAATGGTCGACTCCTGGATCATCAGTAACCCCCAGAAAAAAATTCCAGCAGCCTAATCAAAAACTTCGACTGGTGGTCCTACTTGAGGGGGGGGGAAAAAAGGCGCACCGAAAGGGAAACATCGCTACGGGACGTGCTCGAATGTCTAGGCTGAAAACTAGCCCATCGCAAGAGGACTCTAGGGAAAAAATCCAAATTGTTAGGGAAAAAAGGTAATCATCATACTGAAGTAAAAAAGCCAGGCGAAAAGGTGCCCCGGTAAAAAAAGAGAGACACCAAGCCTAGAGAACAAAGGAGCAATCGGCACCGAGTTCCACCCCACCAAAAACCCAAAAACTGAAGGTCAGCCTTATAAAATTTACTCGTAAAATGCCGCATAAGGGAAAGAAAAAAAGGCCGAACAGAAGACACGTCGTCATTCGGCTGGGGGAAATGTGTCTGTTCTGAAAGAAAATAGGGTAGGAGCCTGGTTCGGGCTAGGCAAAAAAATAATGCAGCGCTTGGAAAAATATCCCGATCTTGGGAAAAAGCCCGCGAGGAAGGAAAAAAATCAACTCACCATCCATAACCGCATGTCTATTCCGCATAAATTGGTCGGTCAACTGGACACCCCTGAGCTAAAGAGACTGCGACTCCGAAAGGGGTCTGCACCAGGCAAGAAAAGTAAAGCTGAATTCCATCACAAAGTGAAGCATGTCCCTGGAAACCGCAGAAGGATCTCAGTAGAATAAGGAGCCCAGACGTACAGAAGGGTATGTCCTGGAACAACCGGATCGGAATTCACCATAGAAAATACCCAGTAAACTGGTCCGCATAAAGATCCTTTAGGATAAAAAAACAAAAAGTGCGACTAAGTACTAAGAAACCTTCGCAAAATACTATAAGTCGTAACAAAAACTCAGGAAGCCATTCCTTTAACTTGAGAGGGGAGGGGGGTTTAGGGAAAACCACCTGTAACAATCATCATAATTCGACCAGGAAGAAGCCCAAAAGGGCGGCTTACTTAGGGAAAAGACAAGAGATTACGGGGAAGGGTTTCCAATCCAAGCCTTAGGAGGATTTAAAACCAGCGACCCAGCGAATAAAATCGTGAAGGACTAAACCCTCCTGGGGAGTCCCATTGGCTGTATTGTGAACATGACTACAGAAGAGGGAGGGCCAGACTCCACTATCGAACCAACAAAGGGCTATATCTGGGGAAGAAAAAAGAATGTTAGTACATAACAAATGTACAGTAGGGATTCTACTATTTAGACTTTAGTGGTTTAATTTGGGGCTGCTTCAAAGAAGGTCACTGTGTGGGAGAAGTACTTTCCTCCTACAAGAATAGACGGGGGATGACTGGCGGACAGCTGCCCTTACCTGTTTAGGAATAAAGAATAGAGGCTACATCAGCGAGAGAGGCTTTATGTGGTGCAATTGAGAGATTCGCCGCTTAAAAAAAGAATTCCTTATGGAGCCGAAAAGAGCCGAGAACTTTCCTTATGAAGTGCGCGATAGGTGGTGCCAAAGAAGAGCTTGCGAATATCGCAAATGAAAAGAAGTTTAAGGGAAATAGACGGATTTGGGAAAGGAGGAACCAGGCAGCGACGAAGTCAGGGGCAGCTTGCAGATACTAAGACGTCAGATAATGTCCCGAAGGGTCATTATCCCGTCCGAAGAGAGGAGATATGGAAAGGGGGTCATAAATCCCTTGGCTTCGGAAAGGACGTCCGGGACGCCGCCAGCGGCTGCTTTAACGGTATATGAAGCAGACGAGCGGAATAAGAAGATTAAGTAGCGTTTGCAATTATGCAGTCCGGGAATGCATGGAAATTAAGGCATTTTCTGTAAATGAGGGCCTGGCGCAGGGCGAGGGAGACACTTTGAAATTTCTTTCATTTAGGGAAACACCAGGCTAGCGAGGTTGAAGGGGCTGTAAGGAGTCTACCTGTACGTTTTAAAAGCTTGAGGACCACAGAGAAGGCGATACCACCTCCAAATGTGCAGAATATAACGCACTTCAGAACTTGGCGACCCTAAGCATTGATATCAGCAAGGGTCACCACGTCAACTGGTGTGGAAATAGAGGAAGGAAAAAGAGGGGATAAAAGAATTGATAGGAGACGGGCGTGATCACAGAGAGGCGGCGATATGGAAATCAGGGGGTTTTGTTTCAGTTGAGCCATTGGGGGGGGACCACTGGCTATCGCCGGGGTGGCTGGTAATATTTAGGAAAAGGGTTCCTCCTTGGAGAAGGGGGGGCGAAGTGTGATCTTAGTGGACTTCGAAAGAACAAGACCTCAGGGGGTTTATCAGTACGTGAAAGGGGGGGCGTGAAGGAAGGGCCATCTTGTCAGCGTTCACTATAAGAAAAAACTTGTAGAATGGTCTCTGTAGCGTCGAACGGCGAGGAAAAAACCACGGTATTCGCTGTCCTGATTCGACGGCCGAGAATGAAGGAGCGCGGCGATATTCTCAGTAATAGGGAGGGGAAGGCAAGAATTTTGCCAGAGATGGGGACTCGGGCATCTTGTATGGGTGGCTAGACTAGAGTTCCAAGCCAGAGGACGAAAGAGCATAGTGCCATGGAGAAAATATAACTATGAGGGCAATTACGTTTCCATGCTAGGGGAAATGCACGTCAGAATGGAGGGTTGACTTCTCAGAAATAGTTTTAAAGCGCGGAAAAACACAAAAGAAGATTGTTCTCCTAAACAACAACGATTAGGGGGGGGGGGGGACTGTAAGATTCGGGAAGAAAGGCAAGAAAAAAAGAGAAGTCAAATCCACCTCATAGAGAGATAGGAAAACTAGCCTGGACGGGAAAGCCCGAGGCCTAAAGGGCTTCATTTAAAAAATATTACTTTGGCGGACATTCTTCATTGAAGGAAATCCAAGAGAAAACAAAGACGCGGTTCAAGGAAGGGACGCAGAGCCACATGGAGGGCGGGGCTGAGCCAGCTTCTAACTAATGAGGATAAAAGTCAAGAGGAAGGGTTCTCTGGAAGAGAAGTCAAACTGCCGGAAATCGACATACGTTGTATTTTAACTAAAGAATCAGGAATCTCCGGTCGAGGGGATCAGAATAAGAAGGCACTCGGAAATGGGGGGGTTCAAAAAAAGTCAATTCCAAACCAAATAGAATCGTAGGTCTCTGAAAGTAAAGTGAAATGAACTACAATTGACTGAAAAAAACCGGTCTACGAGAATAGCCTTTTCTGATGGAACGGGACTTCAAGTAATAAAAAAAGGGGATTAAAAAGATGAAAAAAACAAAGGAGAGAAAAAATAATGGAACATAACAACTCACTCTTTATTGTACGACGAGGTACCAAGAGACGAGGGTAAAGTAGGAAACAAAAGTCTGTAGTCATAGGGAGTCGGGGTTACAAACACTTTCTCCTTGGGAACGGGAGGTAAAAGATAGTATTCTTGGGCTTCAAGAGGGACTAATTCTGTTCGGAGATCCTCAAGTCGGTCAGAAAACATCTTCTCCAGAAACAGGTATATTTCAGAAGGAAAAGACGACTCTCGACGAGGAGGACTTGGCTTAAGGGAGTAGAAGGGGGACTAAATGGTCAAGCGCATATGTCAGAAAGTTTAAAGGTGGGACCTCGGTCATCCAAGGCCCAGGGAAAGGAAATGAAGTGACAAAGTAGGGAAGAAGAACTGACGGGAAGTCGGCAAGAGGAGATTGAAAGGGTCACAACCATCGGCAAGAAGGAGGTCTTCTTGAGGAGACTTCTTTAAGAAGATATTCAAAAGGATGGAGAGTCTCATCTTAAGTAAAATATCGGTCTAGTGGGGTAATCGAAAGGGAAGTAATGATCACTACTCTAAAATGAAGAAAAAAGACAAGCTGACATGGGGGCTTAAGGAAGACGGGAATAAAGGCAAGGGGGTCAAGAGTCTTGACCATGGATGAGATATCTAAAAAAAAACAAGAGTTCTGAAGACTTGCAAGAAGCTGGTCTGTTAGGAGCTCTAAAGCACTTAGGGTTATTCGGAAGCCGAGATAGAGAAGAGCCAATGAAATCCATCGATGAACTATGGGTAATACTCCTTAAAGAGAAATGAGCATGGCAAAACAGGAAATAGTCGAATGGGGAAAGTGTAAGGGATTATTCTCTTTTCAAGGTGACGGTAAGGAGAAGACAACTACAAGTCTAAAAAGTCGAACTCTCTACATTGAGGGGAGGGGGGGGTATATACAAATCGGGGGGATGCCGATATCGAGGAAGGGGTCGGTTTTACTGAGGTTCAGTTTCTCGTTATGATCGGGGGTTCCTAGAAAGAATCAATCATAAATCTAGAAGGGGTAATATGGGTTATATGGACCCTCTTCTGGATTGGGAGTCTGGGGGTAAGGTGGAGCTCTGGGGTCTCACAAACGATCTGGTATAGGGATTGGGGGGGATCGGATCCTTCCAGTCGTGGAGCGAAGATACGCGATTGACCTGAGGCTGTAGATGAAATATTCATATACTCGGGAATGGTGTGGGACAACTAACAAGTAAACATCGCCGTTTGTACCGGATGCAAAAATTTCTCATTTTGAGACGAAAGAGCTCTCAGGGGTGAACCGACTGGGGAGGGCGAAAGACGTCTGGGACCTGGGGTCTGGTGGGACAACGGATCGGTGCAGGTGTCGAGCGGGAAAAAGTAATGTTGGAGACTCCCTATTGGTATAATTCCTATTGACGGGCTGGAGGGAGAATGGCGAATCCTGAGGCCCTGAGTGCGGGGGTCCCACTGGGGACGCAAGTTGATGGGAAAAGAGAGGACATTGAAGATCCAAAGGAGAAGTTCCGTCGGGCTTCACGGACATTGAGAGGAAAGCATGCCAGGAGGCCGAGAAATTTGGGTTCTTGAATGCGTTGGGGGAGGGGGGTGGGCGTGAAGGACATATAGTAAAGAGGACAAAAAAAGTAAATCTTCAGGAAGGGGACAATTAAGGAACCGGATACAAGAAATTTGAACAGACCTAGATGAGGCAGTACTATTAACAGAGGATGGTCCTGTGTGAGTGAGTGCTGGGAAATCTAGACGGGTCTCATTGGACATTTATTGACTTGAAAGAGATTGACGAGAGAGCCAGTGTCGATAAGTTGCTTTTCATGAGGTCGAAAGGGGGCAGAGAGAGTTAGGGAAGGGAGCGGGGCCTGATCTTCTAACTAACGAAAGCGTTCTGGAAGGGGGGCGCACTAAGGAAGAGGCTAATTTTGAGGGATAGCTGGGCATGGGAGCAATAGCAGATATCAAAGGACTACGAATGGCGTCAGGTAACGGAAAAGGACACTAGGGGGCAGAGAGAAAGGGAGGGGCTTATGAGTATTCGTATAGGCACGATGCTCACAAGGAGTCTCCATAGGAACCAGTAAAGGTGGATGTAGGCATAGAGAGCATGGCTGTCGGGGGAGGAATCACTAGAGAACCGGAAAATGCTGATAAGAAGGCAAGCCGCTAAAAATAATAATCGGGACGAGCGAGGGTAACAGTCATTGGAAAAGAAGAGGATCGACGGGAAACAAGATCCTTTGAGGACGGGAAGAGAATCGTGGGCGCGGGTCGGTGACGAACATTGTTCTGGAGAAGTCTAAAAAGAGGTTTTTTCTGAAACAAGGCAGAGGGGAGCTGAGAGACCGTTTCCGGCAGGGCAAGACATTTCCTGAGGGGAGGCAGAACAACGAGAGGGGTTTCTTGATGACGGTTGTTGGGAGGAAGGGGACGGCAAGACGGAAGCAGGGGAGACTAAGAAAAAAAAAACGAGAGGGAGAAAAAGAGAGAGGTACAAAGACGAGGAGGGGAAAGGAACAAAACAAAAGTCATGCGGAACTGACCGAAAGAGATGGGGTAATTTGCAGAAAAAAAGGACCACTAAAGAGCAGACCACTTTAAGGAAGCAACTAGGGAAGACGCCAGCGAAAACAAAAAAAAGGAAAGTTGAACCTCGACAGGTTTTCCCTAAAACAAGATAGTCAAGACGCGGTGAACAGGTGAAGAACAGATAAAAACATAATAGGGGGTGTGAGAAATTCTTTTCGAAAAAGCTCAGGGAAGAGCCGTATTGATGAATGAGCCATTTTCCGAATATATCGGGAAGACTCGAAAGAATTTATTTTTTGCTTTATCAATGAAATTCAGAAGGGAGAATAGGGGAAAAAATAACTCGGCACAAGCTCGGGCTCAGAAAAAGGGCTCTCAGGAGAGCAAGTGGGAAGGGGCAAGCGACGAAGGTAACTAAAGGAGGGTCGGGAAGGGAAGACCACTTGGAAGGAAGATCGGTGTAAAGCAATAGGAGGAAAAAACTGACGGATAGAAAAACCATCACTATTGGAGTAAACAGGCTGGACACGTGAAAAACTAATAGGGACCTGACATTCATGAGCCAGAAAAAATATAGAAACTGCTTAGAAACAGCTGGAGCCGCAAATTAACTGGACGACAGGTAAGAGAACAGATGACAATATAAAATAGAAGTTAAAAACCGGTCGGCTCAGCTTAATGAGGACGGTCGATCTTTCGGATCAGACAAGATTGGCACACGGGGAAGTAAAATCTTGGCGATGTGCAGCCTCTCCAACTGGGAAAGAACTCTTGCCATCAACCAAACATCTCAATATAAAAATTGACTCAGGAGCGGGAAAAATAAACAGGGAGGCGCAAAAGGAAAAACTGAGAAAAAAGACAACCAGCTTAATAAATCTTTGATTGGCCCAAGGGAGAATTAGGACAGAGAAATTGAAAAAAAAATTAATGAAATATTTTTAACACTAGATAAAAAAGAGGTCTAAAAATCGTCTCAGTAAGTAAAAAAGTTAGACAAGTCTGGGAAATAATATCCAAAAGCGGGTAAAGGGGTGCGGAAAGAGACCGTCACCGATCCTGTAAGTAAAATACCAATCCTAGAAAAAAACAGCCAGTAGCCTCAATGGATTTAGTACGACACGAACACCTGAAAAAATGCTGGAAATTCAATAGATCAGATTGAAAAAATCTTTGGGGGTTCGTTAACAACAACAACGGGGTAAAGTCAGTCTCAGAAAAAACAACCGAACGTAAAGTCAAGGTGGTAAACGTAAGTAATGGGGCAGCAGGACGGGGGGCCTAGGGGAGAAATGAAAAGCCTATGGAAAAAAATGGAAAATACCATCGCATCAACATTACCATACACATTGGCTCATAGGAGACCTCAGCATGTAAGGAAGGGGGGCGCGAGGGGGGGGATGGACGTTGAGGAGAAAAAATATATTAGAAAAAGCTACAGAGTATCAGACAACAAACAATCATGAAAAAAACGACCACAGGGAAAAAAACATAGTCAATCGAAGGACAGATTTAATTTAAAAAAACTATAAGGGGTCCGGGACTGCGAAAAAAAGCACGGGCACTAAGGGGAGGCAAAAGGAAGGTTGGGGAAAAACCGGGCCAACAGCATGTCAAGGGACTTTTTGCTTTGGGGGAGTCTCATGGTCTGCAATGATGCTTCTATTACGATCGATCTTCTAGCAGACAAGTGTCTGGGAAGTGGGGGGACGGCCGGAATGAGGCTGAAAAAAAGAACGACGAGAAATGAAGATCCTTTGGCCTTAGGGGGCGGGAAACGAACTTCTGTGGGAAGCTTAGAGGGAGAAGCGGTAATAGCTAGGGAAATAATTCGCCGGACCTGAAAAAAGAGGGGGTTTGCGTAAAATGCGCTGCCGACGTAAAGGGTTCTTGGGGCCGTATTCCTTCAGCGTCTTTATCGATTACTTTGTGTCAGGGGAGGGTGAAAGACCTTACCCGCCGATGTGCACGAATTTTGATATAAAAGGGCCCTATCTACTGGTAAAGTGGAGGGCCGGTGTCGTTAAGAAGTGACTAGAGCAAACTAAAGCAAAAGGTCAACCTAAGTATAAAAATACTAATGTTGGGAAACCGGGACCGTCGCTTAAAAAACAAGTGGGGGGTCAAATTGAAAGGGAATGTGGCCGTTGGAAAGGAAGTAAAAAGGGGTTGGACACTTCTACTCCGGGTGGAGGATGCAGCGTATGGCAGGGGGCGTCACAAAGGGTCAGGTGGGTCCATGTACAACGTCTATCGAAGAGGAAAAACTTGTCATTAAAGAGAAACTTTTTCTGGGGAGCAGGGGGGAAGGGGCTCAAACTCGCAGCTCGGTTGGGGGGGGAGGATTCATCCGGAACACAAATTCGAACGTAAACGGCCACACTAGGCCCGCCATCCATTTCAGAACACAAACGCGGGAAAGGTCAACGAGCGGTCCGAAGATCGGCAAAAACCGGTACAGCGTGTACGCGACTGATCTTATCTGCGGCGTAGAATGAAGACCAAGTTTCGGAGATGGATAAAAGGGGCACAAGAAAAAAGTGTGGGGGGGGGTCACAGGTAGGGGGAAAACGGTTTGGAATAAAGACGTAAGGGGATGGAAATGTTGTTTGGGGAAAAACTTATCGAAAGGGGCTCGAATGGAACGGTTCGATGTAAAAAAGAAAGGGTTCTCTTAGGGATTCCCGCTAAGCAAGAGAGCCTAGGAGGAGGTGTTGTTGGAAAATAGCGCTTGAACTAAAGGGAAAGGACATTAGAGTTGGCATCTTTAGGGGCTCAGGAGTCAAAACTTTGCAAAAAAACGCTGAGTCTTCACTCGGACCAAAAACCCAGGTTCAAGGGGAATGCTTCAAACGGGATGGTCTCTAAGCCTATCGAATCAGGGAAAAAAGAAGAGGATAAGAAGAATTCAAGGACTCTCTTGCCGTAAAGGAGCTTACCGGATTTGGCAGTCAAAAAATAGGGGGAAGCGATCGTTGAGTTGCGAGACCTGGAGGGGGGGGCATGATGGAGACATCTCGATTCTACGCTCAAAAGGGGGAACATGAGATTAAACCTCTTCTATTGAGCGAGGCGGATGTACCAGGAGAGGTAGGTACATTCCGAAGCTAACTGGGAGAAGAACCGGGGTAAATTTCTTATGTCAAAACACTACTCTTCGTGGGAGACTCTAAAAAAAACCACGGAGAGAGAAGAGATAGTCCGCGTAGTGGTGAAGCCAGAAAACTTCTTCTACACAAAGCCTTCCCCGATCGAGTTTAGGAGTCGCCTGGGATCTCCGCTCGGAAAAAACACAAGTGAGCGGCTGGAAGGGGGGAAAAATAGGGGGGGGGGGGTCTTCTGGCCTCTAAGGAATGGCGGGCGACAGAAAGCTCCAAAGAAACTGCTCAGCCAGCCAATAGGTCGCTAGCAAATTCCCTTTTAACACGGAGGACAGACGGCGAACTCACAGAGGGCCGAAGAACGCTACTCAGACAGATGGGAAAAGGACTAAAAAAAGTCCACGAGAGCAGGGAAAGGAACCTTTTTTCGTGCGTCGCCGACACAGCGCCGCGAGGAGGGGGAAAAAAGGTTCTCAGGATCGTGCAAGAAAGACCCAAGGTGCTTCCTGGTCACTCAAGAAGCGGCATCAACACCAGAATACTCTATCCTAGGGCGCTTAAGAAATCTACGAGATAAGCTCAATCCAATATGAGGGAGGGACTTTCCAGATCGAAAAAGTTCCGGCGGCCTTCTAAAAAAGAATAAAAACCTGGATGAAAGCAATGAAACTCTGGCACTAGGAGACTCCGGAAGTCGGGGTCTCTGGTCAACGATCCGCCATCAGGTAGTCTGCAGAACACAACGAAAATCGCAAAAGACGGGCTTCAAACACTGGACTATGGGGTGTTGCAAAATGGAAGATCAATGTCTAGGTTGGGCTTAAGCATAAGGGGCGAGATTTGCTTTTAGGGGAGGAAAAAAGGACAATAGGGAAGTTCTCTGGGGAAAAGGGAACGCTGCCACATTACAGGTCGTCCTTAAAAGGGACACCGGACATCAAAGGGAGAGACAGAGAGGGAGTGATACTAAATGAACTCATTACACAGACCTGTAGGGGAACTAACAAAAAGTATATGGCACCGCGCGGAAGGGAAAAAACGTGTTCCAGGAAAACAAACGCAATAAAGCAGTAAACGAAAGACATTTAAAAAGATCTAAGAACGGAAAACCGTTAGGGCATCGCCTGGCAAAGGAAAACCCATCTCGGCGTACCAGGAAGGGAAAAAAATGGCGGCTAGACACCTGCAACAAGGAAGCACGGGGTCTCCAAGGTCGAAAATAAAACCAGTCGCGCGGAAAAGGAAAATCCGAAGGGGAGACCAAAGGGGGAACACCGGGGAAGCTGCTAAAGGAGGTAATGACTAATGCAGAAAAAAAGAGGGGAAACTCTTTCCTTAAAAGCGTGCGGATAAAGATGATTCTGGAGGGGAGTGGACGAAAAGGATTTCTCTACAGTCTAGTCGGGAATACAGGAAAAGAAGGAACCGAACAATAAGTTCTTCCAGAACCCGAATTGATTGACCGGAAAATATGGTCGGCTAAACCGAAAGTCTTTCTTGTTTCAAAAATGCAGGCTAGAATTCGAGGAAAAAACTGGAAAAAAAGTCGCATTCTGTAAGAAGCAGAGGGAATACTCCTAAAGGAATAAAAAGAAGTTCGTTTAAAGATGACAAAGGAACTGTCTATCACAGAGGTGGGTCAAAATTTCCTGGCAATGAAACAAACCTCAAATTTTCCGGGTAAGATGACGACACTTGGAATACACTGGGGAAAAGGAGGCGAGACTGGGGATTGGGAACTGGGGGTAAAGAACTCTAAAATTCGAACACCAGATTAGAAGGAATGGTAATGTTCGCTCGAGTCGCTAAAAAGGAGAGTAATGGGGACTCACTAACTTCAAGGACAGAATCGCAAACTCGGGAAGGATGGGAAAAAGGCAGTCCAGGAAAAGCTGCTGTATTTAAAAAACTGGGGCAAGGCGGGGGGGCATGGGAGAAGATCGGGTCAGAGGTCTTCTTTTGAGGGGGAGAAAAAGAGCATCCGTCAGATTGGGCTCTGCTCAGGAAAAAGAAAAGCGTTGAACTGAGAACTTCTTGACCGATGAAAAAAGTCTCAAAAGGGTTTTGAAAAAAAAAAGCCGTCACCGGCGACTGGCTAAGGGGGAGCATAAAGGGAGGGAACCTATAGTTAAGACATGTCGGTGCGCCTTGGGGGTAGTGCAGGCGATGTGGCTGTGTTCTATCTTTGAGGTGTTCGAAAAAGATGGACAAATGGGATTGCCCTCGTTAAGGGAATCCAAGGAACGGTGTTAAAAGCGGCAGAATTGGGGGGGAGGAGCGTGCAGCGAGGGGAATCTCCCTCAAATGTGCTGGAACTGCGGGGGCGGGGGGGAGGAAAAGGAATTGGAAGGGGTCGGGGAGGCTTGAGGAGCGGCGGCTTTGAATGCACGCAACAGAGGGAGGGAGTCCTCATTGGTTCTCGAGGATTTCCGTCTAAAGGGTCAGCCACGAAAAGGCTTGTCAGATACACTTTGGGGGTCCATTTAGGGAATTGTAGTGTGAGGATGAGCGGGAACCAACTGACCGGAAAATTCCTGAGATAACTATCAAAACTGGTGAATCCTTTCGGGGAAAAAAGCATTCTGAAAACGAAACAGGGACCGTTTACGAAAGCCTCGCACAGGTGAGTCTCCTCTCGTCTTAAAAAAAAAATGGTAGGAATGGTGAGGGGAAGCGTCCCTCGGAGTCTGGTTTCAATGTGACGCCGGCCTGGGATATAGTGCTTGACCATTGAGTCTGGTTTCAAAAAAAAAAAGAGAGCGTCCGCGTCAGTGGTAAGAATAGGGTTGCTGGGCCTAGGGAATTAGGGGGCTGCTAGGCAGCATCCGGGGGAAATTAAGGGTCACATCAAATGAGGAGATCTCCTTAGCTAGCGGCTACGGGGGAGGGGGGGCGATCAGGGACTCGCGGAATACGGTGAGGGGGGTAGTTTCTGGAAAAAGCGAAGGCGGTCTTCCAAGGAGGAAGAAGTGGAGGGCTCTGATTAACCTTCAAGTCGGTCGGTTCACAAAAAGGCCATCAATAAACGGGCCTTAATCTATTAACGTTGATAGGGGCTCCCGTACGGAAAAAGGCATCGTAAAGGGAATAGGAGAGGGAACATGTGAGGGTAAATTTGGGCTTGAAATCTATCTCTGGCAAAGGCCAAATTAATAAATAAAGGCTTCCATTGGACCGGCGAAAAACAAAAGGCCTTTGCAGTGGCCGTGGAAGAAATGGACGCGGAGGGCCAGGGAAATGTGGGAAGCCTTGTCAGGGGAGGTGTCCGAATTGTTTTGCCATTATAGGGTGCACGAACCTGTGAGGGAGTCAGTCCCACCAAAAAAGGGGTGGTTTCATTGCTACAAGCGGGGGTGAGGAGGGCGTAAAAGTGAGGGTGAAAAGGGTTGCCCATTGAAGGGTATGTGGAACCCGGTAAAAACTAAAGGATACATTGGGGGCCTAAGGGATCTTTGGGGCCTGGGGGAACTGCCCTAAGGAAAGTGTAGGG
>Ga0179591_1292617_pt1 | contig 16209 bp, 16 predicted proteins | sample CZOMad2_1_08_16f_FD_182891 | JGI IMG/M metagenome (GOLD analysis project Ga0179591, IMG submission 182891) | Vadose zone soil fungal communities from Angelo Coast Range Reserve, California, USA - CZOMad2_1_08_16fungal (PacBio error correction) | ecosystem: Environmental > Terrestrial > Soil >...
ACCGGCGAAGGGGGCCGGAGAGCCCCCCAGTCGGGGAATAACGAGCAACTTCACAAGAGGTCCAATAGGCCATCATCCGACTGAGAAACTTAACGTTCAATAGTCATGTGACTGGGTACTGGGGACCACGTCCGCGAACGAGCAGTTTGTAATTTTTAGGAAGGCCTCGCCGAAATGACTCGCTCGGACATAAGGAAAAAAAAAAAACCGGCGCGAAAGCGAGAGAAAAGACAGTCCAGGTTCGTCTGAAGGGATCCGTGGAAAGAAAGCGGGGTGGAGTAAATGTAAGGCGAAGGGGGGTGGCCCTGGAGAATGGAGCGGTAGGGGACGCAAACCGCCATGAAAAAAGGGTCAGCGGGGGCGAGGAGGTCAAGCATGGGAATTCTTTGAAAACCGGAAAGCGAGAGGAAGATGAAACGCAGAAGGTATCTTAGCTACTTTCACTCTTAGTGGCAGCCGCCCTCCCTCCCAGGAATCCAGGGCGGACGGCTCAAAGAGGGACATTAATACACCAACGGACAAAAACGGGAGGGCGACATACAGGGAAAAGGATGAGGAAAAAAGGGACTTGGCCCGTCCAAAACAACGACCCCAGAAAAAGCAGCTCGCTAGAAAGGGACGCGGGAAGTTCGCAAGAGGAAGTGGGGCCTCAATTCGGAAAGCCGATTGGAAAGAGCTCGGATGTGGGCCCTGCTTGCGGCTGCGCTACGCTCAATCGGCCCAACACAGAGGGGGCGCGCAAGTGAGGCAGCGCAGAAAGGGAACCGAAACTCGAAACCCGTCGCATAACACATACGCAGGGGAAGAGCAAAAAAAAGGAGAACGTGTAGCACGTCTTCACAGTAGCAAAGCGAGGAGAAAGTCGCTTGGAAACACAAAACCAACGTAAAAACTAGGGTATCCAACCTAAAACCGACGCGCCGTCAACCGACGGTGCGGAGAACGCCAGGGGGCTCGAAGCAGATCTCCCCGAGAGGGGAAGGAAAAACGTCAGCCTGAAAAAAAAAAAACAGCCCACGACGCCAAGGGAGCCTAAGAGGTGCTCTCGGAAGAATGTTCCACGGGCATGATGGGCCGCATAGAAGCGCGAAAGCAGAAATCTTCTCCTGAGAAACGCTACAATGAGAGGGGAAAGATCCCGCATCGAATCGGGAAGGGAAGGTAAGGAGAAAAGGTGCAACTTCCGGAAAGACTAGCGTCTCGCAAGGGAGAGTCTCGCGAGGAGGCCGCCCACCCTGAATTCAGGGCGAAACACCGGAATATTGATGGGGGGATCGGTCACGAAGAGGAGGAACCGAGAGCACTATTCAGAGGGAGGGGAATGTCGCGTCGAGTGGTGGAGAAGGGAAGTGAAGATAAGGAAAAAAAAAAAACGAAAAGTCGTCCGATAGAAAGAGGCACCTGCTCCCTAGACTTACTTGAAAAAAACAATCACTTTGTCAAAAAAAAAGGAGATCTTTTGGAGGTTTTTTATCAAAGGCGCGAGGAGTGTCGGACGGGGAAGAAGGAAAAAAGGGGGGGCAGACTAACCAAGCAAAAAAGTCCCCTGCCCGCTGTGAGTGGGCCTCTATGAAGGAGGATTAAACGGGAGTCTATCCGAAGACAAAGCGACTCACCTTTGCTTTCTGGGAAAAGGAGGAGAACGAGCCCCTGAAATAGGCCTTACCCCCCGGTCCGGCCGCGTCTCTCTTGCCCAACGAGTCGGTGCACTGGAACGTACTCTGTTGACGGAGGATGCACAACCACTCCGCGACGAAGCAACTACATAGTCGACTTACACCACAACTCAGTAATTGGAGGATCCCACAACAACTGGCAGTCACCGCGTAATGGAAATCGGCTGGACACGGGAAACGATGGTTCCAGTCCGGGGAAATAGGGAACAGCCAAAAGCAACAGAAGAGGAAGAAAAAACAACCACAAAAAAACAAAAACTTAACACACACAAAGAAACACAAAACCAGAAAATAAAAAAGGAAAAACTCCACTTTCACAAAAAAAAAAGAAAAAAACAGAAAAACTCTACAACGAAAGACTACAAAACGAACAAGAAGAGAAAGAGAAAAAAAAAGAATAAAAAAAAAAAAACACACTTCAGAAACTCTCGGTGGAAGAAGGAAGAAAAGAAGGAAGAACCCTCCTACGTGCCAACAAACCTGGTAACCCAGAATCTTCAACTTCTTAAAATTAGGAAGGAACGAAGTGCACCTGCTAAGCAAAAAAAGAGAACAGAGGGAGGGCCCGTCGTGCTCAATCACGGCTTCACCGCTGGTCGTATGTGGGAACCAGATCTGCCTCACAAAGGGAACAGAATCGAAACGTTTAAACGGTTCGGGATACGAGGGGCGTCGGATCGAAGCAGCTTGGCTATTCCCCTAGAGTTAAGACACAAACTGAGGAAGAGAGAGAGATGACTAAAAGAAACGCTCGGAAACGCGCGACGGATGGCCCTGATGAGCGTCGAGGGAAGGGGGGGGGAAGGGGTAGCTCTGATTACTGGTGACATCGCGTAACTTCCACTCAAAGTCCTGAATTCAAACTTTATCTTGTTTGGAGAAAAAAAAAAAGAAGGGATATGGGGTCTGGCGTCTTGTGCCGCGCTCGACCACCTAGTCACACTGGAGCCTATTAACAGAAGACGCGAGCAGTCCCGGTACGGCGGCCCTGACGTGTCAGATTCAAAGGGAGAGAGAGGGGTAGACCCGATGGAACGTGCTCGGCTCGAAAGCCCGGCAAAGGACGAGCGAAGAAAAGGTGGGTGGAGATAGGAAAAAAAAGGGGAAAGAGAGATCGTCAGGAAAACGGAGAAGATAGGCGAACGGAGGCAAGGGGCCTTGAGGGTGTTCGCAAAGAAAAGAAGGTAAAGGACGGGCCGTAGTGTAGGTCCCTCTTGATGATTCGTCAAATGAAAACGGGTCTGTTAAAAGGGAAGAACCTTCCAGCCCGGATACTTCGTGTCGAATGCTCTCCTCCAGGAGAGTGGGGAAAAAAGGGGGTCCTCCCTAATTTAAAGAACGGCTGTGCACAGCCTAAGATCCCGCGGAAGGGTACCAGGCGAAGGGGACGGGGAAAAAACACTGTGCAAGGAAAGACATGAGCTGACGCGACGAGGGAGATCGAACGTAAAAAATCCAGACCAAGGGGAAAAAAGGACAAACATTTCGATCAGGTGGCCCGCGTGACGCAATGGGGAAAAGCAAGGAACGAGGAAAGGGGAATATCCACTCCGCGCAAGCGGTGACCATAGTGCACTTACCAGAAAGCTCAACCCTTAAAGACAGTGAACAAGTCGCTCTGGTGGAAGCCTGCAAAAATCATGAAATTAGGGCCTGAAAAGGGAGCAAAAAAAAAGTGGAGCCCCCGTTTCCATGGAAGAGTTCGGCGAAGTCCCTGACCCGGTTTACAAAGGAAGGTGCGGGCTCAACGGGGTACATGGTGCCGTTCATCATTGCAAATCCGAGAGGGGGGATCGAGACCTTCAATGGAAGGAAACACCCCCGCTGCCAAAGACACGAAGCGACAAAATGAAAGGAGAGGAGACAGAGAGATCCGGTCAAGGATCCTGGCCGCCTTCTTCGCCGAAGACAGGGGGGTCGCCGAAAAAGAAAGTCTGCAGTGTGAAGAGAAACAATAAACTCATCGATGACAAAAAAAACTAGGGAGAGTAAAGAGTATATGCGGCTATTCCGGACTCGTAAGAAAGGTCAAAAACCCAAAAAGAAAGAGACCACCCTGCTGGAAGCCGGAGGCCCGGATCTCCTGGGGACCGAAAAAAAAGGAATCTCACCAGGGAAAAGGGGGTTGGACTTCAGGGAACGCAAAGCGTTTTCGCAGCCTGTGAACGTGAAAAAATGATAGACGACCATCGAGACGAAGGGGGGGAAGAAGCATACTGCAAAAAAAAACTGAAAGGTTTCAAAAGGGGGAACGGACGGGGGCCACGGTGCCAGCGGAATTGTCAGTTTAATCGGAGAAACTCTATAGGTGTGGAAAGCCCGGCCTCTCTGGGGTTCGTCAAAATAAAAAAAAAAAAACCCACAATAAGAAGAAGGTGGAATAAAATTTAACCGGCAGTGTACCCGTATAGCGAAGATTTACCCCGAAAAAAGGAGAGGGAAAGAAAAAAGATAGTCGATAAAGACGGAGCGTCCTAAAAAATCGGATAAGATAGAAACTGTAAACGGAAATACATAGCGAAGAGGCCACATGATCCACGAGGCCGGCTTTAACGTTTCAAGCAGCCAATATGATGATCTAACGCGTCGGTCAGCAGACGACCTAAGAAAAATTCGGTGAGAGCCCCTTCAGCGACGGGCACAAAAGGAATCATAGGCTGAGTATACAGCCGCTGGGCAAAAAATAGTTAAGGGGGGGAAAAAGGTCCCAAGGGCGGGTCCGGGGAAGGGGAAAGAGCGAGCACGGCCAAGAAGTGAAAGGGAAAACTAAGGGGGGGGGGTTGTAAAAGGCATATGAAGGAGACTAATATCAAATTGATACCCGGCTGACGTCAAAAAACAGAAAAAATGGCAGGTGGCGTCAAAACCGAGCCCTCCAGTAAGAAAAAATGATTCAGAGGGGGGGAGAAAATTGGGGGAAACCTAGTGGAGAAAGCTTCAACTTACCCGATACTCCTCACAAAAGGGATCAGCATTCTAAAATGGGGCCGTAAACAGACGCGGGGCTTTAGGCTCCTTGATTAAAAGTTCACAGGGGCAGAAAAGGAAAGCCAGCAGGGGAGGACAGTCTGTACGGCGCACGTACTCTCGGCTACTAGAAAAGGGCGGAAGGAAGAGAATAGAAGTTCTGGAGAGGGAACAGAACTGTTGTGAAAGGAAGGAATTAGATTAGAAAAAAGTAGGGGGATTAAAAGATAGAGTGCGAGAAAAGAGTCTAAGAATGAAGGAAACGAGCCGGCGGGAACTCTAAGAAGGACTCGATCATGGGCTTCAAAAAAAAAAAAAGAGTCCCGAGGAGGAGAAATTAAGCTCCGGGTATAGGGGCATAGCCCGCGTAACTAAGGAAAGCCGCCTAGAAAAAAGGCAGTAAAGTGGCGGCAAATTCAGGAGGAACTAGCGGGCCGAAATCGTGTCTCATAGGTAAAAAAATGACGTTTAATGAGAGGGAGCCTGCCTCCACAGGGGCTGGGCGGCGGGCAGGTATGAAAAAAAGGGCTTCAGGTCCTAAAAAGTGGGAACGGCATGTTTACCGTAAGTAGAAAGAGCGGGCAGATATCAAGCGGGACAACGTTCTCTAGCCCAAAACCTGTTTTTAGGGTGAGTAATGGAGTGAGTCCGGCGGGGCTCTACTCCAGATCGCCACGGCAAAAGGAACGGGGGCCCTCAGAAATGCCCTCTCGCAAACGGCTTGCTGCTGGACTCAAAAACGTAAAACGTGTCCTCTTGCATCTAAGGGTATATTCTTTCGATGGGCACATGCTCTTTGCACTGCTCCGGCCTAGGGCCAAATCGGAAGCGACAACTCCTGTCTCGCCATATAAGGTTGGGTTGGGCCCTGACTCACACTCTGAAGGCTGGTCGTTAAGGGGTGAAAAGGGGGGAGGCGGACAAAGTCGTTCAAGCAAGAAATATCCATATACCCGGCGGGCTGTTGGCACACTCTTACCCTAAAGGGGGTGGAGAGAGTTCGTCACCTGGGTCCCCTCGTACCCACCGACTGACAGAGGGCGATAGGGGGGAAAACTCATTCTCCCCAAGGGCAAGAGAAAAAAGTGACTGTTGATTTGGACACTTGGCGACGATAGTCAGAAGGTCTAAAGACGCGTCAGACGGTACTACTTGCACTAATTCAGGATCCAGGGAGGGTACTTACGGCCAAGCAAACTTCCTTTGCCCTGAAAAGGAGGAACCGGTACCATTTTTCTCTTCCCAAATCCTTGGGTCGCCCGTCAGCTGGGAGTGACGGCCGACGCTGAGTGAGCGGCAGGGGCGCTGGTCGGGGGCCGGATGAGAATGAGGTTCGCTCTGGGGGGATAGCCCTGGAAACCCCGGGATCACCACCCGTAAAAAGGAGCGGTCTTACGGTCTCTGGTTTTTCTGGGGAAACCTGAGACTTGGTCGCCCTGGGGGGGGGAGAATCCCAAACCAGAACGTTTGCGCAGCCAACTGGAGAAAGGTTCGCTATGAAGGCGAGAGCGCTTCCATCACTCCATGGACGGGTCGTTAGACATTTCGCCTGGGGGCAGGAGTGGGGACCCCTCAGGGTCCCCGGCAGGGACTAGTCGTGCGGTGGTTACCATAAATTCAGAACCCAGTCCGGATTACAAAACTGCTGATAAGCATTTCATTCGTGCTAGTATTCACGGTGCCAAAAGGGGAAACCCTACAAACTCATTTACCTTAGCTTTCACTTTGAGATGGTACATTCAATCGTCCGGCAAGGCCGAGAGTCCCCTATCAGAGGGAGCTCCTCAAAGAGGGGAAGGGAGGGTTTGGGGGAAGTTCCTCTTACCATCAGAAAACGCCCCAAAAAACACTTTCAAACAATCACGGAGGAGGCTCATTATGCAAGGTCACTTTTGAAGAGCAAACGCTGAGAGGGAAAAGGTACTGTGGCGATGGAAGGTTCACACAAAAACAGGAAAAACAATGTCGCCACGCGCGACGTAAAACGGAAGGCTTGAAACCCCGAATCACCTGCGAGCGTAGAAAAAACTATGAGGGAGAGACAAGGTCAAGGAAACTTTAACGCCTCTCATGACGGGTTATCAGTGGAAATCCGGCTGACGATCACGGGAACTCCGTCCCTACGGGGAATAAAAGATGCTTCATCTATAACCGAGAAGTTAAAGGAGAAAAGAGAAAGGCAGGGACCAGTCTATCCAGCGCGCCTCCTTAAGTGCCCGTGGTCTCCAGAGGAGGAAAGAAGAAGGGGGTCAGAAACTTCTAACAAATGATCGCCTTCGAAACGGTACAGTTTGAAAAAGGGAGGGGGGGAAGGAAGAGTGTCTACCTCACTCAGGTCTTCCGTGAACTCTTTTGCAATTCGGTCACCAGGGAAAAGAAAGGAAAAGTTCAAGCCTTGCCAACGGCAGTCGTCCTGGGGCAAAAGCGCTGGGATGGAGCGCAGCTAAAAAACGGGCGACTGCACTCTGAAACAAGACGGGGAGGAAAAGGGGACGCACCCGGGAGCGGTACTACACTGGGGGGGAAAACAAACGAAGCCCCCGTCTCCCCGTTTACAGAATACATTGGGAAAGCCTTCATTTCGGACGTTAAAAACGACCTCAGCCGGAAAGCCGAAGGTAATGAAAGCCCCGCTGGGGAGGTAGACCCGTGAGGTTGCCGGAAAAAAAAGTGAAAAAAAGGACGGGATATTCTGGCTATCGCCTTCCAACGGAGTAAAAAATCTGCTAAAAAGGCTATGTTTGAGGAAACGGGGGGGGGTAGACTCCTATCGAGGTCCGGTTCATCGAAAACTCATAAATAAATAGTGTCATTTGGTTTGTTCGAAAGCTTTAGATAAGAGATGCGGGGGTTTCGCAAAAGGGATCAGACAGCCGGCGCTATCTCTACCTGCTCGAGGGGGATCTGGGTAGCCGACGACGGGTCAACTGGGGGGCTTTGACAACGAGTCGACAAGTGCCTCCTCAAATTAAAAAAACATCCAGCTTCAACCCTACGGTCAAATTCAACACTGGAGGGAAACTGGAGAGGAGAGGGACTATCAGCCTGAGAATATAAGTGAACTCAGGATCAGGGTGGCAGGTACTGGTTTCGTGACAAGCAAGGAGGGGGGGAGGGTCGGCCGAGCACGACCCCGATACAGACGAACGGGGTTACTTGCAAAGAAAAGAAGCCGAGCAGGACCGCAAAGGGGGAAAAAAACAAAACTTGAGGCAGCGTCTTCATAATCGATCTAGCAATAGCAAAGCCGCCCATAATTCTGAAGTTGCAAGCAGACCTAAAGCATCCGTGCAGAAGAAAAAAAGGGGGTCAGAAAGGAACAGACTACTCGTTAATCGCTACCTTGTAGACAAGATGAAGCCTAACCAGCATCATGGAGAAAAGGCTCTCCGTTGTGCTGGTGGTGCATGTGCTTAACGCTTTCCACTTCTTTAGGAGTGTTTCCTACAGAAGCTCTTCATGGGGTGGTGTATCGAATCGGTCTGTAAAAGTCGGGGGTCCGGGTCTCATGACTGGGTTCGAAACCCAATGGGAAAGGAAAAGAAAAGTTACACAATAATTCTAGCTGTTCCGGAAGGGGGCCATGCCACATGCAGTAAGCAAAGATAAGGAAGGTCTGGGGGGAAAGAATAGATGCGGGCTGATGAAAAGGCAGCCAATCTTACACTCAATTTCGGGATCCGGATTACGGAGAAGGGGTATAAAGGGGAAAACAAAACGTACACATCAATTGCTCAACGCCCAGTAGAACCCCCAGCAAAATTCAAAGGTACATTTGTGGGAACCACAAAGGCTTGAAAAAGGCCAATGAGAAGGTATGGGAATCCGTTCGTGCTGATGTGCAAGATAACCGTATGGCCACAGTTGCGGGGTAGACGTGGCGGAAGAAGAGTAGATGTTGAAGGATCTACCCGAAAAAAATTGGGAGAAGGAGGGGAACTCTGTATCCACGGTGTGGAGGCCAAAAAAGTCGGAAAACCGGGAGAGTTGGGGGTTTTTCACAGGGACACCCGAGTTGGGGGGGGGGAAAGGGTCGGGGCCGATGAAAAACAGTTCGGTCAGCCGTTAATGATCACACGAACTACCGGCAAAGGGATTTCTACTCAATTAGAAGGGGAAAAAGGTCCGGGGTTTGGGCAGGGAGAGAAACGAGACTAGAAATACGGAGCAGGAAAAAACCGAGTGTCTCCGGCCGAAGGGGCAAGAAAGAGAAAGACAACAGGTTCTCTAGAAAGTCGTAACGGGGGGGGTAGCTGAAAAAGGTAAAAAAAAAAAAACCACAACGGAAGGAGTAAAAAAGAGAGAGTCTGGGGAAGGCTACGCAACAAACGTTACGTCCGCCGAGAGCAACTTTTGGGTAAGGGCTAGGAGCAACTGGGGGGAAGAAAGACGAAAGAAGAGCTGCTTTATTGGCAACCGTGCGCATCTCTCGAAGAAAGAACTAGTACAAACTGGAAAAAAATACCAAACGGCAACAAGGAGAATTTTTCGTTCACCTACATGTGCGCCATAAAAGGGGGGGGGGAAGTGTCCAAAGGTGATCCAGGGTGCGCTCATAGGCAAGAAAAGCAGGGGATGTCACGGACGGCGGCTGGGGAAAAGGTGAAAAGGAGGAAAAAAAAAAAGGAAAAAAAAGGGACCGCACGCTTTTTGAACACACTGGAGTGGATACGCGGAAAAGGCAGGATTTTTCTGTGGGAAATCCGTCCATACTGCGAAATCATACGATCGTGAAAACGACGGAATCCGTTGGGCCAGCCATCAGCAACCGTGAAGCGAAAAAGGAGAAGGGGGGGGAAAAAAAGAAGCCTTTTAACCACCCCTTTCACCAGGAAAAAGGCGAACGGTGGGGAAAGGGAAGAGTAGTGGCAGGGCCTTGAGAGGGGTTGGGGGTGGGGGGTTTGCCTCAACGATTCGTCACCCGGAAGAAGGTCAAGAGGAAGGGAGATTGACTGCTGCTTGAGGGATCAGCCGCTCGCGGCGCTCACAGCAGAATTGTTCGTGAGGACCAGAAGGAGACCAGAAACCGAAAAAGGTATTTTTGGTACATTGATGGGGAAAAGGGGAAGGGGGGTTTGGAGAAAGAAAAGGGGGGGTACCAGGGACACCTAAACGCTCAGCACAGACCTAGATCGCACACAAGAACCACAGGATATCCTAATTGGTTGAGGACCAGTGGAAGTATCCTTTGAAGCCCCACCGTGAAACCACGAAAAAAAAAAACAAGAATATAGGAGAGGGAGGTGGTTAGTAAGATTGCTTTTCTCCGTGGTAGACGCGGCGGACCGAAGGGGGGGAAACCAAGGGGACAACCTGAGGAAAAAGAGTCTTGGTAAAGTACACTCTGCCTGCCAGGCAAGCCATTGAGGAAGTCTAGGAAGGAGGAAAAAACCAGGTGCCCAATTTTTGAGGGAAACCAGAATGTAGGGAATGGAAGGGGGCGTAGGGGATATCAAAGTGATTATAGGGGTGGGGGGCTGGTCTCTGACCGAAAATAAACGAGCAGTGGAATATTTGGATCTGGAGGTACATTGATCTTCTCCTGTTATAAGGCATTCAGGGGAAACCGGGGGGGGTATGAATGGTCATTGGTTGCCGTGATGGATGGAAAGAAAGAAAAGAAGAGGCCTCCGTGGAACCGAACCCGGTCGCAAAGTCGGTTCGGCGATAAAAAGACAAACGAGGGGAAGAAAAGCCAGGAAGGTAAATACCGCAGGGAGTTTTAACGCAGCATCAACGAATGAAAGAAGAGACGTAGTTTCCGCCGCTGGATGAGGCGAAAGTCGTCCCAGGACATTTGATTTGACAATTGGGAAACTTAGCCGGCGAGAAGCTGAAATGGGTGAAGAGGGAATTCCGAGAGAAGGAAAAGGAGGATTCCGTTGTCGGGGCGAAACCTGCACGGTAGAAAAAGTCTTTTCGGGAAGGAAAAAGGGGGACCGGAGCCAGGGTCATGGAAGTGAAGCTTCGGGCGGGGTGACAAAAAGTCTGGGAACGGGAGGGGGGGATTTGTGTGCCCTACCAAGCGGACCGGAGAGCAAGAATGCCAGAGTGATTGTTTTCAGAGTCGCGGAAAAGGGTCGAAGTCCCCGTACCCAGCGCGGTGTTTGCCCTATAATATACGACAGGGCGGAGGAACATTTGCAGTAAAGTTGACCAGAAGGGCCGTGAGGGGGGTAAGGAGACGTCAGAGTGAGGTTCGCGCAGAATCGGTCCCGTTTTCCGTGAGCGAGTACCGGTCACGAAGGCGATAAAAAGGGAGGGTTCTTTCAGATCGGCCCTGGGGATATCGATAGAGGAACAGGGAGAAAGAAGAAGTCCGGAGGTCAGCGTATACTAAACACTACTGAATAGGTGAAAAAACGTTCACGGTGCCCGACGGGATAAGAAAAGGCAATGGTGGGACGTCCCAGACCTTCTTGCGCAGAACGTGATCGTACAGCGCCGCTGTTCCCCTACAACCGAAAGAGGATAGATGCTCGCACATATTTTTGGTCGCCGGATCGATTGGGACGTGAGGTTACCCAGTCAGTTTTGGGAAGGGGAAAGAGTGGCTCCCAGGGATTGTGCCAAGTGCCCAAGGTGAAGGCATGAAGAAAGTAAGGCACCGCTGAGGTACAGGGGCAAAGTGACCTCGCCCATACTGCAACAAGTTTCGTTGGCAGGGGTGGTTTGGGTAGTAGTTCGCGAGTGGGTGTCTCTTGGGGGACGGGAACCCCATGCATCTCTGTCTTGTTTTAGGCGGGACAGACCGCTCACTCGGAGTAAGGAGCGAAGGAAACGAGGGGTAGCGGTAATCAGTCACGAGGACAGGCACGCAAATTCACTTCAGTCGGGAGTTTTTCCCTTGAAAGAAGCGGGAAGTAGACCTATCGAAGGGAGGTATCAGAACGGTTGTACTGCACTAGGTTATGCACGGAATTTTCATAGCTCTCCGGCCGTGTTCCACGGGCTAATTTCACTTTGCCTCCAAAGGAATGGGGGTTCACGGGGGGACGAGATGGGGGTTCATATGTCGCCAGGAAGTATACGAGAAAAGTGCAAAGAGTGTGGTGGAAGTCGCACACAAGGAAACATTGAAAACAGGTCAAACGAAATACAGACAGTCATAAAGGGAGGCGCACCAGGCGGTCACGGCGGGGACGTGACGAGAAAAAAGACTGCGGTAACCTGCCGGAGAGTTGGAGGGTGCTATTGAAAGGTCAGAGGGAGAAGGAAAAAAAGGCCGGGTAAGTTGTCCGAAGTCAAAAAACGGAGGTGAGAGAAGATAAGTGCCAGTGGTGCACCGTTTCGGGGTTCAAAGCAGGCAGGTCGCCAACGGGTCCGACCAGTTTGAGGTAAAGAAAATGGTGGATTGGACTGCTGGTACGTCCGCGATGCGGCGTTAAAAAAGGGGGGCCGCCTGGGAGAAAGGGGTCAAAGGTAACCTGCCTGGGACTGGGTAGGCGCGAACACCGTCATGATTTGAACGTGGTGGTTGTAACGCGGTACATGGGGGGGGTTGGAAACATCTTATAAGACAGCATAAGTGGGCTGACGGGACACTGCGGCCGGTCCAGTCGAGGCTCGCGAAAGGGCTCGCGCCTCATGTATATCCCTGTTGCCTTCGCAGGGAGGGGGCCCACTGACGTGAGAAAGCCTATAAAATCACGTGGTGGAGGAAAACGAGAAAGAGGCGGACGGGCCAACAAGGGGGGAGAAACTCTCTGGCCATGGCACTACTGAGTCCAGGGAACCACTGTCCGGCTTATACCGCCGTCACAGTTGGACACCTAAAGATGGGGAGTGTATAAGCCAGCGTACGGAGGGAGTTTTTACAGGACCAACTGAATGCCATCTAACTGAAGGGGCCCGAAAGGTTGCGGGTCCCCGCGGTGGGGGGGGCAAACTAAACTGAAAAAGGCGCCGTTGTGGACGAATTTCTATCCTGACTTCTCACCAAAAAATCGGGGCATATATAGATGCAATCTTCCCTGAAAAGGGTCAGTGTGCAAAACAAACCAGTGACCAACGCAACCGACGGGACCTGGGTTCAGCGGCGATGGAAAGCGGGGGACTTCCTGTAACACAAAAGAAGTAGCTTTTCGATCATCACCTGGGGTCGGGGGGGCACAAGGGACGAGGCCTATAAGCCGGCAGTGTTAAGGGGGGGGGCAGTGAATCTTCTCATTGGCCAGAGTTCAGGCTCAGGGGGGTCATGAGTGAAGATCCAACCACAGATTGCTCTACGGCAATCTCAGGCAGGTGAAGAGGAAAGGACTCGGGGGCACAGTTATCTTATGTAAGGGGTTAAGCTCCTCGGACGACAAAAGCAGGGGGGGGGGAAGAATCACGCTTAGTTGCGTGCATACTGGCAAAGGGGGGAGAAAAAATTGCAAAAGGTGGGGAAAAACACTGCAATACGTGCAAAAGAGTGGCGCAGCGAACGTAAATGCGGGACGTCCCGGCGGAAAATACGAGAGGACGAACCACGCCGAAAATACACCATTCACGTACTAAAAATTACAAAGGGGGGGGGAGTGAACAACGTTTGCGACTGACTGAGTCACTTAAAATCCTCGGAACGGCCGAAAAGAAATCTGCTTATGACGGATCACAGGACCGTTTTGGGGTCAACTACCCAACCAACGCACTCGGAACGGACGCTTGAGTTACAATTTTTCGAGGGGAAAACGGAAAGCTGTTGGCCGGCCACGGATTCGAACGCAAGTTCGAGCCGTCACAGGGCAAGATGGAGGCCGGTTGAAAAGAAATGGGAGGGAAAGGAACTGAGGTATTGCGGGACCTGCACTGTGCGAACGGGGTGTGTGAACACTACAAAAAGACATCGTTGTGAACGTCATACTTTCGCAAACGTCTATAGGAGAGCGAATTCCATCATCCGAGATTGGACTGAAAGTGACGCGTGAAAGACGAGCGGCTATTACCACACCGTTGCGAAAAAAGTCCGAAGAAAAATTCTGATAAGACGTTCGTGATGTAAGGAAAAAAGGTCAAAAGGGACAACCAGAAGAAAAACATGACAGAGAGGGGACTACTCGGCGGCGTAAAAGATATACGCCCCTCTGCGAGATCAGGGGGAGATCAGCGGATCCTGAGCATCACCAAAATAACAGAGGGGTGGTGCTCTTAACATCGTAGCACCAAAAAAAACAACACTTCTTGCCCAAAAGCAAACGGAGGACAGGAATTGCGAACCGGTAACCGTTGACGCACGGGGAAGACTCCTGCGGTGCGACCGGCCGTGTGGCGCTGGGTCATTCACGTTTAAAGTGATGGGCGGAAGAGAGGAGGGGGATCCACTCTGATAACTTCACACTGATGACTAAATAGTACCAAAAGAATCAACAAGAGCTATCAGGTTCGACAAAACTAGGGCGAGGGTGTTCCTATCAGTAAAAGGGCGGAAAGAGGATCCATTTGGCAACGTCGAGTACTAAAAGCGAAAACACTGTCCAGACGGGGAAGGAAAAAAACGGATTTCAGAGGGGACTCGTCGAAAACAACCGAGGAAGTAGCGGGGGGGAAAGGTACGACGAAACGCCGGACTCCCTGGCTGCTCCTCCAGCCCCGGGGAAGATATCAAGAATAGTTGGATCGGGAACTAGAGGATCGAGTGCGTTCAAGGGGAAGAAGAGAGTTGAAAACAAGTGGGACAGCGGATTGGCGGAACATCACTCACGTCCGTGGCCAAAGAGACACTTCTGTCACCTTTATACTGACAAAGGGATAAGGAAACGGCAAGGTCTTCTTCTCTGAGAAACAAAAACAAAAGGTAACGGGGGGGCGGGGGATCAGGGGGAGAGCTCCAATGAGAATCACTCTGGGAGGGAAGAAACAAAGGGGGATAGCGGTCTCAGGTGATGTAACAAAACCGAAACGAAAATCCAAAAGGTAGGCTAAAAAGCTGTGCTGGGGGGGTCAAACTGACAACGAAAGCCGGTGATGACGGTAATTCCCGGAGCGGAGGGGTACCGGAATGCAGGAAACGTGAACGACTATCCCTGAACAGTCGCGTATGCGAGAGCCTTCCAGGAACGAGCAGGCCTCGAGGAACTACGGTAAAAAAAAGGGGTGGGACTCCGAGCAATGCAACGCAAGGCTCCAGAAGAACTACATATAAAAACTGTATTGTTTCCAAATGAGGACTGGCATTCTGAAGGGAAGTGGATAACTTCAGTCGGATCATCACTAAGCAAAAAACATGAGAGAGATCTAAAAAACTGTCTCATCTTCAGGAAGTGGTAGAGTGCAACGACTTTCTTACCGGGGAATGCAAGAATTCGGTCAGCCGCAGAGCTACAACCAAGAAAAGGCAACCAGTGAAATGGGACACTCGTTAAGGGCGGACGTACTATCTACCAGGAGAAAGAATGAATCTTAAAGAGCTGCTCGGGCGTCATCTGCTGGTGACCGGCTGTTCTCAGAGCCACCGATCAGAACGGAAGTGTGGATCTGGCAATCACTACGCGAGAAGGAAGGAGGGGTTAAAAAAGAGGGAGCTTCTTCATCTCGAGTCCTCAAAGAAAAACATGAAAGAAAAGTGCAAAGATTTCGTAACGAGAACCTACAAATCATCCGTCAGCCAAAGTTTGGCCGAATCATGGTACACGTATGAAAGTCGCCACTCGCTCCATATTACGAGGCCAAAGGGATCCTAACAAAAAAACGGCGATCTTCGGGCAGGATGGCATGGGGGGCAGCGGAGCACGGAGACTTCAACAACAGGCGGGGAAAAAAAAGCTCTTCAGTGGGTTGATTATCTCTTTCTGATCTCCGGGGAGGGGGGGGAAGAAAGGAAAGGAGGGAAGGTTCGCACCCAATTGGAAAACGGCGCCCTACTCATTGATCGGTGGCCGGATCCGTAGACCGGATAAGCCTATCATTGTCAATGGAGTGAGCCCGGGGAAGGGGAGGGGCGGGGAAGACAGCAAAACGCTCCATTTCGTAGGAACGCTTCCGGGAGGAAGAATATAACAGGTAAAAAACTATTACAAAAAAACGAAATGAGGAAGACTAGAACGTCCCCACCCTCCGTTTGGCGGGAAAACTTGGAGGAACGGGCTTCTTTGGTCCAATATTCTCAAGGGTGAAGGCTTCCCCGGGGCTAACTCGTAGCTCACATTTGGCGGAGAAGAGTGAAGGGAAAAAGGATGAGGGGGGGAGGGGTCCAGCTACCGAAAATTACGATGGAGGTCGGGCAACGAGTATTATCCATAAGGTTTTTGGAGAAAGCATTAAGGTCAAGGGAGTCTGAGGGGGTGTTTTCACGAGACAACCATCTTGGTTTTGGGAAAAGGACTATGAAAAAGGAAGGGAAAAGGGGCAGGATGCGCCCACTCAAGAACGCGACCGGGGGGGGGCAAATTTGGAGTGCGCCCGCCTGGAAACAAGAAATTCAAAACTTGTGTGGAGGTCCTGGGGGGGTTTAAGAGAATTTTCGCGTACGAGAGACTCGTAGACCTACCGCAAGGGTGTGTTTCCCCCGGTGGTGGAGGGAAGGGATCATCTATCTTCCAAATGTGCTAAAGGTCGAAGGGAAGGGATGGGGGGGGGAGCGGAAGAA
>Ga0179591_1354741_pt1 | contig 16203 bp, 16 predicted proteins | sample CZOMad2_1_08_16f_FD_182891 | JGI IMG/M metagenome (GOLD analysis project Ga0179591, IMG submission 182891) | Vadose zone soil fungal communities from Angelo Coast Range Reserve, California, USA - CZOMad2_1_08_16fungal (PacBio error correction) | ecosystem: Environmental > Terrestrial > Soil >...
CCCTAATCGTTCAGTGCCATCCTAAAAAAAGACCATAAGAAATATGATTGGGTGGTTCTTTTGGGTCCTTCGCGAATCTTATTTCGAAATCGGTGCCCAGTACTACAATATACTGCACATCTCGAAATTTTTTGGGGAAAAAAAAATCAAGGGAAAAGCACCAACGGTCCGGAAATTGTGAGATGTTATATCAATTGGAATTCCAATTTTGAGAGAAGCAACCTCATTCATAAGGTCCTGAGGGGGAGAAATTATGGTAACGAGCAACGAGCTCCAGGGGGCAACAAAGATGAAAAAGAATGCAAAATTTACCCTGCCTCCCGAGAATTGGAACAATTGTGTTTTGGTTCAAGGGAAAAAGGGGAACACCGAAGTGAGAAGTTTAAAATGGCAAACCTTTTTCTGGGGGGGGATGAGGGTTTGGGGTTCAGGTAAAATTCACCGTTCCCGCGGTTTCCCCCGCAAGTTGAGAGGTTCACTTTGGGGTTGTGTGGAAATCCCAATGGAATGTGAAAGTTCGAAAAAATGGGTAAGGTGGTACCTTGCCCGTCCGTACACTCCGACTAGAAAAGGAAAAAAGGAAAGGAAGACCCGAGTGTGTGGAGGAGAATACAACCTTCAATGCTTCCGTAAAAGAACTGGGAAAGATAGGACCGGACGCGACTAAAGTCAAAGAAATGTCCAAAGAGGAAAGACGACCGAAAATTTTATTGTTTCGCTTCACAAATGCGAGGTTGGTTTTAGCCCTGTTTAGGCGGGGGCCCATTTGGGGAAAGTTAAGAAGCCGGGGGGGGGGGCACGGCCCCGTCAACAACCAAATTGCCCTACGGGATGGAAGTTGGCACCACTCATTCGGGAGGGAAGCCCCTGAAAAAAAACAGTCTGTGAAGTCCCCCGGTTTATGATGGGCGAACGGTTCCTAGGCTGAAATTTAATGGGTGGGTGGGAGGGGGGGGTCGGGGGTAGCCCATGCGGGTTTTCCCCCATGTATCCCTCCGACTCACAAAAAAAAAAAAAACTGGGGAAGGGAGGGGGGGGGGGGGAGTTAAAAAGTATCCCCTCTAACCCTGTGGCGAAAGACCAGAGTCAACCAACAGACCCTCCAAGCTAAAAAAAAGGGGTGGAGGAGAAGGTTAACTTTGTTCCCCCCCCCTAAAATCATCACCGCCAATTAAACATATTTTTTTTGTTTAAGGGTATGGGGAAAAGGGCACCGATTCCATGGGGTGAATCTGGGGTTGTGTGAAACTTCAGAAAAAAGTGAAGGTTTTGTCGACGAAAAAGGATCCCACTTTCCAAAACAAAGGAAATCCGTTACACCCTAACTCTTTTGGTGTAACGAAACCAGCATTTCGAGACAAATAGGAGAGGGGGAGACCGTGTAGTTTTTTGGAATCTGTGGTGCCCGGTGGGAAAATTAGTCAAAGTTTAATGGGGGGAGGGGGGGCTGTCCCCGCCCCCCTGTGGGGGTTTTTGTTAGCAAATCATTGCCCCGGGGGGGGGAAGGGGGGGCCCCTTTTCCCTTGGCATGCTTCCCGGGTCCAATCGGGGGTGGGGCCTGTCGAAGTTTCTACCGTCCAGGGTGGGGGGGGGTGAAAAGAAAGTTAACCACTCCACAATGGTAATTTATTAGGCCACACCTTGAGTCCAATCCGTCTAATGGGGACGCAGGGGGGGGGAGGGTTTTTTGTAAAGTCCGCGGGGGAAGACCAAAAAAACCTTATTTCCCAAACATGAGTTACCAACCGTTTAAAGAGGCTTTTCCCAAGCGGCTAAGAAAATTTGTTGGGTTTGAATCCCCCTGTGTCCCCCGTAAAAAATGGCGCCTGAAGAGCTAGTCCCTTTCGGCTTTGTCCCCTTTTGTCACAAATTCATTTTCGTGGGAAAGGGGAATAAAGGCGGGGAGGTGTTGTTTCAGACGTCGCCCCCACTAATTCCTCGCCGGGCGTCACCAACAGGAATTGAATGTGCCTTGACCCCCGCGAAACCTTGGGAAAGTCCTTGAATAATCAATTCCGTGGCAAAGGGGGGGACACCCCAGACCCGTTTGTACCCTTTGGTTCCTTGGACCAATGGGAAAGAATTCGTAATCCTTTTTTGTCCCGGGGGAAGGGTGGGGGGGTTTTAACCTTAAGTCCTATTGACGGGAGATATGACCAAAAACCCAGACTTAGAGATAAAGGAAGGCCAGTTTATTCCAATGTTCCTAGGGACAGCAGTTGAACGAGTTAGATAAGATGAGGGAAAAATGAAGCGTCAATAAGAACCCAAAGCGCAACAAGCTTGAAGAGAGTCCCCAAGTACCCAGAAAGTGGTCCAGCCAAGTCCCCCCCTAAGTACCCCGGTATCAGGGTACAATCTGAAGTGTCTTTCCAAGCCACCCCTTGGAGTGGAGAAAACGATAGGAGTACGGGGGGAGCCTACGGTGGGCTCGTTCCTCCTAGGGTCGGGAAGCCTAGGGTGAGGGTGCCCAATCAACTGTTCCTAGATGAAGAAGGATTTTCGACCGGGGCGATGGGCGTTCCCGTTTCTTTCCGGTCCGTTTTGTTTTTGTGGCCTTGTCTCATGGTTTTGACACACCTCGGCGGAAATCTCAGTTCCTTGATGAGGTTCTTTTAGGTGGTAGAGAATGTCACCGGTAGAACACAATGCTGACGGAAGGGGCCGTAATCACCATCTCGTCGTCCTAAATCCCCGCTGTTGGGTTCCGGATTTAACATAGTTCAAAACTTTCGTCTCTTAGGGGTGGTTCTCTGTGGCGGGTCGGTGGGTGATTCTTTGTAAAAACCTTGAGCCCCCGCTTGGGTTTTTATCCCAGGTATAAGGGGAATGGTGAGGTTTTAAGTTCAGCGGGTCTTTACTTTCCGCGATTTGTTTGAGAGAATGTGTTGTCCGGGCACGGTGGTTTATGCGTTGGGTCGTTGATGCTGTTTCTTGCCCGCGAGAGACTAACTATTTCCGTGTCATTGGGTCTTCGTTTTGGATTTAAGTGGAAGTGGGAAGGGGAGGCGGCGTGTCCCTGGGTAATTTCCTTGGGGCTCTCCGAACCACCGATGGTTTCAAGAAATTGGGGGGCGGTAACAGACAAGGGACGAGGTTGGAATTCCCCCAATGTGTTTCGTGAAGAACTAATAGTCTAGGGGTATAGGTGGCAAAAAAAGGGATGACCGGGGTATTTTTGGGGGGGCTCAACCAGTAGATACAATGAACATGGACCAAAGGGTACTGTTTCCCGCCCCGAATTAAGCTGGCCTTGGAAAAAGATAAGCTCCCCTTTTTGACGAAGTTCTTGAAGGGTCCTTGTGTTCGGGGGGAAAAAATTTTTTGGGGTAAAGGCGACGTTTCCTCTTGTGGCGGAAGTTCCCCCCAATGTTTGTATTCGGGAAATCCAAGGTGTAAGATTTTGTACCCCCTCTGTCATTCCAAAAAGGAATCTGTTTACTAGAAGATTTGGTGTTTGGGGGCCCCTTGTAGAGAAAGCGGGGTGGGCCCGCTAGTAGTGGAAAACTAATTTGTTAGTTACAGGGGTACGTTGACTATAGATTTGGGGACTTGGAGGGAGAGAACCAATTTTTGGGGTTGAGGGTCAGCTTTGTTTCCCAACAACCTCCAGAGGTGTGCCAAGGGGTAATCGATCTGACCAGCAGAGTACGGGGGGACCCCCCCCACACTTTTTTGGGGAACCCCCCCAAGTTAAATCCAAGCTGGTCCAGGTTTACAGAACAAGAGTGAAACTTTTGGTTTTTGGTTTTTGGGTTCCATTTTGGGTTTGTTGACGGAAACCGACTATTGAAAAAATCACGTGTTACATGTCCCTACTGACAATTGTTGGGTAAATTCAGTAGCGGAATAGATAACGCAAAAGTGCTTTCTCCTAAATTGAGATTGATTTTGTAAATGTGAGCTGTCACCGGTCTTGGGGGGGGGTACAGGGTCATTTCGGATCCCTCGAAAGGTGTGGATCAGGTTCCTACTACGTAACGGAAAAACCCTCAATGCCTGGGAAGGGGCATCTCCACTTAATCGTTGGTGTTTTTTGTTTGGGGGTGGTCGGAAGCCACTTTGGGGTAAGGTTGGGGAAGGGCCATTTTTGTTTTACATGTCTGGGTTGACCTGCATAAAAAGGGGGGGGTTTTTCTGTAAATTCTATCGAAGTGAAAAATAGTTGGGTCCTAAAAAAAATGGTGCTTGGTTTGATTAATTTAAACCGTTTTCCAGTGTACAGAAACTCGAAAAAAACGGTTTTCATGTTTATTGTGGGGGCCCCCTTTTTGAACCCTCAAGACGTTTTCTGATTCAGTGGGGGGAGGGGTGATCACTCCCCAGTTAGGGCAACGCCACTTGTTGTAATAAATACGACCAGGAAAGCCAGATGAACAGAGGACTCAGGGCCTTACACCAAAAAGTCGAAGGTGTTAGATTAACATTTGGAAGAAAGAATGGGTTTTTTCACTACGCACGTCCATCCAAGGGTTGAAAAGGGGAGCGTTTTTCCTCTTGCCGGAACGGGGAGGCGAGTGTCCCGGTCAAGTAAGTTCTTTAAAAAATAACATTCAGGAAGGTGCTTAACCCCAAAAGGGAGGGGACTGGAGGGAAATAGAAATCATTGCCCCTGGTTTTAAAGTTAATTCTAATTTGACCATAAGGAACACTTCCCAAGCAAGGTTTTATTACACGTGCGGAAGAGGGTGGTCCCAAATTAAACGGGGGGATAAAAACGGGGGGGACGTATTTGGATTCCCCGATTTTGGTTGCCCTATGGGGACACTGTTTCGGGGTTTTGGGGAGGGGACGGGCCCGGTCCATATCAGAAAAATTGGAACTTTGAGAAAAAAGAACAAAAGTGTAGACGAGACTGGCCCCAATAAAAGTTTATTGTGTGGGTTGGACCAAATTCCTGAGACACAGGAATGTTTTTTACCCTTTTTTCTGGTTTCTTGGGCTCTTTTGCCGGTGTAACCACCCGGGGTTTGTGATCCTTTATTGACAATTTTCTACACAACTTAGACTCGGGGGGGCGCATTTAGTTGCACATAGATTTCCGTTGGGTGGCTTTGGGGGTAGGGGGTTGGACCCAGGAAGGAGCGGGCAAAGGGGACCTGGGACCTTAGTGTGTATTATCCGCCCCTCCAACGGGAGTTTTTTTTCGGTCATTTGTGGTCCGGCACCTGGCTCTTTGTTCCTTGGGAAGAAAAAGCTCCCAGCTCAACAAAAACAACGGGAGGAGGGGAGGTCCCCCTAACTCAGCTATTCAAGTTCAAAATATCAACAATCTATCAAAAGCCAGGGAGAAATAACCCCATTTTCTAGCGGTACCTGAAAGCCGTTTTAAACCCAACCACATCAAATTCCGTTCGTTTTTGGAAGTTAACAGCGGGTATAAAACGGGGAAAGGAAGAAAAGGTCCTTGAACTGAAGTTTGTCACCCTGCCAGTTGCAAGAGACAAGCAAAACTTCACCATGACTCTACCATTCACAAGAAACTAACTGAACAGCAATTATCCCCTGTAGGGGGGGTTGTTAACCTAAGACACCCCGGACGGCTGTGTGTTTTCAAGGGGAAATGGACCCAATCAAAGAACAGTCGAAAGTCAGAGAGAAAGGAGCGGGGGGGGGAGAGTGAAATCTTTTAAAACATGTATCCGGGGGTTAGCCGGGGGTGGGGAGAAGCGGGAGACCAGTGGGGAACCTGTGTTGAGAAGTAAGACTGAAACAGGCCAAATCTTTCTAGACAGTCACAGCAGTTGGTACCTTCCGGAAGTTGAGGTTAAGGGGTCCGAAGAAAAATTTGGGACCGAACCGGAGCAAAATCCATGGGGGAAGCCCACATTAACCGCAAGCGCGGTGGGGAAAACCACGTAGCAAAAAATTTTTCTACAGTAAAAATAAAATGAGGGATCTGAAAAAAAACGCAGGGAGGGGTGCTTTGAACTACATGGTCCGAGGGGGATGTATACAGAGAAAAAAGACAAATATAAGTATGTATTGGGGCCCCCAGGCAACATCGAACCAAAGTAACAGTTTGTACACTCTAAAGAATCCCAATTGATCCATTGTACGAAGGTTGTCCTATGACGGGGGAAGGAAATTCAATTATAAGGGGGACAGGTTCAGAAGAACAAAAAAACAAAGTCCCCCGTGGAAAAGCCTAAAAAGCCCCTATGGGGGAGGGGGGAAGCTAAACACGAAGTGAAGAAGGGAACTTACCAAACAAAAAAAGATAAGGTTGGTCTAGCCGATGGGGTGGCTTCGCCAACAAAGGGCCGATGGTTAAGGGAACCGATACTAAAGAGACACCCATCTAACACAAATGGGCAATCAACAGCGCCCATTTGGTAAGGTAAAAAAACTCCCTTTGGGATTTGAAACTGAAAATACTATTACAAATTCCTCCCTGAAATACCACTTTGACAGTGACAGCTAAGTGGAACCGATAGAGACCCCCCAAAAAAACAATTAGTTTGGTGGAAGGTGCAAAAATTAAGAGTCCCATCGGTCTTAACGACAAGGGGTTTAAGAAAAAAAGCGCTGGCGATTCCTATAAAGAAAATTTGTACCCACTCCTATTAAAAAGCGCCCTATAGAAACTTTAGGGGGGGCGCTGCCGCATCTTCGGTCAACACCACCCAACAGAAACACGAGGGTAGCGGGCCCCGGCCTAACAGGAAGTCTGAAAAGGCCAAAACCAGGAGGGGAGCGAACCGGGGGACTCCTCAGGGGGCAATCAAAGCTCCTTGAATTGAGAAAGTCAAAAGACAGGAGGATCCTGTATTCAAAGGACCCCGGAAAACAAGAAGGGAAAAGCAAGTGGGAGGAGAGAGTGCTTGCACGGCAGGGGGCCGTAAAAAAAAATACAATTAAAAATACCCGGGAATTTAAGGGAACAGTGGAATGGGGGGAACGCCCCCCCCAATGCATGGTTGATCGCTTTTCCCGCTTGGAAAAAAATACAAAAATCGATGGCAAAAAAGGGAGAGGAAACAATCAAGGGGTGGGTAAATCGGGGGAAATTACCGAAGAGGACCCTGGCGTCCCCCGAGACTTGCCCTTAATCACTTTGGGATTTGAGAAGAAGTTGGTTTGGGGGGAAAGAACATGACTTAAACCAGGGCGTACATGGTGGGGATGGACGTTTTTATGTCAAGACAGGAAAAACGCAAAACTTCCCTGAGCACAGGCTTCCTTACTAGCCACATGGGGAACAAAAAAACCGCGGTACCCCACGAGACAATTGAACGGGGCCCCCTAAATTTGATATACCATCATTCCCCTTCCCCCCTTACCATCGGGGAAATGACTGAGAAACTGGGGGAAAAAAAAATTTTGTTCAAGATAATAAAGTCAGAAAGTAACGCCGATCAGAGATGCCCAATGAAAACCCTCGGAACTAAAACTTAGAAAACCAAAAGGATTTTCCAAGCTGAGCGGTAGGCCGAAACGAACAAATGAGAGAAAAATCCATTATCAAAATAAATCCGAGTGGACACAGAGTTCTTGAGTCCATCGATTCCAGTTAAATAACTAAACCTTCAAAACTACGCTTGGTACCCCTGTCTTGGTGGGGGGGGCCTCAAAGAATCATGTGTGCTTTGTTGATTAATAAGCGCAGTAAACAAATAGTCTCGGGGGCTCAGCCCCTGGTACAGGCCCCGAGGTTTAACTCATGCAGTCCTCCATCTCGGGGGATATTGGGTTGTGGTGGGGGTGTTTGGACCTTGGCGGCTGCCCCCATAATCTAGTTTCCGGTGGTGTGCCGGGTACTTCCCCGAAAAGCAAATCTAGCGCCTGAAAACGAGGTGAAAAGAAAAAAGAAAACCAAGTGTTGGAAAAAGACCCCAGGGTGGGGGCGTAGAACATGGAGAGTTTCGCTGATCACCAAGACCAACGCAGGGGGTCAGACATCCGGCGGGTAGAGGAGTTGAGAAACAAAAGCGGCCGATCCAAGACAAAAGGGGCAAGGGGGGGGGACAAGAAAGCCTACGAATTCGCCAAGGTGCGCGTGTGTGAAAGCCCCTGAGGCTTAAGAAGCACAAAAGGGTAACGGACTGAATTGATTTGGGATAGGTGGGTTTGGGGTAAGTCGTAAATTCAATGAAACGGCTGGGTCTCAAAAATGACTGAGGAATTCAACGTTTTGGGGGGGACCTTGGTAGCGTCATGTTTGGCTAAAAAATCAACCGGTATTGTTGGGAGACTTCGAGCACGCCCAAGATGGGGCTTGTCACGGGCATGTAAAGGGAAGCCCAGGGGATTTTTCCTACTCCCAAACGTCATCCAAGGCGGGAACCACTTGGAATTATATATCGGGTAACAACCGAAGGGGAAGTACACACTTTCACAAAAACTGCCCAGTTTCCATATTCGACAGCCTGTAGGAACCAAAATGCACCCGGTGGTGTGTTTGGTAAATCCCGTGATCGGCCGAGAGTGGGGAAACTCCTTTTTCGCCCCAGGAAAAAGACCCAAATTTTGGCTTCGATACTGTGGGGCGACCGCAGTCATCGGTCCCTACCAAAGAACTGAGCCCAATTTCGGTTTTTCCTGTCCCGGATGGGAGGTACCCCTGTCAAGAGCTTTTCAAAACCAGTGAAAACGGGCCTGCCGTTGGTTGGTGGGGCTTCCTGTTTTTGGGCCAACTGTGGAAACGGAATGTATCAGACGAACACAAAAACTGGGGGGATTCAAGGGAAAAAAAAAAATAGGAGATCCAGGGTCAAGTAAAAAACAGCTCTGTAAAAAAAGACAAAACACCAAAACAAAACCACGCAAAAGGAAGGGGGGGGTTAATCACGAAAAATGGGGGGTGGGCGACTGGTCCCCCTCTATCACCAAAACAAGCAAAAAATCACTGACTTGTTTTTCCCCAATTCAGGGTAGGAAAAGGGAGCGTTTGGGCACCCACACTTCAGAGGGGGGGGGAGCCCAAGGAAAGGTGGTTAGGAGGGACCGAAGGCGTAGGAGATCAAACGTGTAAAAGGTAAGCAATTCATTAAAAAGACCCGGCACAAGTTGTTATACGCGCCCCAAAATGTCATTAGCGGAGAGGGGTGAAGGGCCCCGGGGGGGAAGTTTTTTAGATCCTTGTAAAGAAGCTTAATATCAATTTGGCGTTGTTCCGGGGACGGGGCAAAGAACTGGAAGGTTTCGACATCGACATGAGGGTCAGTCCTTTTAAGTCGGGAAAACCATTGGGTCGCCCCGGAAGGGAGAAGTTTCCCAACCACAAAAAACTCCAAAACCTCACCATTTGAGGTTTGGTGGCAGCTTAACCCCCAAGGAAGGAAGGGAAGAAAAAAAGTGGAATTAAAAGGGTAAATTTTTAAGGAGGCGGTAAAGTGTAATTCCTAAAGGAAAGAATAGCCCCACCAGGCAAACATGTCACCCCTGGCAGCGGTTGTGCTGTTTTGTACGAAGGATGGGGTTGTGTGTCAACTTTTACAACGGCGAAGACATGCCCCATCCCCGTATAATGGGATGGATCACTTTGACCAGTTCCCCCCGTGGGGGATCGGGGCCTAAAGACGGACCTGAAAATTTGTTTTTCATAACATCCCCTTAAAGAAAAGGGCTGGTCCCTTGTGAATTTAGGGAGAAACGCTGGGCCCCGGCCTGAGATTACCGGGACTCCACAGTGTGGAGGGTGCCTTGGGAGGGAGGGAGGAGTGGAGAGCGGCCTTTTTTCCGGAGGGGGAGTTGTATTTCCCAAAGGGGGGAGGAAGGGTTGGCGGAAGTACATTGAAACCCCAGAAAAAGACTTTGAGAGAATATGGAAGTTGGTTGGATGGGTAGTTGGGGCTGTCGCGGTCGCTGGGGAAAAACTTAAAATATCAATGTCATAAAGAAGTGGCTTGTCCGTGGGGAAAAATAAAATAAACAAAAACGCAACACACAACATTCGTGGGATTAATCTGCCATAAATAGAGCACCTTTGAGTTAAAACATTGGGGAGCCAGGCCTTTCAAGTATCGCTTGCGGAAAGGACAACTGACCTTTTAAGCCCCTTTAGGAAAGTGCTTCAGAGAATCCGGTCAGGGAGAAAAATCGCATTTGGTCTCTCCTTCAGAGGCCGGAATGGGAGGTTTATGTCAACAATTAAGGCTTTTGTGGGGTAGTGTTGAAAAGGGGTTGAAAGGTCCCCATCTTTTCCCGTCGGCCTTCAATGTTCGTAACGTTTGGGGAACTTCCTGGACCCAGGGTTGACGTTAGCGGTCACGTGCTAGGTAAGATCACTGCGGAAATAACCTTCTTACTTTAACTGTTGATAACTCCCCGATTTACTTAGGCTTTGTTTTTATGGGATTGCTTGTGTGGTTCTTGGTGGCGGAGCAGAGGGGAGGTTCAATGACAAGGTCCGGGTGTCAGTGAAAGGAAAGAAGGGGAATGTCAGGGACAAAAAGGGAAGTGGGAAGGGTATTTTCACAAAGCAAATCGGACTCGCGAAGTGGAGCCCGGGGAATGTGGGAGGTTTCGGCTACCTCATTGCAGCAGTTTCAGGGGGAGGCAAGTCAATCGGCTTGGGCCCACAGGGGCCAGCTGGGGGTATTACATCGAAGTCCTTCCCTAGGGTGGGTCTAGGAGGGTCAGGCCTTCAACGCACGTAGGGGTGCACAAGGGGGGTAAGGAGGGTTTAAGCAATGCACTTGACAAAGAAGTTTGGTAAAAACCAGTAAATCGGTGAGGGCTGAGGGGTCCCACTTTTGGGAAGGGTGGAATCCGTTTGTTAGTCCCTGAATGGGTGGCGTTGGGGGCTGTCGGCTGGGTTTTTGGGTTCCATGTCATTTTTTTGTTTTGTTGGCACAGAGCTCGCCTCCTTGGGGTAAAAAAAAGAGGCGGGCATCAAGATGACCTCACCTCCGTAAAATATCCTCGACCCCAGTTCTGGGGGAAAAGAAACTTGGGGGTGTTACCTTGAGGGGGGGTAAACGCGGTCCGGGGAATTCCCAGGACCCTCGAAATCTAGGGGGTTGGGGTTGAAACTTCGGTTCCTGCACGACCGGTTTTTTGTTTTTTGAAAAGATTTCCAGGTGCTATTTTTCCCCAACCATCAAGAAACGAACAACCCTTTTGTTTTAAGAATCTCCATGCCCAAGCCGGTCAGCCCGTGGGTACCCCCTTCCCACAAAAGGTTGGTTCCCGGAAAAAGAGTAATTCTAAAAGGGGTTAGAGAATAGACTGCTGTCGCAACCCCCCTGGGGTTTGCCCTGTTTGGCCACCAACCTTCAAATACTGAAAGAAAACAATATATCGTTCCGCAACGAGGCCTTGCATTTCCCCGCCCTTCTGGGGTCCCTCAAGTCCTGGGAAAAAACCGTAGTCACAACCCTCAAGGGCTCTTGAGTAAGAAACCAGGGACTTAAGGTGTACGTTCCCGGGCGGGGGGACGAGAGTTTGAGTTGACATTGGTTCCACCAAAGTGGCCAATCTGGCCCGCGCGTGTTCCGAACGTCGAGCCAAGAGTTTTTTCGAAAGTTAAAAAAAGCCAGGATCTCCGACAGAGAATTGAAGTGTGGCCGGGGATCCTGCGCCGGCCCGGGTTGCAAAAATTTAGCGTTGTTTGTAGAAGGGTCGTTCGCTTGTGGAACCCGCAGTAAGGTTTACCCCCGTGGGGGCAGTTTGTCAGTGGATAACGGAAAGTGGTGCAGAAGGGCGAACATATCAGGCGGGGGCGATAAATCAACCGTACTGGGTCACAAATGAATCCCGGCCAGTCTGTACGGGACGGACGATCACCGGGTGTGGAGTTTATTCCGAGTTCTGAGAACAAGCTGGTGCCCTCTCGCCTAGTGTTGAGTGCGCACACACCGAAAGTGAATCCTGTATAGACAGCCGCTCACCTTGGATAGAAGGGATTACATGACACTGGGTAATTCTGTGGTGGGGATTTTTTGGTTTTGGCAACTCTCCCCCCTAAGTAAAACTTCGGGGTGCGGAGGTTTCATCGGTTTCCCCCGGTCAAACTTGGTGAATTTTTTGTCTCCATTTCTTGGGAATTGGTGGGGAGTTCAGAATTGTCCCGGTCGTGGAAAGGGAAAGGAAACATCAGTGTAAAATTAAGGTTCACGATATAGCGATGTGGGCATTGGTTCCATGTAAATCTCCAAACGGTTTGCCAAATCGCCCTCGAACCCGCCGGGAAAGGTACACAACATCGAAAAAAGGTGGTTAAAAATTAAAGCGGGTTTTGGAACATCTGGGGTGGGGAGCAGTTGGGAAGAAAGAGGCTTTTGGGGTGTTGTTTGGGGCCTTTTTTTGGTTCTGACGCCCGGGGTTGAAACCAGACCCCCGTTGGCCTGGTGCCAAACCACGAACCTTCCAAACTATAGGTGACTTTCCTTGCATTGTTTTTTAAAACCAGAAGTTCGTTCCCAGCCCTTAAATTGGTGGGTACTGTGGAGTCTGGGTTTCCTTTTCTTCCCTGCTTATGGAACAAGGAAGTCAATTCTGGGGGGGGTTTGGTCAGACATTGTCTTAATTTGTTTGTACGACGGTGGGGTGGACCACAAAGCTCAGCCCTTTTTAAGCGAAATGGGTGGGGTTGGGGTTTCCCCCCAAACGGGGAAGCACGGGGCCTGTCTACGGGGGGTGCATTTAGAAATTGACACTATTCTAGGTGCTTGGGTTACGGAAGGGTGGTGAAAAAAAAGGGGCGATATGGGTCTCACAAACAATCACGGGAGTAGTTTGGCTGAAGAATCTATTTCAAACTTAACAAGGCTCCTCCATGGGCACAATCCCTCCAGAATGGGGAACTGAAAGAAACAGGGGCCCCTCACAAATTCAAAACTAAAAAGGTTTGGGACCCACGACTAAGAACGTCCGTATCTGTTCCCGTGCCGGCAACCGATTTTAACAATACTGGGAAAAAGGATAAAACAACATAAGACCGATTTACTAACTTCGATAAAAGTCCATCCAGAATGACTCCCGCCCTGGGTAAACCCACAACGTTAAAAAGGACGCCACAGCAAGGTATACCATGTCCCCGTGGGTCAAGGAAGCCAGTTTACGTGGGGGCCCCGGAGGGAAACCCACCGGGGAAAAAAGGACAAGGCCCCCCTTGGCCGGGCGGTCACCATTAAACCACCAACTGGATAATTGTTTCAACATCGGGTGGTTGGGTTGGTGGGGACAACTGGCCACTCTTAAACTGGCAGAAGCTTCATACAACCGGGAAGAATACAGGGGGGATGACCTTCAAAGCCAGGATGTCCCGATAATCATTCCCAAGACTATCAGGGAGGCGCCTGTGGTATGGACGGGACGATTTAGACAAGACCATCTACCATAATTACCAGGACACAGTACCGGGGTCAGGGTGGAAACAACACCCCACGGGAAAAGTCAAAAACTGAGACTAACAGGATCTTGAAAAAGAACAAAGACGCGTGACTTTTTTTACTGAATGTTTGGTTCGAAGAGGGCCCATCAAGGTCTGAAAAAAGCCTACAAAACAAGGAATTTTCTAATGAACAAAATAGCACTTGGGCCCACGGCAAAGCGCATCCCAAGGTCTTAAGACGAAGAACATCCAAAAGCCAATGGGAAACCCCTCCCTGTTATAAACTGTGAAACGAAGCCCAAATGGAAAAATAGCCCTGCACGGCAGAAATGAACGGGGGGACTGGGGGGAAAAAGGTCAACTTACAAGTAAGGTGGTCGGATAACGGAAAACGGATTGGTAGGGAGCCTGAAAAACGGAGGAAGCGGCGTTGTTGGGTGTGTTAAGAAAAAAGGGGGTAAGGCCGGTATTACAAGGGCGATCGAAAGTCAAAACACGCGAAAAAAGTACAAGGAACAACCAAGCCCTCTCAACGGTTAAAGGCACCGGAAACGGGAAAAACGCATTTGGCTACAACCGCTTACTAAAATTGCCCTGAATCCACTGAGAAAATTGCCCTGCGCTAGAGGGGAGCTAGGAAGAAGAACAGAGTTTGGAGGCCAATGAAGGAACAGGGAACTGCTCTTTCGCAAGGGGGGGACAAAAGTTGGGACTAGAAGGCTGCCAAGGGTGGGCCCTTATAGTAACATAACACTTGACAACCCCGCTGAGAAAAAACCCCGGCGGATCCCTAAGGAAAATCCTCCTCGAACCAACATCTATCGTCCAGAAAAGAGGGGCGAACCCCTGCGGACAAGAGGTTGGGAAGAAGGGAAAAGAAAGGGATGGGCCATAAACAAGGTATTCAGAATTCTAAAAAAGAAAGTGGGCACACCCTTCATCGCAAACCAAAGAATGACGAGAAAAAGCCGTCCCGTAAACAATCCATCAGACTGCCAAAGGTTCACAGTCCATAAATCGGCTTATTGGTGAGGGGAACGCTAGAGGGAGGGAGGGGGGGGGAGGTGGGTGGGGGGGTTCCTCTTTGCTGGGCACGTCCCCCCAGGGACAACCGCCCGGAACCTGCCAACAAGGGACAAATAGGAGTGTCCTCGTGACTCAAGAACATCGGATTCAGTGATCCCCGGGGAACAAGGCCCTCAATGCGGAACTGGGAAATGTACCGTGAATTGTTATTGAAATTTGAAACGAGCGTTTGGGGTTTAAGAGAACAGGCCCTGTCCCTTACCTTACTGAAAGTGGTTGCTAGAGTAGGGTGCCCCAAAAACCACAAGAGGTCAAAAATATGCCTTTCAAACAATGCTTAAGGGTGCTAAGCATACTTGTTCCGGGAAAAGACGAACAAGAACTACCGCAGTAAGGGACAGATGGGAACGGTCCCCCCCCAAGAAAAGGGAGATAAAATCGGTGTCCCCTTAGGGCTCCGGGCCATTAACGGGAGCAAGGATGTTGTCCACCGTAGATAAAAGAAAAGACAGGAGTACCTCGTACCCGAAAAACCAGATTCTCCAGCAAACAGTGGGGAGCATCATCCCATCACTGTACATAGGGGGAATCGAAAAGGTTTTAGGAAGCCCAGAAAGAAACTTAGAAAGTAAGGCCATCCCACGGTGGTTTGGTCAAAAGGGGGTAAAAGGACAGCCGGGGGGGGAGCCCGGGGGGAATAAGTCCCTGCTCGCCAATTTAAAGACCGGGGAAAAAAGGACAAGACACTGGACCTGTTCAGATCGCTATGTGAATTTTTTTGTGTACTTCATGACGGTCAACATTAGGGAATCTCCCATCCCTGTGACGATCCAGGCAATAACGTAAACGTACAGAATAGGGGGGGGGGTGGGTGCCCCCAGTGTTAGTCATAAACTGTCTTCTTATACATAAGAAATATCCGCAAAGCAGGGTCTATTTGATCAAAAGGAAAGACCACAATACACTTGTTGAAAAACAAGCCACTTGGGGAGAGGTATATCCGAGCAGGAAGGAAAAGGGTTTTCTTAGTAATCCCAAAAAAAATTTTAAAAAATAAGTAGAAGATGAGGGAGAAAAAAACCCAACAAGCGCAACGAGAGTCATTTCCCCAAGTCACATTTTGCAACCCAGGTGGAAACAGCACTCGTGAATTGTGTAAAACTGTGTGGAAACAAAAGGGGAAAAAAAAACCCAAGGTAGCTTGCAGGTACAACTCACCCCCTTACGGGGGGGGACAGTTTGCACTTATTTTGCTGGGGGACGCAAAAGGGGGCAAAAAGTTTGGAACAAATGGTCCTAAACGTTCCATTCCACGTTTTTTTGCCAGACTTCCAAATGTAAAGGGGGGCGGTTTCTCGGCCACCAATCACATCGTTTTCACCCTTGAACCGGGGCCTAAAAATCAACTGAAGGGGACCCCCCGCCCGTTGTTAGGTGGCCCCGAAGGGTGCAGACCCACCCTCACAATCAGGGTCCCCGAACTTGTTAATAATCAGGCCCCCGCGAAGAAAAACTTCCCCAAAACAGTAAAGGTTGGGGTAAAAAAGGAAAGGGGCGCCTGACTAATGAAAAATTGCGAGGGGTGCCACAAGTCACCAATGGCCGCAGGGGGAGGGGTTTGGTTCATCAATGTGCGTCAGTTGAACCCTTTAATCATCCAACGTGGGTACAGAAAAAACAAGAATGCAAACCTCCTATTGACAAAGTGGGAACGCCCCTTTCCCAGACAAATCTTGATATAAAGCACACCGCGCCCAAAGGGATCGTTGAATGTTCCCCGGTGGAAAAACTTATTTTAGGCAACAGTCCCCCTCGATCCACCTTTTTCTGGAAAGGGTGGGTGGGGGGGCGGGGGGGGGTGTTGTGCCCAATGTACGGTTAGCAGTAACAATTACGCG
>Ga0179591_1274676_pt1 | contig 16201 bp, 17 predicted proteins | sample CZOMad2_1_08_16f_FD_182891 | JGI IMG/M metagenome (GOLD analysis project Ga0179591, IMG submission 182891) | Vadose zone soil fungal communities from Angelo Coast Range Reserve, California, USA - CZOMad2_1_08_16fungal (PacBio error correction) | ecosystem: Environmental > Terrestrial > Soil >...
TGTTCAACCACAAAGATGCAGAAAATTGGACACCCACGGACCAGTGCAAATTCCCCACAAAAAAGACAACCCGAGACTTCCAACGCGAGGAGAAGAGGCGGCGAAAAGATTGAGGCAGAAATCGAACAATACGACCCGCAAACCGAAGTCCGGCATCAAAGATGAATGAAAGGGCGAAACCGGAAGGCGCGGGGGGGGAATCTTGGGCCACATCCCCCCCGTTCCAAGGAAAAATATGTAAGTGTGGGATGGGGAAGGTGGCCGGGGGCAGAAAATTGGAAAAGACGAACTCCTGACAAAGCAAAAACCAACGTTTAATTCAAAGGCGCGAAGGTAAGCCGCTCTTGAACCAGAAGGAAGAAAGTCCGGGGGGGAAAGAAAATGAAAGAAAAAAGGGGGGCTCGGACAGGGCACGGGCCGGAAACGTCAGAAAAACAGCACTGACGGGCATTGCCAGGAAAAGGAATTTGGCAGATTTCTGGGAAAAGGTTCCAGAGTCGACAATGCTGGGGTCCGGCCGGGGGGAAAGCAACGAGGTGCTCATCACTGGGGGAATGGAAACATACAAACCTAAAACAAGCAACAGAAAGCGGGGCCGCCCTAATTTCACTCTAGCACAGCAGAAAGAGAAGGGGGCATGGACTTGAAACATTGGCCCAGGCCTTCTCTCACTTTCACCCATTTTTCCCACACAAACGCGGTCAGGGGGGGGGGGGGCCACAGGGGTGTGTCAAATAGCTACTTGACTACAGAAGGCAGGTTCAACCTCGAAGGACGGAGATTCCTTGATGCATAGAGGCAGTAAAAGAAGGGTGTTCAATGAAAAGGGAAGGTTGGGCCCTGGCAGTTCGGTACAACCGGGGGCATGAGCAAAGGGTGTCCGACGGGGGGGGGAAAGGGGACAAAAAAAAGGAACGCTGGGGGGGGTAAAACATCAGGGAGGGGAAGAGGTGGGGTGGACTTCTGGGTCTTACCTCACACTTTGGTGATCTGTGAGGGCGGAAAGAAGGTGGGGGGCCCAAGACCACAGAAACTGCTCTTCAATAAAAAACATCCTCAACCCTAAGATGCCGAGGTCGCTGGAAAGCCCAAAGAAAAAAGAATTTACCAGCCCAAATTAAAAGGTCCGCCCATAAGGCCTCCTTCCCGTTGTTGGAGACTCGACCTTAGTTATGGTGCACATAGAGGTAGAAAGAGGGAACGAAAGGATCAGACTGACCCGATCGTTCAAAGGTTCTCCCTATTAGAAACCTGTCCAGGGAGAACGGTCCTCGAGAAATTCCCGTGCAGGGGGGAACGTATCCCAAAATCTTTGGAGGTGGGTGGGAAACCACTATTCAGGGAAATGGGGGTACAATGAGGGGGGACTGCAGAAGTTAGTGGCCGGGTCGACCAAGGAAACTGGCAGGCCGTGGGGCAAAAGACAGGACGTTGAGTGTCGCGCCAAAAATGCAATACTGGGGTGAAAGTTTTTGTGGTTGGGGGGTTTGTGGTGTGAGTTGGGGGCCGGAAGAAATCTGACCGAAGGGCGGGCCCAGAACGGAAGGTCCAATTAGTCGGGCCTAAAGGAGGAGGTCTGGGGAATTTAAAGGGAAAGGCTTATTGCGTGGTAGAAAAGAAAAAGCTGGAGGCGCTCCTTTCATTTGGATCAGGGGAAGCAAAAACTCACCTATTAATTCGACGGTAGGAAAAACTTTAACATTGGGTGGGTGGTCAATCATGGTAGCACTACACTAAAAAAAGTGAAAGAAAGGGGAAATGTGTGTTCTCATATTGGGTATTCTAGGGACAAATAGAGCTGGAACCTTTTGGGGATCGGGGTGAGCGAAAAAAAGGAAAAAAATCATGGCGAGGGAGGGTCTGGGCTTCGGTTTGCAGAACGACTTGAAAAGGAGGGGGACCGGGGAGAAAAAACAACGGGTAAGGGAAGGGTGAGGGGAAAAGGGGAGGAGTCGTGACCTCAACCGGGTGGGGGGAGAAAAAGGCCTTTGACGAGCGGGGCAGGAAAAGAAAAGCAAGGCTGGGCCGACAGCAAATGAAAAGAACCTGGGAGCTCAACGAATGTAACACGCAGTGGGGGGGTCCGATCACAGGAGAGTGTTTTCGTGTTACTAAACTCAGTGTACGGGGGATCTCCCGGTAAAGCGCGGGGTCGGATGGGAAAAAACTTAACTGAAAACGGGTCGGTTTTGGAAAAAACAAAGGAAGAGGAATATTGCAGGCGCCCAAAACGGAAAAGGTTGTGTCGTATCGAGAAACACACCGAGACCGAACCACGGCAGGGGGAGTTGGGGGACACCAGACAAACAACGGAAAAACAAGAAGAAAACGAGAAGGTTGCAAGATCGGGTCAAATACGGTTCCGCCCGCCCAGCGCCATGGAGGGTGAATCGGAAATCGGCAACCTAATATGCCAGCCATTCCAGGGAAGGCGAATAGGGGTCGTACGGCGCCGGGGGGGGGAAGAAAAGAGGTACCGGGCCTGACGCAATAGTTTAAAATTACCTGTGGGCCGCGTCGGGGGGGGGGGAGTGGACTGTTGTGAAACCGGGAAATAGGGGGGGACAAAGAACCGGGGTGTGGTGACCCAGCAGGAGAACGGAAGGCTCGTACTCGGTTCCGATGGGGTGGGGGGGGAACATAGGAAAGGCGAAACCGCCCCAGGTAAAAAGGTGAACAAGGAGTGGTGGGACGGCGAAAAAAGACCTGAAAAAGTGTTGACATAGACCCTCCGGGAGAGCACCGCCCCCAGAGGGGACGCACGAAACAGAGGCAGGGGAAAAAGGAGAAGAAGGAAGACGAGGCGGTTCGAGAGACAAGCAAAAAACTTGAGGGTATTAAAAAATATATCAGATCAACATAAAGCAGATCCTGACTGGAACGGGAAGGAAGATTGGTTCTCGGAGAAAAAAGGACGCAAGGGGGGTCAGGAGGGACGCCTGTCGGGGGGGGGGGTCAAAGAACCATGCTTGTTTCTCATCAACGAGCCAAACAAAAAAGGAAATGTCACGGCGGGCGAAAGAGAAAATAAGGTAAAAAAATCAGGAAAAAAATCAACGATATTTCCTCGTACTGACGCCGGCCCCCGAGATGGAAGAATGCAACCGGCGGTCAAACCCACCAAACGGAAAAAAAAACGAAGGGCAGGAAAATTGCATCTTGAAACTATTGGGAGGAGAGGGCGCCCATTACTAGTCACCATCAGAGACGACTCCAGAAGCCCCGTCGAGAGGACAAAGTTCAATGCAGCTCGCAGGGACCTTCCCCATCAATCTGTCGGAGGGAAAAAACGGGGGTCTTACAAACCCCTGGGGGGGCTCGTTCTTACATTGTTGGCTTCCGGCTAAGGGAGAAGCAAGACATAGAAAACTAAAAGGGGGTAGCCTTCGTAGGACAGTGGAAAAACAAAAGTTCTAGGGGGGGGGGGGGGGGGGGGGGGGGGGGGGGGGGGGGGGGGGGGGGGGGGGGGGGGGGGGGGGGGGGGGGGGGGGGGGGGGGGGGGGGGGGGGGGGGGGGGGGGGGGGGGGGGGGGGGGGGGGGGGGGGGGGGGGGGGGGGGGGGGGGGGGGGGGGGGGGGGGGGGGGGGGGGGGGGGGTTGCTGGATCATATACAGCAATCTATCCCAGAAGAAACCAAAAATAGCACCCAAGGGGATCAACACAGGAAAATTCAACAAAAATCGTGATGAGGTTACTGCCCTTCTAGAGGGCCAAGCATTTAGGCCAGCTTAGAATTATAAAGAAGGAGCCAGCGAGTATTCATTCAGAAAGCGTTGCCATAAAAGAAACTTGTGAGCAACTAGAAAAGGGAAAAAGAACTAAAAAAGGGAAGACTTTCACTGTCCAACAAGCCGAAGCGGTTTTGCAACCAAGGGAAACCGGAAAGGACCTCAGAAAAAAAGAGGCACAAGAATCTCCAGCAACAGAATCACAAGACAAGGCAAGGGACTTGCGTGTAAATCGACCGCAAACTTCGGGGGAAGAAAAAAACAGGAACCTGCTGTGGGGGGAAAATTGGTTCGGGGGGAGTGCACCAACTGGGTGGAACACCCGTGTTGTCGAAAAAAAAAAAAAAAAGAGGGGGAAGGAGGTTGTGGAAAAAAAGTCACACCGGCAAGAAGAAGTGAAGCGTCAACTACAAAAGAATCAAAGGTCAAGGGGGGGGGAAACACTTGAACATGGAGAAAACCGGAGTATGGGACTTCTCAAGAGGACCGACTGGCAAAAGTTAACCAAAGGGAAAAGGGTGCGCAAAGACAAAGGGGGAAGGGAGTACATTCAAAAAACCAACCTCGCTTAAACAGGATGTCAAGGAAAAGAAAGAAAAGACATTAAAAAGGGGTCGAAAGAAGTGGGGGACAAAAAAAAGAAAAAAACTTGGCTTACGGGTAAGCCCAAGGACGGGAGACTGCGTTAATCGTCCATCGGAAACCGACGAAAAAAACCTAAGTGAAGCCCTGGTCGATACTAGGGAGACAGTGACCGAAGGCGTCCGAAGGAAAAAAAAAGGAAAGGTCGAGTCCTCGAACGGGGGAAGAAGATGGGGGCGCCCAGTTAGGGGGGAGACCTTTAATTCCTTGGGACGTCACAGGAAAGGAGCCAGGGGCTGGCTTGAACTAGGTGGAAAAGAAAAGGGAGGTTGACCAAGGGTATCCACGAAGAATAAATCGATACACGAGAGGAAAAAGCGGGGGGGGGAAGCCACCAAGGCAGGTTTTGAGCGGAACCTTCGAAAGGACCGCTGCCCAAAGTGGAAGAAAATAAGAAGGGTCATAACAAGCGAAAGGACCCGCGACCGAATGTAAAACAACAGAGTTAAAGCGAGTAAGGCTACGAGCGGGGGACAGGACCAACACAGGGAAAAGGGAAAGGGTGGAAGGATCGGTCGGGTCAAGGCTGGGACGCCACCCGCAAAAAAATGGTGTTTAGGGACAAGAGGAGAGGGGACTTTGTGCGTGGGCACAAGGGGAGGGACAGGTATGCATATCGAACGAGGAAGGAAAAAAGCAAACCATTCAATCGTCAAACGCATCGAGATGACGTAAAAAAGTGACAGAAAAAGGGCAAAAAAGACTTACTGGAGCCATGGCGGCTAAGGCCCACGACTTTCAGGCAGAAAGAGGGGGAAACCGGCAAACGACACGGACGGGTGACTGGGCATCTGGGAAACCAAGAAGATGGGAGAGTCGGTCGGGACGCGCAAGGGGGCAAACTGAAAAAAAGAGTAGATCCCAGAAGCAGTCAAAAAAACGTAGGATCGCCGCCAAGTACCATAAAAACTATAGAGAAAGGGGGAGCAAAGTTGTCCAGGGGAACAATCGAAAAAAAAAAAAGTAAGTCTAACAGACAAAAGGGGGCCCGCATCTTGGGAAAGAGAAGGGTCTTCATTGTCGAGTGAGTGTCTGAGGAAGGTCGTACCGCCTAAACAGCTGAAGAAAAGCACGGGAACTCTCGGGTAAAAGGAAAGGATACTAAACACGCAAAAAGGGTTGTTGTAAACCTAAACATTTCTTTTAATGAGGGTACATGTAACAGATCAAAAAAGAGACCAAAGAAACGTAAAAGGGAAGGGAAGTATATAGAGGGAAAACGCCAGACTTCCAGAAAAAAAGAAGGGACACCCACAGAGAATTGGTTGCTCATATCAACAGGAAACATGCTCAGTTGCCAACAGAGACGTAGAGCGGGCGACAGAGGGCCGGAAGAAGCAAGGAAGAAAGAGGAAAACGACAGGAAGAAGTAGGACTCAAGCAAAGGATCAAACGCATTCACTGGTAGCCTGGACAACAAGGAAGCCCCGGTCCAAGACCGAAAAAAAGGAGGTAATGTATTTTAGGGGAAGAAGTCAACCGTGGCGGACAAGTACTGAACCCAACAGTGATGAGATCGAAGAGCAGCAAGAAGGAAAGGGGGGGTGAGTCCCCGGAATCAGAAGCAATCCAGTTCGCCCCAATAAGGGGCGCGCTCGCAGGGGGGGGTGACAAGGCTTCCAAAAGAGTACCAACTGGCCTGTTTGACGAGCCAGTAGCTTTCCCAGGAGGAAACTTTACGGAAAAAAGAGGGGGGAACGAGCTTTTGCCGCAGAGGTTCGTACAAGGGTCCTCATCGGGATCCCATGGAAAAGAAGACAGCCTGCAACACCCGCACCCGGGAAAAGAGCACAAGCGGACAACAATGCTGGAGGTGGAAGGAACCCTTGCCGAAAAGGAGGAGCGAGTCTCCGACCACAAATGGACAAGGGGGGGAAAAAAAGGCTGGTGTGGGGGGTAGGAAGACGGTAAGAGAAGACGGGGGAACCTTTTCACCGGAGCGCCACGGACTCTGCGAGAAGGTAACGAAAAGGTGTCCGGGAGGCCTTTTTGGGGAGGGGACAAGGACGATGAAAATCCTTGAAGCGAAGCATGATTGAGATCAAAAAAAAAGGAAAAGAGGGGGGGGCGTCGGACACCTCGGGGCCAGTCAGGCGGAATTCTGGTAAAGTACGTTTTCAATTGCGCTCCAAAGGGGTTCTGGTTAGGAATGACATGGGAAAAGAAAAAAACGCCGGACCGAGTGGAAAAGAGACCATAACACTTGTCCCCACAAAGGAAAGGGACCACATGGAGGACTTTACTCGGGAAACAAACGACCCAAAATTTCGGGACGACCACCTAACCAAGCACGAGTCCTACTCGGGGGTCAAGACTGAGTCGACCAACTCCCACGGATCCTAGTAGGGCCGTCTCCGACGGAGTGAAGACTTCCTTGTTCATCGGGAGGGAAAAGCCAGTGGGAAGGGAAAAAAAAACGGTAATAAGGGCTTGGTTGAAACAATCAGATCAATACCAGGGTTGTCCAAAAAAATCAGAAGGTGTTCTACCGTGCTTGGATACAGGTTTGAAAGGGGTGGGGGTCGGTGGGACGGGACCCAGACACAAGCGATCGGGAAAGTTGGTAAATCATGGAATCGCCCACCTTATGTGCGGGAAACGTCCCAAATCGTTGTAAAGGGGTTTGGCATTTTTTGGTTTTTGTTCGGGGTACAGGTCTGTTCCCATAGAAGCTTTACCAGGCCTTACGCGGGGAGAGTTGACATTGGAGAGTGAGAGTTCATGGATGGACGCCAGCCTAGGGGGGAACCAAGGAAGGTTAGTGTGTGGGAAGAATGGCCCACATCTAGGCGAAACTATTTATTGGGAACACAGGGAGGGGAAACATGGGGGGTAAGAGCTCAAAAACCCGACAAATATCAAGAGTGAGTTGGTTGTCCAGCGTGTGGTGCGGGTCTAGGCCAAGAAGACAACTGGCTTTTTTGGAAGAAATGGAGCGGTTGCGCGATCATACTATGGTGGAGCCACCCTGAGTCAAGGGGTTCAACGATTAGGAAACCGGGGGACCGGGGTATTACAACGGACGTACAGTCTTGGATAATATTCGGCGACCAGGGCGTTGGTGGCACGACTTCGGGAATTCCCAGACCGTACCCAAGGGCCAGGGGTGCCATGAGTAAGAGGGGAGAATATGAAACCAGGTTGAACCGCCTCCAACTTGAGGAAAGGACTTGCGAATTGAGAAGGGGGAATGAACCTGTGTCCTGTAATAATAACGTTCGGTATATCTTTTCTAGCCCCGCGCAAGGAGAAACGGTCCCGGGGTTTGCCGACTGGAGGGGATAAGGAAAGAAAAAAGCCGCCCAAACAACAGGGGGCGGCGGTTTTGCCAGGGCTGGAGGAGGGGGGGGAGAAAAGAAACCGACGCGCTGCTAGAGGGAACAAAGGAAAAACCTGCGGCCACCAGTTTTAAGAGGAGGAATGGGTGAGGACCTCCCTTGGGGGGTCCGAACTAAAAGACGAACCTTTCAAACATCCAGAAAGAAAGAAGAGGGGGGGGGGTACTGCCCAAAAACCATACTTATGGGTGGTGGCACGCTGACAACGAAGAGGTCTAGCCCTTTTTTGACTAACTTTGGATCTTGGGGTTGTCCCCTCTCCAAAAACTTCCCTCTCAAGAATACTTTCAACGTGAGAGTCTGGGGGCTTGGACGGTGGTGGGACAGCGGAAAAGGCCAACTAAAACACAAAGAAGCGTGGGACCGCGGAAGCAGCGGCACTTGGAAAAAGAAAGGTCCGACCCGATTGGACCGTCAGAAGAAAGAGGGAAACGGCACCAGAAGGGGAAAATGGTCCGGGAAGTGTGTTGGCGCGGCTGCCTGCGAACCCATGAACAGCTCAAGGCAAACGCCAGACAAAAGACGCGCGGGGTGAACTAAGGTCCAAGAGGTGAACCCAGAATGGAGGAGGTTTGCGGGGGTCTCCGACTACCCAAAAAACAACGTTGGGAAAAAAAGGGGGGGGGAGAAGAGAGATAAAGACTAAAACCATCATAATTAGAAAACGGACTTGTCGGCGTTGAGACTCAACGAGGGCGTACGTACCGTAGTCTTGGGAAGTTCTCATCCATCACACAAAACAAGCAAACCGAGATTAAAGGGACCCAAAAAAGAAGGGCAATGCTTCTCAATTGGCAGACGGCAAAGGACGACAGAGGCCAGTGCCTTGGGAGACAGAGGTCACAAAAGGGAGATTGGGGAAAAAACAACGATGCCAAAAGACGTCCGAGATTGGGGACCCAGCCAGCGGCCCAACCGAGTGCGAGTAAAAGCAAAAAGAGAGCGAGGCCGAAAAGGGAAAAAAGAGCGCGGACCCTGACAGGAGCAATCAAGCGGCCCAAACGTCCAACGCGGACGGGAAAGATAAAAATCAGAGGGTGCTTAGAAAAAAAGTGGGACCAACTTGGGGGGTTGGAAAAAAACCCACTGAGAAGGGTTCACCCCGGGTTCGGGCAGTGTTTACGTGGGCTACAGCCCTCGCGCGGCTCACAAGGAGCAAGCCAATCACAATAAAAACATAACCCGGGTTGCGACTCCTAGGGTATACAGTTTCAACTCTGTATGAAGTCGCGGGCTATAAAAAGCGTATCCGAACCTGATAGACAAAACAGAGATAAAAGACTATCATTCCCCACTTCAAAAAACCTCGTCAAAGACGAACAGTCGCGGTTTGGAAAATGCGGGGGCCTCCCCTAAAAGGGAAACAGGGGCAAAATCCTTTCCGAGGGCGGATGAGCCAGAAGATCGGTTGTCATCCACGCAATGGGGGGCCTAGAAAGAAAAAGAAAGCGTCCCGCCTGTTGTTACTGCCACGGCCCGCCCCATTGGAAGGCAAGCAGAACGCTAAAAAACAAAAAGAAGGGAATGAGCGAGCCTAAAGTCCGACCCATTCCGCAAACGCTTGGTCAAAAAATCGAAGGACACCCAAGGGGCCTGGCAGAACAACAAAGTCCACCTTACAAAGTAATTTTTTCGTGTGACGAGCGACACCAATGCCCGACATGGGTCGCAGAATGCGTACAGGGAAAAGGAAAGAGTTGTGGGCAACAAAATCCCAAACGAGAGGCCCCAACTGCAAGGCAGTCAGACCACAAACCTAAACCCGGGCCGGTGGCCCCTTCACGGGCGGCACGCGAGCCTGCCAAGAGTAGGGAAAAGCTAGAACTGAAGGGTGCGTCAAAATGACCAAGAATGATCTCCCAGGGCGCAAACCGATTGCCAACGGCAGGCCCTGGTAGAAAAAAGACCATAAAAGGAACTGAGCGAAATAAGAATGTGAAGGAAAGGGTTTCAAATTGACGGGTTTGCGGCCGGGGCTAGACCGTGAAGAAGAGGCGGAAAAAGGAAAAAAAAGGGAAGAAGCATGTGATGGTCTGTGAGAGCCGAGTCGCTGACAAAGTCGTCTCTGAACTCGATCACTCGGGAACAGCGGCGCAAACGAGTAAAGTGTAGAGTCACATTGCAAGAAAGGGAGGAACAAGAACCGAGCGTGGAGGGCCTTTAAAAAAGGGCCAGAAAAAAAAAAGTGGTGGAGACCATCGTACAAGCCATAAACATCACTGACCAAAGCAGAATTGCAAAGATACCCTCCAGTGGTACGACCCAGCGGAAAGTGAAAGAGAACACAGTGAGAATCCCCTTCCCATGAGAGGGTCGGGTCCAGAAGGGACGAACAAAGGCCTGAAAACAAAGGGGTGACAAAAGTACCCTAGGAGACGGAGGAAGGGTGAAGGACAGCGAAGGGTAGTCTCCACGTGCAAGGAAAACAACCAAAACCGGGACCGTGATGGGAACCGCGGAAACGGGCCAGGGCACGACACGACCGCGATGGGTGCAAAGCGGACCTCTGGAGAAGAACTTGTCAGATGGGGCAGGAGGAGAGCCCTATGGACACTCGACCTCGCCCGCGCAAACAAAATCGGACAAAACGATCTGGACGTCAGCCACGTCAAAGGACCAGGGGGTGGGAAGGTCCTGCAGACTGAACAGAAGGGGGGGGTTCCGTTCCCGGCAAATGGAAAAAAGAAAAAAAAAAAAAAAAAAAATATCCAACGGTCCCGAGAAACAAACGGATCTCTTAGGTAAACCGAAGACGCATGATATTACGAGGATCAAAGAACAGGGTGTGGGGGTAAGTACATTCTTGAGGCAATCGCACTAGGCCGACAACCTATACCAGGAATAAAATTCTACAGCAGATGACCGAAACCGGTGGCGAACGCATGGAGAAATGGTCCATACCTTTCAGGGGAAAGGGGGTTCGCGGGGTGGGTCGTGTCGTCCTCAGACGGGCCGAAAAGCGAGACCATCTCTGTAACTGTACCAGGGGGATCGACGCCGACACAATTGGCAAGAGGGGGGGTTGGGTTCCATTCAGGGGGGGGACATAAGGGGATCACTCAGGACTTTCCAAACGGGATAAAGAGATTGGGGTCACGCCACTCGAAAGTAAGGGAAAAAAAAGCGTAAAATGGGGGGGTGCTCGTCCACACCCTAGAGCCTGTTTAACCGCGAGGAGAGCGCGTCTAGAGATGGCCACAGAGAGCGAAAAAATAGGAAACAAAGCGACTACTTCTGTAAACGGATTCACGGCGCCAAAGGTGGCCTTCTTACGGTTAGCCGATGGCCGACCACCCCATCGGTTGAATTTCAGTGGCAGGAGACATTGGGGCGCGGCGAAAAAAAAAAAAGGAAATACCAAAGACCCCCACCCCGTTTTGAACCTAAAAAGAAGAGCGTGCACTACTGACAAAGGACGGGCACAAAACACTGTGGGAACCAGAAAGAAATAAATGTGCGGGGGGCCGAAACAGATATACCGTTCGGCACAAGTGAACTCCTGTATTAAGCTTGCCCAAAGTCGGGACCAAGCGGGTAACTTTCCTATCGCTAGAGGTTACGGAGGGCATCCATTGTCCCTAAGGTCGATCGGGAATATGCGAGGAACCGGCACTCCACCTAACCGCACCAGTCCCTCTGCTGAGGTGTCCCGCTCAGACAACATCGGCTTCGTTCGTACACTCACTGAAAAGAGTCTTGTCAGGATTCAAGTGGACACATCAAACAACGGGCAGTCCTGTGGGTACTCAGACAGGAGACGAATAGTGGAAAAGTTGCAAAAATCTGATTACCGGGGGAGGGGGCGGTTGGACGCAGGCCGGGAAAATTCAACCAAGGAGCGGGGGGGTGGAGCCATTAACTAATGAGATAAAGTGCACGGAAAGGAGACATCAAAGAGCTCACAAATGAGTTAGCTCACAGGTGGTAGTGGGTGATAGGGAAATGGGCCAATGAGGCGAAGTGCTGGGAGGGCCTTGTAAAGATGTCGAATACAAACTATAGTCACCGGTCCAAGGGGATAAGACAGCAAAATAAAACTGAGTCCACGAGATGATCCCACCTAAACGAGTGAACCAAAACCTGTTCTTTCAGTGGGGGTGACCAAGAGTCCCGTTTGGTAAAGGAACCAACTCGAACCAGTCTGAGAAGCGTCTTCACTATCTCCAAAAGGAAAATCCTAGCGTGGAGCAGAGAAAGAAAAGGGAAAGTTTGACACCGTCAGGCTATAGCACGTGCACACAAAGGGAACCCGGTAAGAAGAAAGTCCCCGGGGTCTTTTTTGGAAAAAAAAAAAAAGTATCCAAAAAACCAACGGACGGGGTTCAATGATTGAAGGTGCTTTAGTACAAGGTCCGGAGGAGGGGTCAGAAAAACACGAACTTAGGTTTTCCAGAGGAACGCACGGAAAAGGGGTAGAGACACAGGGAGCTGGGTAACTTTTTCGTCCAAAGTGCCGACATAGCAAGGCAGGGGACCGCTATTGCAAAAGATGGAACGGGCCAGGCGGAATGATGGAGTTAAGGGGAAAAAGAAGGGCCCCTTCCCATGAAGGGAGGACACAGCGCGACAACCTAAGGATAAGTTTCACGAAAAAAAAAAAAAGACAAAGAACCTTGAATTTTCCAAGGTTGGTTGGACATAAGGTCCCCCTCCCGATTCCAACCGGAAGGTGGGTGGGTTGGGGGGGTCAAACTCCTGGTGGTGCGGTTGGGTCCGGAGATTTCCAAGAAAGATGCAATGGATATGGGGTTGGCGGAAGAGAAATACGGAACGAGCTTGGGGGGAGGGGAACGTCAAGGCATGTGTGGCAAAGACTGAAAAGGGGAGCGGGAAAAAAAACGGTATGAGATTCAGGCCGACGCCTTGAAAATGGGGGAGGGGCTTTTGCGCGCCCCAAGTTGCTTTTGGATAAAGCCTTGTGTGCGGCAAAAATGACGAGCCCGAGAGGTGCCATCCTTCAGGGAGAGGGGGGGAAAAAAAAAACGGTGGGGAGCTGGGGAATGTCAAAAACCCCTCCTGTGACCGACGAGTGGGTAGAAGGTTTCCGGAGCGAAATGGGAAGGGGGAATCAACAACGGGTGGAACCGGGGGGGGGCGACGAAGCGGAACCATGAGAACAAGGAGGGTGGTGAAAAAACCCAAAAGGAGACTAATAGGGGAGGGAGGCAAAACCTTGCGCTGGGGTCGCGGGTCTAACAGGAAGCCCGGTCAGCGGTCGATCACAAGACACAAGTCCTAAAACCGCGTGGGGTGCAACATCAGGGGGGTGACCGAATCAAACGGGGCAACCCGGACCCCCAAACTTTCGTGAGTGTAACCGCTTCCTTCCCTCGCCGAGCAGGGAAAAAAGACCTGTTGTCGGTAACGAGGAGTGAGTGGCTCAGGCAAATCTGGAACCACAGCCAATTCGTTGGCCGCGGCGGGGGACGGGGGGGGAAAGTTGTGTTTTACGCTTGGATCTGAGAAGGGTGCCAGGAGAAAGACGAACTGGGACACAGCCGTGAAGGGGAGGGGGGGCCCCGGTGGGTTGTACCTTGGGAGGGTTCGTCAACAATAAAATTTGCCACGGGTGGGGAGCGGCATGCCCTCAAAAAGAAAAATGGGTGAAAACCGCGGACTGAGGGAGCAAGGGTCCAGAACAGCCTTTTCCCGGGACGAGGGGAAAGGACAAGGATCGCTGATGTCAAAAGAAAAGAGGCCTCAACACAGAGGGAATGAAGGAAAGATAAGGAAACAGCACAACTGCGACCGGAAAGAAGAGGTGCGGGATGGGGAGGAGGGGAAAAAAAAGACCGCAAGGCCCGCCAAAAAGGACGAAAACACCGAGTAGAGGCTTCCCACACCAAGGCTGGGGTGGGTCGCAGCCACCAAAAAAACAGAATTTCACTGGCAAGGTGCCGAGGTCGAGACCACTCAGGAAACCGAAGAAAACGGCTAAAGTGGAACAGCACCCTGAGAGGTGGTAAAACAACGGCTCCTAAAGGGTAGGGCCGAAGTGGGGCACTAACCCCGAAAAGCAGGGCAAAGTGGAGGGACGGGGGGTTCCAAAAAAGAAGGGGAGTTAGATTACCGGATCCATCAACAAATTGAGCCGTCATAAGGCGAGAACAGGCATGAAAAGGTAGAGCCCGGGGGGAAAAAAAGAAAAATCATAGGGCGGGACTTAAAGGTCTTCTTTCAAAAAAGGGGCACGGTTGGATGGCACAATGGTGTAGTGTCTAGAAAGACCGAAGCTCGTTCCTCACGTGGCCCAAAAAAACTCACCGAGCAAAGGGTCCGTCTATGGTGATAGGGGTCAGAAACCGAAGGTTGTAGGACCGGGCGCTCGGAGAAAAAAGCGATAAAGAAAAGTAAAAAAAGCAAACGGGCTTCACAAGTGGCCCACACTCTCAATCGACGGGGGAGAGCCCGGGTGCAAAGATGTCGCCTGGGCCTATGCCTTCGCAGACACGGGATGGCAGAGGGAGCTAAGGTCATGCCCCCGGAAGTAAGGGGAAGGAGCCAACGACAACTGGGGTCAAGCAAACAGGACAAGTAAAAGAAACCGGGAACTTGTGGCTCGCAAAAGGCCACGAAACGGGTAATCTTGGGGCAAAGGGGAAGCCCGAGCAAACGGTGAAATTCTCGAGACAAAAGTTCAAGAGAACAAATGCAAATGCAGAAAGTGTCCGCTACCCCACTTCGGCCCACACCTTCCTTTTGGTACAACTTTTGGAGGTGGGAGCAGGCAAAACCTGTGCCCACATGTTTAGAAGCGGCGCGGCACGGGGGCAAGGGCGCAAGAAAAAAAACCGGCGGGCCCTCCGCCTGAATGGAGTCACCAACCAAGAACGACAGGTTGGCCTCAAGGGGGAAAAAGAAGAATACGGAAAAGGGGTCTCTCCAACACTCGCGGGGAAAAGGTATAACTGCGCCGACCGAACGGCAGGCAAGGATGGCCAAAACGGAACAGGGGCTCCTGCTCGAAATGAAAACAGCAAGAAAAAAGATGTGAGAAAAGGTCGCCTGAGGGGGGGGTTTCAAACACAGCCAACCTGGGAGAAGGTTTTGTGTCAAGCACGGACTGGTCACATACCCCGAGTACGTAGGGGATCGCTCCGACAGATGGAAAGGGGAGGTCCTGGATAGAGGAGGGGAAAAGGAAAGAGTCTCACCACCACATAGGGGACTCAACTTACGAGGCAAGGCACACGAGTACGTACAGGCAAAATTGTCAGATCTTGTGACGGGACGAGGGAGAAAATAAAAAGGTGCGGGGGACGTATACAAACGAACGGCGTGAGGAACTCGGAAACCAAAACCAAAGAAAAACAGCATTACGAAAGAGAAAAAATGAAAAGATACACGCCTGACTCAAAGGGTGAGAAAAGGGCCAAACCATTTGCACTGCGAACCAAAGAAGCCCGCTCCGCTCAATCGAATAAGGGCTTAACAAGGGAACAGACATGGACACCTCTACCGAGAAAGGAGGAAAAGAGGGTCCCTCAAAGAGGTGAAAGTGAAACGAAGATGGGTCGCTTCAGAACACCTTACCGGCATGAAATTTATCGGTCCACGCCAGGACATCAGGGAAGGGGAAGCACGCCAAGGGGGGTGACAGAAGAAAACCCAGCCGTAAGGATCCGGGGGACTTTCAGGAGGGATGGGGAAATAAAAGGAGGATAAGAGGGGGAAACTTAAGGAAAATAAGGCAAAACACCCATCGGAAAAGTTGACAGGTGACAAGTTTCAAACTTTAACAACTGGCAGGAAAAAAGGGACCGGAGCGGGGGGAACCATGCTCTACTTGTGGAAGGAAACAAAAAATGAGAGCGGAAAGAGGGCCGAAACGGTAGGGTTCAGCTTGAGTTCCAGGAGCAATAATACAAAACGGGGTTTCAAGTAAAAGGGCCGTAAAAATGCAAAAGGTTCTCAAAGGACACAAACAGGCAAATTGACCGTCCTCCATACCTTTTTCCCCATGGGATTCCACTTCTAGCCGAGAACGTTTACACTCTTGAAGGCTGGTAAGCCCGACGGCAAAGACTGAAGGGTCAAGAAGGGAGTGATATAAAAAGGGAAGAAGAGGGAAAGACGAAGAAAAAAAAAAACCTCTCTCTTTTCTCACGGAGGTTGTCGAACTGAACTCAAAATGTAGAAAAAAGGTGGTGGGTTAAACATGTCTGTTGAGGCTGTGAAAATAGAGATCAACAACAACAGGAAAGGGAGTAATGAAAGATAATATAGGTACGCCACCTAACAAAAGGTGAAACACACCAATCAAGAAAAGGAGGGGAAAGGATCCGCACAGGAAACTTACCGAACAAAAAATCTGACCCTCTAGGAGAGGGCGTGAAGATTGCCAGCAGCACTAAATCGAAAACGGAAAACGAGAAATCGTACAAATGTATAGCAAAGAGTGCACGTATGGGTCCCTAGGGCCGCCATCTCCCCCAGTGGACTTTTGTTTAGGGGACGGGACGAAGGTGCATAGAACCAAAACGGGAAAATAAAA
>Ga0179591_1330168_pt1 | contig 16200 bp, 15 predicted proteins | sample CZOMad2_1_08_16f_FD_182891 | JGI IMG/M metagenome (GOLD analysis project Ga0179591, IMG submission 182891) | Vadose zone soil fungal communities from Angelo Coast Range Reserve, California, USA - CZOMad2_1_08_16fungal (PacBio error correction) | ecosystem: Environmental > Terrestrial > Soil >...
CAAAACACTATTGGTCGCCATTGGTTACTCCATTCCTCTCCGCAAGAAACCATAAGAAAAATATGCTGCGTCATCCATTTGAGATAACAAATATAGAACTCGTTGCCCAACAAAAAAAAACCCCGGGGGGGACAATCCCTTCTCTGGCTGATCAGGCTAGGAGTATCAGTTACGAGTCCCAACACAAAGACCCTTCCTGGGCAAGTAGTTTCCTCTCACAGCGAAATAAGTCCCTATAGGTTGAGCAGTGTCATTCGTGGGACGAAATCCATAATAGCTCACTCTCGTAGCCATTAGTAGTGACCAAAAAGGACGTTATGGGACGGTAGAATTCCAATTTATGGAAAAGAAACACAAACTTGGGGAGGAAGGTCAGGTACATCCATACATCATAATTTTGGATCCCTCGAGAGAGCCGACTTTTGGGAACAATTGAGAAGATTCTTTGGTCGGTTGAGCTCCAAGGAATTCATTCTAGCAATGGCTGTTTCAGCAAGCGGGTACCACCAAGGGCGACCATCTAAATAATGACAGTAGGAAAGTTTGCAAGGAACAACTGGAGAAAAACAGGACAGAGCTCGTCCTAAGGGGAGAAAGTACTCCATGCAGGGGGGGTGAAGGTACATTTCAGGCTTGAAAAGCGTTGTGGTATTGTGTTGCAATAGCAGGGGTTTATTTAGAACCTTGAGGATAGTCTAAGGTATGCATCTTACCAATCTATCGATGGCTGTCGGGAGAAAGATTCATGCTCTGGGGGAGGACGTTGGCTTTTCCAAGCTCAACTGAAAAACCCGGGGGATGTTGGCGAATAAGCATTCTTGTTTGCAAAGGGGGATTAAATCCTGGGCAGAAATTTAAGTAGATCTTTCATTCAAGTGTTTGAGAGTGCTCGTCTCCGCCGGGTACGGGGAAAAAAAGCAACAAACCTCTCCTTTAGCACGAAAAGAGAGTCAACCATCCAGTCGAGAAACCATGACTAGAGGCCATAATGGCCGAACCGAGAATACCCGGAGGAAGAAAGCGAACCCAAAAAACAACCCCAATCGACTCACCAAAACGAAAAAAATCTCACCCCTCGCCACCCAAGGGCAACACACGCCCACCACCCATTACCAAACTCCAAAAAAAAACAACCTTCCTCCCAAAACCCATTTCACCTCACACCCACATCCATCCTCCTCCCACACCCAGCAGAAAAAAGATCCCCTAAAAACACCAAAAAACCACCCAAATATGAACCTCAACCACCCCCAATCTACATACTCTCAACAAATTCAAAAAAAAAACGAACCCACTCACCCAAAGCAAACAACACTCAACAACCCCGCACACCCCCAACCCCCCTCTCACCATATATTCTCTTCCAAAAAGGGCACCAGCCCAAAACCGCGAAAAGGCTGAAAAAACACCCCAAATCAACCCGAGTCTCCTTGTCTCTCAACTCAAACGCTCTTCTCCAACCCTATATTCCCAACAATAAAAAAGACACGACAAGCCAGTGTGGGAAACACCACCCTACCCCTCCAAAACCGCACCCTTTCGACCCTCTTTACAAAAAACCCTCCCTCCCAACAATCCAAACACAATCTTAAAAAAAACGAAACCCCCCGACAAGAAGGGCCCTCCACACATTGAAAAACGAACCTCTTCGGCTCGTCTCCTCCTGATTTCTTTCTGGAATTGAAGTCTTATCTGTGGGGGTTGCATCGGCTTGTCTAAGCGGCGGGCCCACTTGTATGACGAGGGAGAAAAGGCCTGGAGGAAACCTTGTTGAATTCGGTATTGATGACACATCAGAAACGCTCTAAGGAAGCTTGAAAATTCGAAAAAGACGAAGGGTACAACATAGGGGGTGCGAAAAGACTGGCTGGGGAAAAAAATGATGGGACAAAAGCGCCAATTGAGCAAGAACTTGTATAAACAACAAGGCAAGCTGCATATGGCTTTTCGGGACATGGCGTGCAACGCCACAGAAAAATAAGACAGAGGAGCTCTGCACCTTTCAAGACGAGTAGGGCAGAAACCGAAACAGAAGGGTTAGACGTAAAAAACACTGGACTTGAATTCAAGGATTTTCGATCAAATCCAATTCACGTTGCGGGTCTGGTCAGCAACGGAGGGGGGCGGGAAAAATTCGTAGACCTGCTACTTTCCCGCACTTGCACAAAAATTTTCGGGGAAGGGAGCGAGATTCCGTTGCGCGCGCAAAACGGGCGTGGCCACGAACGAAAGAATGGGGAGAGGAGCCGAGGCCCAAAAAAATTAAGGGGCCTCCAAGTTTACGGAAAGACAGAAAATTTATCATTTGCACATCACCAAGAACATCCAGGGTACTGCTATCCAAGACCCACGGGGGAAGACTACCTTTAGGACCACAGACGGGGCAATTAGAATACTTCTTCCAAAAAAGGAGCTTTAAAAAATTATGTTCGGTTGCCTATCCACTAACAACATCTGGGGGGGGGGACGGGAAATTTCGTACTAATTCGCCGATCAGGAAAACCTTCATCCCTCCTGAGGGGGACGCCGAATTAAAAGCAGGGGGGAAAGAGAGTAAGAGTTCAAAACCAGCGCTTGTATGTTTGCACGGAAGAATTGCGGGTCGGGCGCTGCGGCGGCGAATTCCTGAAAAAAGACATGGACGAAAGTAGCGCCGCGCCGAGACTCACCATTCCAAGGGCAAATGGAGCTTGGTCATCAGCGGACTAGACTGCGTCTGCTGGGGGGAAAAATGAGACTAATGGCGAATATAAGATCAAGAGGAAAGGTAGCCTGGTAACAGCGAAACTCGAGGCCTTCTTCAGTTGATGCCGATCGGAAAAAAAAGCAGGTAGTAACCGTTCTAGGTCCGTGATCCGCGGAATGAAAGACTCCGGAAGCTTGAAAAGGCGAAGGGCGCCAAAACCATCACGTAAGGGAGCACCGGAAGTTCACCGGGGGGGGGGGGGAGGGGCTGAGAATGAAAGCGGGTGCCGCGGTTGGGGGATGGGGGAAAAGCAGCCCTCCAGACCCAATACGACTATTAGAAGGAAGATGAGATTAAGCAGACATCGTGCTGGCAAACGTGCTTGCAAGTGGGAGGCCATCAAAAGATTCGTCCGGATGTTCAGACCACGTGAACGGGTGCCGGAGTTGCAAGGGGAACGAGGAAAGCTGGGGCGATCCGGGGGCCGCGATCTCAAAGTTCGGGAGAGCCCGGGGGGGGGATGTCAACTCAGGGCATCGAAAATCGCAATTTAAATACGTATTGGGGGGCCGATGCGCAGCCGTTGAGAAGGGAAGGGAGGGGAAGACCAAAACCCAACCGATTGCCTAAGAAAAGGAACCGAAAATTGGGAAAATAAAATCCAACGCTGCTGTTGAGATCCTAAAGAGATCGTGGGGGAGAAAAAGAATGGTAAAAGAGCGCAATCAATCTCTACACGAAAAACTGGTTAAAGCGCCAGCGATCCCAATACCTTGAAGTCGTTGGAGGACTTAAACATCATAACGAGGAGAAGGATGCAGGGGAGGGGACTTGTCTAAAAAAACTTAAGAGGGTCCTCCAACCACGTGTTAGTTCTGAAAGCCAAAGGAAGGCGGGGCCTGAGCAAAATGATTAACCACCTCTACATAAAAATGGGCCCCTTCAAAAACGGTAGTAAAAGACGCCCGTGCTTGCCCAATCGAAAGAGCACCCGATAAAAAAAAAAGGGGGATGAAACGGAGAGAAGACTCAAACAAAGGAGCGAGGAGATTCCGTTATACTCCTGTGGGTAGAGGGGGCTAGTGCCGGATCACGGTGGGGGGGTAACGTGTAACGAGTTTTTTCCGGGGACATCCCGAGAGTCAAACTTTCGGTGGTAGCATCGGAAGAGCTGGGAGATGCCGCCGGTCAGGGAAAAAAAAGCTTCCGGTCAAACCCAAAAAACTCTACTTCTTGGCGATAAGATAAGGCAGGCAAGGCACGAGAGAAAAAAAGATGTGAAGGGAAAAAAACAAAAAAAGCAAGGGGGGAGAAATTAGATGTAACGGGTACGGCAGGAGGACCGGGCAGAGGATTGTTGCCACATCGGGATGATTCCGCGGGTAAATCACCGAAACTCTCGAGTGCTGACTCCGGTTATCTGGCTAAGGTCGAAAAGCCGGGGGGGGGTACGTGGGTGGGCTCCAAAACTCTATCAAACAAGATTCTCCCTGGGACGATGCGCCTCATACAATAAAGAACGCGAAGGAAAAACTTGGAAAGTCGAGAGTGTTTGAGAGAAACAACCGTGACCGCGAACAAAACAAGGCGTGCAACGCAAAAAAAAAATGACCGACAATACTAGGCAAAAGCAGTCCGAATGCCATTTGGCAAGAAAGTAGGGGCGGCACGACGCCTTGGCGTCGAAGCGAATGGGGGTCAGGGAACGGGCGGGGCTTTCGCAGCAGAAAACAACAAGCGGGCGCCCATGGCTTAAGAGGAAGAACGCGCCGTGTCACGCTACTTGCCGCCCTGATGGCGGGACTTCAAGCCGCGGGGAGTACTGGAATGTAAACTTAGTTCTGTGAGTCCGAGTAGTATAAAAAAAAAAACGGGGGGTCCTGGACGTCTCCACTCCCCTCGGTTGGGAACTGAGCGGGAATCAGCTCCAGGGTGAACTTCCCGCGGGGGTCAGAGGAAGTAGTCAAGCAGACCTCAGCCTTCGGTAACGAGTTCAAGAACGCAGGAAACAAGGATCAAGCTGGGAGTGAACATTAACCAAAGGGCGCGTGGTGGCGGAGGGGGGAGTCTGAGGGGTAGAAACTTGGAGCAGGGGAAATGATCAGAGAACCACCACCAGGGTAACAAGAATTCGGTCTCTTCCTCCCCAAATTAGTTGGGCTAACTGGGAGCCAGGAACTCCTGGCTTTCATTGTCATTGGTGAGGGTGAAGGATGGGGTGTGCGATGAGAGGGCATCCGCCATGGTTCTCATGCCTCCCGATGGGCGTTAAAGGGACGGAACCGAATTTAATCGCGCCAATTTAGCCCGCAGGTTAAAAGGTCCGGGTGAAGGCAGACCGAGGCGCGACAGCTTCAAAGGGCTGTTGTACCGAACAAGCAATACGATCACACGGGCCAAGTTTCGTGGCAGAAGCTCGCCAACGCCATGTCACGTGGACTCGCGCGGGCGGCCAAATGAAGGGAACGATCCGCAAATGAGTCTTGCCTAGCCGGAGAGGAGAGGGCAGCCGTCCGCCCGATTGTTGCCCGAAAAAAAGCGGCTGAAACCCCAAACTGAAAAGGACGTCGCAGAATGAAAAGGGGAAACCCGAGAGATTGGAAGCTTCCAGAAAAGGTTACGTGAATCGGGTGGCGTCAGCGCTCAATCGCTTCTTATGTTCTGGTAGGGGGCGGAAGGCAGTCCTCTAAAAAATACCAGATTCGCACCTGGTGGTGTCTAGGCGGGCCATGGACGCGTGGTGGTTCCAGAGAGGGGAGGGAAGGGCTTTGCCAAATCATGCAACGTCGTCGCGGAATCGGACAGGTTCGGAAGGGGAGGGAGAAGAGGTGTGGTAAAGAAACAGTCAAGACGCATGGGCGGGGATGTGCACACGCGCGGCACAAACTCGAGGAACGTCATTTGTTATCAGAACTCGACGGCGGATCGCGTGACTGTTCGCCTGGCGGGCCAGGGGTGGAGGAAGAACAGGAGAAACGTCGGCCATCGAGGGGGTTAAAAAAAAGGTAAGTCTGAAGAGCGGACGCTTGGAGTGATGTGGAAAGGCTTTCGGCGAGGAGAAAGCAGTCGATGAAATCACATCAGCAGCTAAATATGGACAATACAACTCCAAGTGACTGACATTCAATCATACACAACCGACGGCTAGTCTTGAAGACAGGGCCAGGGGGGGAGGGGGAGGAATGCAAACGAAACCGGCCCTACACCAGATCCATCGCAGAAGAGATAGTATACAAATGCATACGGGACCGAATACGGTAGAGAGCAACCAAGAACCCCAACGCGTTGGCACGAACTGTAACGTCCCCACGAAAGAGGAGGGACCTGCGACAAACGGTCGCGGTAGTGGACCTTAAAATCGTTAACTGAAATTGCGGAACGTGGTCAGAGGCGTTGGGGTTACATGGTGGAAGACTCCGCCGGGGAAAGGCCGTCCGGTGCGCTCACCCGAAAAAGCAAGGTAACGCAGTAGGGTCTAATAAAAAGAAAAACAAGGGGCAAAAACGCTCAAGAGGCGGGTGGATGCCGTTTCGGCTCGGGAGGAGCATGCCCCCCCGGGTCAATTTGGAGGGTGCCAGGAAAAATTAAGAACGCCAAAATGGGGTGACGCAGAGATTTCCAGCAAAAAGCCGAGAGGCAGCTGTCTCGAAAGCCACAAGGCGCGTCCGGACTGGATGGGACCGCAGGACAACCATGGTTTGGAAGCTGCAACAAATCGATCCTTAGCCTTGATTGCAAACAGGGGGTGGATCGTGTTCCATCAAAATAGCTCAGATACGAGAACAGGGACGCGGTGTTGATGCTACGGGTGCGCAAGACTGAAAAAAAAGTGCGATCGGAAGAGGAGGAGGAAAGAGAGAGATGACAGAGGTTTCGCTAGCCGAAATCGGCCAGAAAACAAGCCAGCACGAAACTTCTAACTAAAGACGACCGTCATGAAACTAGGGGGGACGCAGTGCGGGGTTACAAATGCAGGGACGGTCGCCGCGCCACCCAGAAATCGAAGTCAGACAGAAACGGGGAGACAGCGGGCGTGAGTCAACCTCCAGCATTGAGGGCGCTCTGCCCTTCAAGCGAGCGCGAACTTGAGGAGGGGGGACTCCCAAGTTCGGAGAAAAAAGGAAAAAGTACAGGCGTCAGAAGCCAGGCGAATAAAGCATCCACCATGAGCGGTTTTGATGCCCGGCGAGAGCACTAGGGGAAACAGGTCAAAAGGCTGTTGGTGGGGAGACGCCACGAAGCAGCAGACAAAGCACGGCAAACTCGGGTGACCGAACAAAAAAAAAACACGCTATTCAGGGAGGGCAGGGACCAAGTGACAAGGAAGACGGAATACGGGAGGGAAAGGGAACCCTAGGTCAAAGGGGGGTATTAACAAATGTGGGGTGCCATGCCTTTTATCTTAGAATATTGAGGATAACCGTATGCTGATGAAGATCCTATCTCTATGGAAACAGAAGGGAAGCGGAAGGGGGGAAAGGGTTGCCAACGAGAAGTGACGTCCCCGAAGACTAGTCGGGGAAGGGACGATTAAGACATGGGAAGGGGGAATTCCGAGGATGCTTCCGGTGACAAGGGGGATTGATGAATGTTGGAGCGATCGACTGCGCCGGGCAGACAGCCGAGCCGCTGGGAACCGAAACAACGCATGCCCCTGGGGACAGGAGACTGCATACAACATCTATGTGCCAAAAGAAGGGCCTAGATAAAAAACCGGGGCAACGGACCGAACAAAGCGGGAGAAAACGCCTGCGGGACGCCTCAGGTTGGGACCGTGGCGTTTCGATACATGAGATGGCCTGCACGCTCGTGTTCGGAGAAAACGCAAGGAGACAAGGAGCGCGAAGGGACCTGCGCCCAAATAAATGAAACCGTCCACGTAAAAGCGAAAAAAAAAGGAGGGAACAAAATGGGGAGGAGGAAAATCACCTAAGAAGGGGAGTTTTACGCAAGCATATGGGTTGCGCAGTTAGATTCGATTGCGCAAAAACAACAGAGGGCAAGCGGAGAAACACCTGGCTAGGTGGTCAGGGCCTAAACCCCATCACCTCAGAGGATGAGATGGCAGCCTTCCCATCGATACACAGAAATACCTGTGAAACCCCCCGTCATCAACCGGGGGGGGTAAATCGGTTTTGTGAGACGATCGCGGACGTTTCAGGGGAGGTCCAACGAAGGTTGAGGAAAAATCTGTACAAAAACTATCCTCGACGGCTGGACGGGCAAAACACAAAGGCGTGGATCGATTGACCTGGGGGGGAGCAAGCGGCGCAAAGGAGGGCGTCGTCGAGCGATCCCCACAAATCGGAAACGTGTGTAGTCAAAGGGGCTCTAATTGAAGGCAAAGAGAAAAAAAGACACCGGGCGGTCTGTAATTGCAACATGGCAAACACATTACCAAAGAGGCACACGGGGGCTAATCCTAAGGACAAACGTAGGGGCTGATTGCAAGACTGGTTAAAAGATACCCACCATCGTCAGCCATGAAAAGACGAACCCCGATAGGCCTCACCAAACGGTGCCAGCACAACAAAATGCCCAGGAAGGCCATGTTCCGCTCGGCTCCAAGAGTGGAGCAACCCTGATTGCGGTGGACGGCGAGCCGGAATTGGAGGGGAGGTCGGGCGTGCGTGAATCAATGGACCGCGCCTATCGCGCGAGCCTCGCCCGCCAAACCACAAGCTCAAAAAAAGTCTTCAGGGTCATCTAAAACGCTGATGGGGAGGGGTTAACAAGTTTCTGTGCGCTCTGTTTGCAGCTGCGCCGGTAGCTTTAGTTCCAAAGGGGTTGGGGTGTGGCAAGAGTCTGGTTCCGTGCTGAATCTCTCGGGAAGTAGCTCATTCACATGCTGCGTCGGCTTGAAAGCCGCCATCACGTAATAGGGGGCTTCACGCTTGGGGGGTTTCACCGGCTTGTGAGCGACTGAACAATTTCTAAAGTTTTGGTTTTACGGATACCTTCTTACATTCCTATTGGCGAAATTTGCGGGTACCAGATTTTAGATTAGACATGACTTGATTGATCAGGATCTTCGCCAATGATATGACATCAACAAGTAAGGGAGTTTAAAGCACTGATCGGGCTGTGGCGGTGGCACGGTGGATTTAGGAGATGTTTGATCCAGGACCAGGCTGCTTGACACGGCCGTATTCTTGTCTGAGGCGAATCGGCCAAAGGAATATCTTATTGTATTGCCGGCGGGCGCCTTGAAAAGCCCAGTAAGCCAAGATTTGGGGGACATCGGCAAAAAATCCCGTAAGGCCGACACATCGGCTTGATAGAACCCACAGGATCAATGACTACTTAAAAGACAGGAGAAACGGAGACTTGGCACTGGGAAAATCAGAAAAAAAGGGTTAATAAAGGCGAGTTGAAGTGCAAGTCCGCGACCGAATAACCGAGACGGGTCGTCACAACGGGTGTGGCGACCCCCGTGGAACGGTCTGAAAGCCAGAAAAATGGCCGGCGGCCACGGCGCCGCGGCGATAGGCCCCCCCCCCCCCCCCCGGGCATTCAAGGGATAGATAATGCGCTAAAAAAGGGGGGGGGAAGTTATACACTGGTTACGAAAAAGCCACTAGAGCCCGATCCACCAACAGGAACGGATCTCTCTTCACAAAGGAGGGAGGGGGAAAAGTTAACCTTCCTGTGGGGGTGGGGTTCGAGAGGCGAGGCTGGGACAATCACTGGACGTGAAAAAACCTGTGACCTACAAGTTTTTTTTCCGGGTGCTCCCGCATCGTCCAAGGAAGGAAAAAAGGAGGCAAAGGTGGCTTTCGCTGGTCAAGAATGAGGAGGCACAAACTCTTGGGCCGTACACAACACATCGTTGCGATCGACAAATTTCGTAGACCGAAAAAAAAAGGTCTGAGAAGGGCTATAACTGAATTAAACAAGAACCAAGGTTCAGGGGGGAGTGGTTAAGTGTCAGCCGGTGGACTGCAAGCCGTACCTCTTATTGGAAGGACGTTCTAAGGGAAAATTTTATCAGATGCGGGGAGGGAGATCACCGCCTAGCGAAGCGGCGTGGGTGAGCTCGGACCCTGCAAAGTGAGTGCCGGTCGAAATGGGTATCCTTGTGTGACAAAGGGGGTGAGACGGGCGCAGGGCAAGCAAAGAGATAGGAAACGGGATCAAATGTGCGACGAACAGCAAGGAGAAATAAACCAGCGAGCGACCGCTTGCGATCGGGAGTATTCAAAACGTAGTTCATAAAGGGGTCACACCGTTAAGCGGGCACCAGCAGTCTGATAAAAACAAGCACAGGTGAAAGCAATCGGGGGAAATGGCTATTAGCAAACGTCGCATGCCGGGTGGGCGCAAGGATATGTCTATAATCGCCACTGTCGGGACCGCTGAAAGAAAGGTTCGGGCTGGTTGATCATGGTCATTCTGGGAAAGGGCCACCAAAAACCTCACTAGAACTTCCAATTTAGGGCCAGCTAACGCCGTTAAACGAAGGTCAGCCTACGGATTTATTAGGGAGGAAAAAAAGTGCAAAGTCTCCTACTAAATCAGGGCTTAAAAAAGAAAGGGATTCAGAAGAACAAAAAATTCGGCCGTCCGAAAAGTTTATGGAAAGATTGTCTCCAGATGAAACAAAATCGGATCGCAAGAAGCACCCACAGAACTGGGAGGGATTTCCGAGGAACAGGAGCGTAGCGCAGAAAAAAAAAAAAAGAAAATGACGATGCGAGTGGCTGGGGCGGGCGACGGGTAAAACCCTACAGGTGACGCGGCAAGGATTAGATTGAGCCGGAGACAGAAAAGGAGTCCTGGTGAACAGGTGCCAATAGGGTAATCGGAGACCAAGAGGGTCTTCTTGGGAAAATTAAGGGAGCTGCTGGTTATGATAAAGGGCCATGACGGTTCTCATGGGAAAAGTGTGTGATTTTTTCCGACTCAACAAAAAGTGGAGCGAGAAAGAATCGCATTTATGAAGACGGTTCAGATGTAGGTCCCTGCTTGTTGAAGCCGGGGCGGGCCGGCATTCACGCAACAATGGGGGGGGGTTGGGATGGAAATATTATCATCAGCAGCGGGCAAAGCCGATGTCATCAGCTCTGCCGGGGGGCAAATCCCAATGGAGCTAAGCGGCGAGCTTCAACTAAAGGGGGATACAAGCAGGTCAAAATGTCGCTTGCGGGAAAGCCGGCGCGGAGTTGCGCCTCTCGCGCAGCGATTGCCGCCAATAGCTGGGGTCACTCCAAACAGCTGCAAACAGGGAGAAGGTGGCTATCAGGCACGGCAAGATTCAGGGTGAGGTGCGCGATCCGGAGCGAGGATAGTGGAAGGGCCATACGGCCTCGCGGAAGAGTGATTGTGGCGTCCGGAACCAGAAGCGGAAAAAGGTTTTCATAAAAAGAGGTGGGGGGGGGGGGGTACACTTCCGGTGGACGGCTGTCGAGGAGTGAAATCGTTTTGAGGAAAACAATCTCAAAAAAAACGGGTGGAAGATAAACGCGTCAGTCGGGGGATATTTCAACTGTAAGGGGAGATCTGGCTATCTAGGGGGGGGGGTTTGGAGAGACCGTCTTGGGGGAAATCGCTATACCCGTGGATCACTCGAGATGCCCACTCCTCCCTCTCAAAAGGGGAAGAAAAGGGGAAGAAGGAAAGATGCGGGATCTCATCATCGAGAGGACGAACGTTGGGCGGCCGTTTGTGTGACCAGAGGGATCTGAGGTGCGCGGTCTAGTTTCATTCGAGTCTTGAGCAAGAGAGCGGAAAACTTGGAGGGGACGCGTGTGGTTGGGTAATCGGGGCGGGAGACAGCGGAGATCGAGCGCGCAGCTTGAAAAACATACCGAGGAGACATACCCGCTCCCACAGCATGGTCTCATCCGACAAAACTGAAGAGATGGGGGGAGAAAAATCCGGGAGTTATCGGCAGGGGGAACGAAAATCAGCGCCGGCTTCCAATCGGGAGAATACGCCAGAGGGGGGGAGAAGGATACAGAAAATAATCCCAAAGAGAAGGGGGAAGCAGTCACACACCAAGCTTAACACAGGGCCGGCAAGGGCCAAAAAGAAACCCGGGGGATGTAATGCTACCAGCTGCCTCTATCTTAGGTTTACCTTGAGGGCACTTAAATGCATACGGAATACGCTTGGGTCGACGTGCAAGGGAAAAGGGTACCACTATTGAATCAGGGAAGCCTCGGCAGCCGGCCGGACTCAAAAAAGAATCTGGTTCGAAATTTAACAAAAGGCCTATCCTCTGGTAAAACGCTCAAAAGAAGCGGATGCCACGAATGGGGACTAGCGAAGATCCGGCCGGTCGTTTTTCGTGCCATAAAAAGGGAGGGGAGAACTGCAAACCGACGAAAATTGTGAGCGCACGTAATCTTGAAGGGGCGCGGATTCCGCTTTGCGAACAATCCGGCTGACGACAAGCCACCAGCAGGGTCTTGAAAAGGTCCAGGCCCAGCTGAACAGGATGGCGGGCGAACGGAAAACGTTGCCATGAAACAGGGGCCAGTGGAGGCAACCCCGGGTTTCTTATCGAGGTACGCACAGCAGAAAAGCATTTTAGGGGAGGGGTGGGAACGCATGGCGTCAAACCTGGCGAACGGTTCGATCAACCAGGCCTCAAACAAACGAGAAGAGGGAACTCGTGGGGTAATAAGAGAGAAGCCGAAACGACAATCCAAACACGCTCAAAATGGGGCGCCGATTCTCCGAAGCTAAAACGAGATAACGGCCGGACTGCGCTTTTTCGCAAAAGGGAGAGGTGCTAAAGTCTGGCGTCTCGAAACTAAAAAGGGAGGGTCGGGCAACGACATCACTATGAGACGACAGGCATTCGAAAAAAAAAAACAAGTGCTACCACTCGCTCCGCTCTGTGCAAACTGGGGGAAACGAAGCGCGTCAACTGTCAGGGTGCCGACAGAATCGGGCCAGACAAAAAGCATAGCTGCCCAGTTCGCATAAGGCATCCCCCGGGTGAGAGGGTGGTGAAGGATAGCGACAGGGGGAAAGAAGGCCATGGAACGACAGATTGTGGGGTTGTGGACGTGAGGCACAGCGCGGCGGCCAGGGAGAAGACGTCGACAAGCGAATATTCTCGTAGGTAAAGGGAAAGAAACTGGCGGAAATTGAAGGCGGGAATGATTGGGGGGTAGAAGGACGCAAAGGGCAGAGGGCGTGCTCACTGACAAAGAAAACTTGGGGTGAGGGGGGGGTTCCATAGGGAGAAAAGTTTCATATCTACCTGGCGAGGTCAAGGGAAGGGAACCTGGCTGTCTGTCGTCCATAGTAAGCATGATGGGGCGGCTCTACGGAGACACAAAAACCTGGTTCGGTCCCAGAGGGAGATAGAGGAGGGGGACGGGATGATGACTTGGTCGTTGCAGTAGGGGGATGCAATGTATGACTGGCATTATTGATAAAGGAGGGTCTCAGGGGGGGGAAAACGAACTATAAAGAGCATCTCCGTCACAGGACAAATCGCAAAGCCATGCAGGGGCTATCGAGACTCGATCTGAGACACAAGAGGGGGCCTACGGAGGGAGCAAGATCACTAGAAGGGCCAACGAGCGGTCCGCGACTTCATGCGATGCCGGTCACAACCGCAGAAGAGCTGGACTGCCGATCCAAGAGGATGCCCGTCCACTCCACAAAACCACAACCCCCCCCCCCCCCGCCCACAACCACAACACGGTCAACAAGGTCATTCGCCCGTGGGAATCGCGAATGATGAAACAACGTAAGTATATTGTAAAGAATCCAAAAAGGGAAATCCGGAACAATGTATCTTGAAAATTACCGACACGTTTACCAAGCAGATTTGGGTGAGAAAAAATACGGGGGGTCCAATATATGGCCGCAAACAGGTAAGGCGACCGAACACCATCCCGCTGCCGGTTGCGGCTCAGGGGCGGACGCCCCATCACCAAGCCCAGACGGGAATGATCGCTGAGAAACCAAAGGGTAAGTATAGGTCACCAAATCCTCCGTTCTCGGAGCGCCAAGGTCGCAACTGCTTGGTGATCCGAAATCGGCCAAACAAGAGTGGGAAAATGACTTTTCATCCATCAAAACGGTGGCGTAAAATGAGGAAGGAGGCGCACTGGACCGAGAAGACGCAGCAAGAACATATTTTGCCTGAGCAAAAGAGAGCAGCGGGTGGCGACGCGGCGAAACGCCAAGGAGGGCGTCGCGGATGGCCCACGAACTCGGACGGCTGTGCCTGGATAGTAAGCAGATAGAAAGGGGGGGTAAAACAGGCCAAAACCGCCCGTGAAGCCTGCGAGGCAAAACAACCCGCACACAAACGGCAAGACTTAGGACACATACTGCACCGTTCGGAAAGGTCGCAGAGAACAAAATGGGCGCATTCGGTTGGGGGTCGAAGATAAACGAACACATCTTTCGGCCTTATAAAGCTTCTATCAAAGGAACCTACAAGGAGCCCATCCTCGCCGGCAATTAGAGACGACATTACCTCCATTGGAAAGGTAAAAGACGGCAAACCCTCCTTCTTTGGTTTCGGTCTTCTACTCACCGAAGAAAAAAAAGCAAGCGAAAAAAAAGGGAATAGAAGTGAACGTTCACCATGTCGCAGCCTCGTCGAACTACACCATTCAAAAATAACACACAACCAAGAGACAGTCGCGTTTCGGCATTTTTCAGCTGACGAGGCGTGAGCTTCTTTATAACGACGAGGACATCTCGGGAGGGGTTCGAAGGGAAGTTCAGCTGATCGATGCGCGACTGAGACCTGCGGTAAAAAAAGCTTTAGAGCGCCGAATAAGATCTGTCCTGTCTCCAGGGAGCTGAAAAGTCCCCCGAGTCAAACGCGTGTAAAGCGTTGGGGTCCATGGGGCAACAGCGTCGGGGAACAGGCGGGAGTTACATAAGAGCGACGGGGGGGTGTGTATGTAAAAGGAAAGAAGCCCCAGGACATCTTCCTATGGGGTGCAGGGAAGTTAACCGCATTTGAGAAAATTAAAAGCTCGGACCAGTCACTGCGAAAGCCCAAAATTGGGTCGCACCGAGGCGGCCCTGGGCATGGTGCCAGGCGGTGCAAGGTGACTCGAAAAGGTTGCCGATCTCCACTCTTCGCTACCGGGGGAGTTGTCCTGCGGCGCTCCCAAGGAGCAAAGATATACTGGTTGAGGGAGGCCCGGGATCACGGCATTCGCAAACGTAACCCCCCGAGGAACATCGGGCGAGGTCACCGTGAGGGCCCCGATCCGCAAAAAAAAAAAGAACCTTCTGTCACAGAAGAAAAACAAGACGGCTCCTGTCGCGAAAGGTGCGGAAAAAAGGAAAGACGTCAATCGGCGACGCCATCTAATGAAGACCCGTGAAGAGAAATTTGGGGAAGGAAGTCACAAAAGTCCAACATCAGTAAGGAAAACTCCGTAGGCAACGGCGCATTGGTGCAGAAGTATATCGGGGGGGGGAGGGAAAAAAAAAACGTTTACGTGCATAAGCCGGGGAGGGAACTGCAACAGCCTTGGGAAAAGATGAAAACAACCGGGGTTGCATTAATGGAAGAAATCCCCGGAAAGCGTTGTAGGTCACTCACCAACCGTGCTTGCCCTCCTCAAAGAGCACCCGATCAAACCAACAGAAGGGGAATTCTCAAACAGGGAGGAGGGAAAGAGAGAGAGCCGTTAGAATAACTGTGGGGGTCGTGGTTCGACGAGTGGCAGGGCAAGCACGTGCTAAAAACGCTACAAAAACAGGGGGGGGACGGCAGGGACGCGAAGTGTTAGGGCCAAGAGCAGGCCGAAGCATTCGGGCTTTTCAAACGGGGTGCCAACACACCCGCTCCGTGCAGACGACATGCGACGGGGTAGCTCAAAGAGTGATGGAAAAAAGAGACCTTCGCCGCAAGGTTATAAGGTAAAAGATGGAGTCAGGGAGGGACGGCAAGGAAGTGTCGCGTAATTTATGTTGCTCGAGACAAGTAGGGGGCGGAAAACAGCGGGAACGAACCAAGGAGATGGGCGGGATGGGGAAAAGACCATGGGATCGGTTCAGTGTTAATCTTGGGGGAGGGGGGGGAGAACGAGGAAGATACGGGCGCAGCTCTGGCACAAGAGTATTTCAAGGGCAAAAAAGGGTTCTATGCTAAAAAGGCAAAGAAAAAATATCAACATGAGCGCGCGCATGTATCGGATCGCAACGTATGAAGAGAAAATCGTACAGAAACAGCAAACAGGCAGAGAAAGAGTAAAAAGGAACATCTGGGTTCGCGGCAGCCCAGTTGGTGAAACAAGAGAGATGTGAAGAGCAGCCAAGGGGGGGGAGGCCACACTACATAGGGGTCATGGGGGGTTCTGCCGAACAATACAATCAAAATAAACGGCCCAGGCTCAGGCGGCCAACGGGAAAGGCCGCCAGGCGTAGACAAAAAAGCCGGCGGGGGTCGGAGGGCTTAGCGTTCAGAAAGAGTTAAACATTCAGTGCAGCCTAAAGAGTGGATCCGGAAAGCGTGCCCGGGGGTCGGAGCGGAGATGGGTTCCGAGCAAAAGCTTCACGCCCTTCTCGATTCTACGCAC
>Ga0179591_1267407_pt1 | contig 16198 bp, 19 predicted proteins | sample CZOMad2_1_08_16f_FD_182891 | JGI IMG/M metagenome (GOLD analysis project Ga0179591, IMG submission 182891) | Vadose zone soil fungal communities from Angelo Coast Range Reserve, California, USA - CZOMad2_1_08_16fungal (PacBio error correction) | ecosystem: Environmental > Terrestrial > Soil >...
ATCACGGGGGACATAGCGTGAAGTTTCTTCGAGTTAGGGATTTTTTGAAAGCCCGCAGAAGCCGGAGATCGATCAAAGAAAAGGGGAGTCCAAGGCCAGCTAGGTATATGAAGACGGGGGAGACCACAGGAAGGGGATATATGTCGTCCTTGGAGGGTCATTCTAACTCCTGGGGCCACGATTCATAGTTTTTTGAGTCTCAATTTCATCAACCTGGGCAGAAGAGTGCTTCCTCCATAGACCCTTTTTGGGTGAGATTTTACTGCTCTTTAAGAGGAGGAATTCGGGGGGATTTCTTCGACGGTGGTGTGCTGGCTACCAAAGTACACAACCATTTATACCATTGCAGAAAATCGCCTGGCCAAAGGGGACGGGCGCAGCCAGGTTGAAGACAAGGAAAAACTGCTGCCTGGTAAGAGAGGAAGGGGAAGGATCAAACAGCTTTTGGAAGACGACGAGGCTTTTGAATTCTCCTGAGGATCTTGATCTAGAATGTAGATCCAATTTTCTTTCTTCTGGAAGCGGCTTCATCTTAACCTCGAGAGGACTTAAATTTGTACGGATATGGGAGTCCAGGGTCGGGTTAATCGAGGGAACGGGTCCAAGGGACTCCGCTGAAGGACGGGGGGTTAAATTCAGTCGGGTCGTTGTCAGCTCGAAGGGTGTGCGGATTTTTTACTTGACCCCTTCCTCTTAAAGTAGGACAGCAATCGTCTAACGGGGACATAAATGCACTGTTGGTCGAAGGGGGGTGAAAGAGGCTGGTGCCGGAAGCGATTATTTGACGGGTTTGGGCTTTTCAAATACCCATGAAAACGCCGGGGATTGGAACAGTTGCAGCCATAGACAGGGTGCCCTCATGAACGTTTGGGTTCGCAACCTCTGGGCGTGGGCTCGTTGGGAGGAGCTCCGGGAGAACTGGATGTGGTCCGGAACTTGTAACTAAAGGCTCCAGGAGCGATGAGTTTCCGAGGTGTGAGAAAAAAAAAAAGAACCGTTTCATCGAAGGGGTTCGAGAAGGAAGGAGGGAGTGCTGTCCCTTTAGGACTTGGGATGCTATGATTTTCGTAGCCACCTATCAGCCACATACGAAACGCGTGCGGGGAGCGATGCTATGGAAGGGTCCTTCGTTAGAAAAAAACCACTCGGAAGAGGTCTCAAACCGTTACCGGGGACGTTGGTATCGGGAAGGCATCGGTACTGAAAAAAGGTGGGGGTTCTGTAAGCCCCAAACGCCGGCCAAGCGATCTTGGAGAAAAAAACTTAAAGGGAAGAAAAAAATTCCGGGTAATGAGAGGAGTCTAAGGTTAAGTCAGAACGGTGGCCGGAAGGGCATTGGGAAAAAAGGGTCCCGTTCATTGAGGGGAGGGATGGGCAAAGTGCTTGGAATTTACAGAAAAGGTTCTCTTACTCCACCTAGTGCATTTTTTCGACACTGCGTAAGATCACCGCCGAAGTAGATGTTAGGATGCCTCCGAGAAAAGAAAGAATGAATAAAGGCCTTCTGCGGTTGGCGGGAGACCGTCTGGAGTTAATGGGAAAAGCGTCGCCCTTCATGGGGAGGTTGAGCGAAAGGAGCCCGGGATCTGAATTTCGTTGAAAGGAGATCGGGAGCAGAGCTTAATCCGGTGAGAAAGGATCGGCAGAAGAGTATGATTGCAAGTGGGTCCCTGTCGAAAGGAATTATGATGTCGTTTGTAGAGCCTAATAGAGATTCACTAGGGGGGAGAACACCTCACTTATAGAGTTCAGGGGGGGACTCCTAGGTCTTCATAGAGCCCGAAAGATCTTTCGCAAAGGTCGAAGGGCGGACCGAAGAAGATCGGCCATCGGTCGCGACTCGGGGGGGAAAAAGGGGTCCTATTGGGCAATGCAGGGAAGCCGCGAAGAAGACCGATGGGCCTCGGGGGAGGGGAGAGTCTTCGTAGGGTAGCGGATGGAATATGACTAATTGGAATCAAGGTATTGACGAGTAGTGGAACGAAAAAGGTATATAAGTCCATCTGCCAAGTTGCAAAGAAAGGGGGGAGTGGCGAGCGTTTCTCCCAGGAGTCTCGTATAAGGCAAGTCCGAGGGACCCCGGATATTGTGAGGAGAGGGGAAACATATGGGACCTCGCGTTGAATCAATGCCAGTATCAGCGGGGAAGAGGGCGAGGGTAGTTATAGGGCCGGAGGTGGCTCGTGCTGGGGAGTTCCGTTTGCATCGAGGAATCCCAAGGCTAAGTACCACTCGTAAAGATGGAACGAGAAAGAAAAAAAGGATCGATCCTGGAAAGCGGGGACCGATTTCCAGAAAAAGTAAAGAAGGACAGTGTAGGGAGAAGGACTTTAGCCGTCGTGGGAACAAAGACACAAGCCATCTTGAGAAGAGGGGGGAAACGCGCCGCCACGTGGTGAAGCCCTTATTAGTGGGGTAAGGGAGCCTTTTTACCGTGAAAAGGGGTCTTGAACATACCCGGAGAAGCGATCTGCAGAACGAGACCGAATGAGAGTAAAGATATTGCCAAGAGAGCGGGCAGAAAGAGAAAAGGGGGGGCACGGTGATTCAGATCCGAAACGGGTGAAAAGAGTGACTCGTGACAAAGAGAAACAACCAAAAAAATAGAGAAAAAACGAGGATAGAGAGATTAAGACTGATGCGCGACGTGCACAGACCGGCACCCGGAAAGACCAGCTTAAAACCCGCCATTAGGGGCAGGCTGTATTTGGCCCCCACCGAGGGAGAGAGGTACTTCGAAAAACATTCGAGGGGACCGCGACCGATGGTACGCAATGGCGGGAAGGGGAAAGACCTTACACCGGACCGGCGCCCTGGGGAAAATTGGGAGACCGGGAGGGCGGTCACAAACCACGAGAGGGCGACAACGTGAGCTGCAACGATTCGTTCATTTTGACGAAGGGGGAAAGAAATACTAGCGAGATCGTCGCCGACAGGGAGGAAGGTTAAAGAGGGTGCTGTCTGAAGGTCACTGGGCGAGGGCAATGCCCCAGGTCGCCATAGGAATATTCGATTTGGAATATACTAAGGAGTGATTCAAGGCTTCGGGCCACCCATAAAGAAAACTCGTACGGGAAAAAAAAGCTACAAGAGCCCCGATACCAACGGGGGACAATGCAATTGATACCCTAGTTAACGTTCCCCTCGCCCTCAAGAGAGAAACCGGGGGGGGGGCCTCCCCTGTTTAGAAGGCCTCCGCTGAATCGCCTAGTCCCGTGACGCAAGGAAAAAGAAAAATAAGGGAATACGATGGGGGCGGGACCAAAGTGGAGGGATCCCTCCTCTTTCAACAAACGAATTGACAATTCTTTCGGCGCCGGGGGAAAAGACGAGGTATACGCGAACCGTGTCATAACATCGGGAAAAAAAAAGGCAAGAGGACACTAGGCAAGGAGGGCAATCAACTTCAGGAAAGAAGAGTGCATCGGAACAAGATGTCCGATCGGAAAGGGAGTCGAAACAACTGGACTTCCACGTGGGGGCATAGTAGAAAAAGGCTCGATGACGATTCTAGTAACGTAAGCTCGACGGGGAACAAGGGGAAGACAGGCTATGCGGGCGCTATTCTGTACATGCTAAAGGCGGCGACTTCGGAGACCGGGGGAGAAAAATAGATTGTAGTTGAAAACTCCATAAAAGGAAGGGGGGTCGAACCTAGAAGGTCTTCGGCACCGGAGGTCCGCCCTTGACCTCGGCTGCGAGTCCCTTCTCCTTCTCAAAAGGGGGCAACCTGACCGCAGAAAAAGGAGCCGCCCTCAGAACGTCCGGCTCTACGCCAACCGCCATAGACACTGGGGGGGCGTCGTCTGCAGATAGCTTCAAGGCTGGATTAAAAGGGGACTAGGAGAAACGTTATCGCCAAAAAACGTCATAGGAGGGGAAAGGGGAACGCGACTAAGAAAAATAAAGCCACGGGTGGTCCCCTTGCCCTACTCAAGTCATCCAAGGGCAACAAAATTCAAAGGAACAAAGGAAAGAAAAACTTCAGTGAATCTCTATCCCCTATGGGGAGAGTTCCAAAAAGCTCAATGGCCGAATATCTAACAAATTACTTCGGTGATTTAACCAAAAAATTCGACGACAAAGTGGTCAGGAAAAAAGGGGAAGAGGGGGCCTTCGAGAAAAAACAAGTGGGTAACCGGGGGAAAGATTTTGGGACGTACCGAGGAAACCAATCGCCGGGAAAAGTAGACTAGAAGATTGCCTTTAAACGGGGTGCTTATTGATCTTCGGCGAATGGAAAAGTACCTGAAACGGTCAGACAGGAGAACTGAGTGAGAGCCCCGGCGATGAGAGGCGGATCCGGGGGAGGGAAAACCAGTCGTAAAACGGGGATCATAGCTGGCGATCAAGAACTAAGAAAAAAAAATTGGTGGAAGTACATGATCGTCATCAAGGTCCTCAAAGACAACTCAAAAATGGGGTTGACCAAACGGTTGATGAGTTGCACCAAGGTTCTCGGGAGCTGCAACGTTCACGGAACCCGCGTTGATCAAGGGGAAAAGTGGCACGTGGCAAAGGATAAGCGGAGGCAAAAACGAAAAAAGACACCGCTTCCCTTGCTACAAGGGGGAAGGTAAAAAGGAACCTCACTGTAACCCGACGAGGGAGAGGCAGAGGTGGAAGGGCCGGTGTACCGTCACACCGGCCGAAAAAAGGAGCGGGGAAGCACGCAAGCACGACGTGAGGTTTCCCCTAGAACAGCGAAAGCGATCCCCAACGAATGCGGGGGGAGAGAAAGACAATAGACAGTAACCTAGATCGATTTTGGATGGCGTATCTGCAGGACATAAAAACGCGACGGGAGCAGCCTGCGGATAAGGGAGACTTTCAAAACAAAGACCGTCGTAGGAAAAAATGGGAACTGTCTCCCTCATAGACTATCCAGCCGCAGTTCTGGTGCGGGAGGAGAAAAGGGAAGTACCGGGAAGAACACAAAACGATTACAAATGGTCCATAACTGGGGTTACGGAGATCACAACCCAGAACCAACCCCAATACTCCTACGCGAAAAAGCCGTTACACGAAACTACCGAAACCGATGAGGGAGGGACTATCGGGAGCAGGAGAGACGTGACACAAACTCTGAAGGGCGGGAGGTTCGCCACGAACGGCGTTAAAGACACAGGGGAGCGGAACGGCTACATCATGAACGGCGGTGGTATAAAGATCTGAAGACGTATAAAAGGAAACCGGACCGGCACGTGTAGAAGAACTACCCGGTAAGGGGGGTCCAAAAGACACAAAAAAGACCTTGTCATCTGAAAAAGGACACTTTCTCGCCATTTATAGAGAAACACAAAACAGGATTAAGGAGATCCTGAGAGAGTCGGCAAGAAAAAGGGAAAAACCAGCGTGTTTACCGCCAAAAGAGGAGGGAAAACGGGGTCGTCATGGAAAAGGGTCTAAATGATGAGGAACCATTTATAGAGGATATAGACCTTTAGCACCAAAAAAGGAAGATGGAGGACGTACGTAGACCGTCGGCGAAATCAAGGGAAAAAAGTGAACAGGAGACGGGTCCTCTTCAACTAGGGGTGAGGAGCACCTAGTAAGACAAACCGCAGATAGGTGAGGATCAGGTCTTGTGTGAATGTCTGTTAAGGACCAGGCTGTGAGAGGGCTGCCTTTAATGGTAGTCATAGGGGGCTGTTGTTTTTCTTCGAAAAAAAGTCAAAAACATTTTCTACCAATCTATCTTGGATCTCATGAGCTAGACGGAATTGTGGGAAACAAGAATTGAACGCCAAGAAGGGAAAGTCGGAATAGCGATCACGGTCAAAAATGGTTGGAGGGGGGGGAGGGGAATTCTCCTGTGTAAGGGGAAGTCTTAATCTGAATCTAGAGGGGGAACATGGGCTCGGGGAATCGCGGTCTGAGCGTCAAAAAGAAGAATGCTTCCGTACTGAGGAAGGAGCCAGGGTTCTAGGCCCCCCACCCCCAACAAACAGTGACGATCCCCGAGGGAGAATGCTATGATAGGGTAAACATTCAGAGGTGGTGAGTAGGTTCCCATCAGTTTGGGCAAAGTTACCTGTAAGTGGAACTGCTTCCGCGAAAGGAAGAGAAGTTATGTGGGATAATGCAGTGTCCACAGGAGTCTAATGATGGGCGGTCAAGGAGATTTTGAAGGGTGGAAGGGGTCGGCCACTTGGACCTGGGAAAAAGGGGGAAACGTCTCTAGACCTGTGTGCCACTCATTCACCAGGGGTGCAAAATATTGGTGGCTTAAGGCTTCCTCTCTAGGGGATTCTGGGGAAGCACGTGGTAATTTTAACAAAAAAGGGAAGAAAAAAAGATACGTTAAGAAGGGGGGGGCTCCAATTATCCTTCAGAACAAGGGGTGTGGAAGGAGAAATGTGATATTAAAAAAGAGAAACCGGGCAAGGTATGTCGATATTGCCGGTTTCGTAATTCCGAATGAAAAGTAACCTACGGAGGTGAAAGGGGCTGACTTAAAGGCTTTGGATGTTGAAGGGTCGGGAGAAGTCTCCGCTTCCAGTCTCATGCAAAGTGAAAGGGAAGGCGAAGGCAAATCGGCGGGAATACAAATTTCGTCTGTGAGATCAAAAACCTCAAAATGTAATCTGGGGGGGGGAGTCTCCACGCACCATTTGGAAAAAAAGAAAAAATGGGGCCCCTGTGAAAAGAATCGTTTGATAGCTGGTATGACGTGGAAATGGTGCCTTCAAGGGAATTTTCTAAGGCCGAGTCCGGCAGGGAAATTGCTGGGGAAGAGGGAACTGTGAGACAACGATTCGTTAAGAGATTGGGCGGGGAAAACCCGCGTAAGAGAGGGGGTCATCGACTCCCCGAAGTTGAGTGTCGATGCACCTAAAAATGCTATCGGGGATAAAGGTCGGGAGAGGCCATCGCCGACGACCAGAGGGCGTAAGCTTCAGTGAGAGCAAGGATGAAGGACCAGTTTCGGACGTGAGAGGGTCATCGTTGAGATCGACGATTCAAAGAGCTGTGAGGAAGTAAAGGAGAGAAAGCCAAGGAAGGGAAAAAGTAAGTCCAGGTAGAAGATTGCCGCCGATTAGTGAAGACAGCGAAATAGGCTACTTGGACGGCTCTCCCCCCCCACCCCTCCCCAACCAACGCCCACCACAAAACCCGCGTTCTTGAATCGAGGGGAAATCCGAGGAGGGAGGAAACGTGGGTACGCGACGGCGAGCGAGCAGCTCGGCATATATCTTCAACGAAGTCGTATTGAAAAAAAGACGCGGAAGGTGTGGCGAAGCGGAGTCGGGAGATACGAAGGTGAAGAGCCGAAGCTGGGCGAATGGAAGGTCCGGTGGTGAGAAGCGGGGTACCGTCGGGAGTCGTTATCGTATTCGGCGATATGGGAACCAGTTGGATAGACTGGATTGATGACGAGCACGGTAGAAGGACGTTCAGGAAAAAGAAAGCAGGAATTGAATCTGGGGGGGAGGTAGCCGGGATCGGGAAAACATGAAGAGGGGGAAAATAGGGGGGGGCATTAAAAAGGGAGGGCCCCCGGGGATATTGGAGGAGAAGAAAATTTATTACGTAACCTCAGAAAAACAACCGCATAGGGTCGAGAAGGAAGACGGTGTATAAAGGGGCCTTCGATTTGGGGGCACGAAACGTCATGAGGTGGCATAGACAATGAACGCCGGCACGTTGAGGCGAATTCAAAGACTATGGGACTATAACCTCACGGTAAAAAAAAAAACGGAAGCTGTGAACGAATTGGGCCCTCTTGAAACTCCAGGATCCGAAGCCGGTAAGAAGAAATTAAAAATTCTGACCAAGAAAGCCAAGAGGGGGGGGGATCTAAAAGATCAAGGTTGTCTCAAACGCAGAAAGATGGTACTCAGGTCCTTGGACCCCCGGGGATTGCTCGGGGGTCCGGGTACCGCCAGGAAAACCAGTCTTTACCGGACCAAAGAGAAGGTAGAAAAGAATGTTTGGCCCAATCAGACGAAGTAAAGAATTGCCACCGCGGAGCATGCGACGCCAGATCACGCCTCCTAGGGGTTTTTTGAAGGGGGGGGCAAATTTGGGGGGGGGGGTGGTTGCCAGGTCGGGTCAGTTCAAATAGCTTAGAAAAAAAGAAAAAAAGGAAGAGACGAAAAAAAACTGATATTCCCAATATGAAGAGATTTCCCGTTGAGGGTTCACCTACTGCAACCTGAAAAAGGGGACTGGAAAGGAGATGAATCACTAAAAAACCCATTCTTAGGGGGAAGGGCTTCCCCGCGCTCACGCTGTGTGCAAGATCTTTACTTCGCGAGGGAGAATTCGGTAAGGGTTGCCTCTCCGGGGAAGGTTGGGGTTTTGTTCAAGTACCTTTAAACGTCTACAGAAACCGGAGCAAGGTAAGTTGGTTCTGAAAGGGGGGGGGAGGAAACGAGGGGGAGGCGCTTGCCGGGGTTGGCGGCGCCAACGGCAGTACAGTGAAGATGTGAAAACGCTAAGAAGCAGAGAGACCCGATAATGGATAAGGGAATGCGGGGAAGGTTGTCATATAACGGAGGGCACGCTAAAAACCGGAGGGGTTCTTCGTCCAGAGGGACCTTACTATTGAAAAAATAGCTCAGGAGGATTTAATGTCATAACAAGGAGACGAAAGGAGGCAAAGAGGGGGAGCCCCTATAGGAGCCTTCACTTCCACCGATACCTTTTGTCCTAGAAGAGTATTAAAACGTCAGCCAATGGGGAATCGCCTGAACGGAAAATGGGGCCAGCCCCAAGGGGAAGAGGCTCACCCTATAAAAACTTGAACCATCTCCGGCCTCAGCGCCGAAAAAATACCTGGATCTACTGGGAGATGGAAAGAAAAAAAAGGATCAGGAAGACCCTCCTCAGGTCAACCACGAGAGCCAAAGGGACGAAATTATCGCTCGATACGAATAAAGACGAAGGTAACCTAAATCTCACCCGTGACCGGAAATGCCGTTCAGTCAGCTGAGTCAAGGGAAGGGAAAAGACAGCCGCCTAAGGGAAGAGGAGTCCAAACCTTGGCAAAGAAGTCCGGGGGAAATCCTACTTCGAGGGGGGACATAAATAGCTTTTTGGAAAAGAGCCTTCGGCGTACAAACATTTCAGAAATTGCGAAGGTGGCAGCGAAAGAGACTAAGAAAAAAGGGAAGAGGGAGAGGGGGGGGAAGCACCTCTCGGCGGCCACTACGACCGGGAAACCCGATTGGTTCTTGTGGGGGCCTCCTCTGAAAAATCCTGAAGCGGCAACCGCAATAGGAGAGCTCTACGGGGACCTGGAAGGGGGGAAAGAGAAAATTCTGCTCCTGTTCCTGAAGTCCGAGAAAGGAATGAATGCCGCCAGGCATTCTCTGCTCCGCCTCAAAAAAGGAAACAAAGGCGTCATCGGCATCGGAATCGAGGGAAATGAGGATAATCTAGAGGAGCCGTGGCTCGCCAACAGCGGAAAGATCGAGAGTTGGTACTGCGAACCAAGGAGGGGTGCCTTTCAATAATACTTGAAATAGAAAACTTCCGGAAGGCACAAGTGCACAGTCAAAGGTAAGAGGGCTTCGATCAAACTATTCAATTTCCGAAAGTTTTAAATGACTGGCATAGAAAATGGAAGGGGGGCGGGGTCTGTTCTGACTATACAAAGAAAAGGGGAGGGGATACGGTTGTCCTTACAAAGGGGGAATCTAACCCTTGGAGGATTTTGGAGTGCCGGGGAGAGTCATCCCTTAGAAAAACAGAGGCAACGCCTTGTACGGCGCGGAAAATCGTCCTCGTGACGGGGGGGGGGAAGCTAACGGGGCAAACGCAAAAATAAAAAAAAAAGAAAGTAAATTCGGACCGGACAAGATCAATTTCAAGCCGGTTGGACCCCAATAGACCAGTATACTTTTCTGAAAAGTCCTTCATGAAGAAGGGGGGAGGGGAAGGGAAGGCGCCAGCTCACACTAATGGGGGCCAGGGGGAATAATTGGAAATTCAGAACGTTCCTAAACTCCAAAGAGGTGGGACCAACCAGTCTCGATTTCGCACTTTCACGGGACCTGCGTGGATTGGCAATTGTCACATACATCACCCCCGGAAGAAGAGCGGGGACCGGAAGCCAATACCGGAGGACTTCACCCAACAAAAATTGGGGTACCAATCACTGGGTACCGAAGAGGGCAGATGGGCACACGGGGCCGTGGTCAATTCAACACATACTCTGCGGCAAAGTTGAAACGCAAAAAAGACTGTAGGAAAAACGATACATAAAAGGGGAAGAGGGGCCGCACCGGGGGTCTACATCCACCTCCAGTACAAGTAATCAGACGGAGCATGATGGCGGGAAAGCTGGGCCCTTGAAGCCCGAAAAGACAATGGAAACTGTAAGAGAGAAGCGAGAGATGACGGAAGGCTCCAAAGTTCCGTCGCGGCCCCAAACCATTGCTCGAACCGTCGAGCCTACCACGGCAGGAGTGCGGCATGTCAACGACGCTCCCAATCACCGCTAATTTCCAGGGGGGGGGGGGGGAAACACATGCTGGAAACAGAAAGGTGTTAAGGGGAACCTAAAGTAAGCCCAACCGTCACCTAAAGGTAAGCGAAAATCCGGAGTCAAGATCACATTAACCCAGAAAGGGGATTAAGGGGGGACTATTCGGGAGGGGACTCTGGAAGGCTCACCCAAAAGTAGCAGCGGGGGGAGGCAGGGGGACGGTTGAAGGCAGTGCAGCAAGGAAAGCTATAGAAACGGCATACTCTCAAGGTGTGGTGTGGATTACAGAGGACCTTTCGTAAGAAGAAAAGGTCCCGGCAATTGGGGACGTGAGGAAGAAGGGTTCCTAATGTAACACGTAAAATCTCAGAGGAAATACAAGGTCAAAGAATTGATCATCTCACAAAAACGGAATGATTAGAAAAGATCACTTTAGAGCGGTTGACCAAAAACGTGATTCCCGGAAAGGCGATTGCGTTGGGGGGGGAAAGCCAGCGGGAATGAACCGCTCGTGTACCGTATAAAATTGTCCAAGGTAATCCGCCATGTTAGACTAGGACAAAGGGTGAAAAAAGAGTCAGGTCAGGAAGTGACGGACCGTGTCGAGGGGGAACGGCAAGGGTGAATAGACCTCCAGAGAGGAACATAGGGGTGGATACAAAAGGATCTGACTCGTAAAAACGAAGAAGTGCGGGGTCTCACCGGGGTGACTTGTAATTTTAAGGGTCGACTGTAAGAATAAGCTTGTACGGTGTCTAAAGTTTGGGTGTGCGGCAGAAAGAAACCAGGGATGAACATTGCTATCGGGGTCCAGGGCCAGGAGTGACGGCAGGGCAGGTGTGAGGGACCGCCAAGAAAGGAAACCGGGTCAGTAGTAAAGGGTAGCAAAAAAAGTGGGGGGATGGGGAAAGACGTAAAACGTGGAGATTGACTCCGTCGTCAAGGATCGACATCGGGGTAGTGTAATCCCATTGGGAGTTTGAGGAAGGGGGGGGGTCAATAGTTAGGGAGGGGGGACCATCAAATTGGTTTCAAGGTAACTTGGGGTGTTTGACCCTTGAGGAGGGCATCTGTTACGGCTCATGAGAACGCTGATGCATGAGTTAAAAGGGAGAGGTTTTCTTGAGTTGACAGCTCGACGGTTTGCGGAAAGGGGGGGGTTACTTTGGGAAAACTGACCCTTGGCACGCTGGTCCCTAAATACTTCTAGTGGAAAGTTATAAAGTTGGGGAAAAGGTTAGTCGAATCTTCAAGTCAAGTATTGAAGTTGAAGTTGGGGGGGTGCTGGGGAACGAAAATTTGACACCCATGTCAAAGGGGGGAGCTGGGGGACATAAGAAACAAAAGGAAATTTCAAACGTCCACAAAGGGGGGGGAGGTTGGCGAAGGAAATGGGGACTATCACATAGGGATTCAAGGGGGGGGGAGAACCAAGGAGGGTTTGGGTGGGGGAGGATGTGACCTTCTAGCCCGCAGCATATGACTTCCGCAAAGCCAGGTCCTAATCGAAGGGGGACTATTGGGGAAAGACCGGGAGGGAGCAACAAAGGGAGGGTTAGTTAGCTCTGGCCATTGGTCTTCAGGGGAGTCACGAAAAAACGTGACTATCTTTCGAGCAGATAGGGATGTTTCCTGAGGATCGGAAAAGGGAGAAAACCGGCGCCACAGGTCCGAACAGTTTATCGAACCATGAGGTAAAATTCCCAACGTGTCGCGAGGGGGGTATCGTAACCACATTAAGAAGATTTTCGTCGCTCGGGAACGTCCATGGGGGGATTCCTTAACGAGGATGTCGCCGATGCGGGAACTGGCGATTTTGCCTGCAGGCCGTGTTTCATGCCTGGGACAATGCAATAGGGGGTGCAGGGAGCGGGTCCCACGACGATCTTTCCAAGGGGACGAGCAGGTAAGCTCGAAGCGACATAAGAAGGGAAGTGTTCTGAAAACGCCTATCCAACAGGACTGGAAGGAGGTTTAGTCTTGGAGCCGCGAGGGAAAGGGGGGGCGAGAATGACATTGATATTGTACTGATGCAAGAAAAAGGGAAAAGAATAAGGAAGGTCGTGCGTAGAGGGAGAAAGTCAGGGGAGGAAGGAAAAACGCTCCGTGCGGGAAATTACTTATCGGTAAAGGGCGTTCAAGACCCATGATTAAAGTCGAAAGGGGCCTCCGAAGGAAGTTCTAAGGAGAAAGGAAGACCCTGGGAGATATGTGCACGCTACAAGGAGGGACGTCAAAGGGGTGTCCGGGGAAAACGAAATGACTAGGCAAGCCGCGCAGGAGCTGTCCAATTCACAGAGGACCACAGAAAAGAGACGAAGCAAAAAAAGAACGGGGACGGGAAGACTCGGGGCGTGAGCCGAAGGTTGAGGAGCAGGAAGAACTGCAGAGGGGACAGGTCGTCTACGCCGGGTTAGACCTCGGTACGAGTAGTGTACCAGGGAGCTCGGTACATGCGGCTACTTTAGAAAAGGGGTGACAGGAGGAGGGTTCCCGCTCACGTTATAGAGGACTCCCCGGTGCAAAAGGAAGGGGGAATAACGTTAAGAGGAGCCCATGACGGGAAGGTTAAATGGAGGCAGCAACCGTGTAGCCAACCCTTTCGGGGGGGGACGAGGGCAACATTTGAAGTGTAATCCGCGATATAAGGCAATTGATACCCCGGATGCCTCGGGGTGAAAGGGAAGGGAATTAGGTGCAGGACTGGGTGCAGGCGGGGGGTGGGACTCGAAAGGAAATAAGGAAGGAAGGTAGTCAGCCACCAAGACGAGGGACAAACAAAAAAAACACCAAGGCCCTGGGAAAGAGGATTTCCCCTACAAGACACTTGAAAAAAGGAGGGAGATATGATCGAAGTAGTAGCGGGGAAGCCAATTGGCAAGGACCAAACCCATGTAGTGGCGTAAGAGCACGGGGGGTAGAAAAACCCAACCTAAAAGCCTTGGTGACTCAAGAGTTATACCCCACTTTGTAGGGTGTAACGTTGTACAGGTAGAAACCATGAAAAGAAAAAAGGGACGGACAAGTAGGGGACAAGCTCCTCGAATTTTTTTCAAGTCGGAGAAGTAAAAGTTGCCCCACAGGTTATTCATGAAGGGAAGCATATACTCCTAAGGGGAAGGTGGGTAGGGGAAATCGAAGGAAAGGGACCTTGAGGCTGTTACGTCCGGGGAAAGATCTCCCAGAGAAAATGAGAGGAGAACCAAAAACGGAGGATTGCGGAAAAGAGGAGAGATTTCAAAACGAGGATAAAACGCGACTTTTCCGAAAACCGCGAACGTGCACTGGGGAGCCTGAACAAAAACCAACAAGGGCGGCGTATAGGGAAGAAAAAAAAAGAAATCGAATGGGGCTAAAGGCGTCAGCTGCGAAAAGGACGGGGAAGTGGAAGCTCCGAGGGGTACGCCCGGTTCCTGGGAACCTGTATCCAAGTCTACCGAAGACCGGGGGTGGTGTACTAAGTGTAGGGGGTCAAATTCGTCGAAAACCGTTGAATATAGGGAACAAAAAAAAGGAGGGGGACCATGGGGGGTCATCCGGGGGAAGCCTCAGAAAAAAGAGAGCCCGGAGCGAGCATGATTCTCACACAACAAAAACCAAACCAAACCACCAAAAGTGCTGGATGGGGACAAATAGTCCACAGGGTTCCGGCGCTGCGTTCCAGCACGGATGACTATGACGGGGGAGACAACTTAGGAAATGCAGGGAAAGCAATGAAGAACATCATCGGGAAAAAGACGCAAAAGGATCTACAACCGGGCTCAAGGAGCGGACAAAAGGGAGTTATCCCTGGTCTAACAAGCAAAATAGAAAGGTCATCCAAAGATGCTACCCGAACGAACCGTGTGAGGAAGGCTCACACAGATAAGAGGGAAAAAAAGAGGCATGTGAGCACCGGCTTATAAAGGGAAAACTCTACTGGGGGGGCTACTTGACCGGGGGATCCAGACTCGTTCACACACAGACAATCCTTCAATTAGTATCGCAGATACGAAAAGAAGGAACTCTCGACCAGGGGGGCTCACCATCGGGGGGACCATGCACGGCGCCAGGTAAAATTACGGGGGGAAAACCGACGCAAGGGCCGGTCAAAAAAACGGGATAACGCTGTCGGTGGAACATACGATACTTCGAAGTGGAGGGGTTTGCAGGAAGGGGGGATCTATTGACGCAAGCTTAAAAGGCAAGCTCGACGTTACCGGGGGAACGATAGAGCAGGAGGGGCGGAAATGAAAAGGGAAGGGGATCACGGCCGGCAGGGAGGATAAGGGACCAGAACGACGAGGGTCTTGAAAAAAAACTTCCCGTGGAGGCCCAAGCCGAGACTTGTAGGGAAAAGTGACCTCGCGAGAAGGAAAGACCTTGCGGAAGAGAAGGAGAACCTGTCAAAAGGCCTTAAAGGACAGATCAATGGAAAGGCGCCTCGGTGGCATTAGGCAGCGAGGAAAAAAACGGAGACACCTGACAGCCGGACACGAGGCGTCGGTGGGGGCTGCATCCGAAAGGACGCTGCGGAGAGATTATATCTGGAAACGGAGAAAAAAAGCAAAGGCAGAAGAAAGAGGTGGGAAAGAGACTTATGCACCAGACAATATCCAACTTTGAAAGAGACAGAGAATCCTGGCAAAGAAGGAACGTGGGACCAGTGAAGGCACACCGTTCCGCAACTTCAAATTTAATGCCCAAGGAGGTCTCGTTCAAGGTCATTCGAAAATGGCCGTGAAGAGCGACGAGATCTTACGAAGGTGGGAGAGCCACAAAAGAAAGGGACTGAAAAAAGGGGAAAAAAAGTGTACAACCATGTGGACGCGATAAAAGTTTTCTGGGAGGTGCGGGGGGGACGAGTAAGCGGCCTAGAGAGTAAAGGAGTGGGGGGGGAACGGACGCAATAGTCCTCCACTTAGGGGTGTTAAGCTCTAACTGAAAGTTACTAAAAGGTGGCCAGATACAAGGGTCACTGCCCTAATCAAAGGTTCATCATAAGAGGGCAATAGCCCGTATGGAACCGGGGAGGGGGACCGTTGCTGAAAAAACAAACGGACAGAGTTGTCTGCTTCGGTCAAATAGACTAGTGGGTAGGAAACATTATTCAAAGGGGAACAAACTCCCAGACAAACATCAAAAAGAGGGGGTGGACCAAGTTATGAGGCCCATGACTCTATTGGGGGATTCAAAAGACCCAAAACGGCTTTGATACATGGGTGGAAAGGGTCACTGGACGCAGCAAAAAAGTGAAGGCATACGCTGTACGTCTAAAAATTACTGAAAAAAAATGGCGTCAGTGAATACGGAAAAAGGAAACGGTTAAAAGATGCGGCGTATGGCAGACACAGGGGGAGGTCACAGTCACAAACAAGAGAAAAGAGATGAAGAAGACAAAACTGAAAAGGGTAACCCAATAAGCACGCAGCGAGTAGAAAGGCCGGCCGGACTGAAGAACCCTCGGAATACCGGATCCGAAACGGAGTCGTGTGAGAGTAAGAAGACGCGACCCGGAAGCCCGACAATGGTTTACTACCCTGGCTAGAATGATAAGATGACGGTCGCAAAAAACAGAAATGAAAAGGGGGAGGTCAACCGTCCCAACAAGGGGGCTCCCCCGGAAAACTCGAGCAATAGTCACTTTAGGGTGGCAGAAAAAACCATGGCGATCGAAGGAAAAAAGGGTTCCACTGGGCACGACAGTACAAATTTGGACATCAACGGGGGTCGGGCAAACAAGAAAGTCGCAAGCAAAAGGGAAAAAGACATCAACTACCGACA
>Ga0179591_1332063_pt1 | contig 16195 bp, 18 predicted proteins | sample CZOMad2_1_08_16f_FD_182891 | JGI IMG/M metagenome (GOLD analysis project Ga0179591, IMG submission 182891) | Vadose zone soil fungal communities from Angelo Coast Range Reserve, California, USA - CZOMad2_1_08_16fungal (PacBio error correction) | ecosystem: Environmental > Terrestrial > Soil >...
TGAAATTCCTTCGGGCGGGCACATGAAATTGAAGAACTTAATGGTAACATTCAGGGGACGTCCTGGTTGGTAGAAAAGGGATACTAATGCTCGGAGACCGATCAATCCTTAAACAACGAGATAACACTACGGAAAAACTCCCTCCTAAATCAATTGAAAGGCATCCTCAGTCATGTGTTGCAGCAATCCTATTCAAAACCGCGATGCCAAGAGGAAGACTGGGCGAACGAACCGATTTTCTATCCATTAATTTCCGCTATTTGTAGAATAGGGATTATTAGGGACGTAATCGCGGTTCGCGCAGGGCAGCTAAAACCCCTGGTATGAAAGATCCTTTCTCATGATGTAGATTTCAGAACGGGTAGACGATGAAAGAGTATTCCAATATTTATAAGGTATCAGGCCTGAAAAGAGGGAGAAGAGATCCTATCCGACTTTCTGAGAGGATGGAGCATAGAGCTTCCCGATTTTTGTCGGGCGTAAAGGCAAAAATGAGTCGTCTTCTTCGCTTTCGAAAAACCTGGCTAGTAGGGCAGGCCTACAATCGCAATAAAGAATTGGAAGAGAGAGGAAAAAAAACGGGGTATTAGACAATGATATTCCTTCTCCACGGGAAAGCGTAGGGAAGGCTGCGAAGCCAATTACTTTTTCCAGACGGGAATCAAACTCTGAAAAAGGCATCGGGTGGGACGGTGACTACCAAGCTGTTCGGAATTATTGCGAAAACATATAAGAAAGGAAGTCGGCAAAAAGATCGACTATTAAACCTGAATTACAAATGGGGAGAAAGAGGTGAAAAAAGGGGAGGGGCTCTACATCTGACACTTCTTATAGAAAAAAGACGAGAACTAGGTGAAGGGGTTTCTTCAAAAACAATCTCGGCCGAGAAAAAGAATCGATAGGTCAAGGAACATCATGAGATCGGCATGAGACTGGCTCTCCAGCGTGTAGTTAGGACAGGTCAGAATGAAAACAAGCGCGTCGAGTGAACTACTGCGTCAAAGCGATGGACGGGGGGGCAAATGTCATCCGTTTCCAGAGAGGCGAGAAAGTTCCCTTGTGCTTTTTGGAAGGGGTTTTCACGAAATGCCTCCGGAAGGGACTACCTGCACGAGGATTCCGATTCAGAAGGGACATGAGAAGTCCTCCAAGACACTAAAATGGGGGGAAAAGTATGCGGGTAAAGAAGGGTAAAGGGGGTATGATGCCAAAAGTCCCTTCTCACCCTTGGGCACAGCCACAAGACCATCTCCGACTAGGAGGGGGAAGTGGAAAGAAGGGAAGGGAAAGGATCGACTCGACTTATAGTGAAATCTGGGGATGCCCAAGTTCATGCCAAAGGAAAATGTGAAGAAAAAAGAGATGGGGGGGGCAGGGACCCTCATTCGGGACGAAGATATCAAGGCGGCACAGGTGCATTGGAAAAGCCGGGAGATACCACAAAAAAGAGGAAGAAAATTCTGCCAATCCGAGAGCCCTCTTAACTACTGTGAGAGATAACGGAATAGTTGAGTCTAGAAAAAGAAAAAAAAATACACTACATCTCAACCAACGCAAAGGAGTTTACAATTCCCGAAGGGGAGCGACAAATGGATAGCGATGAAAGCTAAAGTCAACTCGGATACCAGACTGACTCTGAAAGGCGCTCTCAAAAGATAACTGACGGTCTAAAGGAAAAAAAAAAAAAGGGTCGACAATCGAGTGGGAGAACAAAACCTCCTCTAGAAGTAATCTGCCCGAGGTAGCTGTCGATAGACTAGAAAGGCGAGAGGCCGGTACATTCGGAGAGTCTTAAAGAGCGCCTCTAAGATAAAATGTCGCCCCTGCCTAATAAAGGGGGGACGTTTGATGGGGGAAAGGAAAAAAAAACTGGATTGAATTTCTCCTTTTGCGACTAAAGCTTTCCTAAAACGAACAAACGAAATCACGCGGTTCAAGGACCAGTCCCAATATCCGCAGCAATCGTAACGACTTCGAAAGGGCAAGGGACCAAAGAAACTGCTCTGGTCTGCGAGAAGGAAACGAAATGGAAAGCGATCCTGCAAAGTTAGGCCGTGTCTCGCACTCCCGTGTGGAAAAAGGCCAGGACATTTTCATTACCTGTGGCAGAAAAAGGGGATTCAAACATAAGGAGGCGCGCGCGGGGTCTTCGGGGCATGATTTTTTCTATGAAAAAGGAAGACACTGGGAAAAAGACTACCTCTTCGAATTCTGCTATTTTGTCTCGACTAGAAGCAGTTAGGTCGAATTCAAACGCTAACGGGAGATGTGTGCCGCTGACTGCGAAGCAAAACTGTACCTATAAGCAACCGAAGACCAAGATTTTCAAGAAAAAATATCTCTGAGGCGATTTCGAAAGGAGGAAACTCGTACCGATCGGGAAGAGCACTACCTGTTCAGGGAAATCTGCGTCTCTAATAACCTATTCTCTGCAGGGACTGTCCGTCGAAGGTTCCAGAAGAGAAATGGAAAAAAGGCATCAGGACAAGACGGCGCCCAGGGCACGCTCAATCGAGGAAGAAATTAGCCAGATGCGGTTGGAGGCTCAAAATGGGTCCTTTGGCGCCATGTTAAGGCTAGATCACTCCGTGCCCACAGTTCTCTTGGGCTACTGAAACTGGCAGGAAAGAGCCCGCAGGCAATTCTAATACTAAAGATAGTTCAAGGCGATGACGAAGTTCTCCAATCGTCGGGAAGACACGTGCATTTATTTCGCGCTGGTTACCGGGGGGGGGGGGGGAACACCTCCTTTCGCCGATCAGCTGCTGGAACTTAAACATCGAGGGAAAGCTTCTCCTATATTAGTCTGTTATAATGACGTGCACAGCAGGACAGGAAGGGGGGGGCATGCAGCCGCAACCAGGCTACATCATTTCCGGATAATTGCCTCCCAGTACCAGTGCTGCTGTCCTAAGGACTAATTCCTTTGAATTAGAGTTCCCAGACTTCGACTTTTAAGCCACGATGGAAGCAGATCTGTATCGGATTAACCATCTGGGGAGAGGATGCCGTCCTCTTAAGTTGGACGCTCCAGAATAATAAAAGCGGAAGGTGAATGGCTTAGATGGGGAGGGGACTAGGCTCGAGGGGTCAGCGACCGGAGCCCCTACCTGTTCCCTGGGAAACTCCGCCCACATAGGAGTACACGCTCACTAGAGCGAAAAAAAAAAGCCTCTCCAGGGAAGGGTCTAATTAAATGAAGAGGATGTTTGAAAATTCTAAGCGCGCAGTATGGTATCTCTCCACAAAAACGGGAAAAAGAGACTCATATCCTGCGTCTCGGAATTTACGCACCACTCTGCATGTGTATTCCAGTAGGAAAAAATAAATCGCGCGTATTTAATCGCTAAAGAACGCGTGAAGCTAGCCCTTGTGTAGGGAGGAAGGGATCGTTCGTGGATTCCGTCGCATACGATGTGAAAGCGACGAGAAGAGCCGAAGGATCAAGGGCAAACGTATTGCCGGAATCGTCCAAGTTTGTGTGAGAAGCGGCGGCAAGATGTCAGTGGGGGATGATCTATCACGAGAGGGGGAAAAGCTCATCCTGGGCGGGTTCGAAGGCTTGAAGAGAATTCAAAGGGCTGGCCGGGTACCTCCGTCAGGATAAAAAAGAGGCGCCAGGAAAAAATGCAATGCTTCCCGCATTTCTTTTGGGCTTAACGGGAAGGGACTACGCTTATCGGCTTCCGGTATCAAGAGAAGCTTCAATCTCCGTTCTATGGATTTACGGGCAGAGTGACTTCCTACTAGGTACGGAAAAGTTCTCTTGACAGGGGGGTCGGGGGGGAGAGAGAATTCCAACGAATGACCTATCACATCAGAGGAGGCCAGTTAGGACTAGATTCTAGTCTACTTGAGGGGGGGTCGATCGTGCCGAATCGCTGGGCAGTGACGAAGGGGCTTCGGAAAGAAGATGACGGCTTTCTCGGGGGTCAACATGCAGGGATTGTGGCGAAACGAGAGAGAGAAATGTTTGCACGATTAATATGAGGACGCCGACCGTCGGGGAGGATTGATGCGCATGGCAGTCTTAAGGGGAGGGTAAAAGTAAGAAGGCCGAGATGAAGTCGCAGGATAAAAAGACGAACAGCATAAAGAGCTTTTCAGGGCGTAGGTGAGAAATTGGCGAGGAGGAGTGAATGTCTCTCAGGGCACAAAGATCCGATATAGATGAGTTCTTTCTAAAGTGGCATGAAGGGGGAGGTAGGGATAGGGAGAGGGGGGGGAATTGTCTTTCACGCAAACCTATCACTTGATGTTCGTATCGGGTTCAGTACTGCCTGCATGACGAGGGTTCTATAAACAAGAAGAAGGCCTGGCTAGTGATCTAGGCGAGGTACCTTTGGAAAAGGGAGAGGGAAATCTCCAAAATCATGGTCTACAACTGTCAGGGAGGCTAAGAACCTTCCTCTTTGAACGCAAGCCGAGAGGAGGGCATAGGAATGTTGACGGACACGTTGCTCTGGCACCTTCAGAGAAATACAGGATCTATAAGGGGAGGAAAAAGAGGTTAAGGGGGCTCGCCGAACGGAAGTTGACGTGTACGGACCAGGCTAGGTTGGCTTCTGATCGGCGACTTGACATATGGGCCCAGGGAAAGTGGTAGGGAGATATATTCTCTCATGAAAGCTAAGGAGTAGGACATCATTCGGCGCACAGACGCAGAAAAAAATGCAGAAGCGGAGGAAAAACCACCCGGTTCGGTAGGGGCCGTCGCAGAGAAAGGAGGGATGCGGCGACGTAAGTTCATCCGAGCAGTCGGAACCTCGCCTTTAATAAATGAGATGCAGTCCCGGTCGAGGGAGAAGACAAGGATTCGCACTCGATGCCCTATTGGCGGGCCGGGGAGAAATCATGGCGAGTAGTGACAAATCGAAGAGACGCCAGCGGGAGGCAGGCCTATTTCGACTAAGCGCTGATTTCCTTCAGCGCGATGAGGACGTTTCTCGAAAATTGGATTCGGTGGAATGGGTGGGGAGTAGATAAATCATATGCCCATCGGGGGCGTGAGATCCCGAGGGAATATTGCGCTGTTTAATGTCCGAGGAAGGGTAGATCACTTTTTTCGAAAGAATTCATGACCGTGTGCATTGCCCATAAAAGGAATATTTTCGAAAGTTCGGGGAGTGATCCTCACCTTTGTAGGGTTCCTATCACGGGTTGTCAAAGTTGGCAATTTGCTTTTCGAATTCGAGGCAACAGGATGGTGGGGAATGCGGGAGGAACTGGCCGACTGAACCAGCAACTGCTTCGTCAAAGTGAAAAGGGGGAGGTCTCCTTAGGCAACATGTTAAAAAAGCCGGGGGGGAAGTCCTAACTTCTATTCTTTGGTGACGCCGGTAGCTTCACTTGCGGGAAATTCCTAGTAGACCAGAATTGATTCGTAATTCCGAGGGGGAGGTCTTTCCTCTTTGCCAGAAAAAGGAATCACCTCAATCTAAAAACCTTAACGGAAGACGTCAAAAGTATTCATAGGCCGGAACTGCGTCTCTTTGGCGGCAGATAAACCAACTCGAGTTTGGGCCGCCGCGGATATTACGAAAAGTTAAAAAAAGAGATCTCTTCTACTTTGAACATATACACTACTTGGGATGAGGGATGTTAATATTGTCTTGACTTTTGAAGGAGGGAGCTAGTTCAGAAAAATGAGCAAAGTTCCATACCTCTTCTGAATGGGGGGTTAACGAGCATTGGTCAACCTAGGGGTTACTGGGGGGCGCTGAAAAAAGGAAAACTATTCCAAAGAGTGGGTAATGCGGTTTCCTCGTCGGATCACGGAAGAAACGTCGGGGAAAGGTTGGGTCGCATCATTCCGCAAAGCATTTTTTCAGGCATAGAACAACTATGCAAGTGAAAAAGAGGAAAGGGGGAGCGGGCAACATTAGCTAGCAGGAAAAGAAGCAATACGCGGGCCGGTTTCGTGAAGAAACGAAGCAACAACACCAACGGGGGTATTAAAAGGGTTGCAAGCAAACAGGGATAGTGTCGCTGATTCCCCGAGCGCTGGAGGGTTGAAAGACCGATCGCAAGCGGCTATCACGGGGGTCATCTGTTTTAGGGGAAGGGAACAATGTAGGGCCATCTAAGCATATGACCGAAATTGAAATGAAGGATTCCTGTGCTCGAGATTAACCGAGTCAGGGACGGGGGTTCAGCGTTCAATCCAACGAAGAGAAACTGAGCGGACGCTACACGCTTCGGGTTTCGGAGAAATGCTGCGCGGAAACGAGATCTCCCTAAAAATCATCGAAAGAAGGTAAGCGGACTGGAGTCTCAAAAAGATTGTGGAAAATCAAGAAGATCGGCAGCGCGTTCGGGACTCGTAGGCTGCAGAAAGAGATTTAAGTTGCATGGCAGACCGCGCGCCGCGAGTCGGGGTAGGGGAAGGAGGTCTTGTGAGCTCCGGGGAAGGGAAGTTCTGATCCCTTTAAAAGAACATTCACTATTACAGGACAATAAAAGGGGGGGGTTGGAATTGCCTCCGCACAAAAATTTCAATATTAAAAAGGTAACTTTCCAAAGGAGGAGGGAAAACGGATTCGCACCCTAACTCATTCTACAACAAACGACATCGTGCAAAAGAAAGTGATTGGGAGTCTGCCAGGATAAGCCTGAAAAGATCACGCGACAAATTAGAAAAAAGGGGGACAGGCCCCAATACTTTCACAAACCATGTATAGTAGAAATAAATTTTGAGGTCATTACAAGAAGTCGGGCAAAGAATATCTATTTCAATGGCACAGTCATAAGCGCCACTTTCGAGGGAGAAGAAAAAAACATCCGGGACGCCCGCTTTCCCGAATAGAGAATCATCGTCAAGGTGCATTCATGAGTTTGAGACGACAACAGACAGATCCACGACATCAAAGAAAGGTCATCGCGCTGGGCATCCGCGCGGAATTTGAGAAGCTGCTATGGGAAAATTCTTTCTGTCGGCGAAGACTGCAAGGAAATGAAACTTCCATACAGGGGTCGAGCACCTTGAATCGATTTGGGGTGAAAAGACCTGCGGACTAGAGATTCCCGTTGAACTAAAATCTCCTTAAGGAGAAAAGCGAGAAGAAGAAAAGACTAAAAGAGCCGTCGCCGGGGAAACAAGGACTCATGACCATATTTCGCAGAAAAAAATAAAGCGAGTTATTAAAAGTACTACGAACTCGTTGCAGGGGGGCGGCCTTGGGGGAAAAAAGAACCCACTACGGTAGACTGGGGCAAGATACGAATACTTACCGGACGAGGGGAAATAGGCAGTCCAATAGCATTCATCATATTAAAAAAGCTTCCAGTCCAAGAAGAACTCCAACGGAAAGGGTTGCGGCAGCCAAAATGTTGAAATCAGATCCTGCACATTGTCAAGGAACTTTCGAGGAAAGGGGGGGGGTACTTCCAACCTCCGGGTGGCATCCTTTTACGATGAACGGACAACGATGAATTAAAAAAATCGGATGCCGGGGCGGCTCGGCTACTGAAATTTGGGGCAGGAAGAGGAAGTACCCCAGTAAGGGGATCGAGCCCTGATTGGGTGAGTCAGACAACCAATCCTATCTGCTGAGAAGAGAAAGGGCTCGGACGCGGTGATGGAAAGCTTGACCGCCATAAAACTAGACCTATACCTAACATAGGAGGAGGAATTTTCAATAACATCATCTATCTCTTCTAGTTGTGCAGAAAAGAGGAGTACCAAAAAGAAACGGGGGCGAGCAAGTACAATTCAATGCAGGCTTCTTAATTCTACGGTCAAAGGGAGAGGCATCAGAGGCCGCTACTGCTGGCGGGGTTCAAAAAAGAGGGAGCGGGAACTCATCCAGCCGACAAGTCCCCGGCTACCAAGAAAGTCGAAGTGCTTCCCGTGAAAAAGTCTGACTGGATTTCTTCGCCACCCTTATAGGGACCAGACTCCTTCTTCTCTGGACATCTTAGGCAGTCAACAAGAATCTTCTTCAAGATCACACTAAACCGTCTAAGGAAAGAAGGTCAGGGCGATGACTAACTTTCCAAGACTCATCTTTGGATCTCGGAAAGTGAATACTTTCCTGAAAGAACACTCCTGAAAAGAAGAAAGTCTTATTAATAGAGAAGGAAGGAGTGCCTAGATGAAGTATCAAGGTTCATCGCTAAAGAAACGTCTCAATGTAATGAGGATCTCACCCATCAATGAAAAGAAAGTCATCAAGTTAAGAAACAGGGGGAGGAGAAAACATGTGCTGCGGTTTCTGGGACCCCTTAGGTCCTTTTAGTGGGGGCAAAGACCAAAAGAACTTCTCGCCTAATTCGCATAAAAGAAAAAAAAACTATAAGTTAGGGAGAGGGATCGTGGCTATAGACTTCATTAACAATATTGAAGAAAAAGTCCTGATGGAAAGACGCCTTCAATCAACTCGGCAATTGGTTTTTGTTGGAAAAACGCTGACGGGGGGACGAAGGAAAAAGAAGAGAATCTCGCATCTATGGCAAGGAGGACCCTAACCCAGTCCCGGTACACATCCCACAAAAAGACGTTCTTCCCCGACTTCGAGCGAAAATCAGGAGAGGGGGAAAGAATGGGTCTATGCCGACAAAGGCTGGTGCGGAATTAAAAAAGAAAGCGAAAGTGGTATAAAGGCTCAACAAAAACTGAGGAGGACTCTCTACAGCGCGGAGAAAAGTGGATCACAGAAGCTCATTTGTACGAAATATACAGACCTTCTCGGGGGCGCGCTGTAGCGGTCGCGAGGAAGTGTGACGCGGGTGTGACATTGGGGGGGTAGGGGAGGGGGTATATCGCATCGAGGCGAAATAAGCTCCCTAATTACCGCGGCCATAAAAAGAGAGAAGGAGAAGAGAGACCTTGAGCTTTGTATTGGCGGAGGATTCCCACTTACAAGAAACTAATGTCAGAAGGAGGCAGAAGATATCAGGGTGTCATCCGTTCTAAAAGAGGTTCGGTGGGAAAAAGCGAATTCAAAAAGCTTCGGTCCTCCGTAAACAAAGCACAGGCCAGGGGGAAAAGAGGACAGGAATTCTCATGGCTGGTTCAGAGGGTAGGCCATAAAAGTTGGAAACACATTCTCCAAAGGGAAAGTTAATGATCTACAGCCTTATCCATAAATCGAAGGGAGGGAAGGAGAGGTCCGAGCATCTTATATCGGGGACAGGAGTGCTGGTATTCCCAGAGAAATGGAAAACGGGACCTATCAGGAAGAAAAAAATTACCAGTGGTCCTAGAAGGGAAAAAGGACGTACTTCTCATGGGACTTTTTTACGGGTGGCGGCTGCAAAGCTTCTTTTGCCTAATGCAAATCGAAAAATTGACGCTTTGATCGTTTAAGAAATAGAGAGAAGAATCAGGTGAGTGACTCCACGTACCGTCTAAGGGCTGAGTCTCCTTCGTCTTGGGGAGGCAATCACTTTTTTCCTCTCTGCTTAATACGTCATTGATCATCTACTTCATTTTCAATGGTTCTTGGGAGGAAAAGGCTTGAGGTAGTGCGAGAGAATTCGGGGTCCTTTTATATGGGGGGGCAGAAAAAGAAACAGTCTCTGAGTGCAGCTCAGTTCGGAAGGAAGAAGAAATGTTTGAAAAAAAGGGGGGCCAGGGAAGATCAATTAATACTAGCGGGGCTTGAAATTGGGAATATCTGCTCCCAACAAACTCACGGCGGTAGTCCTTTTGCTGTAAGAGAAGAAAGTGGATCTTGGTCTTTAGGTGGTCAGGGGGTTTATGTCTTTCAGCTTAAACGGAATCAACCGGGGGGGTGTAATTCTACTCCTTCATAGGCTTCGTGAGGAAGGAGTAATACCAATATCCTGGTCGATTAGGGGGGAATGGGGCAGGTCTTCGGGGGAAGCTGCCACCAGCATTTCGAGTACGCCTGATCGCGAGAAGTACCGCTCAAACTCTTAACCATGATGGGGTTTTACTAAATTGCCGTTCTAGAAACACTCACGTGGGGGGAATCAGGGAATCGTGCGGTGACGTGTTGGCTCGCAAACCACAGGGGGGGGGAAGTTGGAGCGGACTAGAAGGTCGTGACGGGGCTTAAGGGACTGAAGAAGGAAAGGGGAGTCATGTAGAGTAGATATTTCGTGAATTAATGAAAGAGTTAAAGAAACTTTCGTCTCAGGGACTCAAATGGCCCGACGCTCAGGCAATTAACCAAGGAGAAACAGAAAACCTGTCATGAGTCAGAGGCTACTCTAGAGGTTAAAAGGGGGGACGTGGGGACTGAAGGAAGAGGATAAGCCGCGAAGACATTGTCGTCCCCAGGAACGTTTCTCCTTAAATTAAACATTCCATCTTGATATCGGCGAATTCTGAGCGATGACCCGAGTTTCTGAAACATGTTTTGATTCGAGGCATCGTTCGGACATCGTAACGTGAAAAGATAGTTTCAGTCATCTCGGATTCAGGCATCGCGATTAGATGTCGATGCTCACCTGTTAAAGAAGGGGGTTTTGGAGGTATTGTACGGGATCCACTCATGTAAATTTTTTGAATGTAAGGCAAGGGAGATTCGATCCGGTTTATGCCTCCAGGAGAGGGGGGGGAGAGGAAGTGCGCGGGCATTAAACTTGGGTCCACTGGATATTTCTTCAGGATTGATGAGAAAAGCCGAGAATTTGGGGGAGGGATCCCGTATGGGCATCTATCGGGGGGCATTTCACTTGGGGGTAGAGCTCCTCATTCAGGGGGAGGAGCAGGAAGAGTCCTTGTCCTCCACCAACCACGTCTTTCTCAAGTCTGGGGTTGGAGGGGAAGGGGAAGATTCAACAAGTTTCGTAAGTCAAAAGTTGGCACATATATTCGCCTTCACCAAGGGCTGGAATGACCGAAGTAAGCGGGAATGTCGGCTTTAAGTGGGGCGCAACAGGAAATGGAACAAGGGAAGAGGCAGGGGGACTTTTCCCAGTAAGCCTCATCAAATCACCAGGAAACACGGGGGAAGAACATCCTAATCCGCCTGAGGAAAGTCTCGTCGGTCCAGAGGGGGGAAGGGGGGTTGGTTGCGCCGGGGTCCGGGAGACGTCTTTTACGATCAGAGAAAAAGGGGAAATAACACTCTGGGGATATCAGAGCGAATAGGGGAATTCTTTGCAATTGAAGAAAAAAGCGGCGCTGACGGGGGGTCGGGAGTTTCCTTAAGGCAGGGGGGAAAGACTCTCTGTTTTCGCCTGAGGAAGAGGTCGGGTGCCGTGCCCGACGTCTGATGCCGAAAGTAATTGGGGATTGTTCAGACCTCGGAGATCAAAAAGGAATGTAGCAGTAAGGATGCGTAATTTGAGATAGCCTCCCTCCTTTTGTTTTCATCGGGAACACAAGCTTTCATTCTAGAGAAGGGCGCATAAGGGGAAGATCTGGCCCGGTATCGCTTCTTTCTCCTACAAGAGACAATCGGCCGTTGGTCGGCGAATGAGGATAGCAATTAAAAACAACAAACGGGAGGGTTCGTAAAAATAATCTGACTGGCCTTAAGAGGAAAAAAAAGCAAGTATGGATTGTCCTTCAGTAACAAACTCGTGCGGTGGCCAAGAGACCTCGCAGAAATTATCAAGGCATGTAGGGGCCGACCAGGAGGGGATAGGCGAACACAGAGTCCGAGGGTCAACTGCTTAAGTACTTATAGAGCTATGGACAGAATTACATTCAGGAGGGGAATAGGGGGATCAGGGGCTGCAGCTCATCGACAGCCTTCAACTAGAGCGAAAACGACGCGGTCTGTTCTGAGACGTCGCGCCGGAGCAGGAAAATGCGGCCGCAAGAAGAATGACCATAGGGACAGAGATGGAGATAAGGCGTTTCGGAGAAGTAGAAGGAAATCTGCAAAGAGATTCCCCAAACCCACAAAAAGAAAAAAAAGACCCCTGTCGGCTGCCAAAAAACTATGGGGGAAAAAGATACAAGTCTACTGCTAGGACTTACGGGTTGGGTCGTGCGTGGAAGATGTGAGGAAGGAAGCGTCTCCCTGAAAAAGAGGGAAACCCAAGAAAATTCCGAGCTCTTTATGTTTCACCGGGGGGGGGGGGGGGGGGGGGAAGCACGCACTAAATTGAGATCCTGGACTGAAGGGTAACGTAATATCTCAACGCCGTTCGGAAAAGGTGGACTAAGGACCCCTACCAAACAAAAGGGACGGACGAGGTTCATTCTGGTATAACTAATTATTATTAACGAAGGGCGGAGTCGAAAAAGTACAATTTAACATTCCCTTTCTAGTGAATACCATGGGAAGGTGTGAGGAAGCTACGCTTCTGGGCCGTAATCAATTGTGGCAGGGTAGAGGTCATTAAGAAGCACTTTCGTCCACAAGCAGGGGAGATCCGTCAAACACTCCCGTGGCGTGGGAAAGATCGAGAATGGGAATTCATGAGTGCTACTACCAACGAATCTCCACAAGAAGGGGATGTGTCGCTACAAATCTGCGCCTGATACGCTCTAATGCGAAAATTCTATGAATCAAGAGTCTCCTTCGATAAACAAACTGAAGACAAAGGGGGAGACTCAAAGGCATCGATGTGCGACCACTTCTTCTATCTCTGGGACGGGAATCATCGACTGGTCGAGAGGTAGGGAGACCTCGTGATAACTTAACGAAAAAAGGACTCATCCCGGAGAGACTCCTCAAGACCGGAGGTTAATGTTGAAGGAAAAGCAAAGGAATGGAGGAGTGCTCGCAACATGTCGACCGTCACCTGGAATACATCGAGAAATAGGATTTTTGCATCATGAGTCCCAATAGAAAAATATCATTACAAGCCAGGATCATCCTCTTCTGCCAAGGAAACTGCGAGTTTCGGCCACTAAAGGGACGCCCTCCCTGCGCCATAGTGACTGTCTCGTCCTGGCCGTGTTCCCGAAAAAAAGGTCTGGGACCTGACGATGTTTTACGTCACCGAGGTCGAGAGCTCACTGCGGCGTCGGATGGGTGCTGGGGGAAAAACAGAGGGGTAGACCTCGACTATCGATCCCGTGAGAGGGGTTCGGAGATCGACCAAGACGATGCCGTATAATTCCGCCCTAAACGTGAAAGGGCCAATGCCGCCATCACAAAGGGACCTATACAAAAAAGAGGCCATCGCAGCTGGAAAGCTATCTGCGCTGTTGGTGAGAAAAAAAGGCGCTAACATTGCTAATCACCGACGGATCGAGAGCAACAAGGTAAAAGCTGGCTGTCTGTATATCCAGCCTCGGAAAATCTTCCTCGAAGGGTTTGACTAGGGGAAATCTCAATGCGGAGGGAAGAAAGGATTGTCGGCTGACCGCAAGGGAATCTGAGGTCAAACCTTAATGCCGAAGCTCGGGGGAAGGTATATTGCGCTAACGTCTGCGCATGGTTAAACGCGAGAAATCGAGAGGTAGGCCGACGAATTCTTCAGACCAGGCAAGATCTTCTTCACGATCAACTAAAGCGACGAGGAAGAAATTTTAAATTCTAGGGGTAATACTTGCACTACAATACGGGAGTAAGCGAAGAAGTTCGCTCTGGGTGTTGGGGCACGGGGGACGGCGGGGATAAGGATAAACTAGGTTGGCTAGAGGCTCTAGGATAGGTACGGAGTCGTTCATCTAGTAATCTTTCGCTCCTTCTGGGCTCAGCGGGGGGTGTATCTTAAAGGTTTGGTTTGGATGAAATCATCTCTCCGGTCAGTGCAGGGAAAAATTCCTACAGACCCCAAGGAACTGAATATTCCTCAGTCGATTACCCAATAATGTTCTTGAGGGACTTAGGAACCCTTCCGAATCCTTTGCGCGGAAAAGGCACTCTCCGGGGAACTCGGTTGCCACTATAGAGGGATGATAGATATATTTCCTGACCATCGGGAGGCTGGGAAAGCGAAGCACAGGCTAACAAAAGATGGGAGTTTATACTTCTGAGTATTCTTTACTAAGACGCGGAGGGCGCTATTAGTACAAAAGGGGGTGGTAAGATAAAAATAATTCACCTATAAAGGGGAGAGAAAGGGGCATTGGCACCAAGTAACTTCTCATAAGACACCTCAGTCTCTCTAATTAATGCTGGGAGTAAAAATTACAGCATTCTTCTTTTTAGTACATTCTAATCAGGAGGATAGTGTAGGGTCATATCGAGAAGAAACAACAACTTCTTATGAGGTCCAATCTAGGCTAAATCATATAACTGCGAGGGGGAAGTACTAAAACATGTTGTCTTCATCAGAACACGAAACCTTCAGGGGCCGTAATCGGGGGAATTGGAAGGGTAGCAGAAACCCGGTGTGGGAGAGTAAACGGGATATTTGTCGTGAAGGTGGAATGCCGTCGCGCGGAAAGGGAACCCCCGAAGTAGGCGTCCGGAGCACTCCGCAGTCTCAACATGGGAGATGGAAGATTTCATGGAGTCTGGATCACTTACTTCATATGGGGGTCATGAAAGATAGATAATAATAAAGAGGGGGAGCAGGACGGCCTAGGTCGAGGGGGACCTCTACTAATAAGGAACTGTAGGAAACATCAGCCACATGCTGTAATAGCCATGGGTACTGCAGTCCTAAGAGAGGGAGGGAGTTGTAATATTCTGCCATTGGACGTACGACTCGCTTGGGCACATGGCACAGCCTTAGACTGGCGAAAGTTACTCAAAATGTTCCTGCATCAGGAGGTCTAGGCCCTGGAACGGTTGCTTGTCCCTGCCCTCATCCCTTGATTCCGAATATAAGAGAAAGGACCGGAGCGAGTTCCATTTCAATCCATCTTTTTGAAACTATTGGAGTACTTCAGAATTTCCGTGTTCAAAGTGTAGACTTCGGTGCAGTGGAATTTGGGGATGCGGGACGAATGGGGGGGATCGGCATCTCAGACGGTTTCGACCTCCAGAATAACCGAAACCTAGCCGAGCGGGAACTTTTGAAGCTCGTAGGTTTGCGGATCCTACCTTTTTCGGGGGGTAAAGGGACACTGATTTAGGGGGGAACAGGCTGTCTCCCATTCCGCAAGAGGAGGAGACAAATATTCTACGAATCATCGTCCGGGAAGTAGTCTCCGATTGCGACGGAATCGTGTTCCATGCGAGCAGTTCACAAATCCAAATAGATGAGGGGATTGAATCTTGCGCGGGGGCCTCTTGTCCTGGTTGGGGGGGGGGGGGGGGGGAGGAAGGCAACACCTAGAAACCAGGGGGGTTTCGACGAGGAAGGACTCCGGCATAGGGTTCCGAAGAAAAGAATAGAAAAGGGCTCGATCTGATTCTATGAGTGCCCATTTGAGTGCCTTTGGGGATCGCCACAAAAGAATCGACCCCCTGCCGATGATCCTAATCTGATGGGTTGTACGATCCCCAGTCATTTATTCCTCCCCGTGGTTTCAGCTATTCCCCTTTTTTGGGAGATTGAAAGGGTCCACTCCTTTCATTATTAAGGTCTAAAGGGAAGATCAAACTACCGAGCCGACTTTTTAGAAAGCCTAATGCTTTTGAAAGGAAACTGGGCATGAGAATCGGCTGCTGTGCATTATTTCAACGAAGGCAATGTCGATATATTTCTGAATTCCCATGAGGAAATCTGGGTATTCTTAAACCAGAAAGCACGCTTCTTCATTCCCTAAAAAACAGTCTTTAAACTTCCTTTCGACAGAGGTCCAGGGGAAGAGGTCTTCTACTTAAGGTCAGCCTCTCACGAGAGTCCTCCTAGAGAGATAAATGAATGGGAATGCATATAAAAGGGAATCGATTCACATCGGTTGAAGAGGAACACGTTCTTTAATGTAAAGGGAAAAGAAACGCTCGCCCGATCTCAGGACGTCATAGAATATTTCTAAAGCTCTCGGATGCACACTAGGGAAGGGAGAGAAATAATAACGCTTGTCTGTTAGTGTGTCGTTATCTCACTAGATGGAAACAGGTGGGGGGATCTGAAAAGTGCTGGCGCTCGGGGAGGGTCCACAGAAATAGAAGCTGGGATCTACAGTGCTGCGGAAAAGAAAAGGGGCAACTGCCCATTGAAATATTCTTAAAATGCGGGAAAAGAGAAATAAACACCTTTGGATGGTCCGAGCCCATGGTCTGGGAATAAAAAACTTGGCTTACCCGTGTTTAATATTCTACGAAAGGCATTCGCTTTCGAGCCAGAGGGTATGGCCGACTTCCACAAAAAGTCTGAAGCCGATGGTCAAAGTTCTGTGTCAGGAAAGAGGTTAGGAGGCCGCGTTGTCACAAAAGATTCCGCCTTAAGTAAAAGAAAGGGGATCGAGGTAATAGTGGGACCT
>Ga0179591_1247387_pt1 | contig 16194 bp, 24 predicted proteins | sample CZOMad2_1_08_16f_FD_182891 | JGI IMG/M metagenome (GOLD analysis project Ga0179591, IMG submission 182891) | Vadose zone soil fungal communities from Angelo Coast Range Reserve, California, USA - CZOMad2_1_08_16fungal (PacBio error correction) | ecosystem: Environmental > Terrestrial > Soil >...
CTCATAATCAAATATCGAGCATTCAGCCGCCTTGGAACAGCAGGGAAAATAAAGATGGCTGGGTGGGGAAACCTCGAAAAAAGTTTGTCGCCACCACACGAAGCAATGTTCTACCTTGGGGGGTCGAGCTGACCGGGGCCTGAGCCAAATGGGGGGGTCGGAGGGACAAGGTTGGGTGGAAAAAGGCGGCCAAATCTAGTCACAAAAAAAATCTCTGTTGCCAGACCGCTGGCCAAAAGTCCAGAGGTAGATTGGGGGAAGAACCAGCAACCTCACCAGGGGGGAAGAGGGTTGCAGTCCCTTAAGGAGGAGATTCAACCATTTTGCCAACCCAACGGGGAAGAAAGGAACGCAGGCCAGACACACGGCCTCCCTCAAAAGGTTCTTCTCGTTGGGGGGAAAAGGAGGTAAACAGCTACTGAATCGTATCTTCTTTGTTCCGAATAAGAAAAAGGAAAAAGGGAAAGGGGTCAGTTACCCAGGGGAAAACGGGGCCAAAAGATCAGTGGGTAATGGGGGGGTGGGCAAAAGGCTGCCGGAGGGGGGTGCCCTCCGAAGCAAGACAATGCCTCGCATCGGTGAAAGGGGTTCTTCTTGTTGAATGGGGGGATTGTGTAAAGGGGGAAGGGAGCTCGGCTGTGGAAAGGGGGAACCAAGACGAATTCACAGGGGGGGCTTTCAAGCGCCTGGGGTGTTGGTCAGCCAAGGCGGAACCGTGTGGAAAGAGGAAAATCAATGTGAACCACCGTAAGAAAACGAAGGTTGTGAAAAAAAGGAGAGACACGGCGCGTGGTCAAAAAGAAATGACGGGGGGATCATCGGCCAAATACACCAGCTCAAACAGCTGGATCATCAAGAGGGGTGGAAATGGAAGGGAAACCAACAAAAAAGCCAAAAAGACGCCCAAGCTTGCACGTGGCGAAGGTGCGGAGGACAGGGGGTCCCATTTACAAGTAGGCAAGTCAACAACCAACTGCGCTGCAGAAGGAAAAAAACACGCCGCCTTTTTCACAAAAAAAGGGTACCTGCGGAGTGGGGGTGAACTAGAACAATATTGTTCGCGGGGGGGGGGGCACATCGAAATTCCGCTTTACTGGCAAACCGAAGAAAAAGGAAACCTGTGTTAAAAACTGAAACTACATTCGCATAAAAAAGCAAACGTGGGCAAAAAAAAATTTTTAGGATGGGGGAAAAGGGAGGATGTCTGGTTTGAAAAAAGACCTCGCCTCCACTTAAAAAAAGGGGAGGGGGGAATGGGGAAAAAATGGGTTCTACCGAACTGGAGAAACAGAACAAAGTGTGCACCCCAAGATAAAAGGTGAACTTGAGTACAGCCATCTCAAAGTCAAAACGGGGGATCGAATGGCGAAGGTAAACACGAGAAAGTTGGAAAAGAACCTAGTATAATAAAAGAGGGTTACGAAAGAAACCACAGGTTTCCTTGTGGGGGGGATAGGGAACTGGGGGCGGGGGTCACCGGGAGAGGGTGGTTTACTACAGGCATAACATTAAATCCCTGAAAAATGACAGATCACCAACACAAAGGTAGTGGGGGGGGTAAAAGGGGCGCAAAAACATAGGGGAAGGAGCACCTTCAAGGTAGGGTGGAAAGGTCAAAAAAACAACCACAATGAAACAAGAGGAACAAAATAATAAAGAGAAAGGGGAATTATCAAAACCAAGCATAAGCAGTGGCGGGGGGCTGAGACAGGGTCCAGTTAAAAAAGAGAGGACTGCATTGGTGGCAGAGGGAAATAATGATGTGTGGAAAGGGTAGTGAGCAGAAAGAAAGGGCACGAACCTCGTTGTAGAACAAGAAAGTAGAGAAGGGCTACAAGCCGTTAAAGGAAAAGAACAAAGAGCGCTTAACTGACAAACTGAAAAACCCACTTCAAAGGGCTCCGAAATAACATAGGATAAACTCCACGAGAATTCCCGACAATGATGAGAGACACTCACCTTAAAGCAAAGAACAGGGGGAAAGGAGCAGCAGGCCCAAGACCCGATAGGACATTAAACAAAAGAACGCTCCCCATGCACGAACGAAGAAATATTCACGCTTCAACGCGAGATGTGAGAGAATAGAAAATGGAAAGGGGGGAGTGGGTCCGATTGGGATTCAGGGGGGGCAAAGAATAGTACCCAGAAGAAGGTCATGGAACTTCACAAGGGAAAAAAAGGGGCAAAGGGGGTCACTGAACCTACGAGGAAAACGGGGGAAAAAAAACGGAGACAAGAAGTAAGCACTTGGGAAAGGATTAGATTCCAAAAGAAAAACACGTCACAAGGGGTTAAAGAAGATAAAGGATTTCGTTGGGGGTTGGCAATCGATCAACTACAAACGATTTGGAAAGGTCACCAATGCGTAAAAAAAGTAGCTGGGACCAGAGAATGTTCCCGTGGGGAAAGGGAGTCGGTGAGGGGGCAATGAACGAAAAACACACAATACCGGTCAAAAACCACGTGACAACCAATAAGACACAGGAGTAGGACCGAATAGTACTGGGTGAAAGGAAAGGAAGATGGGGCCTTAGGACTGGGGCCTAACTCACGACGAAAAATTGGTGGGGAAAAAACCGGGGGCTGCCCATTGGGGCCAGGTCGAACGTTAATATTTCAAGAAGTAACAGGAATGGTGTTTCTGCACTAAGACCAAGGTCCCACACGTAAAGGAACCGCCCTTTTGGTCCAGTCGCGAAAGAAACAAAAATCCATGATGACGAACTCAAACAAAAAAAGGTACATCCGGCTAACGGGGGGGGACCAGACCACTCAAAAGATGAAAAAAAACCATTCGAATATGGGAAGAAAGGAACCGTGCAAACTGCTCAAAAAAAAGAAATCGGGTTCGCCAAGAAGTGCAAAACGGACATAGGGTACCACAAGGGGAATTGGAGAGCAGAAAGGTACAAAGTTAAATCTTACCAAATTTTCCTGGCATGAATGGAAGCAAAACAAAAAAACCACCCCCCCCACCTTGGGTTTAAAAAAGAAAAGAGGGGAATGGACACTTCAGTAGCCAAAAGGGGGAACTTATTCAGTGAAAAAAAATGAAAAACGAGGCGACAGACTGAACTAGAAAAATCGCAACAGGTCGAAAAAAAAAAAGGGAGGTTGGAGGTCCCTCGTAGAAAAAAGACTTCTCCGACGGTCAAAAATTGGCGGACAAAACACTGGAAAAAAAACCGAAGGAACTTATTCACTACCATTAAAGGAAAGACGAGAGCAAAAAAACGTATTGGTATGAAAAGATAGAATTTGAGAAACTGGAAAAAAAAAGAAAACGGGGTCCCCTCTGTTGAAAATGCCACCCTCGTCTGGAAAACTGCAGCGGGGGGTAGTTCCGAAAAAGAGGTGAAAGAAACCCACCAATCCTTTGGGGCACATGGGTTGTGAGAAAAGGTTTGGGGGTGGGAGAGAGGTGATGATTGCCGGGGTAAGGCGCATTCCATTGAGAAACCAAAAAAAAAAAAAAAGAAAAGAAAAAAAACAACACGGAACAAACTTTATCCAAAAACCTCAAAAAAATAGAGAAGCTGCTTCCAAAAGGGCAAAAAGCAACCACATGAAGGGGGGACCGAGACAGACTGGGGGCTGAGGGGAGACCATGAACCTTGGGGGTAAGGTAGGAAAAGTAAGAAGGAGACGAGGGAAAACGCGGAAACCAGAACAACCATTTCAAGGTGATGGGTGAAAGTAAGGGTTGGGAGAGAGTGGGGCTTGACCGGAAAGCAGGGGAGGAACAAGGGAGAGGAAAAATAACAATCAGGGAATGTCAGTAAGATGGGACAAAGGATGGGGGGGTGGGGAGGGGGAGTTGTGGCCTTTGGCGGCAAGGGGAAAAGAAATTAGGTTTTAGTGCTCCAGAAAAAAAAAGGGGGTCCTCAGGAAAACAAAGGTGAGTCGAGGGAAAAAGCGAGTTCCTCCGCGGGGGAAGAGGGGGGGATCGCTCAAGAAGAGTGGTGTTGTGTTTCACAAGGGTCATGGTGGGGGGGGGGGGGTCCGATTTGTCCAGCCCCTTTAAAAAAAGGGGGGGGAAAATCACGCCCTTTTGGGGGGGGGAAAAAGAAAAAAAAGACTTGACATAAACCAAGCCGCAACGGATTCTGGGGAAAAGTTTGGAAGGAAAAGAATCAAAGAACAACAAAGATGGAAAAAAGGGGGATGGGTTCCAAAGAGTCGGTAAAATAACCGATAAACTTTGCATGCCGAAAAGGAAAAACAGGACAAACAAATGAAAAAGTCCGTATGACGGGAGTGGGGGGGGGGGGGGAGATGGTATCGCGTTGAGGGGGGAAAAGTTCAACTTTGCGGATTAAAGGAACCACGCGTTGTAAAAAAATGAAAGTGTAAAAAAAAAAACAGTCAACGCAAAACAATTCATCAAAGGGTGTGGGGGGGGAAGAAGTCCGAGGGACCCAGGGGGGAAGAGGGACGATACTATTAGCAAAGGTAAAAGAAAGGACGGTTGGGCATTCTGGGATCGAGTCGCTGGGGAGGGAAAAGTGGGAACCTGGCAGTTCCCCTCAGGGCTTGTCTCAGCCAAAATGGGCAACGTGAGAGTGAATTTGCGGCTCAAGGGGGGAAAAATTGGTCGGACTAAAAAGGGAGGGGAAAGGGCCCGGAAAAAATGGGAGGGGGGGGGCAGGGTTTGAAAGGGCCCTGTCTCAATGGAAGACCCCCTAGTGAAAAGAGGAAAAAAAGGGCGGGTGCAGGGAGGGGAAAAGGGGGGAGCTTACAGAGAAACAGGTAAAGTTGGGAAAAATGTGCTCTGGAAAGGGACCGGTGGGAGAAGCACCACGTGACAAAAATGGGGGGGGTGACTCCCGAAACACTGAGGATTCAGGGAGGGGTGGTGGGAAAACAGGTGAAAGGAGGTTAGAAAGGAGAAAAAAAATTCCACGGACTTGGAAGGAAAAAAGGTCCCCTATATTTGGGTCGCAGAAATTGGGCTGGGAGATAAAAACTGCACTGGGGTGAAAAAAAAAAGGTATTCAATTCTCAAGACTCAAATGCAAGATAAGCAAGAAGATTTGTCAAGAAGGGAAATGAAAGTCCAGGGACAAAGCCACAATTTCGTTAGTGAACGGGAAGGGAAAAGAGGGCGCCAGCGCAACGAAAAAGGAAAAGTAAAAGTCGTCACTCTAAAAAAAAACCCTAAAAGGTGTCAACTGTGGGTAGAAAAAGGGTTATCATGGACACGGAGTGTGAAAACGATAGTTTTAGGGGGGGGGGGGGGGGGGGGGCAAAAAAGGAGCTAAAATTTTAGCAAAAAGGTTAACGACCTAGGGTCAAAAATGGAAGGAGACGGCTTGAAAAATGAACCGAAAAGCAACTTTTTGGGGAGCATATCTAAAAATCGAAGAAAAAAAGATCTTCAAAAGGGATGGGTCCAGGCAAACGCACCCAGGAGTGAAAAAGAACGACAAGCGCCCACGAGGAGAAAAACCAAAAAAACCCCATACTGTTGTATCCTGGTTAAACAAGCCTCTGTAATGGAAACCTCAGGCACTGAACAGAACGGGACTGGAAAAAAAAAAGGAAGTTGTGTTGACTGTCAGGAAGAAAAAGGGGGGAGAGGAAATACGCCTTGCAGAGAAAACATTCAACGGTAGAATACAAAGGGTGCCAACAAAAAAATTACATACACCAAGAAATGAAAAGCGCAAAATGGTGTAGTGAAAAGGAAAGACGCTTGGGAAAAGGAGGCTGGGACCTCGAACCAAGGGGAGAGGGAAAGAAACCGGCGTTGTGACACTGAGAAGCACAGGATGGTCTTACTTTTGGAAGAACAAGAGGGCCATTCAACCTGGGGGGGTCAAAAATGCCGTAAGCCAAGGAAAAGAGGAAAGGAAAGGAACGTGTCAAAGCCTGAGCCACACTATAATACCTTCCACAGGGAAACAAAACACCCAAGCACCGCACGAAAACCAAGAAAAGCTCTTGCGACAATAGGGACGGGGGGAAAGAGGGACGTAATGAAGGGGGCAATTTACCCATCCTTAGTGGGGGTGGCACTAACATGTTTAGGGGAACGCCATCATCAACGGGGAACGGTCCTGGAGGTAACAACGATATCATGCTACGAGGCCGGGGGCCAATCACTGTTGAGACAAAAGACGAAGAAAATTGGGGGAGGTCGTCCATTGTAAGGGAAAGTCCTGTACATTCCGGGGTTAATGCAGAAAATACTCAGCGCTGGGCTCACAATTGAACCAAGAAGAAAGGGACAAAATCACCCATACTTCACCTGTTGAAAGTGGGGGGGGAAGGAAACATAAACTAAAAGGGGCCACCCTTTTTTAACAAGAGTGACAAGGGGGGAAAAATCTATAGTAGGAGCAAGAAAAAAGGCCGCCTCACCCAACTTTGTCCAGAAGACCCTTTTTGGACGCGGGAAAAGGGAGGAGGGGGGAAAAAAAATTGTCGCCCAAAGCTTGGTAAAGTTCTGTGCCCAACTGAAGCGTCGTCTTGTGTCAAGGACAAAGAACAGAGCATCGGGACTGGAAGAAAAAAAAAATACCCAGAGCTTCAAGACCAAAAGGGAAAGGACAGTCCAGAGAGGGTTAATCTCATAAAGACGTAAATTGAAACAACGCGCTAAAAAAAAAAAACAACCCTGAGGAGGGTAGGAAAAGGGGGGGGAGATCAATCAGGAGAAACATCTTCCGATTCAAGACCAGAAAGGACGCAAGGTCTGAGAAAAATAGGAAGGGGGGGGTGGGGGTACGAACGATGTGTTGGAGCCACAAGCGGAATAGGGACCAGGGGGGAGGAACTTTTTCAAGCAAAGAAAGCCCGTGAAACACCATTTGAGGGGGGAGGGGGTAGTCGGACCTATCGAAAGGCTCAGACAGCAAAGTCTGGGCAACAAAAGCGGAGTTGAACTAGGTTCAAGGGGGAAGAATACCAAAACGAGAGGGTGTCTGTAACAGTGTGATAGAAGAAATTGGGGCAATCCGGAAAACCAAGGAAAAAGGTCCGGTGACCGGACCAGGAGCAAAAGTCGCGAAATAAACCACAATTAGAGAGAGATTTTATAACAGGTAAGGTAAGAAACAACAGGAAAGAAATGACGTACTGTTTTCCCGTAAAGAAAGAATTCTCTAACATAAGGGAAACACAGAACCAATTTTGTCTGTGTGCCACCCTGCAAGGTGGAAGAGAAGGGGGAAGAAAAAACGCAGCACCACGTGTCGCAGCTAGAAGGAGTGGAGGTGTAGTAAGGTTTTAAAAAATTGAAAGTGTAAAGAAAGATTCTTGCACGGGACAGAAAGACGGGGGGAGGTCCGGGCCAGTCATCAACGACGGGAGACGGCTACTCCAGGGAGGAAAGCAGTCCCAAGACAAATATCAAGGTCAAAATGTTGGGCAGAGCTACCTAGGAGGGGAAAACAAAAAAGAAACACATCGAAAGCTTACCCTGGGGAAACGGCACGAAACAACTGGTATCATCATAGGGTGTGGGATTAAATGACCACAATCCGAAAAACCTCGAGAAAGGAACTTTTGGGGGCTAAAAAAGGCGGAAAGACATTCCCAAGGGGAACAAGAGAAAGCAACAAAAATCTCGCCTTTAAAGAACGAGGGGTTAAAAACACCTTGAACCACGGAGGTGTTTTCCAAAGGTCATAATATTTGAGGAGGGGATTGGCCGAAGGAAAGGGTGTTAAGCAACAAAGACCATGTACGCGGTGGGGTGTGGGGTGGGTAAGGGGGAAAAACGAAGTTCTAGAAAAAACGCAAGCGGGAAGTTAAAAAACGGGCGAAAAATCTTGGATAAGGCTTTGGGGGGAAAGTCTGCCTAGTTCAAGGAAGGGGAAGGGCGGGGTGAAATGAAAAAGGGGGTTCAGTCAGAACACTTTATGTCAAGAATTGAAAAAAAAAAATATCGTAAGGCGGGGGGGTACGGAACCAAAAATAAGAAAATAATCTGTGGACAGAAGAAAAGAGAAAAAAAAAAAAAGCCTTGCCCAACCACGAGAGAGGGGCAAGGAAGAACTTACCTTGGAGCATTTTTTTGGGGAGAAAGGGCACGTAGCTGGGCCGTGGGGGAGGCTCAAAAACGAGAGAATCCCAGGGGGAATGGGAGAAGCCCATTGTAAGGGGCAAAAGAAAGGGAAAAAAAAAATCTAGTGGGGAAAGGAGGAACGCCGGTCGTGGACAAACTAGCGACAAAACATCCTTTTCGCCGGTAGCACGAAAGGAGAAAAATTGTCGGATCCAACCAAAAGCATTGGGACGGGGGCGAAAAAGGGGCACGGAAACGCGAACAAAAGGGGAAAAGAGATACTGCTTGCCCGGGGTAAAGGGGGCAGGCTACTTCACCAACCAATGTTTTGGGGCATTCCACCAAAGCTATTGATGAAGGGGGAAAAAACAGGGTGGGTAAAAGGGAACCAAGACCCTGCCACCAAAAGAGGAAAAGAGTGAAGCCGCACCCCAGAGGGGCATCTCGATGAAAAACTACACAAAAGGGAAACAAAACTGAAAAAGACCTTCAAGCAACGCCGTTCCAAAGCAGCAGAAAAAACACAGACCGCTTTAGCGATCCGGAAACGAAGCCACTGACAACGAGAAGGGGAGAGGGACGGACGAAAAAAAAAGGGATTTTTTATTGAGAATCTAACAGGGGGAGAAGTTCTGGTGATCGGCCTTGTCAATGTGGCAAAAGCAAGACTTGCGGGTTAGACTAAAAAAGAAGAGAGAGCTGAACATAACCGTCAGAAACGAAATTCAGGGGGTCTAAATGAAACAAAAAAAGCGAGGTTGCAAAAAAAGGGTAGCTTCAGAAAAAAAAAAGCTCACGTCCCAAGAAAGCATAGGAATCCAAGTATCAAGAGGAAGGGGGAGACCCCGTCTTCTTCAACGAAACAAGTATTTTTCAGAAATTGGGTGGGGGGGGTGACAACTCCTTTCACGTCCCAAAAAAGAGGAGTTCAAAAGAAGGGGGGGGGAAAAAGGGGTGTAAGAAATCGGACAAACAGAGAAAAAAAACTTCCACCATCATCAAAAAGAAGTAATTCTGAAAAAAAAAAACATCTAAGGCCCAAGGTAGGAGAAAATAACGCACCTGGTTGCACTGTGAGGGAAAAAACCAACACTGAGAAGTGGAGGTCTCGCACCTCAACGTTCAAAGGTGGGGGGGGGGGGTGGGTTTTCGGCGAACACAGGAAAGACACCGCTTCCCCGGGCCTTTTGCAGGTGAGGGTGTAGAACCCGCAAGGATGTACTCCTCGGTCCTCCCTGAGAAGGCAGGATAAAGGGGGACAACAAATCCATCGTAACGACAAAGGTGCAAAACGTTTCCCAAAGCTGGAAGACTAGGGGTGACCAGAAGCTTCCGAGAGAAGGAACCTCGGACATACCCAAGGGGACCATCTCCAAGGGCACTAGGGAAAAGGCCTTAAAGATGGACCCCTATGGAAGAACCATGGAAATGGGGGGGAGGGAAGACTGAGGACCGGGTCAAGGGCTTGGGTAATGAGGGAAAAGGAAAAAGAGGGCACACATCCAAAACTAAGTCCATCCTACAACTTACAAAAAGGAAGGTGGGGAAAAAACCTAGTCTGCACCGTACATAAATGCAAGAATGGAGCAACAGGGGGGGGGGACAAAGAAAACTTGGAATCAGAGCAAACTGACAAACTAGAAAACAAAAACCACACCACTGTTATGAAGGGGGGGAAAAAGAAAAGGGAAAGGGATTCATTCCGATAATGCCACGGCGGGGAAGCCCAAGAGCTGTCTAAAATGCGGGAGGGGTAGTTTGTGCAAGGAAGGGCCACCCTACAGTCAGGGAAGGGGGTCAGAATTGCCAGGTCTAGTTATTATGAAGGGAAGGGGGAAAAGCAAGTCCATAGGAGGAAGGGAACGAAAGTCGAAAAGGTGCATCAATGGGAAAAAGAAGAGTTTCCCGTTTTGGTCCATAAAACAAAGGATGGAAGCCACTCCCCTTTGGAAAGGGGGATAAACACCAACGTTGGTTGGAAGGGAAAGGCCTTACTAAGGGGGAGGAAAAGAAAGAAATTAACACTCGGAGACGCCTTTTGCACGGTGTAAATTTCGGTGGAAAGATGGAGGGTGTGGAAAAGAACAAAAAAAGAAAGAAACGGGGTTATCCTCCGGATCCTGAGTTCCAACCTAGGAGAGTGAAGACAAATGCTAGAAAATGCCACCACCGGACTTGGCCTGGGGAGAAAGGGGGTCAAGTGGAGCCTTACAAAACCATTACTTGTTGGAAAAATGTCGGGAAAAAAAAAAATGACAAGAGAGAACAAATGGAATGGGGAGAATGGGAAAAAAAACATTGGGTGAGGAGGAGGAATTAACGAGAAAAATGGGGGGGCCTTCACGCGGAAAAGAGTAACAAGAAAGATCGGGAGAGGTGGGGGCACTAGCTGGGTGTGGGTGTGGGGGGGATATTACTTGTGATGCCCTTTGGCAAAAAAAAGATTGTTAAATCGTACTTTGGGGGAAGAAATCAGCAAAAATCTTGGGGGTAAAACTTTGACTCAAAAGCAGAACATAAAGAAAAGAGGGGCCTGGGGGGGGGACATGGGAGCGGGGGGGGCCGCTCTGTCAGATGGGGGGCTCTCCAAATGTAAAAGGGGGGGTGACACCATGAGAAAGAGGCCTACGGGAGGACAAAGGGTTGCGTGGTAGAAGGGGGGTAGGGATGCCGACCTCCTTGCAAAGTATGAACGAAAATAAAGGGAACCAATGAACGTCCCAGAAGTCAAGAAAGACAGCAACATTACGCAAAAAAAGGTACGCTCTCCAAGAGAGTAACATCGCTGGGAATGGGGGGGGACAGCGAAAGTAAAAATTTGCAGGGCTGGTGGGGGAAAAACGGGGGAATAGAAAAATCATTGGGCTTGGGGGGGAAAAAACAAAAAAGAAATTTTTTGGGGCAGGAGGGGGGAAAAGAAGGTGAGGCTGGGGGAGATCGTGAAAATGGAGGGGGAAGACACTATGAAGGGGAGCCTTCCAACTACAAGGTACAAAATGGGGCTACGGGAAAATTTGACCTACTGCAGAGAGGAAAGGGGGTTAGGTTGCACAGGATTGTACTGAGGACTCTGGGAGTGAGTTCCAAAAATTTGAAGGTGTTATCGAAACCTAAGAAACAATAATGGTCGCCGTCTCCAAGGGGTAGTACCTGGGAGGAGGGGAACATTGTTGGGGGAAAACAACTTGTTCAGAACTTGTTTGCTGACCGCAAAAGAAGTCGAGTCGCGCGGGAAAAGGAAGGGGAGAAAAGGGAAAACCGAAAAGGAATGGCCTAGCCGGGAAAAAGAATTATCCAAAATTTGGACAGGGGAGAACAAGTGGGGGTCATTAATTAAAAGAAAAAGAAAAAGAAAGGAATCATCAGCGACCCCTAGGGAACACCACGCAACGAACAAAAGGGCGAAGAATTTGCCAAGGGAAAAAAGGGTTTACTCAGAACTGAGAATTGAGGCGGGAACTCGCAGCGGCCTGGGGAAAAAATATTCTGAGAACGCTAATTTTTGCGAGAAGTTATCGTCCCAACGTGTGAGGGGGGGGGGACTCTATATTTGATGGGGGGAAGGCAAAGTGATAGAAACCAATAAGGGAAACACGAACCCGTTCAACAATGTATCAGGGAAAGACGGGGGGGCACGGGTAACCTCAAATATTACAAGGTCAATAGAGAAAAGGAGGAAAGAGCGTTTGGAAACCACAAAAATTGGGGGCGGTACCAAGAAAAACAAAAGACCACGAAAACCAAATGTTGTCAAAATTGCAGACACTGACATACGGCTGGCCAAGACGAATACACAAATTCCCCGTGGAAAAACAACAAGGCTAGGTCGGGGTGTTGCCGGTTGTAGACACGTAGAGATCGAAGGACCGCTAGAGGAGAGAGGGGGTGGAAAGGTGGAGAGGGGTAGGAAGAGAGGGTAGGGGGTTGTGGGAGTGGGCGCGTGGAAATAAGGTGGTGATAGACCGGAAAGGAGGGTCAAAGAGGTGGGGGTTCGGACACGAGAGCGGCCGTCCAAGGGAGAGGAAAATGGGGGTGGGAAAGTTGACTATAAAAAACAAACTGGGAAGAGGTCAGCACTCCTGGAAGGGAAGTGGCAGAGAGAAAAGAAAGGGGTAAGTAACCCACCGTAATAAAAAAAGGAGTATCCTCATGGTTGTGGGGGGGAGGGTGCCGGGGAGTAAATGGAAGGGTTTTCCCAGCTTAAGGGACTGGGGAAAAACGCCTGGAGAAAAAAGAGAAAAAAGCAGTTATTTACCAAAGCAGGAGTAGTGAAAAATGAATGAGAAGGACGGGAAAAAAAAAGTAGTGGGAGTTAAAAAAAAGGAACGGGGAATAGCCCTTCATTAGCAACTGGGAGAAACTTGTACAATCCGAGCGAAGGGAAACGCCATTACAAAGATCAAAAAGAAACAGAATCCACAACCTTACGGGAGCGCGGGCTGAACAACGGACGGGATTGGGCAGAGGGTAAGCATAACGGGGCACACACCAGTATTTTTGGGAAAAACGGGCATACCCACCCAGAAAGTGCAAGGTCATTAGAAAAAAGATCGTAAGAAACAACTCCAAAAAAAAAACTTTAAGAAAAAAAATGTGTTATCAACAAAGAGAAAGGAAGGGGTGTGTCGGGACCACGCCACAGTGGGGAGGGTCCTTCCACACCCTGGCGGAAAACAAAAAGGGGGGGGGGTTGAATGACACAGATAACTTTTTAAAGGCAAAAGGAAGGGCACGAACAAACACGCTCACCAGGGGGGGGGGAAGGGGGGTGTCAAGGGAGGACAAAAAATCGCCAGATCTGCCTGTTTGAAAAGTGAGTTCAGGAGTAGAAGTGCCACTCTCTGGAAGAAAGGGGGGGGGGCCATCGAAAACCAAGGGGCTTTCCATACGGAAGAAATGGGTGGGGGAAAATGCCCACACGTGCAGCTCAGAAAAAGGGAAGAGCAGATGGAGTGGATAGTTGGGTTAAACAATGAAAATATTTCTACCACCCAAGCAAACTGAAGATGCCTAGAAAAACAAACTAGACCCCACTAAGCCCATCATGGAAAAAACGAATGCAGGACAAGGTAGAGGGAGGGTGTCCAGCTCCTGTAGGGGGTGAAGATAGAAAAAAAAAGTCTCAAAAAAAACAACGTTAAAGGAATAAGACTCTACAAAACAATCGTCACAGAAAAAAAAACTTGGGGAAAAAAGGTCATTGCAAAAAAGAAATTTCGCTGGGGGGGGGTGTAGAAGAAAAGAAAAGATAGTTTTGTCGAAAAACCTCAACAGCAAACAAGGTGTGGAGAACTTTTTGAGATCATAAAACAGGGACATTGTCACCCCAGGCGTAGGCAGAGGGGGACTCCCAAACTAAAGGGAGAGAACCAAGATAAACGACTTGGGAAAAATAAAAAGCCTAATTTCGGCGGTTGAGAAAGTGTGTGGGAAGAGGGAAAATCAAAAATTCCGAGGGTGTGGGAAGGTAAGCTCTGAAGTTGGACCTGAAAAAAAAGGAACAAACAACCTCCTGGAAGGAAAAAGAAAAACCAACGTTCTTCAGAGGGGTTGGGAAAAAATCATGGGGGACCTTAGGATCTCGAGCAGGGGGAAAATACAAGGATGATTTTCCGTAGAATGGTACGAGAAAAATCATTGGGTAAGGGGTGAAAAAAACGGCAGTTAAAGACGATCCAGTAAGAAAAACGGGGGGTGGAAGGTCCCCGTCTCGGGGAGGGGTCGTGAAAAGGTGATGTCTTGTGTTACCATGGGAAGATAGAAGACAACTCAAACTCAGGAGGAAGTACCTGAGAAAAAAAAAAAATCGTGGCCAACACTGTCTAAAAATAAGCACCGAAGATCGGGGAAACCAAAGAGGCCTAAGATGTCAACTGGACCGCAAATGGCCTGAAAGGGGGGCAAAGATCATCTAAAAAGAAAACCCGTTAAATGAATAAAAAAGCACGTATTCTACATAGGTTTTAATGGATCCCAGCAAATAAGCCTAAATTAAAAAAAGGAAAAAAAACGAACATTGCCCTGGGTCATAATAGGAAAAAGAAAAACAAGCCACTTGGTAGGGAACAAGCCGTTGCCCTCCGCCGTTGGGAAAAACACCAGTTTTACCGGAGGAAATTGTGGGAACCTGGCATCAAAGGATGGGGAAAGCGGGATTGCATCAAGAAAGGGACTAGTGGGAGATGTAACACTGAACAGGAGGGGGTGGACCTGCCTACAAGCGATAAATTAAAACACGGGTAAAAGCAGTGGATACTGAGACCGGTGAGGTTGGTACCAGCAAAGAAACCCTTTGAAAACTAGGGATTGGTAAAAAGGACGGTTGTGGGGGAGAGGGGGGGCCATAACTGGGACCCACAATAAAAAAGTAGAGGGGGAAAAAGCGGGGGGCAGGAAAACAAAAATCGCAAGTCGTGGCGACATATTCGAAGGTAAAAACAGCCTCGGATGCGTGGGGAAAAACCAGACTCTCGGGAAAAGAGTAACAGGAAAAGGACAATTGGCAGTCACGAGGGAAAGGGGGAGGGGGAATGGAGCGTAAAAAAGGGAATTATTTTAGGGTTAGAACCCATGAGAAAAAAATCACTCGTTCAGATTGGAAAACCATTAGGACGGAGAAAAATCGGTTTTACGGGTCTCACAAAAAGGGGCAGGGAAAAGTGGGGGTCAATTCTCGCAAAAACGACGAAAGGGGGGCAAATCAGGTCCAACCCGACTTGAAGTAAAAAAGGGGGCTTAACAGCCTGAAGAAGGGAAAACAGTGGGGGGGAAAAAGAAAAACGGGGGGACCAGTACAGCAAACAGAAAAGAGAAATGAAGGCTTTGCACGTATGGGATGAGGAAACAATCACAGAACCAAACTTTGCATGCCAATCGGAAGGCGAAAGGACCCACGGTTAACGCTGATAAAAAAGAAAAAAAAAAAAAACAGACCCTGGGACCTAACTGGAAAGGAACCTGGTCATAGCCCAGAAATCTCAAAAAATTCAAATAGTAAAAAGAAAACGGAGTAACCAAATCGTAGAGACAAAGAAAAAAGAAACCTTGAGCCCCCAACGGGCATACGACAACCTCGCAAAGTAAGTCAAGCCAAGAACTAGGCGATACCCGAAGGGGGGGGAACAAAAACCATACCCTGAAAAATCGATTATAGGACTAAAAAGGCCTAAAAAATCCTTTTTTGATCGACATGGGTAGGTGACGGGGGGAGAGGTAGTCATTGTTCAAGAACGATTTGGGGGAGGCCAAAGAATTGCTACATAAAAACCTCAACTCTAGAAAAAAGAAAAAAAGACAACAGAAATATGAAAAGGGGGTCCAAGATAAGTCGGGCACCAGGAATAGGAACCAACGCCCCACCCCAAGAAATGAAAGGATCAAATATGTCGTGTGGGAGAAGCGCTGACGGGGAGAAACACGTATTTTTCGCGCAGGGGGTGAAAAAGAGAAAAAAGTACCCCAAAAGGAAAGATTTTGAGGGTCAGTAAAGGTCTCAGTCTGGGAAATATAACACAAACAGGAAGAAATCTCTAACAGACACAGGAGCCATAAGAAAATGAGAAAGCTTTACTACTTCAAAGAGAAAGGACACACCTGGGGGACTGGTGCCTGGCCAGGAAGGGAGTCCGGGGGGTTCGGCGAAACGGTTCACAAGGGGGGTGCCGTAACAGTCCAACTTACTGGGGAAAAAATGACACAACCCCAAAGGGGGGGAACTTCTCATATTCCCACTAAAGGGGAAAAGTGGAGAGAAAAATAAGTTACATCCAAAGCATGTACGTCATCAGAAACGAATGGAAAACCCAGCAAAACTTGGACTGGACAGGCAAACCCACCTTGGGCCAGAGGGGGAAGGAGGAGGGCCTAGGGCCATCAAAAAGGTGTTAGAGGAAGAAGAACACGGTACAGTCCCCAAGTTGATGGTGGGGAACATCGACAGGAAAGCCTGCACCAAGACAACCGAAGGGAAACACAAAGGGCAACGTGGGGGCAATTTTTCAACTAACTCTATGGGGGTACTGATTCAATAAAAGGAAACAGGGAAAGCATCTAGGACTAGGGGGGCAATCTACAAAAGGGGGGAAGAAGGAGGGTTTCAGGGCCCAGCGAAGCTAAGTAAAAAAAACGACAAGAAGGTGGACCACGGCAACCTGCTTGAAAGAGGGCAGGATCGGAAAGGCTCA
>Ga0179591_1389080_pt1:0-12500 | contig 16191 bp, 7 predicted proteins | sample CZOMad2_1_08_16f_FD_182891 | JGI IMG/M metagenome (GOLD analysis project Ga0179591, IMG submission 182891) | Vadose zone soil fungal communities from Angelo Coast Range Reserve, California, USA - CZOMad2_1_08_16fungal (PacBio error correction) | ecosystem: Environmental > Terrestrial >...
TACCCCCGAAGCAGGTTAGAACTATCCCCGCACCACTCCACACCTAAACACGCGTATTCATACTCTTACCTTATCCGAACCCATTAACTCTACTCTCTCCCTTCCCTTCCTCTTCCCCTCACCTGACTACCCGCCCTTCCCTCTCACCCCCGCCTCCTTTCACCCTCCCCTTCCCCTTCTCTCTTCCCTCCCCCCCTTCCCCTTCCACTGTCTCCTTCCCCGCTAGCGCCCGCCTTCCTTATTCCCCCCACGTCGTCCATCTCACTTGTTCCCTCCCTTCCCTCTTTCCCTTCCCTCTCTCACTTCCCCTCTCCTTCTTCCTGCCCCCATTCAAATCCCCACCCTCCCCCCACGCTTCCACACCTCTCACATTACCTTCCTCCCCCCGCCCCCCCCTCCTTCTCCCCTCGTTCGCCCCCCCTTCCCCCCCCATTACCCGCCCCACCCTCTCCCCCCCATTCTCCTAACCTATCACGTCCCCCTTCTTCCCTTTCCCCCACCTTCCTCCCCCTCATTCCCCCCCCCCCCCCCTTCCCCCCCAATAGAAAACCCACACTTCCTCATGAAACAAAAATTAACCAACAAACTCCAACACTAAACCTTCCTTTCCTGAGCCCACTCACACCTCCACTCTTTCTTTGCCCTCATTAACAACACCAAACATTCTCCACTTAACTTCCCCACACATTACTTCCCTCTCATCCCCACCATTCACCTGTCTTCCTTACCCCCACCCTTCTACAAAATATATCAGTAAATATAAATTATAAATTATAAATAAATAATATAAATATCATTAAAAATTAAAAAAAATAACAAAAAAGAAAAAAATATTTAATTCCTAATTTATAAAATTAAAAAATAAAGGTATTTAAAACATTATCAAAAAAAAAAATATACTAAATAATATTAAAAAATATTAATTACTTTACAATTATTACCATTAAATTAAATCGAAATTTAAAAGAAAAAATTATTAAACTAAAATTAAAATTAATAAAAAATTTATTATTAATTAAAAAATTATCATTATTAATTAAAAAAACATACTATAAAATTAAAACATCAGAACAATTAAAAAATCAAAAATTAAAAAACAGTAGTGTTATAAAGCATATAGAAAATTATATCCTTTATCGCTACTTAAATGCTATAAGAGGATAATAAATAGCATTGAATTCATAATTTCTGCTTACCCAGATCTTCATCTTCGATTCATCATTCATTACAACCAAGAAAAAAACCACCCTACACAAAAATCAAATCTAAATTTACCCAATCACCCTTCCATTCCAATTTCACAAATCACTTCCCCCTTCATACCCCACCTCCCACACTACCACTTACATTTTTATACAATCACCATTTGATACCAAAACAACAAACCCTTACTTTAAACATTCTATCATTTCATTACTTACATTCAAAAGAATCCATCAAAATAAAAAATATCTGGACAGTTATTTTCAGGCTATTAATAAAATTTTAATAATTGAGATAATCCATTAAAAACTTAAAAGAATAAGCTCTGGAGGCTAGTAAGATCGCTGATTTATCCTTTCCAAATTTCCACAAATAATTAAAGCATAAGAATAATATTAAATTATTAAATTTCATAAATTCATTAAATGAAATAAAATGTAAATTAAATTATCAAACAATTAAAAATAATCATTACCTCACAATTCAAACAGTCCCCCGAACCCCCCCTCCTCCCCTCCTTCCCCTCCTACTCCTCTTCCCCTTCCCCACTCTTCCTCCTTCCCTCACTCTTCCTCTTCCCGTTGCATCCCCTCACCAAACCCCCCTTCTCCCTCACCCCACCCATCCCGCCTTCCCCCCCCCCCCGAACCCTTCCCCCCCTTCCCCCTCTTCCCCGTCCTTCCCCCCCCCCCTTTTCCCTTCCTACTTCCCCCCACTCCCCCTCCCCTTCCCCCCCTCCCTTCCCTTTCCTCCCCTCTGTCCCTCCCCTCCCCCCCCTCGCTTCTCCTTGCTGCTTACATTGTCTTCTATCCCTTCTTCTCTCCCCCCCACTCCTCCCCCCTCCCCACTCACCCCTTTCCCTCCCTCCAGCTCATTTAAACAAAACCAAAACCATGACAGCTACTTTCCTTTTTTCCCCGCGCACTCACTCCCTCTCATTTCCCTACTTCCGTCTCATTTTGAGACTATCATCTTATCCATTCCGCTTACCTCAATATTAACAATAAACATCCTCAACCATACTCCCAAACCCTAACCAACTTAATTAAATATATTACAATCCCAACCTTTAAAAATATTGAAAAATCACAAATCAAAAATTTACAAGCAATTAGGTCACAAAACACTTCTTAAATATATTTTAAATACTATCAAGATTTCTCCTTCACCTTCATTAACAATTACAACGTAATCACATTAATTAAAAAAATAAAAATAACAAAGTTACGAGATAATCATTATACATTAATAAAAATTCACAATTATAAAAAAAAATAATTAATTAACATTAATATTAAAATCAATTTGAATTTTATCATTCAAAAAATAATAACCATTAAACATTATTATAAAAAAATGGAAAATGTATCATTAAATAAAAAAGAACAGTTAAATCAACGCTTCGCCCTACTTTCCTCCCCTCTCCCTCTCGGGCTCTCTCACCTTCTCCTCGTCGAGCCTCCTTGGACCCTCCCCCCGCTTCCCCTCGCCTTTCGCGCTTCCGCGGCTCGATTGTAGCCACCGACTTCTCCATTACCACTCGATAACACCGCCCCCCCCCCTCCCATTCCCACCTTCCCTTCCCCCCCTTCCCCCTCCTTCCATTTCTATCCTCTCCTCTCTTCAGCCGCCGATGAATATCCTTACACCCTCCCTCCCCCCCCATTATAAGATAATCATTAAGTTATATTATGCTAAATAAAGGAAATGATAAAAATAAAATAAAATAATTTAAAACAATCAAAATATAAAAAAATAATGACATCATTAAATAAAAAAATAGTTACCCCCTCCCAAACCTTAGAAGTATTTAACAAAAACAAAAAATTCATTTCTAATTATCCCCAATTAATACATCACATTCCTTATCTCAACCTAAATAAATAAACCAATCACAAAATATCATAAAATTAAAAAATAAATTTACAAAAATTAATGAAAAACATCTCAAAAATAAAATCTAATTAAAAATTTACCATACAGTGTAAAACCCCCTCTCCCCTATCAACAATAAATCACGTTCATACTTTAAATCTGAAAAGTTGATCGACGATTATAGGCTACGCCAGAGATGCATATCCCTTTCATTTTAATCGTATTCTCAAAGAGTAATAACATTATAAATTATACAAATATATACGATATTAATCATTAAAACATAAAAAAAATAAAAACAAATATCTTAAATTCTTCCAAATTATTCAAAAAAAAATAATAAATAAATAACCAAAAATTTATCAATTAAAAGTAAAATAATTATCATTAATATCCCAAAACATTAAAAAAAAAAAGAAAAAAAATTTTAAAAGTTCTAATCATGATTAAAGTAAGAACAATAATAGATTATCTATATATATTAAATAAATTTTCAATACCAACATCAATTCTCCCCCCTACTATCTATTAATTTATTAAATTCAACACTATTACTCCCTACACACAATCTTTATCTCTTTCCTCTTTTTCGCATTCTCGCGCTTTTGTCTTCAGCATCATTTATCCTTATCCTTCCCTGACAACTGCAACCCGTATACTCACCACAGATCTCAGCTATCCATTAACCAAACACAATTATCCACCTTCCACCCATTAGAGGATACATTCCTATCCCAATCACCACTATGACCGCTCTTTTCTCGATTAATGGACTCTGGCGGGCGCAGCCTCTCTACTACTCTACGTCTACGAACGCCTTGGGTTTCCTCCCCTTTTTTCTCGCCGCTCCCAAACTCCTTTCTCTTCCTCACCCCCTTAGCATAACCAACATTAATACTAATAAATTGAAAAAACCTTAAATCTTCTTTACAAACTAAACAACATATTCAACCAAATATAAAAATTCAACCCTATATATTAAAAAACATTCCAGCAAATTTCCCATCATCATAACAATGAAAAAACAAACATTATAACAAATTAAACAGTTACTTTAAATAATATATCCCTCTAATCATTAAACACTATTCACATTACCACAACTAACTTCATACTTAAGATAGGGGAAGAACTTGATATACCTAATATTATTATCAGTAATGTATTATAAAATATTTAAATACAGGATAATATATCATTAACTATTAAAACATGTAGATTTTTAATATTATATATCATTCAATAATCAAAAATTCAATTAAATAAAAAGCACTCAAAATATTACTAAATAAAAGCAAAAAAAAATTTCTTAAATTAAAAATCTCTCTTTCAACATTAAACCTCTATTAAAAAAATCAAGAGAGGAGATCCATTAAAAAAAATAATTAAAAAAATCTTAAAAGTGAATCAAACATCATAATCCATAAATTTATAATTAAATAAATATCCATTTATCATAGTAAAATAAATAAATAATCCTATCACATTAAAAAAAAAAAAACAAATTATCTATTAAAAATCAAAAAATATCAAAAAAATACATCAAATCAAAGATTATTAGCATCCCCTATAACAAGCTATGTTAATCTTATAATGCATTTACATAATTCAGTCTTTAATTTATAATCATATCATCCATTCAGGTATTACAAAGAAAGACTATACGACTAGACAAACTCGAGAAATTATTTAATTTTAAAAATAGCAGTAATCCCAGGATTTAAAATATCACATAATCATAAACTTCAACATTTAATTACCATTAAATAAAAATATAAAAAATTATTGTAAAATCAATGCTCAGTAAGCATAAAGAGGCATTATATAATATAATAATATATCATTACAAGTAAAAATACAAATCCAGATTCTATTTATCATTAAAAATCCCTAATTTACGTCTTTTATCATGGAAATTATAAGTTCTCCAAAAATAAAATATCATTATAATTTAAAAAAAAATTCTCAAACAAAAAAAAAAATTATTAAATTATAATATCATTAATCAATCATTAAATAATTAATTAAATTTATTAAAAAAACATACAATAAAAAAATTACAATATTTAATCATAACTTAAATTCATTAGAAAGCTAAATCAATTAAAATAATATTAATTATATCATAAAGTTAATAATGCCATTAAAGTATTAAATTAATTAATCATAATATAAATACTGATATTTATCCAAACAAATTGAAAAATATAAACAAAAAATCATAATTTTATAAAGAGATATCACATTAAATCTATCATTAATAAAATTAACATTATTAATAAAAAATCAAACATTCTAAATAATCAAAAAAAAATAATTTATATTAATGGTATAATTATGAATGATTTTGATATCAATTAAAATCAAAAATATCATTAAAAAGAATTATCTAAAAAATTCTAGTATCCTATCCATCAAAATATCATAAATATAAACAAAAGATCAATTAATCATCTTTATAAAAAAAAATTAAAAATAATATAATTAATTTTAAAATAATACTTTTATCTATATAGATATCACAATTAATATTAATTACATTATTTAAATAAATTAATTCCTTAATCAGTAAATTATTTTATCACACTATCATTTATCAAGATATATCATTTAAAATATAATTCATTAAAAAAATTAAATTTAAACATTTAAAACCATTAAAAAAATTTAAAACAATTTAATAAAACAATCATTCATCTTAAAATTAATAAAAAAATCTGAAAGTACTAACATCCAATTCACCTCCAAACACTTACACCTTACTACACCTTATCCTTTTTCAACTCTTAGCTCCCCTTCTCCTTATCTCTCTCTTCACATCCACTCTACATTTATAGTTATTACTATCCTCCCTTCTTTCAAATACATTAAATATTCATTTCACTTACCCCCTACCCTACCCCCCCCATTCCCTTCTCCAAACACCCCCTTACCTCATCTCAAATCACCTTTCTCCTCATTACTTCCCCCACCCTCCATCTTCACTTCCAACTTCACATCAACTACCCCTCCATTCCACATTCCTTTCCTTCTCCTCCACCCACTTCTATATCACCAATTCAATAAAAAAAAAACACAATCAATTAAAAAATCATTATAATTGATACAGGATACATGTATAATTATCAAACATTCATACATTATCAACAAATAATAAAAATAAACAATATCACTCATAAATATCATATTAAAAGATCATAATAATCAAATATAATCAAAATCAATAAATAATATTCACTACAAAATCATATCTAATTAAATAAAGATATGAATATTTTTTATCATTACACCAATTAAAAAAATCATTAAATCTATAATAATTATAGAGCATTGATAAAAAAAAAATAAAAGATATTTTTTATTTTTTTTTAATTTAATATGATCTTGAATTATCATTATTTTATTATAATAATTCCATGAAAAAACATTCATTAATCTTATACCCTTAAATTATTAATATTATCAAATTCATTTAAAATTATAACATTAATAAAAAAAAAAATTTTAATAAAAAATTTAATCAAAAACAAATTTGAATTCTAACTAACTTAAAAATTTCAAAAATTTTATTTCCTTATCAAATAATAGTCCCAATTCTAATCAGCCCATTAGTTTGTAATCTTAATAACAATTTAAATTAGTAATCCACAAAAAAATCCATAAATTAATCAAAACAATCATTAAAAAAAATAAAATAAAAATATCTTAATCAAAAAAATTAAATAATGAAATAATGAATTATTTATATTATCAACAAATTACATTATCCATTTCATCAAAAATACTTATCATTTAACATTAAAATTTAAATAGTACACAGTAAATAAATAACAAAAAATAAAAAAAAATTCTTAATGAAATATAAAAACAGTTTTAAAAAATAATTAAAAAAACAAATTATAAAATATCATTAAACAACAAAAAACAATATAAAAAACCTTAAATATTAAATTAAAAATATCAAATGGTATCATTAAACTAATTTAAAAGTAACAATTTAACAAATAAAAAAACTTACAAAAATAGATATTCGATATACTCAAAGCATTAATCATTAAAAAAATCAAAAAAAACAACAATAAAGAAAAAAAATTATATTAAAAAAAATAACAGATTCATTAATCAGAAATAATAAAAATACACAAATATTATTTATTCATTAAAAATAAATTATAATAAAAATATTAATCCATCAAAAATCAAAAATTATTAAAACATCAAACACTATCAATTTCTATAAAAAAAACTTAATTCTAGCATTAATTGAAAAATATTAATATAAAAATCATTAAAAAATAAAAATTCTAAATTATCATTAATATAAAAAAAATTATAAAAACATTACATCATTAATTCAAAATTAAACTTAAAATCCTTATTAATTTACTTATAAAATTTAGCTAAAATTAAAAATTAAAAACTAGTAAATAAAAAAAAAAAAAAACAAATCAAATAATAATAAGTAATCAAGATAATTAAAATCCAACAATAAAATTTAAAAAACATTAATCACACATGTAAAAATTAAAAGAAAAAAATTAACAAAATAGAATTAACTAATTAAATTTTAACTAAAAAATAAAAAAAAATTATTTTATTAATTATCATTACTCATATTAATTAAATTAAAAATAAAAAATCTTAAAATTTATAAAAAATAATAAAAAAAAAATTAAATTTAAAAATTAAATGAAAAATCATCGTCCTTTCTCTCTTTTCTCCCCCCTTCCCGTATTCTCACCTCCCCTACACCCACCTCACCCCCCCCCTTCCTCCTCCTTCCCGCTAACTACCTCATTCTCCACCACTCCATTACACACCCCCTTACATTATCTCCCTTCTCAATTACCTTTCTTACCCCCCCATCCACCCATTACTTTCTTTACCGTATTCCACCAACCTTTTCCCATTAACTTAATAATCCCCCCCACATTCTTACCACATTAACCTTCCCTTACCTCCCCTTATACTTCACTTCTTTTCTTTAAATCAAAAGAATTTCCATTAACACTCTCCTTATTAACTAAAAAAAAAAGAAAATAGACCCTACATTCTTCCCCCACTCTCCTTAATATCTCCTTCCCTTCCTCATTAAATTTTAATTCAAAATAAAATAAAAAAAAAATTATTAATTAAATCATAAAGAAAGCCATCACCCATAACATTTATTAAATTATAATTCCAAAAAATAATAATAAAACACTACTCATATTAACCAAACAATTATAAAAAGAAAATAATCATTACCGTAATCATTAATAAAATAAGCAATCAAAAATAATTAATAAACAAAAAAATTATAAAAAAATCAAAATCGTTACCCCAATATCATTATAACAAAATTAAAACAAAATAATTAATAAATCTATAATTATTATCTTATTAAAGCCGTAAATCAAAAATATTATAAAAAATTAAAATAAATCCTATATTAAACATTATAATTAAAATAATATTATCAAAAACAATATTAAAAAAATCCAATAGTAAATTATTAAATAATATATTTAATTATTATAAATAATCATCCTCATAAAAAATCTATCACATTATAATAAAATACTAAAAAATTACATTAAAATAAAAATCTCTATTAAAACAAAACAATTAATAAAATAAATAAAATGCTATAAAAATTAATTAAATTACATTCTTCCACATCCGTCCCTCTCCTTCCCTAATCCTCTCGCCTTTTTTTTCTTATCCATTACAAATTCTTTAAATTAAAATGTATACAATCTACCACATCGTCCTCCAATTAAACAAAATCCCTTTATCATTAAAAAAATATCCATTAAATATCATCCAAAAAATCAAAAATAATATCTAAAAATAAACCCAAACCAATTAAACCTTCAAAAAATTTTAACATTAAACATTATCACAAAAAAATTAAAAGATTCTAAAACAAGAAAAAAATCCATTAAAAAATTAATCTAAAAAAAAATAAATAAGATAAAAAAGATTTAGTTATATCAGTAAAAAATATACTATTTACTTGAAATGATTTAATATATCATTCGATAAGTCATATATCATTTGAAAACCATACATCTCAATTAAACTATCATAAACCACAATTAATTATATATTTAAAATATTTATTTATAATAAACTAAAATCACATTCAATAAAACACATTATTCATTTAAAAAATCATTCTATCCCAAACTAAAAAAAAATATCTCTTATATCCATTATTAATACTTTAATCTTATCAAAATAAAAAATCAATTAACAGATTATATAAATTATAATATTATCGTATAAGAGATTGATTTATTTTTAATTAAATACAAGAAGATATAAAATATAATCATTTATATCTAATAAATTAGAGGATTATATTATTCTTATTAAAAATAAAAATTATATCATCCTTCAAATTAATCAAACAATTATTAGCAAATTCATTCTTATCTAATTATTAATTAAACATTAAAATATATTAAATTTTATAAATAATTACAAAAATGAAATATTCATAAAAAAATAAAAAATATATATCCCATAAAAATATTAACCAAGCGTTAAATTATCCATTATTGTATTACCAAGAAGATATAATATAAAAATAAATATCATTAAATAAAAATCTTAAAAAAATTAAATTAATTACATTAACACATTTAATAGAAGATCTAAATTAAATCAAAATAAAAATTCTAAGTAAATAAAAATAAACTAAATAATCAAATTAAATATATCTAATAATTAATCACATTATTATTATAGAATTTAAAAAAAAAATTAATAAATATATAAAAAGCTCTTAAAAAATATTATCGAAGATTACATACATCAAAACAATCCTTCACACTTTTTCATTGTAACTTATCATACTAATTTCATGTCCATAGGATCACAAAGACTTGAGAGATAGATTTAGCATGATACTTATTACTCCTTAAAAAAAACATCAAATCATTACTTATCTCACATTAATAAAACTTAAAAAAACAAATATATAGCTCCATACAACATCTCACAATTCCATTATATTTCGATCTCCTTAAAACAATAAAATCTCCTACCTAAAAGTAAATAGTCTATACACCCTGACACTTCACCTCCCCTTTCATTAAACTTCCTTAAACCAACACACCACTCTTATTAACGCAGTACATATATTGATCATTAATCCATTCCAATAGATTAACATCATTAATTCAAAAAAAAAAAACATTACAAATAATCCGCCAAAAATTTATGTTAAAAATTATAAAAAAAAAATACGAATAGATATCAAAGATATAATTAATCACATTAATCCATTAAAAAAAATTAACATAACCAAACATTAAAATTATTATATTAACAAATTATCATAATTAAAATATAATATAAATGAATCTGTATAAAGTTCATCTTATCAAAAAAAAAAGAATTAAAAATCTAATTATCTTACAACTTAAATTAAAATTCAATTATAATAAATTAAAAAAAAGCTTATAAATTATTAAAAAAATTTATTATTAAGCAAAATTATTAAAAAAAATCAATAATTATATAAATGTAATTAATTAATAAAATATTACAGCATTAAAAATTAAATTAATAAAAGCATTTAAAAAAAAATCAATTAACAAATGTAACAAATTAAATGAAATAAATAAAAAATTATAATCAATTAAAAAATCAATCAATCAATCATAAAAGAATTAATAAATAAAAAATTATTATTAAAAAAAAATTAAAATCTCATCAAACTCTCAATTTATCAGTATCTTAATAAAAAATCTTAATAAACATCAAATTTTTAAAAAGTCCTAATTAAAATAATCAATAATCATCTAATGTAATGAAAAATAATTATTATATAGAATATATATCCAATAAAATTCTTAAATAAATAACAACTTAAATCTAAAAATAAAAAGTAGCAAATTAAAATTAAAATCATTAAAATTAAGCCAAAAAAAAAGCAAAAATTAATAAAAAAATCATCATAATTATAAAAAATAAAAATTAAATCCAAAAAAAATTATTAGAAATAATCTTTAATCTCCATATAAATCAAATATCATTAATAGCTTAGCAAAATAAATAGATATCATAATTATTGTAGAATCAAAGATATCTTACATTATAAAACAAACCATTAACCTTAAAATTTAAAAATAAAGAATAAATTAAATTATTATGAATCATAATAAATATTATAACAGCTATTACTAAAAATCATTATCCATTATAAAAAAAATAAAATTATCTTAAAATTACATTAAAAGTTAAAATTAATCCACCAATTAAAAATAATAAATCATAATAAAAAAAAAAATTAAAAAAAATCCAACATTAGACAAAAATAATTCTCCATTAACATCCTTCACAATTATAACATTCATAAAATATAATTATATTATACACCCCTCTCCACTTCCCTCCCCACCAAACTTATCCCTCCCCTCCTTCATCTTCGCTTCTCCTCCGCTGTTTTATCTTACCCTCTCCTCTACCCATATGCAAGCAATCATTCCCTCTTCCTTACCATTCTCATCACATTACATTATCTTAAATCCTAAACCTCCCAAAATTAAACATTTTCTGACTTCCCAAGCGCATGAAGGAATCTTTTATTATTATTAAAATTGTATTAAAATTTATCCCATTAAAATTCCATTAAGTACTAATTAAAGCACCACCCTTTCTACAATCCCCACCCCCTGCATTACAATCCAAATGAAAACCTTATTTTTAGCTAAAATAAAAGTCATATATAAAATCAAATAATCACAATTTAACACATTACTCCTCCAAAATACATTAAATTAAAACAAGCAATAATATCTGATATTATAGCATTACAACACATTAAAAAAAAATCTTACCTATATCCACAAAAAAAAAAATAACCTCAATTTAAAATATCCCATCCATAAAAAATCAAATATTAAGAATCATTAAAACTAACATCTATAAAAAAAAATAAAAATCAATTTAATATAAAAAAAAATCAAACCTTATCACATTCATACATAAATCCATTGATATACTTACAATTATCATATAATCAAAAATTATCTGAAAAAAAAAAAATTTATATTAAATTGACCATTTGATATATTAATTTTTTTTCCGTATATCATTAAATTAAATCCTTAATATACTAAAAAGTAAAATCTAATTAAAAATTAAATAAATATCTTTATTAATATCATTTTTCAAACAAAACATTAAAAATCTATAATCAATTCATTAAAAATCAAATTACATCATTAAATTTTAGATTAATTAAAAAATTAATCCTTATTTATAAAATTAAAAATTATACTCTATATAAAATAAAATTAATTACATTAAGCTAATTAAATAAAAAAAAAAAAAATATTAAATATTAAAATAAAAATTGATAAATATATCATTAAAAAATCAACATTAATTAAATTAAACATTAAATATATCACATACCTGTAGTTATT
>Ga0179591_1302118_pt1 | contig 16187 bp, 18 predicted proteins | sample CZOMad2_1_08_16f_FD_182891 | JGI IMG/M metagenome (GOLD analysis project Ga0179591, IMG submission 182891) | Vadose zone soil fungal communities from Angelo Coast Range Reserve, California, USA - CZOMad2_1_08_16fungal (PacBio error correction) | ecosystem: Environmental > Terrestrial > Soil >...
CAAAGCAGAAATTATCGCGGAATAGTGACCTCAGACAGCGGGGTAAAACGGCATGAAGAAACTGGAGGGGGAAAAGGCGGGGAGTCACGGGCCGCCGTTCCCGAAGAAACAGGAAGAAAACAAAACTTTACAATGTCATGTCACGATAAGTTGAGGGTTTGGGGGCCGTTTCCGCCACCAAGAAGCGACCTAAATCACCAGGAGGGACACTCAACAAGAACCAAAAAGCACAAGCCAAAACTTATTGGGCATGCGGTTCCGCGGGCCGGCCCGACGCTTTGACCCGCCGACACTTAAGAAAAACCGCGGGGGGGGAAGGAGGAGAACAGGATAAAATCCATGGGGGGGGGTCCAAAGACCTTCATATTCAAATACCAACCCGGGCCCATCGCAGCCGGGGGGAGCCGAAGCGGGGACATGGGACAGGATCACAGCAACATGGGGGGGGTCTGGCGTGGAATGAGGGGGGAGCTGGAGTAGGGGGCTGGCCCTGCGTTCTGTTGGGCGGGTGAAGGTGACAGGCTGCACAGTTTTTAAGGAACGGGAGGACCCGTAGGAGGTCGGTCGGGACATCGCAAGAATGAAAAAGAAGATGAACCCGATCGGAAAGCGGGGGCCCGGGTTTTAGAGCCACCACCAAAGCTTGGAGAGCTGCCGCGTCCTTACAAGACGTGTTCGTTTTGAGAGCAATGGGGAGAAACTACGCTCTAGACAAAGAGGAAAGGGAGCCAAAAAACCAAAACTCCAAAAAAAAGCCCTTTCTTTCGGAAGAGGCGGGGGAAATGTTTGTGCCACCTCTTTTCCGTCATACGGCAAAAGAAAGCCAATGGCCCGGGGAGGATACGTCAACCTTTTCTCACATTTGACACCTCAAGAAACGAGCGAGGGGAAATAGCTTTTTTTACCAACCTGACAGGGGGCCGAGAACAACACAGAAGACATGTTGACCGAAAAGTTCGCCTGGGTTGGATACAATCATGATCGTTTGGGGGCCGGGGGGATACGAGAAAGTTCGCCAATGACAGAAATAAAAGGTCTGGAGCCAAAGGAAGAGGGGTGTGCGAGAATAAGTCAAACTTGACAGGAGACCAAATTGAACCTGATGGAAACAGATAAAAGCAAATAAGTTGGTATGGTTGTCTAGGGTGGATTGGGAAACACTTAAGTTGGGTAAGAGGGGTACCAGGGGGGGGGGGAGCGGGAGTGAAATACAGGGTGCCGCATACAGACGGGTCAAACACTCACATTGGCCACGTTGAACGAATGTAAAGTCAGGGGCAGACGGACTATTCCGGCGTGGTCCCAAACCAAAAAAAAACTCCTGCCGGAAAAGAGGGCACCGCGGTTAGAGGAAGAATTCAACAGGGGAGAAAAGCAGTTTGAAACACCAAAAAAAAAAAAAAAAAAAAGGGGGGAGAGATCCCGATTAGATGGTAGGAGAAAGTCGAAGGGGAGGACGGCGAAGTCCAGGTCAGGAAGAAGGAAATTCAGGGGGGCCGCAAAAATCACTAACGGGAAAGAACGAGCACGACCTCAGTAATGTCAGGTGGTCAAAGAACGGGCGCAACACTGCGAAACGGAAACATAAAAGTGACAAACGACGTCTCAAAAAACGCCAAAAAGCCACGCGCCAAGAACACACGGTCTTGGACGATGATTTCAGGCGAAAAAGGTGCAAAAAAAGAAATTAATGGGGGGGTTATCGCGGTGAACCAATGCGTACACAGGAGAAGAGAAAACTCCTAGATTCGTGACAGAAACAGTGAGTGAAATGCCAAAGTTCCTCCAAACATTAAAAGAAAAAGGGGGATGCTGGGCGGCAAGTAGAGCCCTGCAAAGACTTTCGGCCAAAAAAAAATTGCCACTGGGATGGGGCAGATCGCCGGGTTTTACGGGGAAACGGTCAAGTTCGAAAGTCGGCCGAGGGCAAGCCTTTCGCATGGATCACAAAAGAAAAAAGAACTCTTTGGGACAGGCGTTGACACAGTAGGGGAAAGGGCAGAAAAGGGAATCTTGAAACAAAAAAAAAACTCCCTTGGTAAAACAAAAGGGCAGATGGTCAGAAAAAACAATGACTCCACTTGAGTTCATCACGTCTACCTTGTCTAGCTTAGAAAGACAAGCAAGGTCTAAAAGGGGTTCCCAATAAGGAAAAAAACCGACGGTTAACACGTGTCTTCGGGAAGAGACTAAGCGCGCCATGGACCAGGGGGGAATGGAACGATCCGAAGAAAAAAAAAAGGTCCAGTGCGCATAGGGGAAGGGGGGACTCTAGGGAAGTAACGATGAGAGGAGAAAGGGGAAGGGGACGCTTACTCCCAGTTCATCCATGGGTGAAGAGTCATCTACAGAACCGGGGGGCAGAGGAAATACCTAACCGTGATCAAAGGGGAACTAGGGGGGCCATAGGTGTAGAAAAGGGACAAATGACACTAGGATGGTCGACTGAAAAAACTTGGATGGAAAGGGGGTAGGCAAAAAGAATCAGTGGGTTTCGTGGGGGGACTCTGGGATCACTAACAAACGAATTCCGTGACTAAGGCGTAATCAGAGGGGTGAAGTGTTCCACTCTATTGGGGGGGGGGGGTCGAAAAGCAATCAAAGCAGGAGGGAAATCGTCAACAGTCAAAAGGGTTTTTTCCCTGAGGGGGGGGTTACAGGGTGGGTGTGGGGGGGGTGGTATCGAAATCTCGACAGCCGAGAATGAAAACAGTCATTTGAGGAGTGACTGGTGTCATTCTGAATTAAATTCGCTAGGATGTTAGTGTGGAATCAAAAAACTTCACAAAGGTCCCTGACTTGGAAAGTGAGCAAGAAAGGGGGGTCTGGGTAGGGGAAGTGCAAACAGTTTTCCTACGGGGGGGACTTCAGGGCGGCAAGAGCGGGGGGGACCGTGAAAAAAAGAATCGTCAGGGGATTCACTGCCTGTCTTAGTGATAGGAAAGAGAGGGGGGCACGCCGCAGCGAATTACTAAATCGGGGGGACAAACCGATAGAACTTCAACCCAAAGGGCAGGGGCCAAAGAGGAAGACTAGATAACCGCGGTTACTGCGACGGTGTGACCCACGGAGCCTTGCTAATAAACGGCTCCTTGACCGGCTCGGAAAGAGGAACCACGGCCGATTTCTCCTCTCAGGTCCAAGACCATGCAGAATCACTGACAAGGACTTATAAAGGGGAAGGGCCGGTGATGGCTTGACTGACACTCAAGACAAAGGAACAGCCCTGGATAGGGACTGGTGACTAGCACGAGGGGACCATCTAAAAAGAATGGTTACTATGCGGCCAAAAAGGAAGTTCCGTACTAAAAACTGGGGACGCACATTGTCCTAGTTAAAGGGTCAACTACGGAGGGGTATAAAAAACTGGGTGGAATACAAAAGTCCTGGGTCAAAGGTGTAGGGGGGGCAGGTCACACGAAAATGTAGAGACCAGGAGTGAGAAAAGGAGAATAGCGCATAAATCTTTTTCCAGAGCAAAGAAACCCTTCAGAGAAAATGGCAAAACAGAACCGAAAACTGGCGGAATAGAGCACCTGCCCTTTGTAACAAAAAAGCAAAGCAGCCGGCGGGGAAAAAGCCAAAAAACAAAAAAAACAACGGAGGGGGGATGAGTAAAAAGAGCCAGAATGCTTTTGTGGCCAAAATCAAAACAAAGGGAACGGGAGAGAGGAACCATGGGGTTAAAAAAAAAGAGCTATTGGCAAGGACCAAAAAAAAAAAGATCAGGCGATGCAGGAGAAAGGAATCTTCAAAAGGAGGTAGATGAAAGGGGTCAAAACCGGTAAAAGATTGAAAAAAAAGTCTTGGTAAAGACCTAAAAAAGCAGTCCACTCTTCGGGCTCTGAACTGGCCGATAAGAGTTGATGAACTTCCTGAAGGGGGGTCTCAAGGAGGAGAACAGAAGACCTGGGGGCTTTGTTGTTTCTGAGTAGGAGTTTTCAGGGGAGGGGGGGATCACATCTGGGGGGAGTTGTTTACATTCATCGTTCAGAAAGTCGCTCCAAAACACCGATCACACAGGGCGCAGCACGGACACGGAAAAAGCTCCTGGGAACGGAAGCAGCCGCAGCGGTAAAAACTGGGTGACCCGAGGTACGCACGAATCGAAGAAAAAAACAGAAGGCCTAGGGGTCGGACAATTCGGGCGGGACAGGCAAAAAGTTAGAAGCGGACGGGAACTCAGGGGGGACGTATGGGCCGAAGAGGGGGAGATCTGGGTTTTTGGTGTAAAGAATCGAGAAAAAAGCGACATGAGAAGATACCGGGGATTGAGGGGGTCTAGGCGGGTCAGTGCAGGAATGACTTAGGAGAATCAAGTGGGGAGAAACCGGATATCCTTGAGTAGAGTCCACAAAGGGAAATTTCTGGGTGGGGGCGGAACACCACCGCAGGGGGGAAAGGACGCCCTCGGGCTGTCAATTAAGAACTGGGGGTGCATGAATTGGTGGAAAAAAAAAGTCTGTACAGTGAAACCACAACACAAACCAACAGGGAAAATTATCCGAACAAATTTGTTCACGCGTAAAGGAGTGGACCTGGCTGGAAAGGGGGTAGGGCATCCACGGATACTTGCTGTATACGTGTACAAACCTTGAAACATTACGGGAAATGGAATCGATTTACTGGGAATGGCCGGTGGACACCGGCAGCAATAAAGAAAGGCCATGCAAATTGCCTGACGAGAGACGGCTTGTATTACTGAAATGGAGCTCCTATCCTGTGGACCATAATAATCCATGAGAAACACAGCCCAAAGACAGACTTGTTTGGACCTAGGAGGGGAGGGAAAACACGGGGGGAGGATACAGCTACCCTCTTGTCTTGGTTGGAAGGGAAAAAGGCAGGGGGTTGACTGGTGGTTGAGGTGAAGGAGTCTTGCCGCCGTTTCTATAATTGAGGTCCCGGGTCTGGAAAAAAAAAAAAATAGGTGCTTATAGAAGGGGGTGAATTGGGAGGACAATAGAGGAGGGGGGGGAAGGAGTGGATGGGGTCTAGGGAGGGGGGTAAGATTGGCGGGATGACGGAAGACGAGGCGAAAAGTGGTGGGGTGAATGAGGGTGGGGGGGAGGATGTATGTAGAGGAGGGGGTTGACGAGTAGAGGAGGGGGATGTGGCTGTGAAGGGGGTAGAAGGGAGGGGAGGAGGAAGGGCTAAAGTAGAAGGAGTAGTTAGCGAAGGGAGTGAGAGGCGAGGGAAAAAAGGACAAAGTAGAACAGGGAGAGGTGAGGCATTAGCTGTCGGTAAGAACTGGGGGTTGTAAGAAAAAGAGCGGGGGGGGGGAAAGGAGCGAAAAGGGTGGGGGGTTAAGGGAGGGAAGGGAAGGAAAAGGAGGGAGGGGGGGAACTAAAGGGGTGGGGGAGGGGAGTTATATTTTACTAGTAAGTATGGAAGTGTGGGATTGCACGGGGGGTGTTGTCACGCAAGAAAGGGTATCTAGACAGAGTCTGGGCCCCGCGCAGGTTATGAAACGGGTCACAAGGGGGAAGCTGGGGGGGGAAAAAGTGGAAACGGTTGTAGGAAAAACACGATCTGGGAGATTGAAAAAAGAAAAAATTGTGTGAGACTGTTCAACGTGTCCTGTGTGGCCGCACGGGGAACAGAAAATGGTTGGGAGACCCTCGCCTACTTTGGCCTGGCTCAAAGGCAGGGCCAGAGTGCGCCAGTGAATAATGAATAAGGAAGACTGGGGGAGAGACGCACTTTAGGTTTTGAACAGCGGGCGTAAAAACATCAATTAGAACAAATTGGGGAAAAGCCCGGGGGGGGGAAGAGGAAACTCCACTAGCGGTCTCTGTGGTGAACCGCCTGCCAGGAAGAAAGGGAAAAGGGGGATAGTCATGAAAGCTGACGTTCAACGGTTTTTCCCGTAGAAACCGGTTTCATAGAACACAGTAAAAGAGAAGGTTGACAATTCCCTGGGCGCAAAAAGTGGGGAGCAGCGGGGGGGGCCAAACAAGACAATATCTCGGGGCGTTTAATTTACTTATGCTCCAATAAGAGGTGAAGCACAAACGGAAGAAACTCTAATGGGAAAAGGGCACAGGGGGGAGACACAAGTGGAAAAAACCAAAGATTCTTTTTACGAGAAAAAACTCTGAAAACCAACACAACAGGAGACCAAAAAATGTCATTTAAATATCTAACTAATCAGGAGAGGTTGTAGAGTTATGTCCCTACTTCTAACAGGGGGTTGAGTGGGGTTACAGGACCGCTAAAAAATTAAAAGAAAAAGGGAACCGCGAGCTCACGCTTTCCATCGGCTAGGAACCAAAAACAGCTGAAAGGTCTTTCCACGGTCGTCTTGCTTAGGTCAAGTCGGGTTCCGAAACAAACAGGCCAAACAAGATTCACCGCAAATACACCCTACAAGGAAAATGTTCTCCGGGACCTAACGGTCAGGAGATTAGCCGAATGATTACTAAAGAAAACAACAGGGGGAAAAGGAAAGTGGAAAGTTAAGGATAAGGAGCGAAGTCAGACTGGAAAGATAAGCTGTTACATCTGTAAACTGCATGGTGTTTCCACCATCCGACCTAAAGCGAGGGAGAAAACTAAAAAAAAATAAAAAAAAGGTGATTTATCTATACTCGGGGGACTCCGGGGGGCAGAAGGGTACTCGACTTTTGCCAAGGCCAGACTGGTAACACACCCAAAGGGGCGAATGTAGCACGCTCAAACTCGACATTATATGGGGGGAGGGAAAAAGGAGGAATTAAGGAGGAATTTGGTTGGTCCTTAACATTGTTTGATGGAAAGAAGGGTCTCACTTTAATGATAACCAGTCCATAATGGAAGATGGGGGGGAGGAAAGAGGGGGTTGGGAGGTAATCTTCTATGACCGGACAAAACATTGAACAAAAAGGCGGTGTGGCTCTTGCGCGGAAAATATAAAAGCCTCAAAAAACTTTTAACACGGCCCAAACAGGAATGGGGGGGAAACTGTAAGAATGCACTTCAATGAAAAAGGAAAAAAGGGAAGGGGCATCTCTATGTTGCGGAGGGGGGCGGGTTAAGAAAGGACTCGTTTTCACGGAAGACGCGAAAAAGGGGGGAGAAAAGGGAAAGAGGAACATAGGGAGCTTGGGCACACTCGGGGGAATAGGGGGAGAAAGACATCACAGAAATTAGCGGGAACGAAATCCGAGCGGAGGGGAAAAGAAGGGAAGAAAATGGACTTTGTTCACATCAGCAAGAAAAGGGAGGGGGGGGCAGCCGTTGGGAACAAAAGGCCGAAAAATCAATTTCAACATCAAGAAAAGGGCTGGAGGTCTTGAAAGACCCCTTCCCGTTTCCAGTCGCCAATAGGGGGCAGAATGTAGAACAGGTCACCGAGAAAAAAAAGGAAAAAAAAAGTTTTCGCAGGCGACAGGAAAGTAACAGGCTCTGGTGAAGGAATAACATATAGCAAGGAAAAGCAAAAAGACGGACAGAAAAGCCTCGACTACATTTCGGCGTGTAAAGAGAATCCACGGACAAATTTAAATCATCGTAAAAAAGGGGGCGAAATTCGATCCACAGAGGGGGGGAGGGAAAGGGGGAAACTTTCAAACCCAGTTTTGCTGGGGCCTGAGGGGGGGGCAATTACGCCCAAGATTAGGAGGGGAAGAAAAAGCCTTCAAAATAATCAAGCGCCAGCTGACAAAAAATTCCTCCTATAGTGGGCTGCTGGACCAGCAAAAATTCGTGCATTAAAACCCGTGGACAAGGGAGGGGTTGAGCCTGGGTACGTCCGCAAAAAAATGGACAGAAACGGGATGGGGTGGACTCATTATACGAATGACGTTCAGCAGTCTAACTGAGGAAGATAGAAGTGAGCAGGGTCTCCACGGCACAGTCAGGGGGAAAGGCGGGAATGAGTGTTAAGAGGGACCGGGTTTCAGGGGAAAGGGTGGAAAGAAAGAAACCTCATTTCGTAAGGGGTTCTTCACGCGCTATACGGCGTAAAACGAAATAGCTTTTATATGGCGGTGACGGACGCTTGAGCGTAAGCTGTCATGGTCGCGCTCTCAAAAAAAAGAGTCCGTGTTTTACAAAGGAGCCCAGGAAACACCGCTTCTAAATAGACCACTTCCGCGTCAATGGGACAACATAGTAGAAGCGAGGCTCTGCGTGAAACCTCGGGAAACGCCCAACAAACAGGGCATAAGGGGGGTTGATGAGTTCCACGAAACATGTCACAAAAGTAACCGCCATGGGGAAAAATACCGGCAGGGATGAATATTGGGTGAACCACCCTATATCACATTGGAAAAATCGCGGGATAAGTGGTAAAACGGGAGAGTTCTAAGGCGGATTAGACGCAAAGGTAAGCTTCGATTCAGTGTTCAGCTCGAACCGGAAAGAGTGGTAGACGGGCGGATGGGAAACACTCATGAAAGGAACGGTGGTAGGTGTGGAAAGATAGGTGTCTAAGCAGATACAGGAAAAGGAGGCCAGGAGACGAAGGAAATATTTTAATCAACGGACCCGCAGGCGTCATGTGACAACTCGAACGTGAGAGCGCGCCATGGACCTTACAAACAAAAGAATCGCGGAAAAAAAAGCAAAAAAAAAAAATGAGCTTATCCAATCCAGAGAGAGAACTAATGGATTTGTGGGGTGACAGGCGTACAAAGGTCCAAGTGGCTCGAAAAAAGACCAAGAGGAGCTTCGGGCAAATTAATGAAGATAAAATCTTGGAGGGGGCACAAAAGGAATAGTAGATTGATCTCCTGCCTGACCAGAGACTCCTGCTTATATAAATAGGGCTCAAAAAGCGATAACACTGTAACTGCCGTGTAAAAGAAGACAACCAAAGAAATATTATCGTTGACGACTGAAGTCAACGTAAAAAGGATCATGACTTCGAATAAGAACGTCAAAATAAGTCAGTACCAAAGTAATAAGTTCGTGACCTAGCGAAAAGTCTATCCAGATCTCGGTATGGTCAAAGAAATAAATCGACAAACGACATTAGACCAATAAAAAGCTGCGGGGAACGTATATCAAGCAGATGTGAAAAACTTTTTGGGGGGTGTGACTCGTTCACCGAGGACCGGAACAGGTCGCCAGGACCTTCTAAACAAGAAACCGGGATTAGTCAAATATAAGGGGAGTATTGAAAGGGGAAGGGGAAGGTGGGGGTTTGCTCCCGGGGTCAGGGACATAATAAGCATTTGTGATCCCTCTGCGACAGAACTAAATCGGCGATTTCTTAGGCTCGCCCGCAGTGACTGTGGCAAAAAATCCGTTGTCGGGTTTACGTAACTACCAAGAAACTCTACTCTAAAAGACAAGGTAGTTCAAGCTCTCATGGGAAAAAAATGTTCGAAGACGACCGGGACAACGTGGACCTCCCCGAACTTGCAACTGGGGGTTCTGAATTGCAATACCCCAAAGTCGACATAGCGCATAGACTGAGTAATTCGTTAAGAAGGGAGGGAAAAGAGGGAGAGTCTACTTGAGCGAGAAACCCAAATAACCACTAACTGAAAAACGAAACAAACTTGACTTACCTATGGAAAGAAGTTTTGCAACTCTACAAAAAAGATTCGCGAAACGGGGGCGTCCTTTAAACTGAGAGGAGGAAGGGAAGTGACGCATCCAAACTCTGTGGACGGATAACAAAAGTTCAGACCCCTACACTTGGGGGGGGGCACCCACCACTAAGTACCATTGGTTTAAAGGATGGACAACAAGGATAGAAGAACTACGGGTCCATCGTGGGACATGTGGCAGGGATGACCGGTCGGAGTGAGGTTGGTGGGAAAATGTCTCGTTGTTCTGAGTGGGGCAAGATGCAATTTGTTCACCTTAAGTAGGGATGTCCGTTTGACTTGGTGGTTCGACCACGTTATCCGGGGAAAAAAAAAAAGGTGTAGTGCGGACGCTATCGACCGTAGTCAAAAAAGACAGGAAAAAGGGTCGGTGGGACAGGGGGTCACCAGGACCACAGCCATCCGCGAGGGGGAGTAGATCTGGAAAAAAAAGTAAGTGTCAATACAACGAAGAAAAAAAAAAACGTTTGAAAGGGGTGTTGGAGTCGGAAGGGTTGGAAGATTCAACAAGATACACACTCCGCATGGAGCGGGGAGCGAAAAAACGCGGAAATACAAAACCAGGCGCGGGTGTCAGGGGAAATAAAGTCGTACGTTTGACTGACGTCGTGTTAAAGCGCGATCGGACTAGGAACTTTATCGGAACAACAGGAAAAAAGGAAAGGGCTTTCTAAAACGCCCGCAGAGACCAGGGGGCTAACGGAAACTAACTGAAACGGCAAGGGGGGGGGTTTCATAACCTTAACTTTGATATAAAATGTCACAATCCAAGGGAAGGGGGCCGACCATTTCTCTCTGGGGCCAGCAACTAAAGGTCTCATCAAATCTAGGAGTGGGGGAAAGTTTCAAAAAAGGTACTTCCCCGCACTTTGAAAAAGCAAAAATGGTAACTGAAATCTTCTACAATGGGATGGGGACCGGACGGCCATCTACCACGGTTGGCGAGAACAAAAGTCAATAAAACAAAACCCTACATCTCACATGGGCAAGCCGGAAAAATCATCTGTAACACAGGGAACAATAACATCAAAAATCTCAACATTGTAAGGTGGGGAGGGTCTCCTGTTCGAGAGCCTGGCAGTGTGGCGGGGGGGAAGTCCGGTGGCCTGGATCCAAAGTAGGGAGGGAAAAAAAGGTAAAAAAAAGCACTCACTCGGCATCTTCTAACCGTCATCGGGGCAAGTCCTGCGCTTCGGAGTCGGGCAGTATAAAGAAAAGGGGGCCGGTTGGTCGTAACAAACCCAGGAAGGGGGAAAACAGCTAAACTCCTTCCTGACCAGCGTACGAAAAGACTTTTGTCTCTAAAGCCTCTACATAAAAAAAAACAACAGGGTAAATGAGATTTTCAAGGTACCGACGTAGGCGGGCAGAAGGGCGGGGAAGGGTTTTTGGTTTTTCTTGTCCTGTGGGTGGGAAAGACCAGCCTGGGGGGGGGGGGAATATAAGAAGAAAAACAGGTAAAAAGAAGAGCGGAGAAGGGGTGGACAGGGGGGATTCTTTCTGCGACCGGGGAACAGCTAAAAGGTTAAAACAAAGAAACGTAACCAATGGGCAAAGCAAGGAAAAGGGACCGAAACCAAAAAGGGGGATTTCGAGAAGATGTATGTAGGCAGGCATTTGTTATAACTGTCATGGTGGGGTGACGAGGGTCGCGACACTGATGGGGGGGAATGATGGAAAGACCGCCCTCAACCTTAGCGGCGTCAAAAAAGGGTTTGCTGAAGATGACCGAATCCGGGGGGGACACCGTACCACGAGGATTTTAGGGGAGGGGGCGTCCACCGAAACCCCAAACGGAGGCACAGAAGGGAATGGCACCAATGTTTGCGCTCGCCACAGGGGCTGGGGTACGGAAAAAACTTAGGTTCGAGTCCTCCTTCTTCTTCTCTTAGACGGGGTAGTAAAGAAATAGTGTTCCTTTACTCCCCATTGTCAAGGATATGGAGAAGACGGGACAAAAAAGACTGGAGGTCTCAAAGCACATTCATCCCCACGCGGACACGAGGCATGCCGCACTGGGCGGATATTGGGATCAGTACAGCTTGTCCAATCTACGTTGAAAAAACTTCGCACGGACAGAAAAACGCATAAGGTTTTTTCTTGGAAGAAACAGGACAGAATCTGTGGGACTCTTACGAAAAAGAGAGCTCGGGATCGAAAAAAACGAGGTATAGGTTCGAAGCAGTAAACCAAACGGACCATATTCACAGAGAAAAAGAAAGAGCTCAAACGGGGGCAAAAAATACCTCCACGAGGCAGAAAAAATACAAACCTGGGACGTCGTTCTTGTGTAGAAATGAAAAAACTGGGAAAAGCTAAGGGACTTGGACGGAGGGCCCTGGGGAAATTAAATGGGGGACTAGGGCACCCCATTGCTTTTGGAGTGAAATCCTCTTGGGTATACGGTCAAACAAAGGACCGAGGTATAGTAAGTGCTACTAAAAGCATAGGGAAGAAGGACGAGACAATAAAGTTTCGTCTCAAATCAACGAAAAATAAAAAGTCAAACGTACATTCAACAGGGTTGCAAAAAAAGGTGGCAGTTGGGGAGAGACTTGGTAAATCGAAGGGGGAAAAAAAACTGCCTGGTAAGCATTGTTGACAGCGAGGGGTAAAGGCTTACATAGGGGCCGAAACTAATGTCAGACTGGGTAAAAATCAGCTAACATTCATCAAAGTGCGCACTTGAAAGAAGGACTGAACACGGGTGTGATTTGGGGCGTGGCGAGGAGCACCTCTGTACTCCTGGAGGAGCTTGGGGCTAAGGCCCACATCGGAGGCAGTCAGTTCTGTCTTACTATCTAATAAGGGGAGTTATAACCGACTTGCTCTCTCTCCCCACAATTAGACCAGGGCAGAAAGTCCGAGACGAGCCTGCACAACGGGAGGCAGCGACGCCGTAGTGAACTCTTTGAGAAAAGAAAAAACCTTGCGCTCTGGTCTATATGAGGCGCGTTTACGGGTTGGAGGGAGGTGGGAACGTTACATACCGGGGGAGAACGGGACCTTTGGGGAGGCGGTAGTCAAAAGATTTGTATCAAGTTTATCCTATCGGGGGGGGAAAAAGAAAAAAGAAACTGACCAACTACAACCGGATGTAAAGGGATCACGAAAAAGTGAGAAAAAAAGAGATTCTAGGGGCTTGGGGCAGGGACCAGTCTTGGGCTGTGGACGAACGTTATCCCTCCAGGAGGATTCAATCATCCAGTTTATCGGCGGTCCTGAAAAGGTCCCGTGGACTTTGTCAAGAAATCCACTAGTATCTAAGGGGAAGACGGAAAAAAGGGGATCAGATAGAAGAAGAGTCATCAAGGGCCCCTGCTCGACAGCCTCTCCGAAGGGCACTAAGGGGAAAGGGTGGTCACGTCAATCACAAGCATTGGGAGATATAGAGAAAAAAAAACTGATTTTGGAAAATAAAGATTCAGGTAACTGACTTTTGTTTTGGTACCGCCAGGTCTCGGCGGAAACCGTCGCGCGCCATAGAAGGCGCGTGCTAAACACAGGGGGAGATTCTGAAGGAAGATAATTCCAGAGGTCGTATATAAGCTTGTTGCACAACCGAGAGAAACTAACATTAAGAAAATGCGTGTGCCTCAGAGCTCTAAAATCTGTATCTAATTATAAATGGGACTGAGTATAACTTTCCTCCTGAGCTAATCCCACTGTCCGCAGGGAAAAAGAAAATCGAAGGGATAAATAAAAGTATCTTCCCTATCTCAAACACCAGGGGAACCATATCGGGGTGGTAGGGAGATTGAGGCGAATCTCAGAATGAGGACAGGAAAGAAAAAAACCGGGACTACCCCGCGGTGGGGGGGCCTATACAATCACTACGGGGGGGACACTGGAAACTTGTGGGAAAGAGGTCCACTCTCAATAGAGTCTCATAGTCGGGCGAAAACGAGTTCAAGGTCCAAAGGGCGGAAACCTGGGACTAGAAGCGTGGGATACCAGAGGTCGCGACGCTGAAAGCCGGGGTGGGAACGAGAAACGCTGAACCCGAACCAGGAGATCTCAGTTGGCCGACTCCCGGCACCCCTTTGAGAAAAAAAAGAAAGAAGAAATGTTTCTGTTAACTCAATCGAATCCCCCCCGAAACGGAGTAAAAAGGCTGGTTGAGATTCGCCCATTGAAAGCAGAATAAAAAAACTGATCGGGACCGGTTAATACTTCCTCACCCAGGGGGAATGTCAATTGAGAAGTAATAACATAGATTCGACAAAAAGTCTTGCATCTTACAGAAGGACTTCCTTAATCAAGGTCTTCGGAACTGTTTTGTAAATCTGATTAAAAGGGGGGGCACGTTGGAGAAAGAGAACCCAAAGGAAAAAAAAACAAAAAAGGCACATAACGCCTTACTGAAGCGGTGAATGAAACACGATGGGAATTTAAAGGGCTGGGGGAAGGGGAGATCGTCCCCGAGAATGAGACGCAGGTACTGAAACGGAAACAGAATCTTATTAGACTGGTCGCAAAGAAAAATCCCTGTCAGGGGGATGACAAGGGGGCAGGGCCAATCAAATGGTGTGGTGTAAAAGAAAAAAAGACCATTTTTCAGAATGAGTAACATAATTTCCTCTGCAGGAGGACATCCTATTTCCAATGGGTGCCAAGGGAGGCACATGCATTTCGGTGAAATGGTAAAGGAAAACTCTTAGGTAGGGGGGCGGCACCAGGAGATGGGGAGCCTTCCCCCCCCGGGGGGGGGGGGGGGGAAATGGGGACTATTTCGGGTTACGGGGAGGTCTAAACCTTTATAGACAATGAGGTACGAAAGATGAGTCCTTCCACTTGACCTACCAAGAGAACGACCGGACTACATTGCAGGTGGTTCGTCGTCAGGAAAAAACAGACAGGTCGCGACCTTGAAGGGGGTTTGAGGGGGGCCAAACGGCTTGCATGAAAGGACAGTGGTGAACAGTAGGAGAAAACGGGCGAAGTCTTCTCTACCGCGAGAGAAGGTGGGCGTGAATGGAAAAGATCTTTTCATGACTAAACCGGTACTTCAAAAAGGGGTGTGGGTGAACAGACTCCTACAGTACACACTAGGCACTTTGAAAGGGGAGACGTGGGAGGGAACGAGTCTTTGGTAAAGAACGGAAGAACTGAGGGAAATGCTATCGAAAGACGCGGGGGGGACACCGGTTTCAAAAAAACCCGGCCTTCCTGGAAGGGTAAGGCACGGTAATTTAAGTCCGGGGGGGGGAAGGCGAGAAAACCATTTCCTCGCTCTTTCACAATGACAGAGGGACACAAAAAACCGACAGAAAAATTCTCTTGGGGTTTTCCGAGAATGAGGAGAAAGAAAAAACCTTCGCACATACAACATGGTCTCTTGGGTCAACGCTCTTCAATAAGGCAGAGGGTTGTACACTATACCAGCAAGTGTCAACTAAAATCAAACCTTACAGTAAAACAAAACAATGTGAAGACAAAAAAGGAAATTCGTCAGAATTCTAAAAAAAGGTTTTAGTGTGATGTCTCGGGGGGGGGGTAAAAGGGATGGAACTTTTGTTGTGTAAGGCCCCGGGGGGAAAGGGCCTCAAGGGATTTTTTTACCCGAGCATAAAAGGTCACGCGTACAAACCTCTAAAAAAAACGGTTGAAGAAATCAGGTTCCGACCATTCATAAATTGACTATTTCTCATCTTGCTAAGTCTTGGGGGTTTGGTCTGAGCCCAAATGACGCCAAGATTACAATTTTTTCTTAACAAACCGAATTCGAGCACCAACAGGTGAAAGACTGCGGAGGAGGTATCCTCAGACAAAACTGGGGATGGGGGGGAAGGGGAAATAGATAGATTGATCAAAGAATTATTCGGCACTTGCGGATTTGGGAAGGAAGGTTTGCTAATCACATTTCCGATGAAGACTGAAGCCCGAGTAAAAAGAGAAGTTGCATTGCCCCAGAAATGGGAAAAAAAAGCGTTTCTCCTAGTACCGGTGAACCTACGACTTGCAAAGGGGAAAAAACGTAACAACAAAAAAGAAAAGGAAAAAAACGAAAGAACTGAGATGTACATCCTCCGTGGGAAAGAAGGAGGGAAAGAGACATTGGATCCTTGTGGGGTAAGGTGTGGATTGGCGACTTGAACGAAACACAGGGTCCGGGGGGGAAAAGGAGACCTAACTGCATATATTGGCTAAGTGAAAATTAGGACGACGGAATTGAAGGCCAAACACAATTGAAAACAAAAATGGTAGAACCTTCTAAGAGAAGAGAAAGACGGGGGAAGTCCAAAAGCCGCCTTTTCCGAAACGGTCAAGTGGAAGGTAAACAAAAACAAAGCCCTTCAGGTTACGGCCGGCACGGGGAGAATACGAATCTGCTACTTGAGTCTTCTTTCAGGAAAAAAAAAAGCTCGGTTGCAAGGGCGTTAGGCACAAAGGGAAATGGGTGCGCAACCGATTTTCACGAAAGGAAAAAAGAGGGGGTAAGCAAAAAACAAAGACAATTGCATCGACGCCGGAGGATCGCACGGGGCCGGAGGAACTCCGGACAAGAGTTTTCATCTTCCAAAAAGGGAGGGAAACACACTGGGCGTACAAAAAAACTGAGGGAAAAGGGTCATCGACATCGAAGCTGGAGGGGTGAGGGGGATACACCGATCTCTCCGGTAACGTATCAGTGGGGGACAAGAATTC
>Ga0179591_1339073_pt1 | contig 16186 bp, 13 predicted proteins | sample CZOMad2_1_08_16f_FD_182891 | JGI IMG/M metagenome (GOLD analysis project Ga0179591, IMG submission 182891) | Vadose zone soil fungal communities from Angelo Coast Range Reserve, California, USA - CZOMad2_1_08_16fungal (PacBio error correction) | ecosystem: Environmental > Terrestrial > Soil >...
GAACATGGGTCGGTAGCCTGGGGGGGGGAACCATGGGAGGCGGTGATAGGGGTCACCGCTCCGCAGGGGCGCAAAAGCAGGGAGAAACAGGGCGGAGAAATGCGGTACGCCCACCTAAAACAAAGTGGAACGTTGGCGCCAAATAACACGTCAGAAACTATCAAAATAGTGATAACAACCACATCCTGGATTGCTCAAAATAAGCGCCAGAGTAGGTGGGAACCGGGCAGAAGTATCGGGCACAAAGGTCCATGACTAAAAAGCCTTGACAAGCATTTCGGAACGCTTACCGGGCAAAGGAGCAGAGCCGACGAGCTTGTTGAAGTGAAAGGGATTGAAACAAAAGAAAACGGTCCAAAAAACTTCGGAGTGGGACAACGGGAAAAAAGAGTAGCCCAAAACTCCTGGCTTGATTCTGGGAAAATCGTGCTGGGGGGCGAAGAACGTGGGAAATACGGAAGTGGAAGCCTGATAACAGGATGTAAAGCACCAGAATCGGGAGGGCACCAAAGTTGTACTTGCAGCGCGCCGGTCACGGATGGGGGACAGTCAGCTCCTGGGAAGAAGGTGAGAAGAAGAAGATAGCATCTCGCCAACTGGAGCCAGGCTTCCGAGGGTCTCCAGGAGCAAGGTCTGTTTCGGGGGGGGCAAAAAAAAAGACTTTCAGGGGGGACCCCAGAAGGAAAGCGAAGGAAATAGATCAGGGCGTCTGGGAACCTTCTACGGGAGAGTTGAGTTACAGCTTTACTGGGGTGTGAGAAGGAGGAGAGACACTCGGACGCCGGGGGCCGGACCTTAAAGGACAAAGCAAGAGAAAGGGAGGTTGTCGCCCACACACCTTTTCCGCACCCGGGAAGAAAAGAGGGGGAAAGTGGGGAAGGGTTGCTGAAAAGAGAACCTCCTCGTCCGACATGAACTCGGGGGGTCCCCAGGGACGGGGCACGTCCCTGCCTGCTCGAGGTGATATGGCCAATCGAGAAGAGACAAAAAAGATGTCCTGGCCAGAGATCCTGGCAACTCGGACTCCGGAAGCGTCGTCCAAGGGGGACCACTCGCTCAGGGCTCGGTCAAGGTAGGGAGGAGTGTCACGGGGGGGGAAACACCACTCGTCTCGCAGGCAGAAGGAAATGTCATTCGGGGACGTAGATACTGACACAGGCATTATTAGCTTGGGGGAATTATTGGCTCTTGAATACGTCCCCAGGAACTGCCTTGACCACACACCTCCTACTTTTCCGGTGGAGACACACGGCGGAAAACGGAATCAAGTGTCACTTTCAAATGGGGAAAGACGGGCTTGGAAATAGCCTCCCACTCCCTGGACGAAAAAGGGAGGCAGACGGGGAAGTCAGGGGGAGGTCGTCTGAAATCTTGGCGCGGAAAAGAAACCGGGGGGGGAGCTCACCTTGAGGTCTGCGAAATAAATCGGGGGGAAGGAGGATCGAATACGAGTGGTTATTGAGAGGAGCGTGAACGGTACCGGCCCTGGAGAATGCCAACCTCTAGGTAAATGACTCTTGTCCTGCTTGCATAAGGGGGGGGGGAAATGGAAGGAAGGAGGTTGGGGAGAACAAAGAAACGGCAAGTGGCCCTCGGGCCTCGGGGGTGAGTCGTGAATCAGGCCACATCTACTTTTGGGAATAAACCAATTAAAAGGAAAAAAAACAAGAAGGGGGGGTGGAAAAACGCTTGAAAACTCGGGGCCAGGGAAATTCCCAAAAAAAAAGAGCGGAAGCCTCACGGTAATTGAGTTTATCGAAAAAAAAAAAAAAAAAAAAACAACAAGGACAAGAAAAAATGGAAGGGCAAAGAGAGCGGGGACACGGGGATCGTCGGAAGATAAAGGGTTCTAGGGAAACAATCTTGCCCAGACCCCGGAACATGAAATCCACGGGGGGACACCATCTCTAACCAACCCTCCGCCGTTCGCGCATCAGAACCATGAAGGCCATTGTCGTCTCACTCTGCCGAGACCTATCAACGTAAGCAAGGGCCTCAGCCACAAACGGACCTGCATTTGGATTTGGAAAAAAAGGGACCTGGCAAACGGCATCACCCCACCCTCGTGGGGGGAAAGGGGTGGGAGCAATAGAGGGGAAGGGGGCTAACTCGGTCCAGACGTAAGCATGCAACAACCCGAAGCAAGACTCACTACTCAACCCGCTGTGTTTCGCAAAAAGGCAAAGATCTGGGGGGTCCTCTCGAAGGGTGGGTAAATGGGAACCTGGGGGGGGTCAGGTTGAGCGGAAAGTGTGTGCACTTCGAAAGGCTTGCAAAAAAAAAAAGAAAAGGGGACCCAGGGGGGTTAGTATCGCCTACGTACGCCGCACGGAATCCAAAAAAAAAAAAAAACATAAAAGCAAACAAAATAGTGGAAAAGAAAAAACCACCAAAAAAAAAGAGGGCGTGGGGAAATCAGCGCGCCTTGCTTGGGTCTCGGAGGAGGGGCGAATTTCAAAAGGAACGTGGAGCTGACGGGGACACTACGCCGCTTACCCGAAGAATGTGGGCTCGATTTGGGCAAAGGCTCGGATGTTCGTTAAAATGGCGACGAAAGCAAAAGGGCGATATAAGCCTCCTACTAAGAAAGAAACTAAGGACTGTATTGAAGAGCACGACCGAATGAACACCCGCGGAACGCCTGGGATAGGTAGCGTGCACTCACTGGCAAAAAAACGCTGGGTGCAGGAAACAAACCTGTCAGAGGACTGAAAAAAGAGCCCTAACAAGTTACCTAGAGGCACAGGCCAGACGAATCTAACGCCAACGCTAGACGGTCAAAGGCCGTCAATCAAAAAGATCGAAGCCAACGTCCTTATCACCGGGTTTGAGGGGGGGGTCAAGCTGCAGACAAAAAAAAACGGATGGGAACCACTCATTTGACGAAGAGGCAGCTGTAAACAGGAAAAAACACGAAGGCTATGAAGAATGCCCAACAGAAGCCCATGGAAGCAAGACGAAACCGAAAAGGCACGAAAGAGCCAAAGGGGAAATGACATGGGGATCGCCCCGCCGGGAAAAAAAAAAGACGGAGGACATAGAAGACACACCGAGAGGATGGGCCCAAGAACGCTTAGACTTCGCCCCCATATAGGCTCGGATGAAAACCCAAAAAACTGCGAAAAAAGACCACCGCTCCAGCGAAAACGGAAAAAAGAAAAATGGATCCCCGATCGCATCCCTTCGAACCCCCCGGACAAAAGAGTAGGGGGAGGTTGGGATGAAGTTCCAAGCCGAGCGGTGGCGCGACCACGGAATCTAGGGGGAAAACACTCTCATAAAAAAAAAACACAACGGGGAGTAAAGAGAGCGAAGAAAAGGCTGGCAGGGGGGGGAGGACAATGGGAGAGCCGGGAGGGGGAGTACACCCGAACGAAGAACAGTAGCAAAAGGTAAAGCAGGAAGGTCGGGGGGGGGATATCCAAAAGGACGCGTGCAGAGGGAGGACGCGTGGCCGCAGGAAGTAACCCAAAAAAAAAATCCAAACGCACACAAAACACAAGGGGGAAGAACAACGTCGCAAGGAAGCCCAAAATCGTGTGGGAAGAGGCGTTTCCGGTATGGTAGGAAAAAACGGGCTAATGAAACCCAGCAAACACTAGAAAAAAATGGTCGCTCATCCGAGTCGTCCGACACTCTGGAGAAGCTGAAACGAAAGGTACAATGGGGTGGAAAGGGCTTCGCAGGTGGCCACCCCCCTGAGTTAAGACGGTTGACTCCACAGGGGCCACAAAGCTTGGAAGCTCATTCAATAGGCCAAGACAAAATCCGCAACAAAGCCCAGGGGGGAACTTGGGGGGGCGAAGCAAGACCGGTTCAGAAGCGCATGGGGGGGGGACTTTAGGCGCGCTAGAAGACCAAAAGCGGTAGGGGAAACGGATGACCAAGGTGGGGGATTCAAAAACAGCGTGGGGTGGAGACACAGTCCCCGAAAAACCCAACCCAGAAAGACGTGGGAGAGACGTCTAGTATGCCCAGGCAATAAAGAAACAAGGATGCAGGTAGGGGGGGGAAGCAACCATGATCGCCTGTCTTGCGATATAACAAAAAGGCGAGCAGGACCCCTAGGGAATGCGACGGCAGAAGAGGGGGCATGTAGGCTCTAAAAAAAAAAAAAAGATCAGCTCCACGGGGGGATCCAACCAAACGTCAGACCAGAAAAAACGAACCTCCTGAATCTCTAAACAAAGATTAACCCAACCCCGAAGACGCCAGCGAAAAACCTGTCTAAGATACAGAAAAAAACCCCAGAATGCACAGGGTGTTTGAGGAAAAAGGTGCAAAGCAAACACCACGACTGCAAATCCGAAAGGAACCCCCCATCAAAAGCGCGCAGAGCAGGAAACAGCACCTACAGACCAGTTAAAACGCGGGTGCGCGGCATGCAAGACCCTCAGTTCATGGTGAAGGGTCGAACACCGATTCATGGACCGCCATCAAAAGGATCGGGGCCGCCAAAGATCGCCCGAGAAACCGTGAGGTGCTCTTCCCAAAGGACACCCGGGGAGGGAAAAATCCGGGAAAGGGGTCAATGGCCTCGTGTAAAAGTCCGGATTAGCCGGGTCCACTGTGGGGCCAGGCCCCAATATGAAACTTTGGGACGATAGACTTTTTGGTCTGAGGCCGACAGATTGAGGATAGACGAACCTCTTGACCAAAAAAATTTTGGTTGGGGGGGTTTGTCACCTAAGGCAGAAAAACAAAGCAGTTGTTAACAGTCAACCAGAACCACGTCTCCCCTGTCCGCCCACTGCTAGCAGAAAAACCCCGGTCCGCCTCTTTGAGGGGGGTCTGAGATACCCGCAAATCCAAAAACTCCCTCCACCATCCGAAAAAGTCTGAGGAAAGAAGTTTGTGGTTGACATCGCGCGGGGAAACATGACAAGCAAAGACTCAGTGCTGGGCCGCTCCACTTCACGCCTAAACCAACCACCGAACAAGACAAAACCACGAGCCGCTAACCCTATAACGCAGGGCCCGCCGGACCGCAACTCCCTCCGTCAAACGAGAGCAGGCGGCGGATCTCACAATGGGGCGGAAAGGGGTGGCGCTCCCCTCTCCGGGCGATGCTCCAAGACTGAGCACGTTCGCCTCCCCTCGTCCTTCAAAGGCCAACGACGAACGATTTGAGGACAAAACGGAGCCCCGATTTCGGGGGAGGCCGAATCTTAGCGCAACACGGCACCTAGGAGTAAGAACCCACGTACGCTTATACGGCAAGGAGGAAAAAGACGATCAGCCGACAAAGAAGAGCACGAGGGAAGGGTTCGGGGTCTTCAAAGAAATTGGTGAGCCCGGAAGGGCGAAGCCGCAAAATGGGGACAAAGACACCTAATGAACGGGGACCGAACAATTCTAAAAAAAACTGGACGTAAGAAAAGAAGTCTGCGGGCCGCCGCAAAACGCAAGAGGTAAACCCAAGAAATACGCAAAAGATCGCTAAGACGCAGTCGAAACGCAATGGGGTGAAAAGTGAACGCCGTCAGAGAAAGGGCGAAAGCCCTAACCAGCCAGCAGGGGGAGGGTCACGCGTCCTATGCGAGTGCGCAACGGCGAGAATCGGGTCTCGGAGAAAGGGGGGATCAAGGGGAAAGAACACAAAAAGCAGGGCGAAAAAGAAAATGAAAACTCTGTGCCGATTAATTTCGCACCAACCTTCAAGGCTTTTCTGAAACGGTAACGGGGGGAAAAGGCATTGGGGTTACCCACACGTACTTTCAGCCTGTGTTCATGAACGCGGGGGGAAAAGGCGTCCCAGAGGGAACGACGCCGACATCCGCGATGTTCAGAAGAAAAACGCGCCAATCAGGGCCCAGGTCTCGGCGTGGGGCCTTCTACGGGACCAAGGAGAAGGAGAAAAGAAAGGGGGAGGAGGGGGGGGGATAGACTATAAAAAAAACAGGAAAAGGGAGCTGTCAGGGACGGCGGGAAAGGTTGCAAAGATGCCCTCCGGGGGGAGGAGGGAACCAGCACCCGATAGATTCAATTCCAGGGAGGAAAAAGAAAAGGAACTAGTGGATAATACTTGCGGGGGAAGGTCCGCGGATCTCGAAACGTTCGTGCTCCCAAGGAGGGGGAAGGACAGAGATCCGAAGCGGACTCGGTGTTTCACCGGAAAACGTGACAGAGTGGGCCGTCAAGGTGGGCGTTGGGGAAAAAGACCGTAAAGAGTTTAAAATTCCCTTCGAGGAAATACTGTCCAGTAGGGGAAGATGGGGGGAATTCCAAGGGGCCGCTGGCTTCCTTTTGCGGAGGGAAAATTTGAAAGACGAACACCGCGGATAGAATCCCCGAAAATAAAAGTATTACGCGGTGGCGCAGAAAAAGGGGGGGCTGGGGCTTGAAAATAAAAATAGAGTGAAGAAAGCAGAAAAAGAAATAAATGCCAAGGCGGGGGCCGTACTCCTCGCAGAGAAACCAGAAAATGGAAAAATTCAATTCAGAAGAAAGGGGGACAAATCAAACTCAGAAAAAAGGGAGAACACAAAAAAACGAAAGGGGTAAGAGAGAGGGGAATGTGCGAGGTCGCCCGAACCATGTGAAGAGGTAGTCAGGTGATCTCGGCGAGGAAAAAAACAAAACGTCAGACCCCTCGGGAACCAAGGGGCCGAAAGAGAGGTAACCGTGAGGGAAGCCTATCCTTTGAGCAAAACGTACGCCCATAGAACTGCCCAACGAGAACCCACACTCCTCCCGCCCCGGAGTCAAGGTTTGGGGGGTCCTTACCCGTTTAAGAAGAAAAGCCCCACTAGTAAAATGAATCGGGGTAAAAAAAGGACTTCTAGGGAACGTGAATCTCCAATAAACACCGAAAAGACTGTGGTGGCTTTAGAAAGAAAACGGTGATAAGCGTGTCACCGTGAAGGTTAACCACGTAACACACCCCGGCAGGTACCATCTAGATCTACGTGGGAGTGAACGCCGATCCAAACGGAAAGGAGGCCACAGGTCTACAATCATACGCTCTCCCGCGCAGGGGGGGAATGCCGAGAAGGGGTTTGGGTCTGCTTCTAAACCCCTCCTCACAGCCGAGGGGGTCATCGAAGAAAATCATGACCAGGAGAGAGTTGAAGACAAGCTTATTGAACCGGGCCGGTATTCGGCTTCCTTGGTCAGTGCCCGCTGAACTCACGGAAAAGCCAACCAATATTCCGGGCTGACAAAGGGTTAGATTTTAATGGAACATCCATTAATGTTTTGAGGGGAAAAGCGTCTCGGAGAGGCCCCCAAACGTAATGTGGAGGGCAACTTTTCTTGCAAACATGCCAGGTGTTTGGAACGGCCACCTCACCCAGGAGAGAAAGGAAGAACTTCCTTTGGAACCCTTTGGACAATCTTGAGGACACGGACAGGACCCGGCAGTAAGGGAAGAGGTAATGAACTGCTCATTTAATTTTTGGTCTTCTCATCACACCCCGAAGCCTAGAAGAAAGTATCTCAATCTCACAAGCTTGACGCGCCCCACGGAGTCGACAACTAACCCTCTTGATGGCCGGGGCCCAGAAAAAAAAGTGGGACACGGAGGGCCTGGAAAGGGCAGAGAAAAAAACTCGTCTTCATGGAAGCTGCTTCTCTATCGGTCGCCCCAAAGGATGCTAGGGGAGTTGGTTTGGAAAGCCGGGGGGGGGAAAAGAGGTCCCCCAAATTTCCTCCTGCCCCAAAATACATATCCGTACGGTCCCTGGCAACATTGAGACTGGGGGAGGGTGATGTCGAATTCCAGGAGTTTAACCTTCGAACAGAAGGGGAAAAAAGAAAACTCGGCGCTTTCTGATCAGGCAAGAAAGAGCAATTTGGAAGGGAAGCAAGGCTGCATTCGGATGCCACCCGGGCGGTCCAATTAATCCTTGGGATCGGAACCATATTCGCCCTTTACACTGAAATACGGACTGCAGCGAGGTAGTTGAAGCTTTGCGTGAGGGAGAAGAGGGGTTTGGTTACTGTTAGCTTCATCACCAGGTTCGCGTTAATCGTCCAGTGAAGATGTCTGGTTCATCGTGTCGAAAAACGCGGGACACGCAGCGTGTTACCTTATCTTAAGACCTGAGGGAACCAAAACAAGCCAGGATTCATGGAATACGAAGTGACTGCCTGGATGGGGGGACTTTAAGAAAAACCGTCTTCGCGGGAAACAAAAAAAAACTACGAAAGATGGGGGATTCACCGCAGAGAAGGGGGGGGAGGATGGAGGGTTCTTCCTTCCCATAAAATCGGGCTAAGGATGAAACTTAACCCTAACCACCGCCAACAAACAGGGGAAGGAACATAACGTCCCACTCCTCAGCCGTTTAACGCGTCCTCGTCCAAACTGCGAGGGGACGGGTGAGAGGTGATCCAACTTTCTTCGAACAGCCCAAAGGGGCCGCCAATGGTGCAACACGAAAAAAGGGGGGAGAGATCACGAACTGAAAGGATGTGGCGGGGGGGGGCGTCAGCACACAAACCGGAAGGAAGCAACAAAACTTTTCTATGCCCGGCTTGACGACGCGCCAAGGAACCTTTTGTCCCCGCCCCCTCGAAAGTTTGGGTAGGAGAAAATGGTTCAGGGTCACGAAGTGGGGAGGGGGGTGGCCATCACCGCTGGACAACAAAAAAGGGGAAAGCACAGGTTCGGGTGCCTGAATAAAGCTCGTCACCACTTGCGGGCGGAGGTGGAAAAGGCGCTTTGCGGCGGGGGGACCGGCAAACTTACTTGAGCCGAGGGGAAGAAAAAAGAAAAGGTGGGGAGATGACCCGGAACGCAGACCCCGGACCTCCCGCTGGGACTAGAAGGGCCGACGCGAAAATGAAAAAGCGGGCGCACGCGCGGAGGCAGGGAACCGACCCTCTGGATCTAACACACGGCCCGAAAACTCACGGCTAAGGCCAGTGGGTGGGGGAAGAACGCGGGGGGGGGGGGGAGGGGAGGGTGTCACTCTGGGGGGGGGGGGCCCCTCAGGAAGCCAAAAGGGGCTTCCAACACTTTCAAGACTTCACCGTGACGCCCGACGAAGAGCGAGTCGACAAGAGTCTTTACGAGGAGAAGAAAGAAAAGGGGGCTGTTGTGGTCAGGAGACGCTACGCAGAGCAAACGACGTTGGAGTACCTTTGTGAAGGAGGATCAGCCGGTCAGGAATCAGCCGAACGAAGGAGGGAAGTTAAAACGCAATGACGGAGCGTCCTGAAGTAAAGAAAGAAAAGAAGGAGTTAGCCACAGGACAGTTGCTCATAAACTGCGCTGCCCGAAAATAAAGAAAGAAAGCTGAGGAGGATAAGACTTAGACGCGGCATGTAATCGTACTACTAAATACCAGATAGGAGAACACCTAGCAAGGGGGGAGGGGTCATCTCAGCTGCTCCGAGGATCCAGAGTTGCCTTCCGTGGGGTGCAAGGGTGACAGACAGTAAAAACGGCGCCCACAGCCACCGAACTACATGAAAAAAATACCTGACCAAGACTTGAAGACACCAATATCGGGAAAGAAGGGTCGGGGTAATAGCGAAGATCAACACCCAATTAGTATCGTCCTTCCTTCAAAAACTCAACTGGTTGCGGCAAGATCCGCCAGAGGACTCAGGAAGCAAAGTTGTTATCTCCCAAACAGGAAGGTAAAGGAAGGGAGAAAAGGGGGAAAAAAAAAAGCGATCGGAAGAGGGGGGAGCAATGCCTACAAACACTCGGGGTGGGGGCAAGTCAAATCAAACAGCTAAGAAGTTAGCTTCGAAAAAGGAGGTACTATAAACGGGTCTCCCCAGCGGCCCGAAAGGGGGAAGGGGAATCTTTCCCATTATCTTCAAAAAGCCAGGACCCCGGATCCTGCTAAGCCTAAGGAAGAGGGGAAAAAGTCAAAACTTAAAGATTGTTCGATTAATCGTAGTCCAGTTACTAGGTCGAAAAAAGCGGTCTGACTCGCCAGGATGAGGGTACGTCGAGAGAAAAAAACGTTGACTCCGACCAGGATAAGACTGGGCCAGGGTCTTCACTTTCCAATCCCAGATGACCGCATTAGGGTGCCTGGAAGGTGGGGGAAACTGACCTCCGACCCTTGAAAAAGAGAAAAAAAGGTGGTCCGCAGGGGAAGGGGAAAGAACTCCTCCCATGATCCAACAAAACACACAAAAACAGGGGAGCGAACGTGGACAGATGACGTAGGTTTTAAACCCTCCCCAGCGTGAGTAGCAAAAAAAAGAGCGTTACGCTGCCTTGAGGACCGACTAGAAAAATATGTTTCACGAGGATGGGAAGGTTTTGGAGCATCTCTGCCCTGCCACAGAGAAAAGCCTAACCAGGATTACTGGTTCTGTGGAAGGAGGCGGTCAGGGAAGGGGGAAAAACCTATGCAGAGGTGAAAGCAATTATCTCGGGGGGCCCCCCCGAGCTTTGGCCGGCCAGAGGATCCGCAAACATTCCTTCCCCCCAAACCAGAAATGAACGGGTCCAGTCAAGGTAAACGGAAGGCCCCATCAACGGGGACTACCAAGCCACGTCAGGAAACAGCACCAAACGAGCCATCAGGACGCCGACAACAGCCGGATTCCAATCCTCATCAACGAAAACGTATAAAAAACATCGCCCGACCCGTAGGAGAATACAAAAAAACAGATGGCGCGTAGAGGGACAGCGCGGAGAAAAAGAAACTAACAAGCAAAGGGACCCCGAAAAGTCACCACTAAATTGAAAAAAAAAAAGCGTATCGGGGCGGACAAGCGCAACAGAGTTGAATTCCCGTGACAGAAAGATACAAGGGGGGGATAATCATTTTCCCAAAAAAATACGTTGAACAGCAGTTAACAAGCTTCTAAAACAAAACTCCGACTGGGCGGGGGAGCCTCCCTACGGCCCAGGGGTGCAAGATAAAATGACCGGGGGCTTAACTCGGCGGAATGGGAAACCAGTCATGCCCGACGGGACAAGCCCCCTTTTTTTTTTGGGGGGGGAACGCCCTTACTACAGTAAAGGGAAAAGAGGTGTCGAAAGAAATAAAAGAAAGTCGAAAAAAGGGGGGGGGTCTAGTCTCCCTCTTATGTTGCAGGAAAGGAAGCTTGTTCAAAGAATACAATTACGAATGTCCATATAGAGGAAGAAGACCTCTCGACGCCCGCCAAAACCTGGGGGGGACGCCGTAGATTCACGCATACCAAACGGCGAAGGCTATCCAGGGTTAGGGGGGGGAGGCCGGAGGAAAAAACATCCGTCGTAAGACGAGCCAGTTTTTCCAAACCATCACCAGCCGAAAGGGTCCAACCCCTAGGTCAGGCTCTGAGAAAATAAGCGAAAAAGACTATTCTTCACCTCGGGAAACGCCGCCTCCGGGGACAATAAACCCGAGCAAGGTTCTGAAAAAGAACATTGATATTACGCCTGAAGACGTCAGATTGGTTGTTCGGGGCAAAAGAAGGAAAAATGCCTTCACGATCAAAAAACATCATTCTATCCTCTGAGAGGAGGGGGATATTTTCGCCGAAACCCCACTGTAATCCTAAATAAAATAAAGGGAAGGACCCAGGAGGAGCTGGGAATAGCAAACAGGGATTACTTCCCTATCGCCCGAACAGACAAGAGACGAGACGCGGGGTCGGTTGAAGTCGTGGGAAAATCTCAATCCACGGAGGGGAGGAAGTGATCTTCATCCTGCGGGGAATTGCCACAGACAACAAGACAGAGGCCGTGTAAGAAGACGGTTTATAACGGAAAATAGAAGGGGGGGGGCCAACGCGTCAGAAGAAAAAAGACTGGAACGAAGTCAAAAATACCGTAGCGTACAACCGAAGGGAGGAGTGGGGGGGGAGGAAATCAAAAAAGTCCGGAGGAAGAGCGCATCGCCGCTAAAGCCACATACGCCCGGGCAAAAACCTAGCCCCGAAAAGGGACCATCTGGGGTCCTGGACATAGACACCCTTTAAATGGATGAGACAGGGAAGTCAGGATGGATAGAGCTCAGAGGGGGACGTTCTCCCTGAAAGAAATGCATGAAGGGGGAAGGAAAAAAAAGCGAGGAAAGTCCGAAGGGTAACTCATCAAAACCCATCACAGTGATGAACTTTGACGCGCTGGGCCGAACAGCGCCGGGTGCACATGAGAAAAACGTTCACCTTTAAATCAGCGGGCAGCTCACGCTCAAGGGGGGCAAAGGCGGACATCTCAAAACAAAAAAATACTACTTTCCTACGGACGTCGCGCCAAAGCCGGGCCCCAAACGAAGATCCTTGTCCCATACCCAAGAATTCTGCCACATCAGGTCAATGTCTTCCCTGATAAAACGGCGCTGCACCGACAAGCTTCCTGGGGAGGATAAGGAAGAAGGCAGATTCATTACCTTCCAACGCCGAGCAAAACTGAGTGGAGAATAAAGTTCCCCTTCTTCAAGGAGACAGACGGAAAGGGGGAGAACCAGATCCGTTACCTCTAAAAATAAAAGAAAACGGGACTGTGGGGGGACGTTTACTTACAACGTAGAGGAAAAGGGTGACGGTTTTGGTTGAAGAAAGGGGGGGGAATGTAAACGCTTCTTCAAAACTTTGCCTCACCGGCCGAAAAGGCGAAGGGTCTTATATGGAAAGAGGGGAGGGGAGGTGCCTATCGGAGGAAAAGGGAAGAGGGGAGCCCTGTTGTTCAATCAACCGAAACTCCGGGTTCTGCGGCTTGAAACCATCTGAAACAGGAAGGGCGCATATTGAAGGAAACTGGGCTTGGATTTTTTTCAAAAGTGGCCGCAACGTCAAGGTGGGCTCGGGTTTGGGACCTAAGATGCACCTGAGAGGTGGCAAAGGGAGAAGTCCTTCTCTTTGTTAGCCGGCGATCAAAGAATTCAAAAAAAGTCACAGCGGTTAAGGAAAATCCGGAAAAAAAAGGTATTAGGAACATATAGAGTTTAAAAGTGAGAGGTCTCCTTGAAAGGAAGATGAAGTAAAAGTGTTCGCGATAAAAAAAAAAAAGCCCTAAAAAAAAGAAACATTTCCAATGATCCAAGCGGAGTTTGCACCCTATCACTGGCGTTGGAGCACGAAAAAAGGGAAAAAGAACAAGAAGGAAAACCACTAAACAAAACTGGGAAAACCCAAAAAAAGTCAGGGGGGATGAAGGGGAACCAGGGCAGCAAGAGCGAGGCGCTTTAACCAAGAGAGTCGCCCTAAACGACGCAGAGGAGCCGCGAAAAGTGGAAGGGCTACACGACAGACAAAGTTGCCCTGACTCGAGTAGTCGTGGAACATCCCTGTTAAAAAAAACCTTCCACCCCACGGCAAACGGTCTGGGGCTGAATCTCGCATGGGGAACGGTGGCACAACCAAAGGCTGCACAAAAGATCGAACTGGTATCATTTATCCATCCCAATGCTCCACGCGAACATCGGCCCTCTGACGGTAGAAAAAAAAGGTGAGGGGAATTGCGCCATCGCCTAAACGGAAAAGAAGGGGGGCACGCCCGACCACCAAGCATCGGGGGGTAGAGGGAGAGGGGAGTAGGCATACCTCCTTCTCCAAACAAAAAGTGGAGAAAAAAAAAAAAAGGGGGGGAAAGGGAAACTCCGGAGCGAACGAACCGATTGCAATGAGAGGTACTTCGGACGGCGGGATAAGGTTGAACAGACGGAAAAAAGGAAAAAGGGTTTGGCCTCTGCTCTCAACCAAGAGGAACGCCTGAACCAAAAGGGCGAACATCTGGAGGCCGGTGAACGGCACAAGAAGGGGAATCACTTCCGGGCGGAAAGGGGGGGACTGAACCTCCAAAGCTGAACGGGCAGTGAGAATATGGACGGGGGGGGGAGAAAAGTGCCAAGTTTGCGCGGTCGGGGGGGAGGGGGAAACGAGCAGACCTCGTCGTAGAAAGGTCAAAGGAGAAGGAGCGCCCTTACGGAGCTTTCCACGAAACCCACTGAGGGAAGAGGCAAAAAACTTGACATTCTAAGGGGGGGAGGAGAGACCAAAAGAGGTCTTGGCCGGAAGAAGAGATGAGAAAGTCTGCTACTCACCCCAGCCGGGCAGATGGCCCAGTTGTATAACGCGGTAAGGAAAAAGAATCGCCGGAAAAACCGGCACCGCTCGTTCATGGGGCTTAGTGAAAGGGGCAATCCTTCAACGCGTGGGGGGGAAAAAAAAATGGGGCGAGGACTGCCCCAGCCGAGGGGACAGGCACCCAAACGGGCGAAGAAACAAGGAGGCCAGGTCATGCTAGCTGTCGAGGGCAGTCTTCTACATTTGGGGGAACGAAAAGAAAACAAACGTCGGCAGGGTCCAAATCGCAAGACAGGCTCGATCCGTCTGCCCAGTCGACGGAAGATCGTGGGGAAAGAGGCAAGGATCAGGCGGAAACCAACTCGTTAGATCAGGGAACTACGGGGAGGGGGGGGGTCTAGAAGGGGGGAGACAATGGCTCCCGGCCAGGGCGGCAAAATCAGGGAAGGGCCGCCGAGGGTCTGATCAAGGGTTGCCGGGCCGAAGGGGGGAGATGAAAAAAAAAGCCTGGCAAATTATTGAGTTACTACTAAATGGGCACGAGGGGGTGGAAGAAAGGACCGCACCCAGCGAAGGAGGTCTGTTGGAGAGGACCGGGCCCGACTTCGAAAGGGGAGGGGTGGTAGGAGCTTAGTGATGGTTGTAGATGGGATAGGCACAAGAGCTCGGGAGAACAGCTGTGCGAGGGGAAAAAACGGCTGAGACCATCAACAAATCCAGTCTCAACAATACTCCATGAAGGTCGCGTCCTAAACTGCACAGGTTTGGGGGACAACTGTCAGATCTGAGAAATAAGTCACGAGAATCCGTTTCGGAAAACCACGGGCCACCTTTGTCAAGGGGGGGCGGGGAAGGGTTAACTCGAAAACCCATTAAGCTGTTTCCAATGTGCTAAGAGCTGAAAGGAAGGATAGGGAGCAATGAAGGGGTTCCTCACAAAAAAGGTCCGCAAAAAACTGAGAGGGAGCAATTGGGCTCCTTTCTGACCGATAGACCGGTGGGCGGTCCTCGGGATTGTTATAGTCGTGGGGAACGAGGAAAGTCCAGGGACTGCCAAAAGGGGAACACCAGTGTTTTTTCAGGTTAGTCATAACTACCCGGAGAATTGCAGAGTCACGGGGGGGGGTTGAGGAGGATCTGAAAAAAAAAGTCGATGTAGAGACGGGGCTGGTCGTGCCAGGGGAACGACTTTAGTTTTCTCATCAAGGGAAAGACTGGACGGGGGCCCCGACGCCTACCTAGAGAAACTCATGGGAGGCGCGGGAAAAGCATGCCTGTTAGAGGGAAGGGAACAGGCCATCTCAAGTAAAGGCATGCGCTGATAAGACAGGACTAAAAGAGTAGTGTGGAACGGCCTTGACAGGAGAGATTGAACTCTGGAACTCCAAGGGAAAAAGAAGTCATCTCTCCAACTGTGGGGGGTGACTCCCAAACCCGTGAGCAAACATACAACAGAGGGAGCGAAAATAGCGGAAAAAAAAGGGACTAAAGGGGCCGCCGACGTCGGGCTCAAAAGAGACCGGTAAGGCCTTTCGAAATCCACTGCTTCGGCACCGGAGTCAAGGGGGGGGGGGATTAATTTATTCGGGAGAAAAAATACCGGGAGACCTAATTATTGGGAGCCGCCTTTCCGCACCGTCACTGAAAGAAAGAAAGAGAGGTCAAAGCTTAAATAAGGTAAAGGGAAGAGCCAGCAGAACGAAAACGCTAGGAAAGGAACTCGCCGGTCTTATACTAATTAGACTTGCCGAAGACGAAGATCAAGTGAGAAAAGGATCAGCAAAACAAGAAAGGGGCCATAGAAGCCAAACGGGGAAGGGATCTCTCTCAGTCTCTCTTCAAAAAAAGGGCAGGTTGGACGCAGGAAAAAAACAGTGTAGCCACGCGCTCCAGCATTCAAGATAATCCCAATGGGGGAAATAGATAAGGCCGGTCAAACCGGAGTTCGAGGGGGGAAAAAAGAAAGGAACCACGCCTGAACTTTTTTTGTCAAGGGAAACGAGGCCAGCCAAAGCGAGATGTTTGCTCAAAAAGTCAGACTCACAAACACCAGTTGGAGAAAAAGATCAGAGAATGCAACAAAGACTCCAGCTTCCGCAAAAAAAGAGAAGCAGGCATCGACCTTTTAGAAATCCAATAAAAAAGAGGAGACCAATTTTTTGAAGCAGGAAAGGCTTCAAAGGGGGAGAGACGGTCCTCCAAAGCTTGCAATAAAAGTCGTGCAAGGTAATCACCTATGGGAGGAAATTGGCCC